>MDTG01137742.1_pt1 | contig 127270 bp, 112 predicted proteins | sample 811421 | NCBI WGS metagenome assembly MDTG01 (sample SAMN05326645, study PRJNA326480) | marine metagenome | isolation source: seawater | place: Pacific Ocean: South East | collected 2011
AGCTAGATAAGGTTCTAGTGATCGCGACAGGATTCGAACCTGTGACCGTCTGCTTAGAAGGCAGATGCTCTATCCAGCTGAGCTACGCGACCAATAAGGGATGCAAATTTAGTTTTTTTTATTATAGGTGAAATACTTTTAGATGGTATTATTCTATACATCTAAGTTAACCATCTTTATTGCTGTAATTGCAGATTCAATACCCTTGTTTCCATGTTTTCCTCCTGATCGATCTTTAGCCTGTTTGAGTGTATTATCAGTAAGTACACCAAATATTACTGGGATATCTAAAATTAAATTTAATTCCATTATTCCATTAGTTACTGCATTACAGATAAAATCAAAATGTTTAGTTTCTCCTTTAATTATACTCCCTAAACATATTAATCCATCAAAACCATCTTTTGACATTAACTTTGCGCCATATATTAGTTCAAAGCTTCCAGGAACTGTTAGAACACTAATATTTTTTTCTAATACACCACATTCAATTAATGTATTTTTGGCACCATCTAATAATGAAGATGTGATTTCATTATTCCACTCTGAAACTATTATTCCAAAACTAAAACCTTTTGCTGATGGAATGTCAGTTTTATTAAAACTTGATAAATTATTCTTATGGGTAGCCATTTTGGCTTCTATTTATTACTAGCTCTGGTAATATATTTATCTATATCTTGAGCAATTTGTGTATTACTATAATCTTCTTTGATAATATTATAAATTTCTAATGCTTCTTTATATTCATTATTTAATTCTAATATACTAGCTTGCTTCATTAGATACCTAGGTGAGGTGAATTCATTCTTACTATTATTTGCTGCTTTTTCAAAATATCTTAAAGCATCATCTGTATTGTCTAGCTCAATATATGCATCACCAATACATCCCAAGGCAAGAGTAGAAAGGATAATATCATCAGAAGAAAAATTACTTAAATAATCAATTGCTTCCTCATACTGTGATTTATGGAGATAGCATAATCCAGCATAATAGTTAGCTAAATTAGCTGCATTTGTTAGACTATATTCATCAATAATATCCAGGAATCCTAGATATTGACCATCACCATTAAGAGCAAGATTAAAAGAATCTTTTTCAAAATACATTTCAGCAATAAACATATCTGCATGAGCCTCTTGTTCTAATGGTTTAAGGTAAAGATTTGTATAAGCTAGATATATTGCTATTATAGAAACAATTGCTCCAACTATAACTGTTAAACTTCTCTGATTATCTTCAATATATTGCTCGGTTTTAGATAAAGTATCTTCAATTTGTGCAAATTGCTTGTCTGTTTTGTCAATTTGTTTCGCCATATTGTTCTATTTTTGAAGCGCAAAAATAAGTTTTTTTTAACTTATTTCATATTAAACTAGAAGCAATTCTAAAAGATAATTATTTTTATAAAAAATTACTAAATTGTATATAAAGAAATTAACACTAACTAATTTTAAGAGTCATCAATTATCAAGTTTTCAATTTAGTGAACAGGTAAATTGTTTTGTAGGAGATAATGGGTCTGGTAAGACAAATATTCTAGATGCTATACATTATTTATCATTAACCAAAAGTTATTTTAATAAATCTGACACAGATAACATTAAATTCAATGAAGAATATTTTATAGTAAAAGGTGATATATATAAAGGTGGTGAACAATTTATAATACAATGTAGCTTATATAATGGTCAAAATAAGATTATTAAGTATAATGGAAAAAAGTATAAACGTTTTTCAGACCATATAGGAGAATTTCCAGTAGTAATAATCTCTCCAACAGATATTAACATTATTTTAGATGGTTCAGAAATTAGAAGACGATATCTTGATAGCATTATTTCTCAATATGATATTAAATACTTAAGAAATCTAATTGACTATAAAAAAGTTTTAAAGCAAAGAAACAGATTGTTAAAAGATTTTAATGAAAGACAATATTTTGATAAGGTTTCTTTAGATGTTTATGATGATCAGCTGATAAATATTGGAACCTATATACATGATAAAAGACAAGAGTATATAAACTTAATTATACACCTATTTAGAGAATTTTATAAAAATATATCAGGTGGTACAGAACAAGTAAACATAAAATACTTATCTGATCTTCAAACTAATGAATTTAGTAATGCATTAGAAAATTCTCTTGAAAAGGATAGAAGGACACAATATACGAATGTTGGTATACATAAAGATGATATAATTTTTGAGATGAATTCTAATCCAATTAAGAAGTTTGGTTCACAGGGTCAACAGAAATCCTTTTTAATTGCTTTAAAATTAGCTAAATTTCATTTCCTTGAATCTCAAATTGGGTTTAAACCTATTTTGCTCTTAGATGATATCTTTGATAAACTAGATGAAAAGAGAGTTAAAAGTTTATTATCTTATGCTAAAAATGGAAGTTTTGGTCAAGTATTTATTACAGACACAAACAAAAAAAGAACTAAAAATATTTTAAGTTCAAGTAAAATACAATCTAATATTTTTAAATTAGATAACGGAAAAGTTATAAAATGAAGAAGTATAATCATCAATTCATCGGAAATATTATTAAGAAGATATTAAAAGACCAGAATCTAGATTTAAGATTAAGAGAGCTTGATGTTATTGATTATATAAGGGAGTTATTAGGAAAAAATATTATGAAATATATATCTAATATTTCGTATAGTGATGGAAAATTAATTATTAAGACTAAATCTTCAGCAGTTAGAAGTGAGCTATCATTCCAGAAGAGTGAAATCATGAATAGTATAAATGAAAATTATTCTAGTATGACAGTTAGTGAAATAATTCTAAAATAGTTCAGTATCATTAAAATGAAATTCAGATTCAATCTTTGCATTTTCATCTGAATCAGATCCATGAACTGCATTTTGGGATTTGCTTACTGCATATAATTTTCTTATTGTTCCATTTTTAGCCTCAACTGGATCAGTAGAACCTATCAATTTTCTAAAATCTTTAACAGCATTATCTTTTTCTAGTATAGCTGCAATTATTGGACCCGAACACATATAATCAACTAATTCATCAAAAAAAGGTCTATCTTTATGAATATCATAAAAACTAGCAGCTTTTTCTTTTGATAATTGTACTTTTTTTAAAGCAATTAGTTTAAATCCATTTTCTTCGATAATTTTAAGAATTGAACCAGTATTACATGCTTTTACTGCCTCTGGCTTAATCATTGTAAATGTTCTGTTATTCATATCATTAAGATTATTATATTTAATAGAATGCAAAACTATGAAAATTAATATTCCTAGGATATTTTTTATTCTTATTTTTGTAGCCAAATGAAAGAAAATCTTAAAGCATTAAATTTATTACTATCAGACTCAAAAAATATAGTTATAACAGTACATAAAAGTCCTGATGGAGATGCAATGGGATCTTCTCTAGCTTTATATAATCACTTATATTATATGGGATATAAGGTACATGTAATAACCCCAAATCCATATGCTGATTTTCTCAATTGGTTACCAGGCAATAAAAATGTAGTTATTTATTCAGAACAGAATAATTTAGCAACAAAAATTACAAATAATGCGGATCTTATATTTATGCTTGATTTTGGACAACTATATAGATTAGATTCATATTCAGATATTGTTAAGAAATCTAATGCAAAGAAAGTTATGATTGATCATCATCAAGAACCTGACTTAAATATATCTGATATCCAATTTATTGATGTAAAAGCAAGTGCGACTGCAGAAATAATATATGAAATCTTTGAAAATTTAGATTGGCATAATTTAATTAGTAAAGATGTTGCTACTTGTTTATATACAGCTATTATGACAGACACTGGTTCTTTTAAATATCCATCTACAACTGAAAGAACTCATCGGATTATTGCTAATCTAATTAATAAGGGGGCAAAAAATTCTTTAATTCACGATTTAGTATATGATAATAATTCAGAGGATAAAATTAAGTTGCTAGGATACTGTCTAAATAATAAGTTACTTGTTTTCAAAGAAAATAATGCTGCAATTATTTCGTTAAATCAAGAAGAATTAAATGATTTTAGGTTTAAAGATGGTGATACTGAAGGGATTGTTAATTATGCATTATCAATAAAAAACATAATTTTTGCAGTTTTTATTATTGAAAAGGACGGAATGGTAAAGCTTTCACTTCGTTCAAAAGGAAATTTTAAGGTTAATGATATTGCAAAAAAATATTTTAAAGGTGGAGGACATAATAATGCCGCTGGAGGAATCTCTGATTTCTCAATTAAAAAAACTATTGATAATTTAAAAGAGATATTTATTAAATATAATAAACAACTAAATAACACTAAAATATAATTATGATGAAAAAACTATTTTTAACTTTAGCAATTGCTATTGGAATAACTCAAACAATTAAATCACAAACACAAAATGGTATGTATGCAGAAATAAAAACAACAAAAGGAGACATAAAAATTCAATTAGAATACGAGAAGACCCCGTTAACGGTTGCTAACTTTGTCGGTTTAGCTGAAGGGGTTATTGATAATAAATCTATTAAAAAAGGACAACCCTTTTATGATGGTCTAAAGTTTCATAGAGTAATTTCGGATTTTATGATACAAGGTGGATGTCCGGATGGTAATGGTATGGGAGGTCCAGGTTATAAATTCCCAGATGAATTCCATCCGGATCTAAAACATTCTGGACCAGGAATTTTATCAATGGCAAACTCAGGTCCTGGAACAAATGGAAGTCAGTTTTTTATAACACATAAAGAAACACCATGGCTTGATGGAAAGCATTCTGTATTTGGTCGAGTAGTTGAAGGTATGGAAATTGTTAATTCTATAGAGCAGGATGATATAATTAATTCAATTAATATTATACGAAAAGGACTTAATGCTAAAAATTTTGATGCTAAAAAGGAGTTTAATAATGCATTAAGTCAAATTAAGATACAAAAAGCCGAGAAAGAAGCACAACAAGCTGAGGTATTAGCTAAATTACAGGAAGATGCAATTAAAACTAAAACTGGCCTAGCATATAAAATAATTAAAAAAGGTTCTGGTAAATCTCATCCAAATTCAGAAAGTAAGGTCATAGTACATTATACTGGAAAATTAGTTGACGGAACTGTCTTTGATAGCTCAATTGATAGAGGGGAGCCAATATCATTTCCTCTGAATAAAGTTATTCCAGGGTGGACTGAAGGATTACAGCTTATGGTAGTGGGAGATAAATGGACATTTATTATACCAGGAAATCTCGCTTATGGAGAAAGAGGTGTCCCTCAAGCAGGTATTAGTCCAAATGCCACACTTATATTTGATGTTGAGCTATTAGAAATTAATTAATCCTAATAAAAATTATATATAATCTTTTAATAAGAAGATAGTAGGTTTTTTATGTAAATCAATATCTACTTTTTTCCATAAAGCTATTGATCTGGTTTTAATATTTTCATTATTTAAAGTAAGGTTAGTTGCTATACACAGTTGAGTATTTTGATTACCTATTTTTAAAATTGAATTAAACATACTATTATTTCTATATGGAGTTTCTATAAAGATTTGTGTTTGATTTAGTTTTCTAGAATTAACTAAAATTTTACTCAAAAATTTTTCTCTGATTTTTTTTTCAATTGGCAGATAACCATGAAAAACAAAGTTTTGTCCATTTAACCCAGACGCCATTAGTGCTAGAAAGATAGAAGAAGGACCAACCAATGGACATACTTCTATATTATAATCATGCGCATACTTAACTATATCAGATCCTGGATCAGCAACACAAGGTAATCCATTTTCAGATATTATTCCTACATCTTTACCATCAATAATGTGAGTAAGGAAATCTTTTTCTATATCTAATCTATCATGTTTTCCATGATAATATAAGATAGTTTTATCAATATCTTTATCTTTATATACCGACTTAATAAATCTTCGTGCAGAACGAATATTTTCAACAATATAAATATCTATTTTTTTTATGATTTTAGCTATAGAGTTTGGTAATACATTACTAACTTGACTATCGCCTAATAAAGAAGGAATTAGATATAGTTTTCCTTTAGCCAATTTTTTTAACTATTTTTTTACATGCTTTATTAAGCATATTAAAGACATTTTGAAAACCATCATCACCTCCATAATATGGGTCAGGAACCGATTGAAATGATTTAGGATATAATTCATTAAGAATTAAATTAACTTTTATTTTATCATTATCATCTCTAGCTAAAGATATTACATTAGCATAGTTATTAGTATCCATCACATAAATTTTATCAAATAAATCAAAATCATTAATTGAGAATTGTCTTGCTCTTTGATAAGTTAGATCTATATCATTCATCTTAGCAATCTCAATAGATCTTATATCTGGGGATTCCCCAACATGATATGCTGCAGTACCAGCAGAATCAACATGAATATCTAGATGTTTTGTTTTAGACTTTAATATTCCTTCTGCAATTGGTGATCTACAGATATTTCCTAAACATACCATTAAAATATTTTTCATTAATCTAAACTAATGATAATTTTTTTTCTATATCGGCGATATAGCCTTTAAACTGTTTATCTGTATCTGCAAGATTATTAACAGTCTTACATGCATGAAGTACAGTAGCATGATCTTTATTTCCGCAATGTTTTCCAATCATAGCTAAAGAGTTCTTAGTCATTTGTTTTGAAAAATACATTGCTAATTGCCTACATTGAACTATCTCTCTTTTTCGAGTTTTTGATTTCATAATATCAATAGGTATATCAAAATAATCACAAACTACTTTCTGTATATAATCTATTGAAACTTCTCTAACAGTATTCTTTACAAACTTATCTAACATGTCTTTAGCAAGATCAATTGTTATCTCCTTCTTATTTAATGAAGATTGTGCCAGAAGTGAAATTAAAGCACCTTCTAACTCCCTAACATTAGATGTAATTGAATAAGCAATGTATTCAATAACTTCAAAAGGCATTTCAATACCATCATTATGGATCTTCTTCTTAAGAATTGCTAAACGTGTTTCTAAATCTGGAGCTTGAAGATCAGCAGAAAGCCCCCATTTAAACCTTGATAGTAATCTTTGTTCCATATCAATCATATCAACTGGCGCCTTATCTGATGTCAAAATTAATTGTTTGCCGTTCTGGTGTAGATGATTAAATATATGGAAGAATATATCCTGGGTCTTCTCTTTTCCACACAGGAATTGCACATCATCTATAATTAAAACATCAATTGATTGATAGAAATGTACAAAATCATTCTTTTTATTATCCATAATTGCATCTACAAATTGTGTCTGGAATTTATCTGCAGATACATAAAGAACAGTCTTTTCAGGGAATTCTTTTTTGATTTCTATACCACAAGCATTAGCCAAGTGCGTCTTTCCTAATCCACCTTTACCATATATTAGTAAAGGATTAAATGATGTCCCGCTTGGTTTCTGCGCAACTGCAAAAGCTGCCGAGCGGGCAAGACGATTACATTCACCCTCAACAAATGAATCAAGTGTATATGATGGATTTAATTGAGGATCTATATTAATCTTCTGTAACCCTGGTATAATGAATGGATTCCGAATTGATGTTTTATTCAGATTAATTGGCATATTTACAGGATTGTTCTTTAATGATTTAGTGTTATTTGATGGCACTTTAGTTATATAAGGTTTAGTGCCAGTTGAATTATCTATTATTATATGATATTCTAATTTCCCTTCCTTTCCTAATTCTTTTTTTATTGTTTTCTTAATTAATGTAATGTAATGTTGTTCTAACCATTCATAGAAGAATTTACTAGGAACTTGAATAGTTAAAATATTTCCTTTTAACCCAATAGGGACTATAGGTTGAAACCACATTCTGAAGTTTTGATAACTAACATTGTCTTGTATTACAGCTAAGCATTTCTCCCAAATTTCTTCGCAAGACTGTTTTGTCATTTTTTGTGGTTTATTGATTTGAGTTTTTATTAAGTCGTAAATCTACCTTTAAGTAAATTGAGTAGCAAATATTAAAACAATTTTTAAATTAAAAAAGTTTTTTTGCAATTGACTGATATTTTTTTTTGTTGTTTCGAGATATCAGTTTAGAGTAACAAGAATTAATAATATTTTTAACTGTTTTTAACGTTAAATACACCCCCAAAGAAGTTTTTTATTACTTTTTTTTGATTAAAAATATAGTCTATTTTGCCGATTTTGATTCCTCCCCATCCAACTTGTGCAATTAATACTTCTTTCTCAATTTTATTAATTTTTATTATTGGTTTATTTAGGAATGTATGAGTATGGCCGCCAATAATTAGATCAATGTTATATGAATTTTCTGCAAGCTTTATATCATCAATCTTACTACTTTTATACTTAAATCCAAGATGTGAAATACATATAACTAAGTTGCAATTTAGTTCATTCTTTAGAAGATCTGCATAATAGTTACTTTGCTTAATTGGGTCAATATATTTTGTTTTTCCATAAAGATTTTTTGGAACTAAACCATTAAGTTCAATTCCAATTCCAATTATTCCAACTCTTATACCTCCCTTATTAAATATTTTATAGGGCATAAATTTACCTTCTAAACAAGTATCTGTAAAGTCATAATTGGAACAGATAAAAGGAAAGTTTGCATTCGGTAGCTGCATTGATAAGCCTGACAATCCATTATCAAAATCATGATTACCAAGTGTTGCAGCATCATATTTCATCATGCTCATAAGTTTTAACTCAAGTTCACCATTATACATATTAAAATATGGTGTGCCTTGAAATATATCTCCAGCATCTAATAGAAGTAAATGCTTATTATTACTTCTTATTTCATTAATAATAGAAGATCTTTGAGCCATACCCCCAAGACCTTTATTACGACCACTAGTAAATGGTTCAATATGACTATGCATATCATTTGTATGAAGTATAGTTAGGCTAATTGTATCGTTCTCTGAAAATGATGGATTTGGCAACATAGTGAATCCAATAGTTCCAAGTCCCATTTTCTTAATAAATTCTCTTCTTGTTTTCATTCAATAATCGTAAATCTATTATCAAGTTTAGCAGTAATAGTGTCATTATTTTTACAATAATCAATAATAACATCTCTTAATTTATAACCCGTTTTTATTTGTTTTTTATCTTTAAAGAAACTCATCTTATCACCACCATTTGCTAAATAGTCAGATGTTAATAGTCTTATATTAGTAATTTGATTTATACTATCATTCTTTAAATTATTTTGATTATCAATTATTATTTCCATACCAGAGTATGGTTCTCCACCTCTTTTTATAATATATTTGATAAGTGCCAAATAAGATTGTTCATCCATATTAAGTATTACTAATTCATTATCAAAAGGCATTAGCTTATATATATCTCTTCTTGTAACTAAACCTTCTTTTATTTCAGATCTAAAACCGCCATTATTTAGGACACATATATCAGCTTCATTAATGAAACTTTGTAAACAAAGGTCGGTAACAAAGTTACCTATTAAACTTTCAGGACGTCCTTTGGTCATATTAATATTTGATATACACAATACTTCATTCATTATTGAATCTATACCAGCTTTATAAGGTTCTATTGTATTAATAATATTACTGTCTATATTATTAGATGAAACATCAATACTTGTATTAGAATATTGATGAATATTATATTTAAATGTACAATTACTTATAAATATATATATAGTTGATATTAATATTAGTCTTAATTTCATTTCGCTACAATATTAAGAAATAAATTTTTGTATGTATAATTGCATTATGTATTCTTATGAAACAAAGATAAGAGTTAGATATAGTGATACTGATCAAATGGGTTTTGTCTATTACGGAGTATATGCACAGTATTATGAAATTGGTAGGGTAGAGCTCTTGAGATCTATAGGTTATAGTTATAAAGATCTAGAAATAGATGGGTATTTATTGCCTGTTGTTAAATTCGAGATTAAATATAAGAAGCCGGCATATTACGATGATCAGTTAAATGTAAGAACTCTAATAAATGATATACCAACATCTCAAATCACCTTTTATCATGATGTTTTTGATAATAATAATACTTTAATAAATACAGGTAAAGTAATTCTAGCTTTTATAGACTTTAAAACTAAAAAGATATGTAAGCCACCACAAAAAATAATTCAATTATTCGAAGATATTTTTTAAATATAAGTCACTCGCTACTACTAAAGCTTACTTGTAAAAAGGATATTATTATTATTTGTAGTATTAATAGTATATAATTCAGAAAAATTATCTGAGTTTTAGTATCAGAAATTAAAAAATTATCCTCTATTATCTTATAAAATATAAACGATAGGCATAGTCCTAATAGATAACCAACTTGTTTATAAACATCAATCTTACTTAAAAGAGCTTTATCTTTAGCAACAATTGTTTCAGCTCTTACCAAGTAGCTTCCAAATATAAATGTAAATTGATATAGAGCATAGATAATTAATGCTGATACTAAAGAATATTTTAAGATTATAAATATTATAATAGTTAACAGCATTATTAACTCAACCATTAATGAAATATAATAGAAGCTTTTAATATTTAATAATTGCTCATAATATCTAGCAATTAGCAACATAGAAGCAGCTAATATTATACCTCCAAGTGAGTATATTGATGGATCTAATGGCGTGTATATTGTAAATAATATTCCAATTGATATACCAGTAAATAATGAATTTAAAAGCTTATATAATAGAAATGGTTTAACATTTAAATTCATTACTATTTTATTTAATAATATGTTAATCTTCTAACTTTGGCTATTTGCTTAGCTAAACGTATTACCTGTTTTGTATAACCAAATTCATTATCATACCATATATATAGTACAACGTCCTTTCCATCTTTAGTACAGATTGTAGCATTGCTATCAAAAATTGAGCAACATGTATCTCCAATTATATCTGTTGAGACTAAATCAGGATCTACTTGATAATGTATCTGATTTACTAAACTACCCTTAATTGCAGAGCATCTTATTGTAGAATTAATATCATCAATGCTAGTTGAATTTTCTAAAGTTAATTTTAAAATTGCAAGTGAAACATTAGGTGTTGGAACACGAACAGCATTTGCAGTAAGCTTACCTTCAAGTGAAGGTATTACTTTGGTTACTGCGTTTCCAGCTCCAGTTGAAGTAATTACCATATTAATAGCAGCAGATCGACCTCGTCTTGGTTTTTTATGCATATTATCTAATAGATTTTGATCATTAGTATATGAATGAACTGTTTCCAAATGACCCTTCTTAACAATATATTTTTCTTCAATTAAATAAAGTATAGGGGCAATACAATTTGTTGTACATGATGCAGCTGAAAATATATCTGTATTCTCAATATCTAAGCTTTTAGAATTAATTCCATACACAATATTTGGAACACCTTTTCCAGGTGCTGTTAATAAAACCTTACTAACACCATTTGATTTAAGATGACGAGATAAATCTTCTTTATTTGTAAATGCACCTGTATTATCAATTAGTAATGCATTATCTATACCATGTTCCTTATAATTTATTTCTTCTGGGCTATCACTGCATATAAACTTAATATGTTGTCCGTTAACTATAATAGAACTATTTTTAAGATCAACATCTACAACACCTTTGAAAGATCCATGAACTGAATCATTCCTTAGTAAATCGGCTCTTTTTATAAGCTGCTTATCATTTAACTTTCTTACAACTATTGCTTTTAGTCTTAATTGCTGACCCTTTCCTGCTTGTTTAATTAATTCTCTAGCTGTAAGCCTTCCTATTCTTCCAAAACCATAAAGAATAACATCCTTAGGAGAAAATCCATTATTTTTTGAGCATAACATTGAAGATAACTTAATTTCTAAAAATTTATTAATTTCATCATTAGTACTTTCTAGGAATTCAGCAGTAAGTAGTCCAATATCAAGTTTAGATGGCGCTAAATCCATTTCTAACATTCTTTTAGATATTTTAAGTGCTGTATCTATATCAGTCTTTCTTCCTACTACTTTATTAGCATAAGCAAATAGATTCATTAATTCTGATACTCCAATTTCTAATAACTGATTTCTAAATAAAACTAATTCAATTCCTTTATCATACATTAAAGTACCTACAATATTTAATAGGTTTATTCCATTCTTTTCTTTGCTTATCCATTTATTTAATTTATTATCATATGATGTATTCATTATTCTTATTTTTTAAGATATTAAGATTTGCAACAAAAATAGTCATTCTTTGAAAATATTAAGCTGTTTTATTATTACTTTTACATCATGATTATTGAATTCTATAAATATCAAGGCACTGGAAATGATTTTATTATAATTGATGATAGAAAAAATGTATTTAATGAAAAAGATAATAATCTAATATCTGCACTTTGTGAAAGAAAGATGGGTATAGGTGCAGATGGATTAATTTTATTACGGAATGATCCAAAGTATGATTTTAATATGATTTATTTCAATTCGGATGGAAATGAATCAACTATGTGTGGCAATGGAGGTAGATGTATTATTTCTTTAGCACAGTCACTAAATATTATTAATGAAAGGACCTTATTTAACGCAATTGATGGTATGCATAAAGGTATAATATTAGATAAAGTTATTAAAATTAAGATGAATGATGTCTCTAAAATTCAGAAAATTGATAATGGAGTAATGATAAATACTGGTTCACCTCATTATATAGAATTAGTTGATGATCTTGAAAAAATAGATCTAGAAAAAAGAGGAAAAGAAATTAATAGCTCTAGATTTTTCATTAAAGATGGTGTAAATGTAAATTTTGTTCAAGCAAATCAAGATATTTATATGAGAACTTATGAAAGAGGTGTTAACTCTGAAACTCTTAGTTGTGGAACTGGTGCTGTAGCAGCTTCAATTGCATTGCATAATATGAACTTAATAAAAGATAATACAATACAAATAAATACAAGAGGAGGTAGTTTAGAAGTGAGTTTTGATTTAGACAATTGCAATTATCATAATGTTTGGCTATCAGGTGAAGTTAATCTAGTTTATGTTGGAGAATTTGAATGCTAATAGGAGACAGGATAACATTAAGAGAATTAAATAAATCTGATATAGATTTTCTTATTTCGATTGAAAATAATGATGTAAATTGGGAATTTGGTAGTGAATATAAATTCTATACAAGAAAACAACTTTTAAATTATATTAGTAATGCTAGAATTGATATATCAATAGCAAAACAATTTAGATTTGTTATTGATCTTGACAATAATCCAATTGGATTTATAGACTTGTATAATTATAAAGTTTCTGAAATAAGTATTGGGATTATCATTGATAGTAATTATAGAAATATGGGTTACGGGAAAGATTCATTAAATGTCTTAATAAATTATGCCTTTAACATACTACAAGTAAATAAGATTTGTGCTTGCGTAAAGAAAAGTAATTTAAATAGTATTAATTTATTTATATCTTGCGGTTTTGTATTATCTAGTTACGAAAAGGATTTACAATATTTTATTAAATTAGCAAAAATTAAGTCATGAATAAGTTACAGCTATATCTATTAATTAACATTTATAATATTTGAATTGTAATCAAAAATTCATAATTGAGTAGATGCAATATTTTCTCTCAATTCTTTTATTCTTTTTATTTTCTTGTAACAAAGGAAATGTAGATAAATATACACAAACTTATTTGAATCATAATGATACTGTTAAATATGTAGGAAAAGAACAGTGTAGAATCTGTCATCAAGAAATATATGATTCCTATATCAATACTGGTATGGGAAAATCTTTTAATTATGCTGTAAAAGAACATAGTGTATTATTAGGTAAATCAATACCTATAGTTTATGACTCTATTAAAAATCTATCTTATCAACCATTCTTTAAAAATGACAGTCTTTATATTAAAGAATTTCGATTAAATCAAAATAAAGATACGATTCATAAGCTAGTTCAAAAAGTTAAATATAAGATTGGTAGTGGTCATCATACTAACTCACATATCTTTGAGGTTAATGGTTTCGCACATCAAGTACCTTATACATACTACACCCAAAATCTAGTTGCGGATTTGCCACCAGGATTTGAAGATGGAAATAATAGTAGATTTTCTAGAGAAATAGGGATTGAGTGTATGAGTTGTCATAATGCGTACCCACATTATGATACAACCTCTATAAATAAATATAATATGATACCAAATGGAATAGATTGTGAGAGATGTCATGGTCCTGGAGAATTACATGTTAAGAGGAAAATGGCAGGAGAGTTAATAGATACTTCAAAATATATAGATTTTTCAATTGTTAATCCTTCAAAATTATCTGATGAATTACAATTTGATGTTTGTCAGAGATGTCACTTACAAGGAACATCAATTCTAAAAGATGGAAAATCATTTACATCATTTAAACCTGGCAACAGATTGAGTGACGTAATGGACACTTATTTACCAAGATTTGAAGATGATAATACATTTATTATGGCCTCACATGCTGATAGATTAAAACAATCATCATGCTTTCAAAATTCTGATCTTAATTGTACTTCGTGTCATAATCCTCATAATAGTATTGAAAATTTAGAATCTAATTTCTTTGATAATAAATGTATGCAATGTCATGAATTATGCAAAGATGATAATATAAATAATTGCACATCATGTCATATGCCAAAATCTGGAACATCTGATATTCTTCATGTTTCTATTACAGATCATAAAATTGGTATTAGCAGTAAGTCAGAAGCAAAAGAAAGAGGAAAATTTTTAGGCCTTTATGCTATAAATAATAATAACCCTGATAATATTTCTAAAGCTAAAGCATATTTAAAAAGATATGAAAGTTTTGAACAAAATCCTATTTATCTAGATTCTGCATTTAGGTTTTTAAAAGATGTAGAGAATAACTACACGTCATATATACAATACTATTACCTAGGAAATGATAGTAAAGGACTAATTAATTTTGTATTAAGTAATGAAATTGAACAATCAGCTTATTCAATTCCAGAATTAGCTCTTGCATATAGTAGAATAGGTGAAGTATTTAGCTCTAATGATATAAAAAAAACTGCAGATATTTACTTCAGAAAATCTATTAATTTAATGCCTAATGTTATTGATTATAAAATTAAGTACGGAACATTTCTTATTAATAATAATGATCTAAATGATGGAAAGGATATATTTATCGAAGCATTAGCATTAAACCCAACAATAAAAGAGATTCATCTAAATCTTGGATTAATTGCAATCTTAAATAAGGATTATAATATTGCTAATAAAAGATTAAAACATGCGTTAGCACTCGATCCAGATTATATATTAGCGTATGAAAATCTTGCACTCTTATCTCAACGTATGAATAAAATGGATGAAGTTAAGCTATATTTAAATAAAATTTTAGAAATTGCTCCAGATCATAAAGCTAATATCTTATTAAATAATTTATAAATGTTTAAAAGGAGAAAATATAAAAGTAAACCTTCATTTTTAAAGAAAGTATTAATTTCATTTGTCTTCATTTTAATACTTTTTAGTTTATTATTAGCTAATAGATTGTACAGTTATATTTATCAGCCAAATATAAAACTAAATGATAAGACTGAAGAATTTGTTTATATACCATCTAACTCTAAATTTCAGGATGTTGTAGAGATATTAATTAATAATGGTTTATTAATAGATAAAAATTCTTTTGAGTGGGTTGCAGAAAGAAAAAATTATAAATATAATATCAAACCAGGAAGATACTTTCTTAATAGAGAATTAAACAATAATCAATTAATAAATTTATTACGATCAGGTGCTCAAGTTCCTATTCAGGTTAGATTTAATAATTTAAGATCTATAGAAGAATTAGCTGGAATAATATCTCATCATCTAGAACCTGACTCTATTGATATTGTTAGTTATTTCTCTGATTCAACTTTTTTATCTGAAAACGAATTAAATATTTATAATATAAGTTGTCTATTCATTCCAAATACATATGAATTTTATTGGAATACTAATGAAAAAGATTTTGTTAATAGAATGTTAAATGAATATAATCGTTTTTGGAACAATGATAGAACAAAAAAAGCTAAAAATCTTGGACTTACAAGAACTGAAGTTTCAATACTTGCATCAATCGTAGAAATGGAAACATATAAAAAAGATGAACGACCTACAATTGCTAGACTTTACTTAAATAGATTAGAGAAAAGAATGCGACTTCAGTCAGATCCAACTGTGATATATGCTATTGGTGATTTTTCTATTAAAAGAGTATTGACAAGAGATCTAAAGTTTGAATCTCCTTACAATACATACATTAATAAGGGATTACCACCAGGACCAATATGTTTTCCTTCAATTAATTCTATTGACGCTGTCCTAAATGCAAGTGATAATAATTATCTTTTTATGTGTGCCAAGGAAGATTTCTCTGGATACCATAATTTTGCAAGTACATCCAAGGAGCATAATAAGAATGCAAAGAAATATAGAAGAGCATTAAATAAGTTAAAGATAATGCGTTAATTTATTAATTTTGCATAAAACATTTAAAGAAGATATGACAAAAATTAAGTTTGGGACTGATGGTTGGAGAGCTATAATTGGTCATGATTATACTGTTGACAATGTAGCAAGAGTAACGTTAGCTGTTTCAAGTTGGATGAAAAATAAATTTAAAAAATCTGTAGTTATTGGCTATGATTGTAGATTTGGCGGTAAATTATTTGCTGAAACTGCATGTAAAGTTTTTGCTACACAGGGGATATTAGTCAAATTATCTAAAGACTTCGTTTCAACACCAATGGTATCATTAGGTGTCTTGAAAGAAAATGCAGATCTTGGAGTAGTTATAACTGCCTCTCATAATCCGCCTTCTTATAATGGATATAAACTTAAAGGTGACTTTGGGGGTCCTTTATTACCAAGTGATATTAATGAAATTGAAGAAATGATACCTATTAATAACTCAATAGATTTAGATAGTATTAATTTTGATACTTTGTTAAATAATAGAAAAGTTAAATATGTTGATTTTGAAGATATCTATTGTAAACATATAGAAGCAAATTTCGATTTAGATTCTATCAAAAATTCAGGTATTAATTTTGCATATGATGCAATGTTCGGTGCTGGTATGAACGTTATAAAAAAGCTATTACCAGAAACTCATCTTTTACATTGTGAAATAAATCCTGGCTTTTTAGGTGTACCACCAGAACCAATACATAGAAATCTTGGTGAATTATCTCAATTAATAAAACATAATAAAATAGATTGTGGCCTTGCTACTGATGGTGATGCTGATAGAATAGGATTGTACGATAGTAATGGAAACTTTATAGATTCGCATCATATTATCCTCCTACTTATCCATTATTTAGTAAAATATAAGGGCCTAAAGGGGAAAGTTGTTACAGCATTCTCCTGTTCTGTAAAAGTTAATAAAATATGTAAATACTATAATTTAGAACAAGAAACAGTCAAGATTGGTTTTAAGCATATAGCAAGTAAAATGATTAAAGAAGATATTTTGTTAGGTGGTGAAGAATCTGGAGGTATTGCAACTAAATATCATATTCCAGAAAGAGATGGTATATGGATGGGTTTAATATTATTTGAGTTTATGTCTAAATCAGGTAAATCAATAGAAGACTTAATTGACGAAGTCTATGAAATAGTTGGTTCGTTTGCATTTGAACGAATTGATTTAGATATTGATAATAAGAAAAAACAGGAAATAATTAATGCATGTGAGTTAGATAAATTCACTAAATTTGGTAAATACAAAGTTAAGAGGATAGAAAAAATTGATGGTTATAAATTCTTCTTCGATGAATCTACATGGTTAATGATTAGGCCTTCTGGCACAGAACCAGTTTTAAGAACATACGCTGAAGCAAGAACTCAGGAAGAATCAATTGATATATTAAACGAATGTAAGGATACAATTATATAAATGAAACTTTTGTTTCTAATATTATTTTCTTTTCAATCTTTCTTAAGCTATACTTATAATAATATAGAAAAGTATGAGCGAGATATAAAAAAAACAAAGATATTATTAATAGGACAAAGCTTAAGTTATACTGGAACTTTATTATCTCTTAATTCTCTATGGTATAAAGATTATCCCAAAAGCAGTTTTCATTTTATAAATGATAATCAAGAATGGCTGCAAATGGATAAAATTGGACATATTACTACATCTTATCATATGGGTTTACATGGAATTAAAGTATATAAATGGGCTGGTTTCAATAGAAAAGCTGCTATATGGTATGGAGGCTTATCAGGAAGTTTATTTTTAACATCAATTGAGGTACTAGATGGGTTCTCAAAAGAATGGGGAGCATCTAAAGGTGATCTACTAGCAAATACTATTGGGTCTGCTTTATGTATTTCTCAAGAATTACTATGGAATAAACAAAAAATTCAATTGAAATATAGTTATAGTAAATCGCACTATATTGATAAAAATAGGAAACAATTAGGTGAAAATTTAATTCAAAATCTTTTAAAAGATTATAACGGGCAAAAATATTGGTTAACATTTAATATTCAGTCATTCCTTTCATCATATAAAGAAATACCAAAATACCTTGGTTTCTCTATCGGATATAGTGGTAATGGGATGATTCATCCTTATCATATTCAGGGTGATCCAGTTAGAAATAGAGAATTCTTTTTTTCCTTAGATATTGATTTAAATAGAATTAAAACAAAATCAAAATTTGTAAATTCTATATTTCAATCTTTTGGATTCTTAAAATTCCCATTACCAGGCATAAAATTAAGTAACAATAAGATCACATTTCATTCAATCATTTTTTAAATGGATTTTAACTTTATAACAGGGGATAAGGTACTTTATATAAACGATAATGATACTGGAACTATATTGATGTTTATTGGGAACACAAAAGTAAAACTACTTAATAGCTCTGGATTTGAAGAAATAGTACTAATAAAAGACATTATTCCTTTACCTATTAATAATAATGATATAACTTCATATAGATATGCTAGAGAAGATCTTACTTTTGAAACCAATGAATATACTATAAATGAAAATAAGTATATACAATTTTCAAATGATAAACATAATAAATTATATTATAAAGCTGATTTGCATATTCAGAACTTAATTGAGCATTATAAACATCTTGATAGTATTGAAATAATACATATTCAGTTAAATAGATGTTTAGATTGTATTGCAGAGGTTAAATTAAAAGGAATACCTGTATTAAAACTTATTCATGGTATTGGGAAAGGTACGCTTAAAAATAAAATCCACAGATTATTAGATGATAATAAATTAGAATTTTCAGATGCCTATGGTTATACGGAAGTAATAATTTCTTAAATTTGCTTATTATGAGAAAACTAATTTTATTCTTTTTCTTGTTTACAAGTAACTATTTATTCTCTCAAAGTTCAGGATTTATATATGGAGGTGGTAATATATGTGATAATAATGGCTTTATTGATGTCGAAATAAGTTTTACAGGAACTCCCCCCTGGAATGTTATTTATTCTATCGATGGTATAAATCAACCTATATTTTCTACATCTGATAATCCACATATAATTAAAACAAATAATGAGGGTATATATACATTATCTTCTATTACTGATATCTCTGGAACAGGATCAACTAGTGGTAGTGCAGTAGTTTCTTTACTTCAATCACCAATAGCTAAATTTATAATGGAAGAGGATACTCTATCAATTTTATACCCATCTACTAAATTTATTGATCAAACTAGTGGTTCAACCTCATGGAGCTGGAATTTTGGTGATAATACTGCAATCAACACTAATCAAAATCCTATACATACATATGATTCAGTTGTTGGAGTCTACCAAGTAAAGTTAATAGTTGGAAATAATGACAATTGTTATGATACAACAACAAACCAAATTTGGGTAAATAATGAATATTATATTTATATTCCTAATAGCTTCACACCTGATTTAGATGGAATAAATGATAATTTTTGCATTTACTACAATGGAATTAGAGAGTCTACATTCAATTTTAAAATTTATAACTTAAGAGGTGATGTTATCTTTATAACTAATAATCTTAATGATATTTCATGTAATGATTTAAATAAGAATGGTTGGAATGGAACTCATAAAGATTCTGGAAAAGAAATTCCAGTTGGTAACTATGTTTATGAAATATCTTTTCAAGATTTTGATGGTTGGAAGCATAGAGAATTCAACTATATTAGAGTAATTAGATAGTTATTTTTTACTTCTTACTATCTTGTTTAATTATCTTAGCTATCTGCTTCTCACTTATTCTTTTAGCTATTATTTTTTTATCTTTATCTAATAAGTAAACTACAGGTGTTGAGTGTAGATCATATTCTTCACGCCAATTTGATGTTGCAACTGGATTTCCTTCATTATCAAATTGGATATCTCCAACATTAATCCAATTATTAGTTTTCATCTTTTGTATAAATTCTTTCCATTTATCAATATCAAATTCTGTAGTAACTGCATAAACTTTAATATCAACACCTCTATTAACTAATGAATCACATACATCACGAACCTTTGGAGCCTCTTCTTTGCAATGTCCACAATCTGGATCATAGAAGAATAGTAAAGTATATTTGGCATCTACATGATAAAGAGAATGATATTTATTATCTGGATCTTTAAAGACCAAATTTGGCGGTTTCTTTCCAATCATATTTGGACTTATTCTATTTGCTCTTTCAATTATCTTGTCAAGTTGTTTTTTCTCTATCCAATCACATTCACCATTCATGTAATATTTCTCAACCATATGAACAAAAACAGCATCCATACCCATTATTTTTGAACGTTCATATGTAGATGTTATATACGAAACAACATACTGAAAAACTTCCTTATTTGATCTTGCTTTATTTACTATAATGTCAGATGATAAAATAACTGAATCAGGATGTTTAGGAGTTAATTTTTCTAAATACTGGTCCATCTTATTAAAGAATACTGGAGTCCGTAACATCCTATTATCTGAAAAATCCATATTGTTCCAAAAATTATTTTTATAATAGTAGAATCTATAATCTTCATCCGAACTTGATGTTAATTTATTATTTCTTTCTGGAATCTCAATATCAGTTGTGGCTTTAATAATTTTACTAAAGAATACATTAGGATATTTTCTAACAAACATTTTTCTATATTCTCTTACATCATTATCTATCTTTTTTATTGAAGAATTAATATTTGATTTTTCATTTTCAGATTTTGCAAGCTTTAACTTTTCCTGTAATGGAACAACTTGCTTTTGTTTACCTGATATATATTTTAAATATTCATAAAAAGCACTATTCTCTTTTGAACCTATGAAACGCATAGAAGAAACAAGATTATTCTTATCTGTAATAAATGAAAAATTCTTTTCTGATATTATAAGTTCAAAATATTTTCCATCAGGTAATACAATCAAGTAAATACCGCCCTTTAACTCTTTATTACCTCTAAATGATAATTTACCATTTACCACTTTAGTAGTATCTGTTGCATATTGTTTACCTCCAAAATAATATGCTAAAATTACAGATGTATCTGCCATATTCTTAATTTCACCAATAATATTATACCCATTTTCTTGGTAATTAAAAGTTTCTGAAAAACTTTTAGTACTAGATGTAATTATAAATACTAAGATTATAAATAGACTTTTTCTCATTTATTTTTTTATTTGAATATTGATATGCAAAATTAATAATCAAAACGATTATTACAATATTCTATTGTTTATTTTTTAGATAACCTTCCATAAATACTACAGATATGATTATACTACCACCTATATAGAATGATGTACTCATCATTTCAGAGTCACCAAATATTATTAAAGCTAATATTATACTATATATAGGCTCAAGATTAACAGCCATTATTAATGAATATGGTGATATATGACGCATAATCTCTGTCATCCAAACAAATACTCCAGCCGTACAAATTGTTCCTAATATTATTAAGTAACCTAAATCAGTCAAATTAATCATTTTAGTGAATATTAAATAGTCTTGCTTATATAGAAGTAAAAGACTAAGAATGATAACTCCTGTAAACATCTCAATCATTGTAATCCTAATCGCATCAATTTTACATATATATTTAGCATTAAAAATTGTAAATAATGTTCCAAGAAAGGAAGCGAGTAAACCATATATATACCCATCAATATATTTTATGTCAGTTCCTAATATATAAACTATTGACAAAATTACTACAAGGCCCATAAACACCTCATATTTTAATATTTTTCGTTTAAGAAAGATTGGCTCTAATATTGATGTAAATAATGATGAGGTTGCTAAACATACTACTGCAACAGATACGTTTGATACTTTAATTGAATGAAAGAAACATAACCAATGAGCAGTTACTAATATGCCTACAGCTACAATACCAAAAAAATCTCTCCAATTCATTCTTAATGATTCTTTTTTATAAAGAATGTAAAGTGATAATGCAATAAAAGCAATAAGCATTCTATATAGAACTAGATAGATTGAGTCTAATGTTATTATTTTACCAAGAATACCGGTGAATCCTAAAATAATAACCATTATATGTAGTGAGATATGTTTATATTTAGAGATAACCTGGTATAACATAAAGTAATTTGATAAATTTGTGCAATAATACAAATGAACATGAAAATAATTATATCTCCTGCAAAAAAAATTGAATCAAATATAACTTCTAATAATATAGACTATTCAACTCCTAATTTCTTAAAAGAATCAAAGAAACTTGTAGAAATATTAAAAGAATTTTCTCCAGATGATTTATCACAACTTATGAATATTAGTAAAAGCCTTGGATTATTGAATGCAGATCGATATCTGAATTGGTCATTACCTTTTAATCAAAGTAATTCTAAACAGGCAATCTTATGCTTCAAAGGTGATGTTTATAAAGGTATTAATACTGATGATTTTAATAATGATGACTTTGAATATGCGCAATCTTCATTAAGAATAATTTCTGGTTTATACGGCTTATTAAAACCACTTGATCTTATTATGCCGTATAGATTAGAAATGGGGACTAAATTGAATAATGCAATGGGTAATAACTTATATAAATTTTGGGGAGATATATTATCTGATCATTTATCAAAAGAGATTTTAGATGATAATAATAACTGTCTTATAAATTTAGCCTCAAATGAGTATAGTAAAGCAATAAAGATTAATAAGATTAAGGTGCCAGTTATAACACCAATTTTTAAGGACTATAAGAATGGTAAATTAAAAGTAATATCATTCTTTGCAAAAAAAGCAAGAGGTAATATGTGTAGATATATTATAAAGAACAAAATAAATACTTATGATAAACTTTATGCATTTAATGAAGAAGGATACGTGTTTAATGAAGAATTATCATCTCTGTCAGATTTTGTATATATAAGATCATAAAAGAAAATATTTTGTAAGATATAAACTTAGAGAATATTATAATAAGTCATTTTTTTCTTAAATTTACGAATTAATTGTATTTTCATATGAAGAAAATAATCATACTATTCTTTATACCTATAATATTATCTGGGCAAAACCCTTGTGTATTATCAGGAGCAAGTGTATATATTGATAATAATTCTAACCCTAGTATGATGAATGCAAGTGTTAATGGAATGTCAATGTATTCATATTCCTGGGCTGATACTAATGGTATAATAGTAAGTACTGCTAACCAAACATCATTTTATACTCAATGGTGTGTTACAATTACAGATAACATGACTGGTTGTGATACTGTTATTTGTCAAGATTGCATTGCTGATTCAAATGCATTATGTCCGTGTTTTATGATTTATATGCCAGTCTGTGGATGTGATGGAACAATGTATAGTAATTCTTGTATAGCAGATTGTGCAGATGTCCCTTGGATACCTGCAGTTTCAAATGGTATGCCAGGAGGTTTTTTGCCATGTTCATCATGGGTACCATCAAATAATCAATACTCATGTGGAGTAGAAATAACAGGTGATAGTATTCTTTGTAATTGGAATAATCCACAAGTTCTTACTGCATCCCCCAATTCATCAACTACACTCCCAGTTACATACCAATGGTATGGAAATGGTATGTCATCTAATAGTAATATTCTAACAATTATTCAACCTGGCACATATTGTGTTATTCAAACAGATGCTAATGGATGTATTGATTCTGCATGTATTACTATAATGGTACAAGACATACCTATATTTACTCTACCAAATCCTCCAGTTATTTGTATAGGCGATTCAATAATATTAGAAATTGATACAGCTGGTTTATCTAATATTATTTGGTTACCTAATACTTTGCTTACACCACCAGTTCATAGGGTTGTAGATTTTCCAACTTTCTCACATTTATATATTGTAGAAGCAAATGATAGTAGTGGTTGTGAATATAGAGGAGAAGTATTTGTCACTGTAGATACTTGTCAACAATTATCAATATCAGAACTTTATGATAAATCAATTCTGATCTATCCAAATCCTGTTTCTGACCTATTAAATATGGAACTTCCAGTAAATGAAAACTTTAATCTCATAATAATAGATGTTTTAGGAAAAATTGTTTATTCTCAAGATAAAATAATTAATCTTCAAACAATAAATACATCTCATTTTAATAAAGGAACTTATATTTTACAGTTTTATCATAAGGAAGCAGTTATAAGTAAAAGGTTAATTATTCAATAATATGAATAATAGATTATATTATATCATTATGATAATCTTGTTAGCTACTGCTTGCAAGAAAGAAACAATTGTTATTAAAAATAATAATGCACCTTATTATGACGGAATACCTACAGTACTAGTTGAGTTTTATGTAAATAGGCTATTTATTGATTTAATTGGTCGAGAGCCATTAGATGAAGAGATGACAGCTGAAGTTAAATACTTAAGAGATCGTGATTTATCTATGGAATGTCGTGACTCATTAATACTGAAGTTACAAACAGATACTAATTATATTCAAGGAGACTCTTCATATAAATACGCTTATTATCATAGGATGTATGAGATAGTAAAAGTAAGGCTTATTGAAGGAGCATCAAATGCTGAAATTAATAATGAAATCGGCAATTCATATCAAAACTATTTAGTTGATTCAATTGCTGGTGAAATGCTTGATGCATATAAACACCTTTTAGATTATCATAATTTAAATAACGTAATAAAATCAGAATCTCAATATTATGATGGAACTATTAATTTAAAAGAAATGCATAGAAGGATGATCCTGAATGATATATATGATGAAATCAACATGAATGTATTTAATTATATTAATGCAGTATTTGATAACCTATTATTTAGATATCCATCGACTTTTGAATTTGATGAATCATATAAAATGATATCAGATAATACACCTCAAGTATTACTTGGTCAGTCTGGACAAAATAAATATGATTTTGCTGAGATTGTATGCAATTCAAGAGAATTCTATGAAGGAATCATTCAGTGGTCATATATAACTCTTTTAGCAAGAGTGCCTAATTCTGAAGAATTAGATAGATTTATGAATAAAATATACTATGATGATGATTTTCAATATATACAAAGACAAATAATGATATCAGATGAATATGCACATTTCCAATAAAATAAAAAAAATATCATATATAATATTATGTTTAAGTATCTTTTTAACGGCATGTAAAAAGGAAGAGGATGTAATCTATAATGTTAATCAAGTTAATGCTAACTCTTATAGTTCAGGTAAAGACAAACTTAAGAGTATATCACAATATATTTCTATTGTTTATGCAAATCTTTTTCAAGAAGCGCTTTCAGCTAATGAACTAGTTGAGATTACTAGATGTATTGAGTCTATTGGAGATAAAGAAGTAGCTAATGAAATTATTTTAAGTAATTTTATGAATAAAAGTGGGGTACTAATGCCATCTGATTCACTAATGAGAGCAGATATAGATAGTTTCCTTGAAGAGACTTATACTCGTTTTTATATTAGAAAGATAACTGAAGCTGAAAGAGAATTCTTTAAGAACTTTTTAGAAACAAATCCAAATGTATCAGTTGAAATGTTTTATACTGCATTTGCATTATCTAATGAATACCAGTTTTATTAAAATTATATAAAATGGAAAGAAGAAAATTTATTAAAAATACCGTACTTAGTTCTGCAGCAGCCATATCAATTCCCTACATACTACCATCAGGAAAGATATTTGCTCAAACTGGGAGTAAATTAGCTGATCACGTTGTATTTGTAGCATTTGCTGGAGGATTACGACAACAAGAATCTGTTTTACAGAGATATTTAGATGATAGTCAGCAATACCCAAGCGCAGGTAATATTATGTATAATATGTTTAATGGTGCTCCACCTGATGATAAAATAGTTTATGGAAATACGCAAATTGTACAAGGAGATACACCAATACCTAAAATATTAGGTCAAACATTAGAAACACAAGGTACTTTGTTTAGAGAAGTTAATGCATCTACAGTTGGTCACTATGCTGGAATAAATACATTACTTACAGGTAATTATATGTTTTCTCAAGGTTTAAGGAGTAAACCAACAATGCCAACAATATTTGAGTATTTAAGAAGACATACGGGTGAAAAAGCAACTAAAACATGGTTTATTGGAAATGGAATTGGAAATTCATTCCCATTATTAGATTATAGTCTTCATCCTGAATATGGATCACAATACGGCGCTAATTTTCTTGCTCCAACTATTACATTTGGTAATGATGGTGAAAAACATCTTAAAAATGCAAAAATATATCATCCTGAAGAAGAGCTAGATCCAATGTATAAAATGAAATATTTTCTTGATAATGTTTGGTATTCACAAGGTAAATCAATACCTTCTATTGGTAATACTGAAGAAGAAAAAGCAGAGATTAAGAGATTTGTGAAAGATATGTTTGATAAGAAGGATACTGGATCAATTGCATTCCCTCCATCAGACGGAGGAGACAATGATACGATAGGTTATGCATGTGAAGTTATAAAAAGATTCAAGCCAACATTAACAGTAATTCATTTATCTTCAGTTGATAGTTGTCATTCAAATTTTTCTTCATATTTAAGAAATATACATGCTTCAGATCATGGTACTGCACATTTATGGGATTTTATTCAAAACCAGATACCAGAAATGTCAGGTAAAACTGCTATGATTGTAATGCCTGAACATGGAAGAAATGAGGAAGCAAATGGAATAATAGATCAGAATGCTTTTTACGCTTATGATCATTCAGATGCAAATGCACAAAGAATTTTTGGTATGATGGTTGGTCCAAATATTGATCCGAATTTATCTATAGGTAATGAAAATAATAGAATTGGAGACATTGTAAATGTTGCGCCAACAATTGCTGAAATTCTTGGATTTAAATATGACATGCTAAATACTGGCTTAACTGCTTCAAGTCAATCATTATTCGATTTAATTTAATATATGAATAAAAATATTTATATTCTAATAATATGTGTATTATCTAGTTGCATTAAAGAAGATACTATTAATCCATATAATGATCCAATACTTGATCCTCCAATTCAAGATACAATTAATTACTTTACGGATTCTTTAGCTTTCTCTGCAATTCACTCAAGAGTCTTTGCTCCATACTGTGCAAATTCTGGGTGTCACGATGGTACTTTTGAGCCAGATTTTAGAACAATTGAGAGTGCCTATAATACTCTCATATATCATCCAATAATCAAAAACGATCCTCAAAATACATATACATATAGAATAATACCGGGAGATGCAGATATGTCAGTAATGTACAAAAGAATGTTAATTGATATTGATAGTTTATCAGGTATAATGCCATTAGACGCTTCTATTGAATATGATCCAACTCAATCACATTCATGGCATACTGTAAAGGAAAAATATATACAGAACATTAAAGATTGGATTAATGGCGGTGCTAAAGATATATTTGGTAATTTACCACAAGAAGCTAATTTATTACCAAGAATGCAAGGAATGTTAGCATATGCAAATGGGCAAACCTTATTGCTTAATAGAGATGGCCCTAGAGGATCAATCTTTGTTCCGACTAATTCAAATACTATTGATATATGGTTTTCAGTAAATGATGATAATCTAATTCCAAATCAACTTACTCATAATAAAATCAAGTTTTCTTCATCATTATTTAACTTTAGCATTCAACCTGAATTCAATTTAGATGTAACATCTAATCCAATTTTAGAAAATGGTTTTTATGGATCGCAGTTATGTGAATATTATCATAGATATTCACTTGATGTTAGTAATTATAATCCAGGAGAGATTCTTTTTATTAAGATTTATGTGAAGGATGATGTAAATAATATTACAGAGATACCTACTAATGGGAGTGAATACCAAATAGTTAAGTACTTTTCACTTGAGTTCATAATATGAATAGAATAAAATATATAATACTTCTCTTTATTTTTTTTACCTATTCCTGTAAAAAAGAAGTTGATGATCCTGAATTTAGAATTAAGATTGTAAATACAAGCCCTTTAATTCTTCAAGAGTTTTTGGAGAATATTGAAGTAAGAATTGAATATTCACATCCAGAGGGGTATATTGGAATTGCAGATCCTGATCTATTATCAATTGAAGTTCATGATAGTAGACTTCCAAATCCAGATTTATATCATTTACAGCCACTTGCTCCGCCTAACCAGAGCTTATCAATTCAAGGTATTATAAATATTGAAATTGATTCGCCATTTAGATTTGGGAATGGTAATAGTGAAAATCTCTCATACAATATTAGAATACAAGATAAGAATGGTAATTGGAGTAATACTGTAACAACTCCAATGATAACAGTTAATGAATGATGAAGAAGTTTTATCTATTATTTATTTTTTTAATGATCAACTTGGCAGTTTATAGTCAATATATTATGAGCACCCAAACTGTTACAAGTTGTGAAGGAACTCTATCAGATAGTGAAGCTAATCAGGTAAATTCTGGATATTATGATCATAATGAAAATTATAGTTTTACTATATGTCCTCCCAATGCAGTCTCTATAACAATAAATTTTACTTTCTTTGAGACTGAACTAAATAATGATATACTAAGAATCTTTGACGGTCCTGATACTAATTCACCATTAATTGGCGGTCCATTTTCTGGCGCAAATCTACCACCTTCAGTAACTTCAAGTGGGTGTATTACTATTAACTTTAAGAGTGATGTAAATGTTGCAGCTGAAGGATTTAATTTATTTTGGACAGCAACTGTATTGCCACCAGTTTCTCCCAATATTTCATTACCGATACCTCCAAATTGTAGTACAAGTGTTTTGAATATAAACTTAGATCAGAATATTCACTGTGATTCAGTTCTAACTGCTATAATAAACATTAATGGAGCTATTAATCAAACTATAAACGCAACTCCTCTTAACTGTATTAATGATTCAACAAATACAATACAATTAAATTTAAATCCAGGTCTAAATAGGAGTGGAGTATATAATATAAGTTTTGAAACCTCTTATAAAGACGGATGTGATAGTATATGGATACTTAATTCTAATATTAGCTTCATAATAAATGATTGTCCATTACAATTAGATCTTACAACAACAGATGATACAATTTGTATTGGTGAAAATACTGATATATTTATACAAGTAAGTGGCGGTGATTCAACTTCGTATAATTATACATGGATTCCTAACTTACCATCAAATCAAGGACCTCATAATGTTTCACCTTTAAATACTACAACTTATTATGTGACGGTAAGTGATATTAGTCCTGCTCAATCTCAATTAGATTCAATAACTATATATGTTCTTCCCTTACCTAATTTACAAAATGACACAACTGTCTGTAGAACAAGTCCTAATTTTAATCTAAATGCAAGTCCAACAGGTGGTTCATGGTCAGGTTTTGGTATCGTTAGTGGTAGTCTAGGTACATTCTCGCCAACTTCAACTGCTGCTGATACTCATACTGTTGCCTATAGATATTCTGGATGCACTGAAACAATGGATGTTATTGTATTGCCAATTGAAGCAGGTCCTAATATTGCTGCTTGTCTAAACTCTCCAACTTTTAATTTAAATACAACATCTACAACTCCCGGAGGAACCTGGAGTGGTTGTAATTGTATCCAACCAAATGGAGATATAACTGTTGGAGGGATTCCTACAACATTAGGTGCTATCTATACTCTTCCTAATGGATGTTCAGACACTTTAGATGTAATCATACAAGATATTATTAGTCAAGCAGATGATACGCTTTGTCAAAAGGAAACAAATTATTCGCTAAGTGTTTCTCCTCCTTATGGTTATTGGACTGTACCAACTACATTACCATTACAATCAAGTTCTTGTGTAAATGCAATATCATCTTTTCCCTTTACTGATAATTTTGAAGTTGGTCTTGCTAATTGGACTAATGACCCCTTAAATGATTTTAATTGGTATTCAAATTGGGGAAGAACTAGGTCATCTGGAACAGGACCAACTAGTGCTTTTGATGGGATTAAATATATTTACACCGAAGCATCAGGACCTAATTTTCCAAACAAAAGAGCAGGTATCATAAGTCCTTGTTTAAATTTATCAGAATATAGTAACCCTGCTCTACACTTCTGGTATCATATGTATGATAACCCAGGAGTTGGCCCACAACCAGGAATGGGAACATTTTCAGTTGATATTTCTACAGATAATGGAGCAAGTTGGATAAATGATATTTGGTTTAAAAGCGGGAATCAAGGTAATCAATGGCTTGAAGCTACAGTAGATTTAAGTAACTATAATACTAGTGAAGTTTTAGTTAGATTAAGGGTGATTACTGGAATTCATTGGCAATCAGATATAGCTGTTGACATGTTATCAATTATAGGTGGACCCGTTACACCAAATGGTGTTTTTCTTCCCCAAATATCTGATACAGGAAACCATATTTTAATATATAATATTCAAGGGTGTTCAGATACCGTAAATATTTATGTAAAACCTATTGATGCTGGACCTGATTTGGATATTTGCCCATCCCAAATACCCTTTAATTTAACTGGAGTACCATCTGGTGGTAACTGGACTGGTACAAATATTACTAATAGTTCAACAGGAACTTATAATCCTTCATTAGGATTAGGATTAGATCTTTTAACATATTCATTTGATGGTTGTACAGATACTTCCTTTATATCTGTAGCTGAAACTGATATCTTTCTTGATACAATTTATAGTTGTAATGATGGTCCTATAATTACTCTTGATTCAGTTACAATATCTCGAACACCAACTTATGGTATATGGAGTGGAAGTGGTATCATATCATCTAATTATCCTGGAGAGTTTGATCCGTTAATTGCAGGTATTGGAAATCATATAATTTATTATACGGCAAATTCTTGTGTAGACAGTATAATCATCAATGTGGAACCTCCAAGTACCTTAACAGATACAATAATTTGTTTGACAGCATCAAGCTTTGTATTATCAGCTAATCCACAAGGAGGTCAATGGTCAGGTCAAGGAATAGTAAATAATAATTCTGGATTATTTTCACCATCAACTGCTGGTATTGGAATACATGAAATATATTATCAATCAATTAATGGATGTATAGATACAACAACAATTACAATATATAATAATCCCGTTTTATCTATTTCTGGTTTTTTGAATAATTACTGTTATTTAGATACAAATATTCAAATAAATGTTAGTCCATCTGGAGGAGTATTATCTGGAAGTGGTATCAATAATTTTATTTTTAACCCATCATTAGCTGGCCCAGGCTATCATACAATTAGATACACATATGGAAGTGGATCATGTATGATTGATATTGATACAATTATACTTGTTGGTGATTCTTTAGAGTTAAATACATACATATCGAAAGATAGTATATGTATAGGAGAAACAATTACCATAGGTGCAAATATATTAGGTGGCATAGGTAATAATTACAGCTTCAATTGGAATAATAATCTAGGTAATAGTTTCGAGCATATAATAATACCTGATTTAACTAATACTTATAGTGTAATTGTTAGTGATGGATGCTCAGAACCTGTAATAGGAAACTACGAGATATATGTTTATCCTACATTTAATTTATCTTTTAATACTAGTAATAAAAAATGTTATGGTGATAATGGTTATGCTAAGGTAAATGTTTTGGGTAACAGTATTTATTCATATTTATGGAATACAAATCCAACTCAAAATACAGACAGTATTTATGCTCAAGTTGCTAAAGATTATATAGTGACTGTTAAAGATGATATATCAAATTGTTCAATTTCTGATACAATTAAGATTCCTGGATATAAAGATATAAATGCTAGTTTTTTTATAAATAAAGATGATTGCATATCACTACTTGATGGTACATACCAATTTATTGACAATAGTAATATTAGTCTTAATGAAATATCTAATAATAGTTTTTGGAACTTTGGTGATAGTAGCATTATTCCTTATATTTATGGTGGTAATCCAATACATGTTTATAAAGATACTGGTAAATACGAAGTGATGCTTATAATAATTAATAATGGCTATTGTAGAGATACTAGTTCTTTAAATATCTGTATTTACCCTGATGATAAGATTTTTATTCCTAATAGCTTTACACCCAATATGGATAATTGCAATGATCAATTTTATGCACAAGGTGTTGGTGGATTCTACTCTTTTAATATAAAAATTCATAAAAGATGGGGGGGGGATATGATCTTTGAATCAAATGATATAATACCAACAGATAATTACTCTGATGGTAATTTATGTAATATTAATCAAGATTTTTTCTCATATTATAAAATGGGGTCATGGGATGGAATGCTGCAAAATGGTTTAGAAGCACCTTTAGGTGTATATTCCTATATAATAGAATTCAAGCAACTTAAGAACTCATCTCCAGAGAAAATTATCGGTACAGTTAATCTTATTAGGTAAGTTTATTATTAATCAGGAAGGTCACCAGCATCATTAATAAGTTGATACTCTGCAAAATATGAGAGTACATGCCATCTTCCTTCAGGTTTTGTTAATCCTAATAAGATAAATTCTGATGCTGTTTGTGTATTTGAATAATTTGATGTATAGTGCACGCTAACATATAATCCCTTTGGTAAATTCTCAACTTCTGTTTCAATTTCTGCCAAATAATACTTTCTATCAATAAAATCTCCTAGTTCAGGCATTAGTTCAGCTCTAAAATAAGTATTCCAATCATCAAAATTTGTTTTATCTTTAGTTGTCTTATCTAACATATACCAACATTGATTATACTTCTTGTTATTTAATTTATTTAACCAATCTATTGCAACTTTTTCTGCATCACTCATATATTGTCTTTCAGATTTTTGAGAGTAAACTGAATATAATACTAAAGTTAGGATTGTAGTGAGAATTATTCTCCGCATAAAATATAATATTTGTAAACAAATCTAATAATATAAAGATAATCTATTCATTTTATAATAATAAAAATAAATAAAAAAACAAGTAATCATACATATTATTAATATAATACACATTAGTTAAAACGTATAATTATTTATATATCAGATGTATATAATTAATTAAAAAAATATGACTATTATTAGCATAGTCCATAATTTCTAATTAATTTTATAACAACAAAACATAGTATTAACTAAAACTTACAGATATGTCTTACGAATACAAAAATAGTAAAGGGCTAACGTATTACCTTCATACTCAGGATGTAATACTAAAATCATCAAACAAGAAACAGACTATATATTTCTTTGCAAAAGACAAAAGATCAAATGCTTGTGATATTCCTTCGGACAAAACAGTTGTAGAGAATAAAAGAACCGGACTTCCATTTTTAAGGAAAGCATAATACATTTATTAGAAATATATATTTTTTTTGCTTACATAAGCTTAAAGAATAAATTCTTAAATATTAGCTCGTTTACATTATAATATTTTCTAGATTGAGGTTTTTTAGATAATTTTGTATATCATAATACTACAAAAACTATGTGTAATGATATAAAATCTAATTGTAGAACTAATATTTATTAACCATATCAATAATAAATTCTATTATTAATACAACTAACATAAAGATATAAAAAAAAACAGTATACTAGATAGCGTATTTTTTAAAATGCTGATAATCAGGATTTTAAGTCGACGACATTGCTATTCTCTTTAATGATAATATTAATTACTAGATAAAGTGTAAATGATAATATTTATTTTAAAATCAAGTTATTAACAGATAACAATCATTTTTTTTAGAAGTGATTAACCTAGGTAAGGTTTTTTTTTATAAATTGTACCAGATTATTAAAGAAATTAGTATTAACCAAAAAATTATTAATTATGGGCTATTCGCACACAAACAAAAAAGGAACTACTTATCACTTAAATTGTAAAGATGTTACTTTAAAATCAACTGGCAGAGTTCAAACAATCTATTATTTCTCTAAAGACCAAAGATCTACAGCTTGTGACTTACCTGCTGGAAAATCTGTTGTTGAGAATGATAAGACTGGTTTACCTTTCTTAAAGGGGAAATAAGAACAACACAATTAAAATAACTGAAAGGCCCTGATTACAGGGCTTTTTTTTTTAATTAATGATTTTAAATTACAATTTATTTTATCATAAATAATTAAGCTAATGAAAAATATTTTAATAATATTATTAAGCTTTCCAATAACGCTAGTATTATATATACTATTATTTAGTGGAAATATCAAATACAGTGAAGAAATAGTTATTAATGCAAATATAGATACAGTTATTACTCTGTTTGATAATCCATATAATATGCAAAAATATATGGAAGGGATTGAAAGCTATAAAATAGTAGAGGGGAATATTAGAGAAGTTGGAACAAAAGCAGAAATGACCGTTGTAATTGGAGATAAAAAGATTATAATGATTGAAAGAATTATAACAAATAATTTACCAGAACATAAGAAAGTAACATATACCACAGACGCTGTCAATAACATTGTAACAAATAAGTTTATTAAAGTTTCTGAAAACAAAACTATATTTATTAACGAACAAGAGTTTGAATTTAAAGGTTATATGAAAATAATTGGCTTCTTGATGCCTACAGCCTTTAAAAAACAAAGTAGAGTTTACCTTAAAGACTTTAAGGAATTCGCTGAAAACCAGTAATTACTAGGTATAAATAGAATATAAGAAAATCACAACTACTGTCCTATAATTAATATTATGTTAAATAGAAACAATTAGTATAATTACACCTCTTCTATTAATCTAAACTATTTTAAATTATAAAGTAATTTTTTCATCTGATTAGATTTATCATAATCTCCTTTTAAAGCATATAATTGTTTTAAAGAAATAATTGTATTCTTATCCTTGTCATCTAAACTAAATGCATTTTCCATAAATGGTAATGCTTTCACAAAATTTTCATTTGCTTTTTTAGTATATGTTTTATAAAGTTTATCTGTTGTTGCATTACTAGCTTGATCTTTTAATTTAACACCATAATTAAAAAATAATGCACCAAGATTATAATTTGCACCAAATGATGATGGATTTATCTCTATTGCTTTTAAATAATCTTTCTCTGCATTAGCGACATCCCCTTCTTGATCATAAATTGTACCACGATTAAAATACAATAAATCATTATCTGGATCAAATTTTATTGCTTCTCCAAGTTTATTAATAAGTTCGGTTGTCCTTTCAAGTTGAATATAAAGATTAATTTCAGTATTAATTAAACTCTGATCATCCTCAAACATTTCTCTTCCTAAAGATAGATATTCAATTGCTTTATCGACATTATCTTCCTCTAAATATATATTACTCATATAAATATATATAGTAGGCTCATTAAAATTAAGATTAATTAATTCTTGTAATATTTCTTTTGACTTTGCATTATCTTTAATTTTATTAGATGCATAGTATGAATTAAATAATACTGTTTCTTTAGTTATATTACCACGTTTTAGCTGATCTGCTTCATCAAATGGTATAATATTAAAAATTGCAGAATATAATTTTAAGGCTTTCTTATAATTACCTAAATTATACTCTTCAATTCCTTGATTAAATAAATTATATGCACATTGAACTAGACCAGACAAGATATCTTCCTTTTGAGTCCATTTACGTACAATAATTCTATCTTTATGATCAGTTTTTAGGCAATTTAAATATGCCTCAGTAGCTTTAAGAATAGCTTCAGTGTCTACATCAGGGCTTTTAAGTGCAATCTCAAGGTATATAGGAGCTCTATAATTCCACATCTTAGGCTCATTTGCTGTCCCTTCATTAGAATAGGCATTATCAATGAATTGTTTAGCTTCTTTAAGGTGTACTTCCACATTACCATCTTTTGCATTCTTAGCATACTTAAGAGATATTGATGCGTTAACTATATTATGTTTTTGCGCAACAGCAACTGATGAAATCAGTATGCTTAATATTAATAATATCTTTTTCATTTTTAATATTTTATTTCATTAATTTTAAAATTATACTGAATACCATCTTTTACTGATTTTAGGTTCTCTAATTTTTTCTTTATAAGATATTTATTACCTACAATAACAATCGCCATTTTATCAGGTTTAATTTCTGCTTTTGCTATGGCATTAATTTCATCTTTAGTAATAGACTTTAATATCTCTTCTTGATCAGAAAGATAATCTTTGTTTAGGTCATAGGTCAGGATTCTATTTAAAAATCCTAATTTTTGATTTGGCGTCTCATACTTTAATGAAGCAGAATTAAGAAATGATTTTTTTGTAGAAGTTATTTCTTCATTAGTTAAACCTTTATTAGTGTAATTATCAAGAATATCAAATATCTCTGTTAAAGCACTATCAGTAACTTCAGTTTTTACACTTGTCTGAATTGCAAATATTCCAGTATTCTTTTCTGATCTAAAAAATGAGTATGCACCATATGTATATCCTTTATCTTCTCTTAAATTAGAAAATAATCTTCCTGTAGCCCCACCTCCTAATGATTTGTTCATAATTTTAGATTTATAGTTTATGCCATTAACATCATAAGTACTAGACCTATGCCCCATCAATATATACGATTGTGTTGCGCCTTCCTTATCTAATAAATAAATTTGAGTTACTTTATTGTCAGGGAAATCAAACTTTTGAGGCAATTTTACATTCTTATTTTTCCATTCTTTAAGAAAGTTAAGTTTAGAATATAGATCTTTCTGAGAAATATTACCAACAGCTACTAGCTCACTAACATTTGGAGAATAGTTATTATCATAATATGCTTTAATATCTTTTAGTTTTATTTTTTTTATAATTTTCTCTGTCATTGTTCGTCCGTAAGGTGTACCACCATATAAGATATTACCCATAGCTGATTGCGCTAAATAACCTGAATTTTTCTTCATTGATTCTAAACCTTCAATATTACTTTTTTTAATTCTCTTGAAATCTTCATCATTGAATGCTGGTTTAAAAAGTTTCTCTGCAGCAATATCAAGAGTCTTATTAAGGTTTTCAGTTAAAGATTCAATATATATTGTTGTTAAATCCCCTTCAGATGAAAAACTGATAGTACTCCCGAGCTTTTGTAGTTTAACGCTAATTGATTCTGAAGAGTTCTCTTGAGTACTCTCATTCATCATCTGTGCAGTTAAATTAGCAACACCAGTTGTTTTTTGATCTTCTAATAAAGTACCACCATTAATCTTTATCCTAATGTAAACTTTAGGTATCTCATTTGTTTGCGAAAAAATTGTTCGCAAACCATTACTAAAGTTTTCCTTGAAAAAATCTGGTATGTTTGGCGTTTTAGGTTCATCTGGTTTAGGTTGAGTTGATCTACAACAGATATCGAATTCATTATCAGCTCTATTATAAACCAGATTATCATATTGAGGATCCTCATCTAATATTAAATTAGCATTTGGATTTCTACTTATTAATGAATCTAACTCTTTTACAAATGGACTTTTAGGCCTAACTGTATTAATAATTGCTTTACGATTTTTTATATACTTGTTAAACACTCTCATTATATCTGCTCTTGAAACTTTCTTGTATCTATCTATTTCAGATGAAATATTAAATTTACCTCTACCAAGCCATTCCCACTGCGAGATCATTCTAGCTTTTGTTGAAATTGATGTTTTCATATCTACACTTTGACTAATCATCTCAGTTTTTACCATTTCTAAATCTTCATCCGTAAAACCTGACTCTTCCCATTCGGCTATTGTATTTCTAATATCAGCTTCAACATTATTAAAATAGATTCCTTGATCTTCTTGCCAATCAGGAAAAGTAAGAACTCTAAAATGAAACTCTCCTGATAACTCTCTACAAGGATGACTTACTGAAGCTTGAAGAGCTTTCTCGGATTTAACAAAGTTTTTGTAAAAAATAGATTTCTTACCACCTCCCATTAAAGCTGCTAACATATCTAAAGGAGCTTCATCTTTATGATAATTTGGTACTGTTGGAAAAACTATATCAGTTAAAGGTAAATAAACATTATCTGTATAGCCAGTATATATATCTGACGATAATCTAGGTACCATAGAACCGAGCTTTCTCACTTCAACACCCTCTGGAATTGAACCAAAGTATTTCTGTACTAATGGGAGCACATCTTTGCTATTTACATTACCAGTTATTGTTAGAATTGCATTATTTGGACCGTACCATCTTAAAAAAAAGTTTTTTAAGTCTTCTAATGTTGCACGATCTAAATCATCAACATATCCAATCACAGGCCAATTATATGGATGTGATGGTGGATAAAGAGTTTGACCAAGAATCTCATAACTCATTCCATACTGCCTACTAATTTGGTTCTGATATTTTTCATTTTTAACTGCATCTCTTTGATTTTCAAACTTTTCTGGTGTTACTGCATTAAGCAGAAAACCCATTCTGTCTGCTTCAAGCCATAATGCAGTCTCTAAATAATTAGATGGTATTGTCTGAAAATATACTGTCCTATCTGATGTAGTATTACCATTCATATTACCACCAGCATCATTAATTATTTTAAAATGTTCTTCATCTGGAACATTTTCAGATCCCTGGAACATCATATGTTCAAAAAAATGAGCAAACCCAGATTTCCCAGCAGTTTCTCTATTTGACCCAACATGATATGTAACATGAACATGAACTAATGGATCAGAATTATCTTCATGTATTAACACCTTTAATCCATTTGAAAGCTTCCAAGTCTCATATTGAATATCAATAGGATTATTACTTGCTTGCTTTATTAGAATAGGATTATCTTGAGCTAAAAGTGTTGAAGTTATTAGAATTAATCCAATAAATATTCTAGTTTTCATCATCGTTATTATTATTAGTTGTATTAGTGTTATTTTGATTTAACGAACCAGCTGTTTTATCAAGTTCCTCTTGTATATTATCTTGATTAATGTCTAAACTACTCTCCTCTTTTACTAATTCTTCATCAGCCTCGAATATAGTAACCTTTGCAACTGAAGCTATTGCATCATTTTCTTTTAATCTTATTATTCTTACACCTTGAGTTGCTCTCCCCATTTCCCTTAATGTATCAACACCTATTCTAATAGTTACTCCAGACTTATTAATAACCATTAGATCTTCATTATCAGAAACATTTTTTAAAGATATAAGTGGTCCTGTTTTATCAGTAATATTAATTGTTTTAACTCCTTTACCTCCCCTATTTGTAACTCTATAGTCATCAACTGCAGAACGCTTACCATATCCATTCTCAGCAACAACAAGCACACTCGTTTCTAGATCATTTATACAGATCATACCAATTACCTCATCCTTATCATTATTTAATCTAATACCTCTAACTCCAGCAGCAGTTCTTCCCATTGACCTAACTTTTTCCTCATTAAAACGTATTGCTTTACCTGACTTAACAGCTAACATTATTTGTGAATGTCCATTAGTCATTTTAGCCTCAAGTAACTGATCACCATCCTTAATTGTAATTGCATTTATACCATTTGTTCTAGGTCTTGAATAAGATTCTAAAGATGTTTTCTTAATAACACCTTTTTTAGTACACATTACAATATAATTTGAATTAATATATTCACTGTCCTTTAAATCCTTAGTATTGATAAAAGCCATCACTTTATCATCAGACGGAATATTAATTAAGTTTTGTATTGCTCTACCTTTTGAAGTTTTACTTCCTTCAGGTATTTCATATACTTTCATCCAAAAACATTTTCCTTGTTCAGTAAAAAATAACATATAATCATGATTATTCGCCATAAACATCTCTTCTACAAAATCTTCATCTCTAGTAGTAGCACCTTTACTACCAACACCTCCTCTAGCTTGAGCTCTATATTCAGACAATGATGTTCTTTTTATATAACCTAAATGTGAAATTGTAATAAGAACTTCTTCATTTGGAATCATATCTTCTATACTTACCTCAGAAGATGAATATTCAATATTTGTTCTTCTTTCATCACCAAATTTCTCTTTAACCTCTGTAAGGTCACTAGAAAGCATATTCAACCTTAAATCTTCATCTGATAATATATTATTAAGTCGTTTTATCTTTTCCATTATCTCTGAATGCTCTAACTTTATTTTGTCAGTTTCTAGTCCAGTAAGTTTTTGTAATCTAAGGTCTAATATTGCTTTTGATTGGATCTCAGTTAATGAAAAATTATTCATTAAATCATTTTTCGCATCTTCTGGTGTCTTCGATGAACGTATTAATTTAATAACTGCATCAAGGTTATCTAATGCAATAAGTAAACCTTCTAATATATGAGCTCTTTTTTCAGCTTGTGATAATTCATACTTAGTCTTTCTTAATAGAACTTCATGCCTATGAGCAACAAAAAGTTGAATAAGTTGTTTGAGATTTAAAAGTTGTGGCCTACCCTTAACTAATGCAATATTATTAACACTGAATGAAGATTGTAATTGTGTAAACTTATATAACTTATTAAGTACTATGTTGGGTATTGCGTCTCTTTTTAATTCATAAACAATTCTCATTCCATTTCTATCTGATTCATCTCTAATATCGGAAATCCCTTCAATTTTTTTTGCATTTACTAAATCTGCTGTTTTTTTAATAAGATCCGATTTATTTACCATAAAAGGAATCTCTTCTACAATTATTCTTTCTCTATTGCCTTTTTCTTCAAATTTTACTTTTCCTCTTACAACAACTCTACCTCTACCAGTTTCAAAAGCTGATCTAACTCCTTCATAACCATATATTGTTCCACCTGTAGGGAAATCAGGAGCTTGGATATATTCCATTAATTCAGATATCTCAATATCACCTCTTTTATTGATATAAGCAACACAAGCATCAACTACTTCAGATAAATTGTGTGGCGGCATATTTGTAGCCATACCTACTGCAATTCCAGTAGCACCATTTAGAAGTAGGTTCGGCACTCTTGAAGGTAATACTGTGGGCTCTTTTAATGAATCGTCAAAATTTAACTTATAATCTATTGTATCCTTATCAATATCAAGAAGCATATCCTCAGAAAGTTTTCTCATTCTAGCCTCTGTATACCTCATTGCTGCTGGATTATCTCCATCAATTGAACCAAAATTCCCTTGACCATCAACAAGCATATATCTCATACTCCAATCTTGCGCCATTCTTACCATAGCATCATAAACTGCAGTATCTCCATGTGGATGAAATTTTCCTAAAACTTCTCCTACTATTCTAGCTGATTTTTTATATGAAGAGCTAGATCTAATACCTAATTCATGCATACCAAATAGAATCCTCCTGTGAACTGGCTTTAAACCATCCCTAACATCAGGAAGTGCTCTAGAAACTATTACTGACATTGAATAATCAATGTACTTTGATTTCATCTCCTCCTCAATATTTATTGGGATTATCTTTTCTCCAAGTGTCATGATATTAATATTTTAAATTATAAGAAACAAAGAAAAGAAATTTGCGTACTATATGATAAGAAACTGTTTCTTTTTTCGTTTGTAAGTTATGAACATTTTTTGTTGAAAAAAACAGTTGAATAAAAGATGAGTAAGCTTGTATTTTATCTAATTATTGCAATAGAAAAAATAACTATAAAAATTAAGAAAAAAATAATATTATGAATACCGAATTTTCTTCTAGGATGAAAGAAGTTTTCACTTACGTTAAAGAAGAAGCTTTACGACTTGGTCAAGATACAATTGGCACTGAACATCTTCTTTTAGGAATAATTAGAGAAGGTGATGGTACAGCTATAACTGTTCTTAAAAGTTTAGGTTTAGATATAAATGATTTAAGAAAAGTAATTGAAAATACAATTGCATCAAACAAAAAAATAAGAAGCAAAATAATTGATGAAAATAAAATTCAATTTCAGCGTCAAACCGAAAGAGCTCTAAAGAAATCTATACTAGAGAGAAAGAAACTTAGTTCAAATGAGATTAAGACAATACATGTACTCTTATCAATATTATTGGACAAAAATAATGTCGTAAGCACAACATTTAAACATTTTCAGATAACATACGATGTAGTACTTGATGAATATTTAGAACTTTATGATGATGTTTTAGCTGAAATAGACAGTCCAATTGATAATGATGATGATGATGATGATATATTTGAACATAAAGGACAAGAAAGTAAATCAGCTTCTAGTAAAAAATCATCTACACCAGTATTAGATAATTTTGGAAGAGATCTAACTAAATCTGCAAGTGAGGGAACATTAGATCCAATTGTAGGTAGAGAGAAAGAAATTGAAAGGGTTTCACAAATATTAAGTAGGAGAAAAAAAAATAACCCAATATTAATTGGAGAACCCGGTGTTGGCAAATCTGCTATCGCAGAAGGTCTTGCATTAAGAATAGTAAACAGAAAGATATCTAGAATTCTTTTTAATAAAAGAATAATTATGCTTGATCTAGCTGCTCTTGTTGCAGGGACTAAATACAGAGGTCAATTTGAAGAAAGAATGAAAGCGGTTATATCTGAACTTGAGAAAAATCCAGATGCAATTCTTTTTATTGACGAAATACACACATTAGTTGGAGCTGGTGGAGCTTCAGGATCCTTAGATGCTTCAAATATGTTTAAGCCTGCATTAGCAAGAGGTGAACTACAATGTATAGGTGCTACTACTTTAGATGAATACAGGCAACACATAGAAAAAGATGGTGCATTAGAAAGAAGATTCCAAAAAGTTATGGTTGACCCTACAACACCAATTGAAACTATAGAAATACTTAAAAATATTAAGGAAAGATATGAAGAACATCATAATGTAAGTTACACAGAAGAAGCAATTAAAGCATGTGTAATGCTAACTGATAGATATATGAATGATAGATACCTTCCAGACAAAGCAATAGACGCACTAGATGAAGCTGGATCAAGAGTACATATAACAAATGTAGATGTTCCAGAGAATATACTAAACCTTGAAGAAAAATTGGATTTAATTAAAAAGAAAAAGGTTCAAGTTATAAAGAAACAAGCGTTTGAAGAAGCTGGGAGACTTAGAGATAAAGAAAAACGTCTTTCATCTCAATTAAATCATGCAAAAAATATATGGGAGAAGAACTTGAAATCAAATAAAGAAACTGTAACTGAGAATCATATTGCAGATGTTATAGCAATGATGACTGGAATACCTGTTCAAAGAATTGCTGAACAAGAAAGCAATAAATTAAGTTGCTTATCTAAAGAAATAGGTAAAAATGTAGTTGGGCAAGATGACGCAATTGAAAAAATTGTAAAAGCAATAAGGCGAAATAGAGTTGGACTTAAAGATCCTAATAAACCAATTGGAACATTTATATTCCTCGGCACCACTGGAGTTGGTAAAACGCATTTAGCTAAAGAACTATCAAATCAATTATTTGATACTTCTGAATCATTAATTAGAATTGATATGAGTGAGTATATGGAAAAGTTTTCAGTTTCTCGATTAGCTGGTGCACCACCAGGTTATGTAGGTTATGAAGAAGGTGGACAATTAACTGAAAAGGTAAGAAGAAAACCATATTCAGTAGTTTTACTAGATGAAATTGAGAAAGCACATCCTGATGTTTTCAATTTACTTCTTCAAGTATTAGATGATGGGCAAATGACTGATAGTTTAGGTAGAAAAATTGATTTTAAAAATACTGTAATTATAATGACATCAAATATCGGAAGCAGACAACTAAAAGATTTTGGACAAGGAGTTGGTTTTAATACCTCAGCTAAAAAGAAGTCTGCTAAAAAACATAGTAAAGGGGTGATTGAGAACGCATTAAGAAAAAGTTTTGCTCCAGAATTTCTAAACAGAATAGATGATGTTATTATTTTTAATAACTTATCTAAAGATAATATAAAGCAAATTATTGATATTGAACTTAATATATTAATTAAAAGAATCAGTTCTTTAGGTTATAATATTAAGATAAGTGAGAATGCTAAAGATTTTGTAGCTGAAAAAGGATTTGATTCTCAATTTGGAGCACGCCCATTGAAGAGAGCATTGCAAAAATATATTGAAGATCCTTTAGCTGAAGATATAATTAATTCTAATTTAAAAGAAGGAGATAATATAAAATTAGATATTGATAAAAATTTAGACAAATTACAAATCAAAATATCAAAATCAAAAAGAATAAAGAGAAAAAAAGGTAAATTAGAAAGCTAATTCTGTACCTTCATTCTCTGTTTTATATCTAAACAATTCCTGTAACCTCTTAAGCATACCACCTTTATTGCTTATATCTCTATTATCAATATTAATTACACGAGCAAGTTCACCCATAGTTCCAGTTGTAAATACCTCATCAGCATTATACAATTGTGTAATTGAGATATCTTGTTCTACGATTCTTATATTATTTTCTATACAAATTTCAATAATCTTATTTCTAGTAATGCCAGGTAAGCATGAATTAGGAATTGGAGTAAAAACTACTTGATTTCTTATCATAAATATATTAGTTGAATTTGTTTCAGCAACAAAACCATAAAGATCAAGCATAATTGCATCATCGACACCAGCATTATTTGCTTCTATTTTAGCAAGTATATTATTAATCAAATTATTATGATGTATTTTTGAATCTAGACATAATGGTGAATTTCTTCTAATATTTGCAGTTATTAATTTAATATTAATACCATGATAAATTGCAGGTTTCCATTCTGCTAAAACAATCAGAGTAGTTCCAAATTGATTTAATTTAGGATTCATTCCTGATGTTATCTTTCTCCCTCTTGACATAGTTATTCTAATATGAGTATCAGTTCTCATATTATTCGATTTTAGTGTTTCATTAATTGCTTTTAAAATCACATCTATACTTGGGATATTATCAAAATTCATACTTCTTGCAGAATCAATCAATCTATCTAAATGCTCATTAAGACAAAAAATACGGCCATTATATACTCTTAAGCCTTCCCAAACACCATCACCACCTTGTACAAGACTATCAAAAACAGAAACTTTAGCTTTATCTCTGTGATATAATTTACCATCAATCCATACCAGAATATCCTTATTCCTTTTATCAAATTTTTGTATCATACCTTTATTGATTTTTCAGTTAAGAAATTATAATAATTTAAACAATCTTCGGCAAGTTTTAGGTTATTTCCTTCTAAAATATATTTCCTTTTAGTATATGGTTTAAATCCTGTTGAATTATGTAAATTTTTATACCAAAACTTAGACCAAACTCCATCTTCCTTTCTTCCACCCCTAGGCCAACTTAACATATTATCCATAAAATTAATACCTATTATCAAACATAATTCTTTAAGTATAAATTTAGGATCATATAATAGATATTTTGAATCTAATACAATTGGTGATATATTCTTATCTAGTAATATATGGTATAAATCAAATTGTTTCTTTAATCCAATATCATCTATTGTAGGATTCGCTATAACCTTTGAATAAGAATAAATTATTTCTCTTGGATCTCTAATAAATAATATATTAATAACTTTATTTAAGAAGCTGGTATCAATATTTACTAAAAAATGTGTCATTAATTTATGAAAAGTAATTGGTGCTTTATTCTTTAATATTACATTCTCTACAACGCTATTACCATCATTATTTTGAGATTTAAGCACATCATCTCTACCGGGATGAATTACTCCCGTACTATGCAAATAATGAGCGTATAGTGGCTCATCAAACACTTCAGTATCATCTCTCTCTGCAAAAGAATACATTAAAGCAGTTGACACATTCCTTGGACAAGACCATAAACATATTGTTTTATTCATATTATCAAAAATAAAAAAAGGAAGATACATCTTCCTTTTATTATTTAAATTCTATAATTATAACTACTTATTATTATTTTCTTCTTCCATTACTTTAAGATATGTTTCCATAGCTGTTTCACTCATTCCGGTAAAAGAAAAACCACCATCATGAAAAAGATTCTGCATTGTAACTTTCCTAGTATAATCTGAAAATAATGATATGCAATAGTCAGCACAATCATCAGAGCTTGCATTACCAAGTGGAGATAAGTCATTCGCAAATCTGTAGAAACCATCAAAGCCAGCAACTCCACTTCCTGCAGTAGTTTCTGTAGGAGATTGTGAAATTGTATTAATCCTAACATTTCTTTTTGTTCCGTAATGATACCCAAAACTTCTAGCAATAGACTCTAACATTGCTTTATTATCAGCCATATCATTGTATGTGTGAAATACTCTTTGTGCAGCAATATAAGAAAGACCAATAATTGATCCCCATTCATTCATAGCATCTAACTCCCAGGCAGTCTGAATTGTTTTATGGAAAGAAAGAGCTGAAACATCATAACCTTTCATATTCCAATCATAGTTTTGCTCATAATATTTTCTTCCCTTTCTTACATTTACTGACATTCCTATTGAATGTAAAATAAAATCTATTTTACCACCTAATTCTTGCATTGATATTTCAAAAAGGTTTTTTAAATCATCTGTAGAAGTAGCATCTGCTGCAATAACTTTAGATTTAGTTTCTTTAGCTAAATCATCTATAGACCCCATACGTAAAGCAATTGGAGCATTAGTAAGTGTAAATTTAGCACCCTCCAGATATGCGTGTTGAGCTACCTTCCATGCAATAGATTTATTATCTAGAGCTCCAAAAATAATACCTCGCTTACCTTTTAATATATTATTTGACATTCTAATCTGTTTTTATTTGCAAATATATACTTATTGATTTAATAATTCAATTGCATTATTAATTGCAATACTTGTAATTTTTTTACCACTAAGTAGCTTTGCTAATTCATTTATTCTTTCATCTTTATTAAGACACTTAATTAAAGTTCTACTTTTTCCAGATTTTATCTCTTTATATATTAAATAATGATGGTCCCCTTTAGCAGCAACTTGAGGTAAATGAGTTATTGATATCACTTGTTTATTTGAAGCGATGACTCTCATCATTTCTCCCATTAGGCTTGCTACCTCACCACTTACTCCGCTATCAATCTCATCAAAAATTAAACATTGAGTGTTATGTTTTTTTGATGTAATATATTTAATAGCTAACATAAATCTAGATAACTCACCACCAGAAATTATGCTGCTAATATTATTCATACTTATTCCCTTATTAGCTGAAAATAAAAAATTAATTTCATCGATTCCAATAACACCTAAATCTTTTAATTTACTATGATCAATTTTAAAATTAGCATATGGCATCCCAAGCTTCTTTAATAATTCAATAATCTGATTTTCCGCTTTAGGAATTATATTTATTCTTTTCTTTGATAACTTTGTAGCAAGTACATTAAGAACTTGCTCTTGATTAATTACTCTATCTTGTAATTCTAAAACAACTTGATCATAATTTGATAAATTTTCTAATTTATCTTTAAGGTCATCTTTTATTGTAATCAATTCAGATGCAAAAGTTACCTTATGTTTTAATAATAAAGCATTTATTAAGTCTAATCTATTATTCAAGCTAATGAGTTGTTCAGGATTAAGAATTGTTTTCTCCTGTAAATAAAAGATATCAGAACTAATATCTTTTAATTCTATTGCAGTTTTCTCAAGTCTATCTTTAATCTGTAATAATTGATCATTAAAGACTGCTACATCCTTAAGATTTTTGATGTTTCTTGATAATAGCTCAATAATACCTTCATCCATCTCAAGAATAGCTCTACTATTTTCTAACGTCAAGTTAATATTTTCTGCATTATTTAGAAGATTAAGTTCTTCTTTAATTTGATCTACCTCTCCATCTTTTAAATCCGCATTTAACAATTCATCTAATTGATACTTATAAAAATCAGCTTCTGATTGTGAGTTATTACCACTTTCTATTATTTTTTTAAGTTGATTTCTAAAAATTAAAAGATTCTTATATTCTAAACTGTATTCTTCTAATAATTCATGATTCTGACATAAATTATCTATTAATTGCATCTGAGTTCTAGATTCTTTTAAAAATAGGGATTCATGTTGTGAATACACTTCTATTATTTTAGAACAGAAAAGTTTTAAAATTGATAGCTTAACAGGAGTGTCATTTATAAAAGCTCTACTTTTACCATTAGGTGTAATTTCTCTTCTTAATATTGTTTTATCTTCAAAATCAAGATTATTATTATTAAAAAAATCTAGGTATCTTTCCTTATTAATTATAAATAATCCTTCAACTATACATTTATTATCTGGATTATATAAAACACTTACATCTGCTCTTTTACCTAAAATTAAAGAGAGTGCTCCAAGCATCATAGACTTACCAGAACCAGTTTCCCCTGACACAACATTAAACCCAGGTTTAAAATCTATAGTAAAAGAATCAATCAAGGCATAATTTTTGATTAAAAGATTTACTAACATTTATTTTTCGTTATTTGATTGTGATATAGTTTGATATTTTGTTGAATTAGCAGGATCTATCTCTACTAATAGTTTTATAATTCTAGCTTTTTCATTTGGAAATGACTCAGAATATATCTTAATTATCTCATCTGACTTTGAATCAAAAAATATCTTTAATATAAAAGCAGATGGATTGTTCTGATAAATTTTTCTTAATCCTTGAAGTGCTTCCGTTATTTCAAATCTAGCATCATCTATTTTTTCAGACATTAAATCTAAACCTAATCTATGATAACGATAGTAACAGTCATGAATTGCTTCATACCTTGTATCTAACAAATCATGAACTAGCCAATATCTATTCTTATCATTTTCAAAAGCCTTCCACCCAATTTCTCTAGCATTCTGCGCATTATTGACTATGTTCTGTGCTTTAATAAAATAAGTTGCACCACCATAATCAGAGAAAGTATCAAAATCAAGTCCTAGAACAATATAAACATAATATGCTAAAACTGATGTTAAATTAGAAATATGAGTGTTTTCATTGAATTCTAAAGGCTGATATTCTAAATATTTAAAACGAAAATTATTATCTAAATAATTAAACATGGTAGATTTATATGAAGTTCCATAAATTGGTCGAGAGCTCTGAACTTGTATTGAAGCCTTATATTCATCATTTGATACCTTTTCTTTAATATTAATAAGAAAGTTACATTCTATTCTTTCTTCATTTTTAAAATTTGTTGATGTCCATTTTGTATTATTTACAAACTCATATATAGCTGTTTGTAGTGTTTGAAATACTTTTCTATCCATTGTTTGTACCTGGGAAGCATTAACTTGCACATTACAAAATAATTCTTGTGCAATACCTTTATATACAAATAAAACTAAAATAATAGTTATTATATTCCTTATCATAATTTCTCTACTATATAATTTACAATATCATGTGCAACCTTAGATTTATGTTTTAATGTAAACTCTTTAATCTGTAATTGATCATCAATAATAGTAATTTTATTTGTATCATATCCAAATCCAGTATCTTTATCATTTAGAGTATTTAATACTATCATATCTAATTTCTTTTTCTTTAATTTTTGAATAGCATTCTCAATTTCATTTTCCGTTTCCAGAGCAAAACCAACTAATATCTGTTTTCTCTTTATTTTGCTTAAATTTAATAATATATCATTAGTTTTTTTAAACTCAACTTTTAATTTATCTTTTTCATTCTTTAACTTTTGTTCATGAAAATTATTAATCTTATAATCAGATACTGCAGCAGATAAGATTGCAATATCAGTATCATCAAAATATTTTCTAACCTGACATTCCATATCCTCAGCTGTTGTAACATTAATCTGTGTAACATTTGAATGTATTACCTTTAGATTTGAAGGTCCCATAATAAGAATTACTTCAGCCCCAGTATTTGCAGCATTCATTGCAAGATAATAACCCATTTTTCCAGAGGAATAATTACCAATAAATCTAACAGGATCAATAGGTTCATAAGTAGGACCAGCAGTTATTAATACCTTCTTCCTTGATAGTATTAAATTACTTGATAAATCTTTAATAATATAATTTTTAATATTCTCTGGTTCTGCCATCCTACCTAGACCAACTAAACCGCTGGCGAGAGCCCCATGTTCACAAGGAATTACCTTGTGACCAAAACCTTCTAATTTTCTGATATTATCTATAGTTGTTGGATGATTATACATATCAAGGTCCATTGCTGGAGCAATATATATAGGGCATTTAGCAGAAAGATAAGTAGTTAATAAAAGATTATCGCATTCACCATTTACCATCTTACTCATAGTTTTTGCAGTAGCAGGTGCAATTAACATTAAGTCTGCCCAAGATCCTAAATCAACATGACTTATCCAGCATTTAGAATCCTCATCAATCATTTTATTATGCACTGGATTCTCTGATAAGGTAGATAGAGTTAAAGGACTTACAAAATCTAGAGAAGAATCCGTTTGAATCACTCTAACATTTGCTCCTGATTTCTTAAGCTCTCTAACAATAAAACTAGATTTATAGGCTGCAATACTAGCAGTAATACCTAATATTACATTCTTATTCTTTAGCATTCTCCTTGTTAGAAGCATCTATATTAGTAAGATCTTCTTCTTCTTTTTCTATTTCTCTAGAATAAATCTCATCTTGAAGTAGCTCTTTCATAGCAATCGCCCACGGTTTAGGAAGACGTTCGTAGAATTTTGAAACTTCAATCTGTTCAGTATTTTCAAAAACTTCCTCTAATTCATCAGAATGAGTAGCAAACTCATTAAGTTTAGATAAAAGTTCTGTTTTCATTCTTTCATTAATTTGTTCGCTTCGTTTTACTAAAATTGATAAAGATTGGTAAACATTACCTGTTTTTTCAACTATATCTTTAACATCTCTTGTTACTGTAGTTTGCTCTGCTCCTGTTTTTTTAAATTCCATAATATTAGATTTATTTAATTAGTTTTATCATTTTTAATGTTCTTTCTCTTATATCTATTACTTGCTTTAAATAGTTACTTTCAGGAAATACTTCTTCAAATTCATCTGAAGAGTCAATAGTATTAATATAACGTTCCATTTGTTTAGCAGTAATACTATTTCTAGCTAATTCAAATGATGATTTTACAATAAGATAATAAATTTCTTCTTCATAAATACTGCCTGGGTAATCTATTAATACATTCTTTAATGCAATAATTGCAGATTTATGATATTCAGTATGAACATATTGTTTAGCATTAAAGAATGCTTTTCTTGCAAGTTTGCTCCTTAACTCATCAATCAAATTATTACATTTTTCTATTCTATCACTTTTGGGATAAAGATTTGTGAAAAGTTGTAAACTATTAATTGCTTTATAAGTATTTTTACTATCTAACTTATATATAGGTGATTCCAAATAAAGGCAGTACGCAGTCATATATTGACATTCTTCAGTATGCTTACCATTTGGAAAAGTTTTAGCATAAGTATCAAATAGATAGCTCGCAAGAACATATTCTCCTAATGAAAAATGACAATATGCATAATAATAATTTACTTCCTCAGCTTTAGCTGAACCTCTAAATGTAGTAGAAAGTTCTTCTAGTAATGGCAATGCTCTATTATAATCCTTTTTCTGATAATAACTTACTGCATTCTCAAATTTAAAATTAAGATCTGAACTTTTAAGAATTCTTTGATATTTACTACAAGAAATAGTAGTAATCACAATTAATATATATATTGTTATAATTCTCATAATTTTTTTGATTCAAATTGCAAAACTAAAGCTAAATAATGAATTTTGCAAAATTATTTTTATAATGCTATTTTTAATAGCTTACATTTATAAAACAAAATTTATTTAATATTATTGCAATATGGATATTTTTGAAAGAATAAGAAAAAATAGAGGTCCATTAGGACAATATGCTAAACAAGCTGAAGGATATTTTGCATTTCCAAAATTAGAGGGAGAAATATCTAATAGAATGATGTTCAGAGGAAAGGAAGTTATTGTATGGAGCGTTAATAATTATATTGGTCTTTGTAATCATCCAGAAGTTAGATTAACTGACACAATTTGTACAAAAAAATGGGGAATGGGTGCTCCAATGGGAGCAAGAATGATGTCTGGTAACACGGATATTCATGAGGATTTTGAAAAAAAAATCTCTACTTTTATGCAGAAGGAAGATTCAATACTTTTAAATTTTGGATACCAAGGTATGGTTTCATCTATTGACGCATTAGTAGAGAGACAGGATGTTATAGTATATGATTCAGAATCTCATGCTTGTATTCTAGATGGAGTGAGATTACATGCTGGTAAAAGATTTGTTTTTCAACATAACAACATATCTGGACTAGAAAAACAACTTCAAAGGGCACAAAAAATTACAGAGAAGAGTAATGGGGGTATTTTAGTGATAACTGAAGGAGTTTTTGGAATGTCTGGTGATCTAGGAAAATTACCAGAAATAATAAACTTGAAAAAAAAATATAATTTTAGACTATTTGTTGATGATGCTCATGGATTTGGTACTATGGGTAAAAACGGTATTGGAACTGGAGAACACCTTACCTGTCAAGAAGGAATTGATATAGTCTTCTGTACTTTTGCTAAATCTATGGCTAGCATAGGAGCTTTTATTAGCTCAACATCAGATGTTATTGAGTTTCTAAAGTACAATATGCGATCTCAAGTTTTTGCAAAATCTCTTCCTATTCCTATTGTAATAGGAGCAATCAAAAGATTAGAATTATTAATAACTAAACCAGAACTAAGAGAAAAACTATGGGATATTGCAAATGCATTGCAAAACGGACTAAAAAGTGCTGGATTTAATATTGGTAACACTAAATCTGCAGTTACACCTATATATTTAAATGGTGGAATGTCTGAAGAATTAAACTTAAGTATGGATTTGAGAGAAAATTATGATATTTTCTGTTCAGTAGTTACATATCCAGTTGTTGAAAAAGGAACTATTCTATTAAGACTCATACCTACAGCTATGCACAATTTAGATGATGTTCGTATAACAATTGATGCATTTAAATCAGTAAAACATAAGTTAGATAAAGGTGAATATATTTCTAATGATTAAGACGAACCTAAAATAATTTCTTTTAATTTATTATAAACGCTTTCTGAAACTGGTACTAGTGGAGGTCTAACTACATTCTTACATATACCCATAATATTTAAAGACGCCTTTATACCAGCCGGATTACCATCATTATATAATGGTGGATATATTAAAACTAAACTTTTATGAAATTCTATTGCTTTTTTAATATTTCCCTTTATAATCAGACTTACCATATTAGAAAAGATTTCTGGAAAAGCTTGTCCAATTACAGCTATAACACCATCTCCACCCAACTCAATTATTTTTAGTGTCAATTCATCATCCCCAGATAAAACTAGAAAATCTTTAGGTCTATACTTAATAATCTGTTCAATCTGCTTGAGATCACCAGATGCCTCTTTAATGGCAATAATATTTTTAAAATCATTTGCTGAACGGATTGTTGTATCAGATGTGATGTTAGTCGCTGTTCTTCCGGGTACATTATAAATAATAATAGGAACTGGGCTTACTTCAGCTATCATACTATAATGTAAGTAAATACCATCCTGGGTTGGTTTATTATAATATGGGGATACTGAAAGAATTGCATCAATACCAGAGAAATTTGTTAGCTTTATTTCTTTAATAAGATCTAATGTATTATTTGAACCAAGACCTAGAACTATAGGTAATCTATTATTATTAATTCTTATACAAAAATCAATAACTTCTCTTCTCTCATATTTATTGAGAACAACACTTTCACCTGTTGTACCTAGAACAACAAGGAAATCAACACCTCCATTAATAACGTTATTAATAATATTCTCTAAACTCTTAAAGTCAATTGAAAAATCATCATTAAAAGGAGTAACTAATGCTACACCAGTTCCTTTAATAATATCCATTTATTTATTAATTAAATTTAAATAATGCTTTATTTCTTCCATTAGTCGTTCCTTACCATATTTTTTATCTAATTTAATCATCAAATCATAAATTTCATAACCTTCTTCATACTGCCCTATTTTAAAATGAGCTAATGAATTAGCAACAAGATATTTTGTAGGAATACAATTTTTATCAGAAAGGTTAATTAATATATCATATTCTTTATTTATAAAATTATCAATAATGTAATTTTGCGGTTTATAGAACCAATTTAGATCTTTAGTATAGAAAAAATCATAATTTAACTTTGGTATATGACAATCATCCAATTTCTTTTTATTTACGAAACCTAGTGCCTTAACTTCCTTTTTTAATTCAAAGAAATACTTTACAAATGGTGCTATCTTTTTTATTTGATCTTCTCTAGTTGCATCATACAATATGCCAATAGTTTGTGCAGTATCTAAATTACTAACTGTTTTAAGTCTCTTATTTAACCTTAAGTCCCTTAAAAAAACCCAATGACCTATCTTACTTTTTAAATCTTCTATTACTTGCATTAATTTATTTTTGCTAGAAATTCATCCTCACTTATTATGGGGATATTTAAATCTGTAGCTCTCTCCCTTTTACTATTACCCATATTTTCTCCTGCCAAAATAAAACTTGTACTTTTTGAAATTGAACTAACATATCTGCCGCCATGTTGTTCAATAATTTTCTTTACCTCAACTCGTGTAAATTTAGTAAAAACACCCGACACAACAATTCGAAGTCCATCTAAATTATTAGATAATATATCATTTTCATTAATAGAAGAAAATTGCAACCCATAATATTTAAGATTATTAATTAATAAAATATTAGATTCATCTCTAAAATAATCAACTATACTTTTTGCAATTTTAACTCCTATATCTTCTTTAGAAACTAAAGTGTCAATATCAGCAACCATAAGTTCTTCAATAGTACTAAAATGATTAACTAATAATTTAGCAACTGTTTCACCAACATACCTTATACCTAAACCAAATAATACTCTCTTATATGGGATACTCTTTGAAGTATTAATACCGCTAATAATATTATCTGCCCATTTCCTTCCATCTTTTTTTAAAGGGTATAAATCTTCAACCTTTAATATATAAAGATCTGAAAGCTGCTGAATCAATGAATTATTAATTAACAATTCTATTGTTTCGCTACCAAGACCATCAATATTCAATGCTTTTCTACTTATAAAATGTTCAAATTTACCTTTAATCTGTGGTGCGCAATTCTCATTATTAGGACAGTAATGTTTTACATCTTCTTCTTTCCTTATTAATAATGTACCACAGAATGGACAGTCTTTAATATAATCAGTTGAATTAGAAGTAGATTCTCTATTATCAATATCAACACCCACTACTTTAGGAATAATTTCACCTCCTTTCTCAACAAAAACTTTATCACCAACTCTTATATCAAGCTTTTTAATTTGATCAGCATTATGTAATGTTGCTCTTTTAACAATAGTACCTGCTAATTTAACTGGTTCTAGATTTGCAACTGGTGTTATAGCACCAGTTCTACCAACTTGATATGTTATACTATTTAATATAGTTAATACCTGTTCAGATTTAAATTTATATGAGATTGCCCATCTAGGAAATTTAGAAGTAAAACCCATCTCTTTCTGTTGATTTATATCATTTACCTTAATAACAACTCCATCTATCTCAAAAGGTAAAGCATGTCTTTTTAAATCCCACTTGTCTACAAAATGTAATACTTCAGAAATATTATAACATTTCTTAATATATTGAGGAATCTTAAATCCCCATGACTTAGCCATTAGTAGATTATCATAATGCTTATTAGAGGGTAGATTATCGCCAATTAAATAATATAAATAACAATCAAGAGGGCGTTTTGCTACCTCTGATGTATGTAATAGCTTTAGACTCCCAGAAGCAGTATTCCTTGGATTAGAGAAAGGTTCTAGACCTTTAGATAATCTTCTAGCATTCATTTTCTTAAAGTCATCCTTTGGAATAAATATTTCTCCTCTAATTTCAAAAAATTTTGGATAATCTCCTCTTAACCTTAACGGTATACTTTTAATTGTTCTAATATTTACAGTTACATCATCACCTTTTGTTCCATCTCCTCTAGTTAGAGCTTGAGTTAAATATCCATCTATATAAGTTAGACTAATAGATACTCCATCATATTTAAGTTCACATATATATTCTATATCTTTATTAACAAGTTTGTTGATTCTTTTATCAAAATCAAATATCTCATTAGAAGTATATGTGTTTCCTAATGATAACATTTTGTACTTATGTGATACAGATCTAAAACCTTTCAATAAACTACTACCTATCCTTTGTGTTGGTGAATTTATATTTAAATATTCAGGATTTTTAGTTTCAAGAGTATTTAATTCTTTCAACATATTATCGAATTCAAAATCAGATATTATAGGCTCATCAAGTACATAATACGCATGATTATGTTTAGAAATCTCTCTACTTAAATACTCTATCCTTTCTTTTAAATTCATTTAGTGTATGGTAAATGTGAATCATGTAAAACAAGTTTTAGTATTCCATCAAACTTTCTTATTACAAGCGAAAATTCAACCATTAATTCTTCATCATCCTTTTTACTAAAGAAATAATGCCCCATACATATAGCGCTATCATTATTTATATTTATACCAGCATTTTGCCATCTAACATTATTCCATCCTTTAATAGCAAAACCAATATCTTCTGGATAATCTATATTTTCACCAATAAAATACGAAAGAGCTGAAACTTTATCTAATCTAAATGGTACATCGACTGCAAGTGTTGGTTTAAATAATACCTCAGAATAATCATATGCATAATTCTTATCTATAAATTCTAAAGCAATATCATAATAATTTCCATTATCTCTATATAAATTACCTATCATAATTATTCCTTCTCCCCAACTCTTTTGAAAATCTAAAACTTGATCTATTGTTATCATATTATATCTATTTAATAATTAATCAAAAATAATTATTTCCATATTGCTTTTATCATTCTATCTTTATCGTTTATATCTTTTTTTAACTGGATATTAACAAAACCTATATCTTTTAGAATAGTTATTATCTTTTTAGAAAACTTTTCATTAATCTCAAAGAATAATTTACCCCCATTACTTAAGGATTTAGATGCAATAAGGCTTATCTGATTATAAAATATAGTAGGATCTATATCGTTAACATATAGCGCAATATCTGGTTCGTATTCAAAAATATTTTTATTCAATTTATATTTATCAGAGTTTAACACATATGGAGGATTACTTACTATTATATCATGTTTTCTAAATTTTACTACTTCAAAAATGTCTTTCTGCATAAAATCAATATCAACGTTATTATTTTCAGCGTTTAGTTTTGCTAAATCTAATATCTTATTTGATACATCAATAGCTGAAACTTTTGCTTTTGTATTCTTTGCTATTGATATTGCAATACACCCACTTCCAGTTCCTATATCTAATACTGAACTAAAATTATCATCAAGGATCCATTCTACAAGCTCTTCAGTTTCAGGTCTTGGAATAAGAACATCTCTATTTAATCTAAATTTTAGTCCATAAAAAAAAGTTTCTCCTAGTATATATTGTAATGGCTTGGATGTTTTTAACTCTGAAACAATACTAACAAATTTATCAACTTCATTTTTACTTATTTTCCTTTTATTATGTATAATACATTGAGACCTATTTAAACCAAGAATATGTTTAATTGATAGATAAGCCCAAGATGTTATCTCTCTCTGGTTAGATACATTATTTAGTTCTTCATTAAAATAAGATAGAATATTGCCAACATTTTCCATACTACAAATATATTGAATTTGCTATTTTTGATGCATGGAAGATCATAACTATTTTATGCAAAAATGCATAGATCTTGCAAAGAAAGGAATTGGGAATGTATCTCCAAATCCTTTAGTAGGATCTATCTTAGTGTATAATGGGAAAATCGTAGGGGAAGGATACCATGAAAAATATGGTAATCAACATGCAGAAATAAATGCAATTAATAGTGTAAAGGATAAATCAATTCTTAAAAATTCAATATTATATGTAAACCTTGAACCATGCTCACATTATGGAAAAAATCCACCATGTTCTGATTTTATAATAAAACATAAAATTCCAAAGGTAATAATTGGATGTGTTGATACTTTTTCTAAAGTCAATGGTAATGGAATTAAAAGATTAATAAATTCAGGTGTAGATGTAAAAATAAGTATACTAGAAAAAGAATGTAGAGAATTAAATAAAAGATTCTTTACTTTTCACGAAAAGAAAAGGCCCTATATAATTTTAAAATGGGCTGAAACATATGATGGATTCATTGCTCCTAAAAAACAAATAAAACCAATAAGAATAAGTTCAAATAGATCTAAAAGTCTTGTTCATAAGTGGAGAGCAGAAGAAGATTCAATATTAATTGGTAGAATTACTGCAGAAATGGACAATCCAATTTTAACAGTACGAAATTACCATAAGGGTGATAATCCAATAAGAATTGTAATCGACAAGGAATTAAAATTACCTAGTAATCTAAATATATTTAATTCTGAATCAAAAACACTAATTTTTAATAACATTAAAACAGATATGAATAATTCTAATAGCTTTATTAAGGTATGCTTTAATAATTTGATAAGCAATATTTTAAAAGAGTTATATAAACTTAATATTCAATCATTAATTGTAGAAGGAGGCACAATAACTCTAGAATCTTTCATAAAAGAAAATTTATGGGATGAAGCAAGAGTTTTTACCTCTAAGAAACATTTGCATGATGGTGTAATTGCTCCTGTAATTGATAATAGTAAACTTAGCGTGGATAAGATAGAAAGATACCGAAGCAATAGTGATGTGTTGAAAATAATTACAAATAAATGATATACCTACTAATATCTATAATTTCATCAGTATCTTTATTTATCTGCTTCAAAGAATTTTCAAAACGTAATATTAATACTCATGCAGCCATAACTATAAATTATTTAACAGCATTTATAATGTCTTTTATTTATTGTAAAAAAAGTATCTCCTTAAATCAAATAATTGAATCTGAATGGTTATTTCATTCATTAGCACTAGGTATACTTTTTATAATAATGTTTAATGTTATGGCAATTACTACACAAAGATTAGGAATTTCTATTGGATCTATGGCATCTAAAATGTCTTTAATAATTCCTGTAATTGGAGCATATGTATTTAATCTTGTTACTGAAATACCAACTATTCAGATTTTTGGAATCTTTCTTGCATTATTATCAGTTTATCTAATTTTAAAGAGAGGAAAGCGCAATAGCAAACCTATATCAATTGCGTTAGTATTATTCTGTGGTTCTGGAATTGTAGATTTTATAATAAACTACGTCCAAGAATCTTATCTTGCATTGTCATCAGATTTTCCATTATTTATTATGATTGTTTTTCTAGTCGCTTTCTTATCAGGAATTATCAGAAATATTATAATTGAGGTTAAATTTACAATCGAAAATATATTAGCTGGTCTAATTTTAGGAATACCAAACTATCTAAGCATATTCTATGTTCTGAAATCATTAAATGAGCTTGGCGGAGTCATTGTGTTTCCAATTTTAAATATAGGTATTGTTCTAATATCATCAATTATTAGTTTCTGGATATATAATGAACAATTAAGCAGAGTAAATTGGCTAGGTATCTTTATTGCCTGTATATCTATAATTCTCGTTTTATTATAGACATGATTGAATACTACAAAGAAATTAAGTCTCCAACTGTATCTCAATATAAAGAGAAGAAAAGCAAGTTCATTGCTTACATATTTAGCGTTTATAATGAAACTGATATTAAAGAAAAGTTAAAACTTATTAGAAAGAAAGAATCTTCAGCAAACCATTATTCCTATGCTTATATTATAAATTTAGATAAATCAAAACAGATATCAAATGATGATGGAGAACCATCATCTTCAGCTGGCAAACCAATTTTAAGCCAAATAATAGCTAATGACCTAACAAACACACTCATTGTAGTAGCAAGACATTATGGCGGAATAAAACTTGGCATTCCTGGACTTATAAGGTCTTATAAGACTGCTGCAGCAAATGTAATCATGAACGCTTCAATAAACATAATAAAAATAACTGAAGATTATAAAATAATATTTAATTATTTAGAGATGAATAATGTGATGCGTATAATAAAAAAATATAATCTTGAGATTATAACTACTAAATTCAATAATGATTATGAATTAATTATTAGACTTCCTCTAGATATTTTAAAATTAGTCAAAAAAACATTAAAAGAAAATCATAAAATAACTATGAAGAAAATTATATTAAATGATTAATAAAAAGAAACATCAAGAACTTCACTATTTAGATCAATAGACTCAACGAAGTCTCCTGTCCAGGCCTCATATTTAAGCACTTTCCCAATTTGGTTCTGATCATTAGTATACAAATACTCAACACTTGTACTATCATTTATCTTTTCAGTATTCAATCTAATAAAACTAGAGTTAATTTGTGGAATATGTAGAATAGGATAAATAGTTAAATCAGTAATATATATACCGTCAGTTGAGGAGAAAAATAATCTAGATCCTGAATCATTTATTGTAAGGTTTTCAGCATTATAGATATTACTTAATTTTTTATTATCATTAATTATGTTACTCCAAGGAGCAATCTTATAAATATATGATTCAGTATTACTAACCAATGATTGCTCGTCATAAATCCCCTTACACAAAACCCAAAGATGATCTGTGCTAAAAGCAGCGCTATTAGGATTATAACCAACATCAAGTTTTCCAGAGAATTCATTAACAACTACACCTGACTCAAAATAATCTATTGAAATTATAGAGCTGTCAACAAAATTATCATTCCCTCCATTCATTATGAAGGCTCTATACCAACTCCCCTCAATACTCATAGGTGAACTATTATTTCCTGTTTCAATATGACCTGATTGTTCATTGGTGTTAATATTAATAATTTTTAGTGTAGCATCACCTCTATCAACAACATAGAGTCTATCTGAATCAATCAACTTACAATCAACTGGATTAGAAAAAATATCAATTATTCCTTCATTAGCAAATGTTTTGATGTTTGCAATGTAAACCTGGTCACCAATAATAAAAGCCTTATCACTAGCTATATGTAGACTTTTTGGCTGATTAATATTTCTATTATTTACACTTTGATAAATATTATTAGTGATAGTTCTTAAAGAATCTGCTGTTAAATAATTATAAAATGAGATACCCTGTGCAGTAAGAATATACATCCCAGAACCAAAATCTTCTGAATAAATTATCTGTTGATTATTATCATCTTTCTTACAAGCAGATATAAATATAGAAAATATGAGTAAATATTTAATAAATCTCATGATCTTAAAAGTTTATACAAATGTACCTAAAGCAAAAAGATTAATAAACAATATATTAAATATTATCTTTTAATATAAATCCTTTTACCATTACTAATATAAACGCCATCAGGTATACAAATATCTGTATTTATTCTTCTACCAGACAAGTCATATAAAACACCATCGTCTTCAAAATCAGAAGAAATATCTTCAATATTACTAGTTGACATCGTCCTAATGTCAAAAACTATATTTCCTGGCGATATTCCACAAGAAAATGAATTAATAAGTGAATTATTCTGATTATAGATGTTTATTTCACCATAAGTTGAATAATCAGAGGTACTAGAATAAAGTTGATTATTTATCATATCAAATGATAAATCATAGAATGTTTTGTTAAATCCTAATGACAATCCATTATTTGGTAGAGTTACAGTACTCCATTCATATAATACAGAGTCTCCAGATAATTGATAATTAATCATACCATCCCTCATACATGATGTCCCACATCCAGTTGAAACAGTAGAAAGGTTAATTGTTGATACTGAATTTGTCAAGAGATTACATTTAGATATTGATGAACCAGACCAGTCTTTATTATTAATAGTATATAAATTATTACCATCTTTCATCATATTATCTGGATTTATTCCATCTGGTCCAAGATCAAACTCATTTAAATAAGAGTAGGTGTTTAGATCTAATATTCCTATAATACCCTTATAATTACCCCAATGGTATGCATTATTAATTGCCACATAAGCTTTATTGTCATCAATGATTATATTCTGTGTTGACCATTTAGGGCCTACTATAGTATCAAGCTCAATAAATAAACTCAAATCTGATTTATTGTATATCTGTAAGTAAGAATTAAAGAAAATGGGAGAAAAATTAATATTATCATAATCTCCTCTAGTTACAATAATCTTATCATTCCAAATAGCTAGATTTCTAACACCATCAATATTTTGTGATGCTAATAGATTATAGTTATCTTTATCATACTTAAATAACTTATTATCAGCTGCTACATAAAAATAATCATTATCAACAACTAAATCAGAAGCAAATCTTGCTCCATGAATAGTGTCTATAGTATTGTAGGTCTGCGTATTAGGGTCATATGAACCAACTGTTACAGGTTCAATTGACTGATTAATTGCATAATCAAAATAACCCTCATTAAGAATAAATACTTGATGAACATAGTCTTGAGCATTAACTGATTCTACCAAAAAAAGAAGAGATACAAATAGAATTTTTTTCATAATCATAAATATTAATTAGTTAATAAAAATTTATATTTCAATATCTTAACCAGAGATTAGTGAAATTAGTTTGTTATAGCAGGTCTTCTGACTTAGCTCAATTTGGATTAACCTTCCCATTATTAGAATAATAGTGGCTTATGTAGTATCCAATAAAATCTCGGCTTCACAGCTTCTGGTAAAGTAAGAGGTTTACACTCTTTTCCCTTTTCACATCATTAAATAGATGTACTTTAACAATACAAAATTATAATTATTTAAATAACTTTTTAGAAAACATCAGACTTTTTTTAAACTCTTCAATGTTTAAGTCTAATTCATTTTTAAAACCATCAATAATATTTTCTGTTGGCATATTACCAATTAAATGGCTATCAGCCATAGGGCATCCACCGAAACCATTTATTACACCATCAAAACGTCTGCAACCATTTTTATATGCAGCTGTAATCTTTTCATTCCAATTATTAGGATGTGTATGAAAATGGGCTCCAAATTCTATACTTGGGTAGTTATAAATTAGCCTTTTAAAAATAAGTCCAATATTAATTGGAGAAGAAATTCCTATAGTATCAGATAACGATATCGTCTTAATACCCATTTTACTTAACTTATAAGTTAGCTCAGAAACTAAATCAATATTATAAGCTTCATTATAAGGATTACCAAAAGCCATTGATAGATATACAACTATTTCTTTATTCTTCTGTAATACTAAATCTTTAATTTCTGTAACAACATTTAATGCATCATTAATACTCATGTTTGTATTTCTTTTCTGAAACTCTTCAGAAACAGATAATGGGAAGCCAAGATATGAGATCTTATCAAATTGACACGCTTTCTTAGCTCCACGAATATTTGCGATAATAGAAAGAAGCTTTGTATTTGAAGGTGATAAGTCTAAGCCATCTAAAACCTTTTCAGTATCTTTTAATTGAGGAATTATTTTTGAAGAAACAAATGAACCAAAATCAATAGTATCAAAACCAACTTTAATTAACTGATTTATGTAAGAAATCTTTGATAAGGTTGGAATAAATTTTGAAAAACCTTGCATCGCATCTCTTGGACATTCAATAACTTTCATTGTTTTAATATTGCTTTATTAATACGTTTTACTAATGATGGCCCTTCATAAACAAATCCTGTATAGATCTGAATTAGAGTAGCTCCTGCTGCTAATTTATCTAGAGCATCTTCATAACTACTTATACCACCAACACCAATTATAGGAAATGATTTATTAGATTTATCAGATAAATACCTAATCACTTCATTCGATCTATCATTTATTGGTTTTCCGCTTAACCCACCATTTCCAATTTCATCAACCTTATTTATAGGTGTTTTAAGCCCACTTCTATTAATTGTTGTATTTGTAGCTATAACTCCATCAATTTTCGTATCAGTAACAATCTGAATAATATCATCAAGATGATCATTAGTTAAATCAGGAGATATTTTTAGCAGGATTGGCTTTCTTTTAGTTTTAGAATTATTTGATTCTTGTAAACGTTTCAGTAATAATGTAAGTGGACGTTTCTCTTGTAAATCCCTTAATCCAGGTGTGTTAGGAGAACTAACATTTACAACAAAATAATCTACATATGGGAATAATTTCTCAAAACAAATCTCATAATCATCAACAGCTTTAATATTAGGTGTAATTTTATTTTTCCCGATATTTCCACCTATAATAACACTTGATTTTCTTCTCCTTAATCGTGCTACTAATGATTCTATTCCTTCATTATTAAAACCCATTCGATTAATTAGAGCTTTATCTTCATTTAAACGAAATAATCTAGGTTTAGAGTTTCCATCTTGTGGAAGAGGTGTTACAGTTCCTATTTCAATAAATCCAAACCCAAAACTTCCTAACTCATTAAAAAGTTTTGCATCTTTATCAAAACCTGCAGCCAAACCTACTGGATTCTTAAATTTTATACCAAAAACTTCTCTTTCCAATCTAATGTCATTAATATGATAGCGTAAACGCCATATCCACATAACACCAGGAATCATTGAACCAAAGCTGATCAAAGAAAAGATAAAATGATGAATAAATTCTGGGTTAAAAAGAAATAAAAATACTCGTATAAATTTATAACGAAATATCATAAAAGAAAAAGATAGAGCTAGTAAAAAAATAAGAATTAAGTGAAAATCTTGTGCGAAACCAGTATCCAATAATATCATTTATTTTTTTTACAAAAATACAAGATTGATTAAAATTAAGCCTTTATCTCATCAAAAGATTTATCATCATAAAAAACAGTTATTCTATTTATTGATTTATTTGATATATTTTCTTGTATATTTTTATTTTCATACATATAACCAATACCACTAATTAACCAATTTGCATTTAGATTAGGGTAGGCGCGTAGTAATTTGTTTAAAAAATCAATACTTGGTTTATTCCTTGCAGATAAAATATGTGATATTGTTGCACGATTTACACCAATATTATCAGCTAATTCGGAAGATTTTAAACCCTCAACACCCATCCAATCATCCAATCTTTTATGCATAATAAATGATGTTTACAATTGTAATAAGCAAATATAAAAATAAATATAAAAACTGCTATTTAAATATTAATAAATTAATTAATAAACTGTTATTTAACTTTATTATAATATTTTATAATACTGAATAATAGTTACTTATGTAATTATACGTGAATATTCTAAACTATGTTAAAATAATTAGATAAAATTTCATATTATACTTTACATTAGTAAACATTTTTGAAATATATACTGTTTCAGCAATAATTAAATCATATGAATATAGATAATAATTATCATTTTAAATAATCATACAATTTAGACATGTCTAAATTTATATTTTAATTACATTAAATAATATATATTTGCAAATATGATAACTTTAGCTGAAGAAAATTATTTAAAGGGCATATTAGGAATTATCTTAAAAACTAATAAAAGAGCTTCTACCAATTCAATTGCAAATGAGATTTGCACAACTCCAGCATCAGTATCTGATATGCTAAAAAAACTACAACAAAAAAAACTAATTAATTATAAGAAATATCACGGAGTTAGCTTAAGTGCAAGAGGAAAGGGAATTGCAATTTCTGTTATCAGAAAACATAGGCTATGGGAAACATTTTTAGTTAAAAAACTTCATTTTAACTGGGAAGAAGTTCACGATTTGGCAGAACAACTATAACATATAAAATCTAAAAATTTAATAAACAAATTAGATGCATTTCTTGATTATCCTAAATTTGATCCACATGGTGAACCAATACCAGCAGAAAATGGAGAATTACCATTTTCTAACACTATACCTTTGAATGAAATTAAATTAAAAGCTAAAGGGAAGGTTATGGGAGTTACTATTGATAAAAAGTCATTTTTACAGTACCTGACAAAACTTAATATAAAAATTGGAACTAACATAGAACTTTTAGAAAAAATTAGTTTTGATCAATCATTAATCATTAATATTGATGATACTAATACGCACATAAGCAATGATGTAGCAAAATATCTATTAATTAAAACAAAATAAAATATGGAATATTACGAGTTATATAATTGGTTTATCGAAAAAAGTCCGATAATACAAGCACTTCTTGCTGGTGTTTTTACCTGGCTTTTAACAGCATTAGGATCTGGATTAGTTTTTTTATTTAATTCATCTAATAGAAAAATATTAGATGCTGCACTAGGATCTACAGGAGGTGTTATGATTGCAGCTAGCTTCTGGTCACTTCTTGCTCCAGCAATATCATATGTTGAACTTCAAAACGAATTTGGATTATCAAATACACCTGTATTCCTCCCTCCTGCTATAGGATTTTTTATGGGAGCCCTTTTCCTATTTATTTTAGATAAATACGTACCACACCTTCATCTTTTTGCTAAAAAAGAAGATGCTGAAGGCGTTAAAACTAATTGGAAAAAAACAGAGCTATTAGTTATTGCAATAGCATTACATAATATTCCTGAAGGCTTAGCTGTAGGTGTAGCTTTTGGAGCACTAGCAAACCCTGAACTATTAGGTATGGATGGTCATTCAATATTTACAATTGGAGGTGCAATAGCTTTAGGTATCGGAATTGGTATACAAAACTTCCCAGAAGGATTTGCTGTTTCAATGCCATTAAGAAGAAAAGGTATGTCAAAGTTAGAATCATGGAAATGGGGTCAATTATCAGCAATAGTAGAACCAATATTCGCTGTAATTGGTGCTGCAATTGTTATACTAATGCTACCAATCCTTCCATATGCGCTAGCATTTTCTGCAGGAGCAATGATATTCATCGTTGTTGAAGAGGTAATACCAGAAAGTCAAGCTGGTGGAAATACTGATATAGCCACAATGGGACTTATCGTTGGATTTATTGTAATGATGATACTAGATGTTGCTTTAGGCTAGATAAAAATTGTTTTCTAACTAATATGATGTAATGCTATAATTAATGTTAATTTTGTCTTTATGTCTATTAAGATAAAAATAAAGAACAGGAAAGCATCTTATGAATATAAACTTATTGATAAATATATAGCAGGAATAATGCTTGTTGGAACAGAGATAAAGTCTATTCGAAACAATCAAGCAAATATTTCAGACTCATATTGTATATTTATCAAAGATGAGTTATATGTTAAAAATTTACATATAGCTGAATATCAAAACGCTGGTAATAACAACCATGAGACTAAAAGAAATAGAAAATTACTTTTAAATAGAAAAGAACTTAATAAAATAAAATCCAAGACAAACGAAAAAGGAATGTCTATTATACCAACTCTTCTATTTATTAACAATAAAGGAAAGGCAAAACTAGAAGTTTCATTAGCTAAAGGAAAAAAGACTTATGATAAGAGAAATAGCCTTAAAGAAAAAGATCAAAAAAGACAGATAGATTTAGAAAATTCAAATAGATAGATAATATTATATATAAATCTATCATGATTCAGTTAATAATAAAATTTAATTGTGACTCTGGAGGGAGTCGAACCCCCAACCTCCTGATCCGTAGTCAGGTGCTCTATCCAGTTAAGCTACAGAGCCATATATAATGAAACAGATTAAACTAAAATCATTTAATCTCAATATCTAAATCATATTGATTGAGGTCATTTTTATAAGACAGTAAGTCTTTAATATTACCAGTTTTAATAACACAAGACCCTTTTAGATGAGTAATTGTTGCACATTGTTCTGCTTGAATTGGATTATGCTCACAAATAGCTACTAGACAATCAATAACATGATCTATACAATTAATATCATCATTAATCAAGAACATCTCTCTTTGATATAATCCCTGCTTCTTACCTTTAGGCGATAGATGTGAATCCTGTTTCATAATTTATTTTTTATCAAAATTAGCTTTATTTTCCTCTCTTCTTATTAATCTCTCAATATTTTTTTGATGAGTTATTAACGTAAGTATAGGTACAAATACAGAAAAAATAATTAAAGAATTATTAGCAGTTTGAAATGTAATAATACCTTGATAAGGAAGTAGAATTACAATAACAGGAAAAAAGATTGTTGAAACTATAGAACTTAAGGATACATATCTACTAATAAGAAAAGTAATAATAAATACTAGAATAGAAACGACAGCAGCCTGCCAATATACACCTAACATCAAGCCAAGTAATGTCGCTATACCTTTACCTCCTCTAAAACCTATAAATACGGGAAAAAGATGTCCGAATACAGCAGCAATTCCTAAAACTAACTTAAGTTCATAAAATCTATAGTCTGACAGAAGTTGGTAATCACTAATTAAATAAACTAAATTAACCGCAATACATCCTTTCAAAATATCCATTAATAGGACTGGAACACCTGCTTTAAGACCTAAAATCCTAAATGTATTTGTTGCACCAGCATTACCACTACCATATTCCCTAATATCTGTACCATAAAATAGGTTGCCAAACCAAACTGCAGATGGGAATGATCCAATAAGATAAGCAAATAAGATAAATACAATATTCTCCATACTTAAAAATATAAAATCTGCAATTTACATATTATTACTTCTTCTCCATCTCTTTTAAGAAACGATCAACCATTTGCTCAGGTGCAATCTGATATCGAAACGCAGGCAAACCGCCCTTATTAGGAGCTTTCCTTTTCTTCTCATTTAATTCTTGTACTACTTCATTAAATGCTGGGTTAGTTGATCTAACTCTCATAATACCTGACTTATAATTAAAATAGTATGATTCATATGCATCAGTTACTAGATAAATCGTCAAGACATCATTACTTCTTCCCTTCTTAATTTTTATATAACTATCCTTAAGAATACTATTTATCTGATATTCACCCATATTACCTAACCCTATTCCACCAACAGAATAAAATGATTTATCTTTTTTATCCCATCTAAGATCTAAATTAGTGAATACCATTGTACTATTTAGCTCATCTGGAAAATCCATAAACTCACCACTCATCTCTAGATCTATAAGTAATTCAGTAGCCTTTTCTTCTCCAATAATTCTTGCTAATGTTTTTCCATAGAAATCACTTGTAAAATCATAATTATCAATACCTGGAGAAAGAAAAATATCTTCAGCCATTATTTTAAGTGCTTTTTCAGAGAAAAAGAAATCAAGTAGTAGGAAGACTCTAATATCCACATCTTCAGATAAAATATTGTGTTCAATAAAACCGGCTGTCTCAACCCCTATCCTACCTAAACTAATACCAAGATCTAATATACCATCACCATTAACTAAACATTCTTTATCATAAAGACGAAAAACGTTAGAAAGGCTATCATAACCACTAACTACAAATGCAGTCTCATCTTTATCATAATATAAAAAATATGATGCTGTAAGTAAGTCAATATCTATATTCCTTCTTTTTTTATTTAAAAATGTTGAATATATATTAGATGAATCAACATTCATAACAAGTCCAGCAGTTAACCTTTCATCATCATCATTAATAACAAAAGAATCTAACTCAAAAATAATATTATCTGGTGCAATCTCAGATGTAAAACGGATCCATTCAACTGGAATAAATGAACATTTATGATCTATCTTAAAGAAACCATCAAAAGTCAGATATTTGTCATCTGCAGACAAATTCACATTTCCTTTAAATTTAAATCTTGACCCTAAATTAAAAGGATTATCATCTTTCACAAAACCAGTAGCTACTGTCATTAAATCTTCATTAACGCTTATTTCTTGTAGGAAAATTGTCTGATCCTTATTAAATTTATCCTTATATGTATATTCACCTTTACCAGTATAATTATATTTTCCTTTAATATTTATACTAGATTTTTTAAATGTATGATATTGCGTAAGACTATTAGCTATAACAGTTGCATTATCTAATGTTCGGATTATTGCAGATTTTTCTACAACCAATTTACTCGAATCAGGATATATAATAGCATCTGCAACCAGTACACTATCAACTCCACTAGCATATATTACATAATCATTAAGATTATAACTTGCTGTTTTTGCAAGGAAACTAATTGAGTCCTGTAATGGATTAGTAGATATAAATCTTGTCCCAGAAGAATTATCTTCATTTTCACCAAGATTAAGTTGATCTAATTCCATATCCCATCTTAACTTATCAATATAACATATATACTCATTTTCAGGAAGATCTACATATGAATCAGCCCCATTAGAATAAAATAACCCAATCCTTTCACCTAAATCAATATATGTTCTAAGATTATTAGATCTAAATGCAATACCGCCTATTTCACTAGCATTAACAACTAGATCGGCTGTATCAGCATTAAAGAAGATAGCATTATACTTAAAATAGTTAGAACTCACTTTTGCCTTATCTAACTTCATAATACCACTACCTATCAGACCAGTAGGACGAAGTATAATATTACCAGATAATAATACTTCATTATTATAGAATCTAAAGTCATAGTCTTTCTTTTTAATATTCATTATATCGTTATATGGCTCAAAGTGAACATAAGCATTACTATTACTTGCATCTGGAAATTCAATACCCTTCATTACTTTTAACAATTCAAATTCTGTAATATCCATATTTACTGAATCTGGAAAGAATATAATCTCATTTGATATTGATTTAGAAGTCAGATAATGCAACTCACCAGAACCTTTTATTCCTTTATTACTTAATTCAATCTGATCATAATATCGAGCTTTACCGTTATAAATATCAAATCCATCTTTTGCTGTTTTTCTCTTAAAGCCTAATGAATAATCACTCTGTAGTCTTAACGTGTCATTAAAAACAGGAAATATATCTGCTGATCTGAAGGTTCCAGGAAAAATTAAACCCTTCCCAGTATAATTCTCTAAACTATCAATCTCAAAAGGCATTAAATGAAAAGAGACCTGACTCCTATTATATATACCGTCATATATATTCTTTCTATCGTAGTAAACATAAGAATCCTCATAACTCCTAAAAATAGGATACCCTGGAAAACTATCTTTTTTTAGACCTGACTTATTTCTAGGGTGATCAATTTGCAAGTCTCCAGTTACAGCCTCAATAACTGTCCTTACTTTTGTAAGAATTTCATTACCGTACATATCCCTTTTAATAGGAGTAACAGGGACTGATAACTGTACAGAATCAATCATATTCAAATCAACCCAAAAGCTATCATAATGAAAGTAAAAATCTTTACCAAATAAATTAAAACGGCCGTTACCAGCGGTAATTGCACCAGAAAAGATAAAGTCTCTATTCTTCTTAATTACAATTCTGCCATTTTTTGGATACATATATACTCTCTGTGAATCTGAAATAGATATTTCAGGAACACCTAAAACGTTAAGATCTTTAGTCTTAATATTTAAAGCTGAATTAACTTGCATCTTCATGGCAGTATTATTACTTGGAATCTGAGACTTAAAACTTATTACATCATAGTCAGATTTTCTAGATTTAGCTTTAAGATAATTCTTAAGTTTATCAAGTACAGTAATTCTTTCCTCACCAAAATCATAATATATAAAACCTTTATTAGAAAGATTTGTAAGATAGTGCTTAATCTGTGAAATTGAATAACCTGCATATTTCGCAAAATCATCAACAAAAAACCTTTCTTCCCCTCTATCATTAATATAATTTCTTATTAGAATTAATGGATGAATCTTATCAGCTCTTTGTAATTGTTGATATTTAGCTTCAAGAAAATGATTAACTGACTCAATATATAATTCAGAAGAAGATGTACCAGGCAAAGAACCAAAAAAGATTATATCTTGATCTATATTCCATTCTAGAAATTCACAATCCATTGTAATCTGATGGTAAGTGTTAATGAGCGGACTCTCAGAAATACCATTTCTTTTTCTATATAATTCTAACTTTCTTTCAGAGTCTTTATATGTAAATTTTAAAGCAGAATGATAAATTGAATCATTATCAAAGAATAACTTTACAGCTGATAATTGAGAAGATATTTTATCTTTTTGTATACTAAAACGATTTGCATTTGCAATAATGATAGGTTTATTATCTCTCTTTAAAATTACTTTTGCTTCCGCATAATCACCACCATCTGCAATAAACTCACTTCCTTTTAATATATACCCTCCAATATAATCTACATCTGGAAAAATATTATTTATAACAACATTTTTAACATTAGATCTAAAATAAGGATATGAAGCTTTCTTGTTATAACCTCGAATATCAATCTTATGCTTAATAGTGCCAGGGATTGGTTTAGTAAAAATCTTCTTATTATATAATAAAACAGATTCTGCCTTAATATAATCTTCTGTTAGGTCAATCTTATATTCATCCAATTGTGCATAAACAGAATCCTTACTAAAACCTAGCTTTTCCCAAGTAATATAACCTCCTAAACCTTCCCATTTATTAGAAATTGGCCAAAACCTTCCTTTTGTATCATAGATATAAATAGTAGCTCCCTTGGAAGAACAGCTTAATGTAAATTTATCAGGAAAAAAAATAAAAGGATTTCCATTCTCAAACATAAAAATATATTTTTCATTAGGACAATTCCATGAAACTGCCCTTGAACTTCTAAGCGTACTAGTTGAAATAAAATTTTCAGTAAACTTAAAATACTGCATTAATCTTTTAACAGTTGACTCATCAATCATCTTTTCAACTACATTTAACCAACTTGAAAAGTTATTAATTGATTGATTTTGAAAATTAAATTGATTAATAACCATTAATAGATTGTAGAAATGAGGATTAGGTCTTAACCTTTTTTGTAACATCTTATCACAAATATTAATGATTCTCTTTATTATTACGGTATCAGAACTATTATTATTTATTGATTCTTCAAACTGCTTAAAAACTCTTGATAATGATTTATTATTAACATTAAGTAACTTATCCAATTGATCGAGAAAAACTGGGACATCATTTGAAAAACTTGAAATTTTAGTTTTTTCCTGGCTAATAGAGATAATACTTAAAAAAATACAGAAAAAAGAAATCGATAACTTTTTCATTTACGAAAATTTAGAAGTAGCCAATTAGATTTACTTTCTTTATAATCAAGATATAAATCTGTTTTCTTTGATTCATTTATTATAATATCTTTATCAATATCAAAAAAACCAGATAATAATAGTTGACCCCCATTATTTAACATATCTTCATATTTATTAAGGTCATTAACAATCACATTCCTATTTATATTAGCTAAAATTATATCACACTTATAATCAATAAGACTAGATACAGTACATTTTTTTATCTTTACCTTCTTACTATTATTAAGTATCTTATTTTCTTTTGAATTTTGAACAGACCATTCATCAATATCAATACCTAAAATGCTTTTTGCACCCAATTTTTCTGCTAAAATTGAAAGAATACCTGTACCACAACCAACATCAAGAACATTAGTGTTAACTAAATCTATATCAAACATTCTATTAATCATTAGAAAAGTAGTAGCATGATGACCAGTTCCAAATGACATCTTTGGATTGATAACTATATCATAATCAAGATGCGTTTTTTTGTGAAATTCAGCACGAATAATACAGTTTTTCTTAATTTTTATTGGCTCAAAACTATTTTCCCATTTCTCATTCCAATTTTCCTTATGAATCTCATTAACTTTAATACTGTATTCGATCTCATTGTCAATATTCGAAAAACAATGTTCTAGCATTTCAGAATTAAAAAGATCTTTTTGAATATAGGCTTTTATACCATTATCAGTCTCCAAAAAACTTTCAAATTGTATATCATTTAATCTTGCAGACACAATGTCACAATAAGGATATTTAGTAGACAGAGAAATATCAACTTCTATATAATTCATTAAAATGAATTAATTATTGATAAAAAGTTTTGCGATTGTAGAGAAGCACCCCCAATTAAACCGCCATCAATATCATCTTTATTGAATAAATCTTTTGCATTACTAGGGTTACAGCTCCCTCCATATAAAACTGAAACCTCTTCAGAAATATCACTTCCATATCTATCTTTTATCATCCTCCGAATAAATTTATGAATCTCTTGCGCCTGTTCAGCAGTAGCATTTACTCCTGTTCCAATAGCCCATATTGGCTCATATGCAATAATTATATTTTTAAATTCATCTCTAGATAAATGAAATAAGCTCTCATTTAACTGACTTTCAATAAGATCAAAATGTTCATTGTTTTCTCTTTGGATAATACTTTCTCCACAGCAGAATATTATTCCAAGATTACTATCAAGAACTCTATTAACTTTATTCTTTAAAAAAACATTACTTTCATTATAGTATTTTCTTCTTTCAGAATGTCCAATTATTACATAATCAGCATTTACTGATAAAATCATACTTGCTGAAACATCACCGGTAAAAGCTCCAATACCCTCTACACTGCAATCTTGAGCAGCAATTTTTATATTATCTAAAGCTCTACACATATTAGATATTTCTGATAAATATAGATATGACGGAGCAAAAATAACTTCTATGTTTGTATTTTTTGGTATATTATCTATAACATCAGTAACTAAAGATAATGCTTCTTTATAATTAAGATTCATTTTCCAGTTTCCAGTAACAATTCTTTTTCTCATAATATTAAACAATTCTGATTCTTGGATCTAATACTCCGTAAACTATATCAACAAATATATTTACAACAACAAATATAGTAGCAATAAATAAAACACAACCCATTACAACTGGCAAATCTAAATAATTAAGAGCATCAACTATTTCTTTACCAATCCCATTCCATGCAAATATATACTCAACAAAAACAGCACCAGCAAGCATCGATGCAAACCAACCAGAGATTGCAGTTACTACTGGATTAAGCGCATTACGTAATCCATGTTTAAATATAACAATCAATTTAGATAGACCTTTTGCGTATGCTGTTCTGATATAATCCATCATTAAAACTTCTAATAATGAATTCCTAGTTAATTGTGAAATAACTGCCAAAGGACGAATACCAAGTGTAATTGAAGGAAGTATTATATTTTTTAATACTATAAATTCACCGCCACCATAATCATCTACCTCAAATAAACTACCAGACATTGATAATCCAGTATAATCAGAAAAAAGATATCCAAAAACCCAAGCAAAGATTATTGCAGAAAAAAAAGACGGGATAGCCATCCCAAAGACTGAAAAAATTAAAATACATCGATCTATTATAGTATTTTTGAAAATAGCAGATAAGAATCCAAGAATAAGCCCAATGATTATTGCTAATAATATAGATGATAAAGCCAAATATAAAGTGTTAGGAAAAGCTTCGTGAATAATAGAAAGAACACTCTTATTTCTCTTTACAAAAGATTCTCGCAAATAAGGATATTTCAATACAAGTGTGAACTTTTCATTAGATAAGATTGGGGTGCTTTTATATTTACCTGACTTCAAATAATTAAAGGATCTATTATTATTTGAATGAATAGAAATTGGAGATAAATCGTTAATATAATAGAGGTATTGTGCGCTAATAGGTTTATCAAATCCATATTTTTTTTTAATTACTTTTAGCTGTTCAGTTCCTTCTCTCTGATCAAGCATCATTCTTGCTGGATCTCCAGGAAGAATATTAAATAAAAAAAATATTAAAGTTACAACACCCCAAATTACAAGTATTGCATAGGAAACTTTCTTAATTATAAATCTAACCACAATCTAATCAGTAATAAAAATATGAAATGGAAAATCATTATAATGCCATTTATTAATAATTGTACCTTCTTTAATCCTTAAAATACCAGGATTAGAGCGAATTATTGTTTTTAGTGTCGTCTCATCTGTAAAACAATATGAAAATATAATATTATTCTTCTGTATATAATGATCGATTAATTCATCAGAAGAAGCAGAAAGAGCAACAAATGTTATTCCATTTTCTTTACAATAAAGATATAAATTATTGAGCTTTTTACTTGATTCTTTATCAGAATCAATAATATTATAAGATATAACAATAAACACATCCTTAACTTCTAGAATAGAGTCTGTTATATCAATACCATTACTTGAAATAGAAAAATCGTGGATTGGAGGCTCATAACCTTTTTTAACTAGTACTGTTTTTCTATCAATATATTTAGCTCCATCTATACTCCATGGCTCATCATTAGTAGAAAACTCAAGAATTTTACCCTCAACATCATAATACCAAATATCATTAAAAACATCCTGTTCTGCGCCATCTGGTATTATCATTCCATCAGGAATATTTTTACCAATAGCATATGGTCTAAAATCAATAAGTGGTAAATAAGTTATAGTAATCCAAACAAAAAGAGAGCAAGCTAATAGAATAATTAGATTAATGATATTTTCAGTTCTTTTAACAAAGTATGAATTAATACTACTAATATTCTTACATAATATAGATAATAATATAATTAAGATTAAATCCTTATAGAAAGATTGCCAAGGTGTTAATTTAATCGCATCTCCAAAACAACCACAGTCTGTAACTTTATTAAAATAGGCAGAATAAAACGTCAAGAAAGTAAAGAAAATTATCATAATAAATAGACTCCATATAGTAAATTTAATTCTACTTCCAATAAAAAGCATAAAGCCAAGCATTATCTCAAATATGCATATTCCTACTGCTAATAATAATGCATACTTACCTAACCATTCTATACCAAAAACCTCAAAATATTCTTCAAGCTTATATGAAAATCCTATTGAATCATTTGCTTTAATGAGTCCAGATATTATAAACAATACACTTACTAGATATCTAGATATATCAACTAATTTTTTCATGTTATTTTGTTTTTATTAAAGCGAATACTGAATAATTTATCATATCTAAATAATTTGCATCAATCCCTTCAGATATTAAAGTTGCACCTTGATTGTCTTCAATCTGTTTAACTCGTAAAATCTTTTGTAAAATTAAATCTGTCAAAGAACTAATCCTCATATCCCTCCATGCCTCACCATAATCATGATTCTTATTAGACATCAGAGCTTTGGCTTGATTTGAATACTGGGCAAACAAACCCATTGTAGTAGAGAAAGAAAGTTCCTCAGCTTTTTCTGAAACACCTAATTCAAGCTGAATAAGTCCAATTATTGAATAATTAATTATACCTATATATTCATTATTTATATCCTCCATTATCTTTTGAGTTCCTTTCTGATCTATACTTCTAATTCTTTGAGCTTTAATAAATATCTGATCAGTAAGTGAGCTTATCCTAAGAATTCTCCATGCTGTTCCATAATCTTTTAGTTTTTTTGCAAAAATGTCCTCACATTTTTTTATTATTGAATCGTATTGGATAATTGTATCGTTCATTAATTTTATAATAATTTTTAAAACAAAAATACATCTTTTAGTAATGAATTTTTTTAATATAAAAGACAAAATACTTGATTTATCAACACCCATAGTTATGGGTATATTGAATATTACAGAAGATTCGTTTTATGATGGAGGTAATTTCTTAACTGATGAAAAAGCACTAGAAAAGGTTAAAAAAATGCTTAAAGAAGGAGCTAGAATTATTGACATTGGTGCACAATCAACAAAACCTGGATCAAGGCCTATAAAAAAAGAATTAGAGAAAGAAAGATTATTAGATAAAATAAGATTAATAAAAAATAATTTTCCAGATACTATTATATCAATAGACACATTTCATGCTGATATTGCATCAAGTTGCATCCTAAATGGTGCTGACATAATTAATGATATATCTTCTGGTGAGATTGATAATAGTATGCTAAAAACAATTGCAAAACTAAACGTTCCATATATTGCCATGCATATGCAAGGTAGACCAAATAACATGCAAAATAACCCAAAATATAACAATGTTGTAGATGATATTCTAATATACTTTAAAAATAAGATAACTAAAATAAGAGGTTATGGTATAGAAAATATAATTATAGATCCTGGTTTTGGCTTCGGAAAAACAATAGATCATAACTATGAAATATTAAATAATTTGGATAGGTTTCAAGAATTTAACCTACCTGTTCTTGCTGGAATATCAAGAAAATCGATGATCTACAATGTACTTGATACAACTTCAGAATATGCTCTAAATGGCACAATAGCTGCAAATAGTATTGCAATAAGTAAAGGTGCGAAAATATTAAGAGTTCATGATGTTAAAGAGGCTATCGAATGTATAAAAATTGTTAATTTTATTAACAAATAGCACTGTTCATTTACTTTCTCATTTAGACAATTTCATCCTGTAAGCAGGTTCAATGTTACCTTTAATTATATTATTTAATTTTCCTTTTAACATTCTTTTTCTTAATTGGCTAATCTTGTCAATAAACAAAACACCTTCTATATGATCATATTCATGCTGTATAACTCTTGCATTTATACCTTTAAATTCCTTGCAATATTTTTTAAAATTTTCATCAAAATATTCAATCTTTATTGTATTTCTTCTAGAAATATCCTCTCTAATATCAGGTATACTTAAACACCCTTCATTAAATAACCACTCATCACCACTTTCATCGAGTAATTTAGGGTTAATAAACACCTGCTTCAATGGAACTAAATCACTTTCTTCATTATCACTAAAAGCCTTAGTGTCAATAATAAATAATCTAATAGAGAGACTGACTTGAGGAGCAGCTAAGCCTACACCGTTAGCAGCATACATACTATCAAACATATCATCAATAAGCTTTAAAAGATCTGGATAATCTTTTGTGATAATCTTACATTTCTGTTTAAGAACTGGTGATCCATAAGCTTCAATTGGGAGAATCATAATTTTTATAAAATACTATCAATAATTTCATCTATAGAAATACCTTCAGCTTCAGCTTTATAATTTCTTACAATTCTATGACGTAATATTGGTTTTGCTACCTCTTTAATATCCTCAATATCTGGTGAATATTTAGCATTAATTGCAGCATAGCATTTTGCAGCAAGAAGCATTGATTGCGATGCTCTAGGTCCAGCACCCCAAGAAATATATTCTTTTATATTCTCTGCTGCTAAATCTGATTCAGGCCTTGTCTTTGCAACCAGGCTAACAGCATATTCCAAAATATTATTATTTACAGGAATTTTTCTTATCAAATTTTGATAGAATAATATCTCATCAGCATTCATAACTTTATTAAAATCTGTTGTGTAATCTGATGTAGTTTGCTTAACTATTTTTATTTCTTCTTTAAATAAAGGATAATCAAGAATAACATTAAACATAAAACGATCAAGTTGAGCTTCTGGTAATGGGTATGTACCTTCTTGTTCTATTGGATTTTGAGTTGCTAAAACAAAGAAAGGTTCAGCTAACATATATTGTGTCCCTGAATTAGTTACAGAACGTTCTTGCATTGCTTCTAAAAGTGCTGATTGAGTTTTTGGTGGAGTTCTATTTATTTCATCCGCTAGAACAATATTAGAAAATAATGGTCCCTTTACAAACTTAAACTTTCTATTCTCATCTAAAATTTCAGCACCAACAATATCTGATGGCATTAAATCAGGTGTAAATTGTATTCTATTAAATTTAAGACCTAAAGCATTAGCAATTGTCTGAACAAGTAAAGTTTTAGCGAGACCTGGAACACCAACTAGAAGAGAATGTCCTTTACTAAAAATTGATATAAGTACCTGCTCAATTACTTTATCTTGACCAACAATTACTTTAGAAATTTCTGATTTAAATTTTTTGAAATCATCAGAAAAAGCATTTATAGCTTTAACATCTGAATTTATTAATTCTTTGTCCATATTAATTCTTTGTCCATTTATTATTAAAATCACACCCTTCCAATTGAAAATTTAGCTGTATATAAGTTGTAGATATTTTATCTTTTAACCACTGATTAATAACTTTCTGTTTCTTTTGCTGTAATGCTACATTTCTAATTTTATCATAATCATCTACAATATTTGCTGTATGAGCTATAGTCTTTTTTCTAAGCTTAACTATTCTATATGCCTTCTGCCCATTATCCAATTGCATTATAATAGGCGCTGATATCTCACCTTTTTGCATTTTTTCAATAACAAAATATAGAGTGGGATCAAGATCTTTCATAACAAACATACTAGATCCAGAATTAGGATTAATGATTAACCCTTCATTATTCTTACTGTCATCATCAGAGTACTTTAATACAGATTCTTCAAAAGTAATTTCATTTTCTAATATTTTCTTTGATAATTCTTCCATCTGGATCTTTGCCTCCAAAAGCTGCGCTGAAGAAATCTTAGGTTTAAGAAGTATATGTCTAACATTAATCTGTTCACCTCTTCTCTCTATTAATTGAATTATATGGTAACCAAACTCACTCTTAATAACATCAGATATTTCTTCTTTTTTTAGTTTATACGCTGCAGCCTCAAATGCAGGAACCAGATCTCCTCTTCCTACAAATCCAAGTTCTCCACCATTTTTAGCAGAATTTGGATCGTCAGAATAAAGTGTTGCTAAAACTTTAAAATCCTCACCCTTACTTATTCTTTCTTTTAAAGATTTCAATTTATCTTTTACTCTATTCTTCTCATCGCTTGAAATTTCTGGTTCTATTACAATATGAGAGATCTCGACTTCAGCCTCTATAATTGGTAAACTATCATTAGATAAGCTAAAAAAATATTTTTTTACTTCAGATGGAGTTACCTTTACTCCTGACGTTATACTTCCTTGCATTCTTTGTGATAATAATTGATCACTAATTAAATCTCTAAATTCTGATTTTATTTCAACAATTGATTTGCCGTAAAAGGATTCCAGTTCTTCTTTGCTACCAACCTGTGAAATAAAATAACGTATTCTCTTTTCTAACTCACTATCAATCTCCAAATCTGAAATTTCAACACTATCAACTTTTGCTTGATTTAATAATAAACTTTGGTATAAAAGATCTTCAATAATTTTACATCTTATATTACCTGAATTAGTATAACCTTGCGCTATATATTGTTGATATTGGTTTTCTATATCAGAAGTTAGTATTATCTCATCACCAATAATTGCTCTAATACCATCTATTTCTTTTTGAGAATAAGATTGGTAAGTCATAAACATACATACTATAAGGATATATTTTCTCATAAGAATAATTTAATTTTATCATCTAAAATTGCCTTGTTATACAAATCTTCTTCTAATTGTTTTAAGAATAATAATTTATTTTTATTCTGAATTATCTTTCTAATTCTATTATCAACTAAAATTAACGGTGATATATTGCCCCTTATTCTATATTCTTTTATATGAATATAATATTGACTACTATCAATTGTATAATTATAATAATTTCTAGATGATAGAAAATAAGTCGGATCTGTAATTTCCAATGGTATCTTTTTGGCAAATTTAGAAAAATATATCCAGCTAGTATCGTCAAGATGATAATCAGCTGCAAATTGCCTACAATATTCTAACAACTCTTCTGTATCTTCAAAAGTGTATGATCTGAAAATATTTTTAAGTATATGAATATTTGGAGCGTCTTTATTAATTTTAATGAATCTACCTTTAAAAATAGATTCTTTTAATTCAAGCTCTTTCTTATTAGATTCATAGTAATTTGCAATATCAATATTAGACACTATAGTGTCAAAGTTCTGATTAATTAATTCTTGTTGATATGCATAAATAAGTAATGAGCTTCTATAATCACTAATTCTCTCTTCTATATCTTTGATTGCATCTGTTAGATTCATTTCTGCTTGAGTTAACAAAAGTTGATTCTTAATCCAACTTTCTATATATCTTTCTACAAAAATAATACTATCTGAATCAATAGGTAGTGAATTTCTTACTTCAGAAAGATATAGGTCTTTATCATAAAGTGAAACTAAAAGCTTATCATCTGTATTAAAATCTTCACATGCAATAAATACAAATAAAATACAGAATAATAATTGAATCTTAATTTTCAAAATAGGAATATTACTGAATTAGTTTATATAAAACTGTAGTATTTACTTTAACATTATACTTCTTTTTTAATTCTAACACCCAACTACTTTCCAAATAATCTTGATAATCTGAAATAACCTTTCCTCTTGTTTCTGAAAGTTGCTTTCTCTGTCGAGGAAGTATCTCCAAAATGTCAACTATAATTACAGATCCATCCTTATCATTAATAAGATTACTGGTTCCAACTTTCCATTCCGTTGAACTTATATAAGTATTCTCACCTTTAATATATTTACCTTCAATAATTTGTAAATTTAATGGTGAAGAATAATTAATTTTCTTTAAAATATCATTATCATCTATTTTATTGTATCTATTTTTCCTTTTAACTTGATAAAGTGTTCTTTTAGCAACTCTTTCGTCAATACAAGTATATATTTTCGCAACAGCTCTTTCGTCCCATATATAATTATTATTATTATTATCAAAATATTCCTTTAATCCTATAGTATCTTTTATTGCTTTTGACCAGACCATCTCATCCATTAAGTCAAAGAGTAGAATGCCATCAGAATATTCTCGTAATAATGCCCTGAATTCTGGATGTTTTTCTTCTAGCATACTATTCTCATAATCTAGACATACATTATTAATATATGAATTATATAAATCATTAAAATAAACCGTATAATCTAAATTAACTTTAGCTTGATTAGAGGTAATATAATTAATAAAACTATTCTGACTATAATTTATTCCATCGAGAACAAATAGCTTTTTATTTAAATTTTTATTATTGTTAATCTCCCAAATTCCATTAACTAATCTATCATCAACATAACTTAATAATTCCTCTAAATTCTTAATATAACTTTTAAAATTATATTCCTTCTTAATTTTAGATATCAAAGCAATATCTCTTAAAGCATTTCGAGAATCTTGATAAACTTTTTTCTTTAGTTCATCTTTTACGTCATTAAATGATGCTATAGGACTTTTCTCAATTAATTTAACAATATGCCATCCAAAATCTGTCCTGAATGGTTTAGAAATGTTATCAATATTATTTAATGAGAAAGATACATTCTCAAACTCTTTTACCATTTTCCCGACACCAAAACGAGGAAGAATACCACCTTTTATAGCTGTCGCTCTATCTTCAGAAAATTGTTTAGCTAATTCACTAAAACTTTTCCCTTCCTTTATCTGATTATATATTTCATTTGCTTTTCTTTCATTATCATTAATTTGATCATCTGAAGCATCCTTGCTTAACTTGAACATAATATGAGCAACCTTCACTTCTCCCACAGCTTTACGCTTATTATTAACCTTAATTAAATGATAACCATACTTCGTTCTAATAGGACTAGAAACTTCATTAATTTCTGTTTTATATGCCGCACTCTCAAAAGGATACACCATCATAAATACACTAAAGTAACCAAGATTCCCTCCATTATCTATAGCAGACTTGTCATCTGAATATTGTTTAGCAGCTTGAGAAAAATTTAATCCATCTATTATTCTCTTTCTTATATTCAAAGCCTTATTGTAAGCAAGTAGTGTATCAGAAGGAATAGCATCATTAGAAACTGACACTAGAATATGGCTTGCATTAATATCTAACTGCATTCTTTCATATGCTTCTTTAACTAATCTATCATCAAAATTATCATCTGTTAGATAAGGTTTTGCAAGTTGACTTCTATACATTGAAAGTTCATCTAAAAACTTTGGTATTGTATCATAACCTAAATCCTTTGCTTGTTTAACCTTTAGACGAAAATTTATAAAAAGATTCATATAATCATCTAAATAATCCTTTGTTATGATAGTATCCTTATTATTCTTATAAAAGATTGATTTAAATTCATCTAAATATATTTCATCATTTCCAACACTTAAAACAATTTCTTTGTTATTCTGTGCTGAAATTGTTATACAGAAATAATATAAAAACAATAATAATGTATACTTTTTTATCTTCATCTTAAAAAATTTATTTTCTACTATAATTTGGAGCTTCTTTAGTTATTGTTACATCATGAGGATGGCTTTCTGCAACACCTGCTGCAGTTATCTTTATAAATTGTGCATTACTTAATTCTTTAATATCCTTTGCACCACAATAACCCATACCAGCTCTTAATCCACCAATCATTTGATGAATAACTTCAGATAATGTACCCTTATAGGCAACTCTTCCAACTATACCTTCTGGAACCAACTTTTTAGGATCATTCTCATTACCCTGGAAATATCTATCTTTAGATCCATCTTGCATAGCATCTACAGATCCCATACCTCTAAATGTCTTAAATTTTCTTCCTTCATAGATAATTGTTTCACCTGGAGCTTCTTCAACACCAGCGATCAATGAACCTAACATTACTGAACTAGATCCAGCAACTAAAGCTTTTACTATATCTCCAGAATAACGGACACCTCCATCAGCTATCACAGGTACATTTTTTTTAGCAGCAATTCTATTAACTTCAATAAGTGCTGTTAATTGTGGAACTCCTATTCCTGCAATAATTCTAGTTGTACATATAGAGCCTGGACCAATCCCAACCTTTATAGCATCAGCGCCAGCTTCTATAAGATCATGTGCTGCTTTAGCAGTAGCAATATTACCAACAACAACCTCTAAACTTGGAAATTTTGATTTTATATTCTTTAATAAATTAATAACACCTTCAGAATGTCCATGAGCGGTATCTATTATAATAGCATCTACTGATACATTAACTAATGCATTAACTCTCTCTAGAACATCTGAAGTTACACCAACAGCAGCCACTACCCTAAGTCTACCATATTTATCTTTACAAGCATTAGGTCTCATTCTATTCTTAATAATATCCTTAAAAGTAATAAGACCAACTAACTCATTCTTCTTATTAACTACTGGAAGTTTTTCAATCTTATTTGCTTGTAATATCTGTTCAGCTTTTTCTAAATCAGTTATTTCAGTTATAATAATATTATCAACAGTCATAATACTCTTAATTGAAAGATCAAGATCCTTTTCAAAACGTAAATCTCTATTAGTAACTATCCCAACAAGTTTATTATTAGTATCTACAATCGGTATTCCACCTATACTATGTTCCTGCATAATACTTAATGCATCTCCTACTTTTGCTTGATCAGTAAGTGTTATAGGATCTAAAATCATTCCACTTTCTGATCTTTTTACTTTTCTAACTTCATTAGCTTGCTCCTGAATACTCATGTTCTTATGCAATACGCCTATTCCTCCTTCTTGTGCTATAGCAATAGCCATCTCAGCTTCAGTTACTGTGTCCATTGCAGCTGAAACTATGGGAATATTTAGCTTTATTTTTTTTGTAAAGTAGGTGCTTGTATCAACTGCAGATGGCAAGATATCCGAATAATCAGGAACAACCAAAACATCATCATATGTAAGTCCTTCTGAAATTTCTTTATATTTCTCAGTCATATTCAGTTTTTAAAAATTGAGTGCAAAAATAGATAAAATATCAGTAGAAATTACAAAAAAAAGTCTCAAAAAAATGGAACAATAAAATATTATTTATCTTATAACATTTACAATATCTGTTTTTTCAGTAAGCAAACCTACACCATTTACATACTGAACATGGTAAACATAATTACCATTCTGGGCTGGACTACCTAGATAATTACCATCCCATCCTTTTTTTGGATCATTTGTTTGAAAAATTAGATGTCCCCATTTATCATATATTGAAAATTGATAACCAACCTCAGACACAAAAGATGTTACAGGATAAAAAATCTCATTATGTTCATCATCATTAGGAGTAAATGAACTTGGTATAATAAGAACTGGCACTTGAGATACACAACTTATATTTGACAAACTTCTCTCAACAAAACCATAAGGATTTGAGCTACCTTCTAATGCTTCAACATAATAACAAAACCTTCCGTTTCCATTAATAAACGCTATTACATCATCTTTATAATTATATACATCATCACCTCCAATAAAACTAGTCACTGGAAGCGCAGAAAAATCACCCCTATTTACTGAACGGTAAATATTATACTCAATTACTCCACCTAACCAACCATCATAATTGTTAAAAGTTAAGTCGTTAGTAATATCATTATTATTAAATGTTTCTAAAAGGATTGTTTGTGCAAAAGAAGTGTCATTTGCAAATTGAGTACTACCAACAGTTAATGTTACACCACATGTATCTACAGGATATATTTGATAATTATAATAGTTAGAATTTGAATTTACAGCATCATCTAAATATGTGATATTTGTTTGTCCATTAAATGGAATATTTGCAATATCTGAAAAAATATTTTCATCTTTCTTTGATCGTAGAATCCTGTAATAATCTATAACTGCACCATCATCTACATGACAATTAAGCTCAATAGATCCAGATTGATGATTTACCGATGCTTTAGTTATATAATTAAATTGAGGTTTAGGGAATAAATCAGCATCTATATTAACTACATTCGAATAAGATGCAATTGTAGAGTCAATATTATAACCAACAACAACTACATCATAAACTGATCCTGATGAAATATTAGGTAAAGTGAAATTATTATCCCCTGTATTTAATCTAAATTCTGAATTAATATTTCCCGTTGATGTAATCTCTGTAATCAAAACCTTATAATGACTTAAGCCATCAATCATATTATTATAATCATTCCAATTAAAATATATACTATAGTCACATACATCAAGACTTGAATTAAGATATATAGTATTGTGATTAAGGGATGTACCACTAGAATTATAACAACTATCTAAAGACCTAATCCTAAAAGTTTCATAATTATTATCAGCAGCAGAACCATTATATGTATAAGTAGTATTAGCCGCACCAAAAACAGAATCTATAGTAATCCATGTGCCAGATTCATTAAGAATATATATAGCATAAACATGAACATCAGGAGAACTATTTGACCAACTTATAACAGATTTACCACCAGATACTGTAACAACTTCTATTATTGGATTATTAGGACTTATTGTATCTCTTAAAATAGCCTCATCTATTGAAGATCTAGACACGCAACCACTAGCATCCTCTAAAGAGACAAAAAATCTTTGTGAAGAACCGCAAGTTTGTGCTGGAAATTGAAAATTTGTATTTAGTGTATTACCAACGTTAACCCATGAGCCTGAACCGTCTAATGCAAAAACATCAAAATTAGCAGATGATGTAGTAAGACTTGGATTATGAATATTATTCCATTGAAGATCACCTATTGTCCCATTATTTATAGGTGTTACAGATAATTCTATAGTCTGTAATGTATCCGAAGGATCTGATGTTCCAGCGCAATCAGATTCAGATGTTAAATAATAATAAATAGATGAATTATTAGCACCCGCACTAGAATGATAATAAGAGCTACTAGGGTAACCAACTGTATCTAAAAATGTAAATGGGCCAGCTGGGTTAGCAGATGAATAGACATTGTAAAAAGTAGAAGATTGCGCTGTAGGAAGATGTTCCCAGCTAACAATTACACCACCGTTATTATCAACGGATACACACCTAATATCTGGAGGATTATCAGTTGGAGCTGCTAATACTTCTACTGAAATTGTCGCTATAGTAATAGCAGGCGCTGGGCAGAAATCATCAAAAACTTTAATAAGAAATGTATATAAATTGGAAGTAGCATTACATCCAACATTTGCTGCAATATGACCACAATCAGTTTGCCATTCAAAAACACCATTAACAGTAGTAGGAGCGCTAAAAGGAGGTACTAGTCCAGCACCATTATTAAAAGTTGCACAAGGAGGATTAAGACACAATGAAGTATCAATATAATTAGCTGAAAACTGACCTCCAGATACTTCCAATGTTAAATCTTGAGATGTACCGCCGGGATATAAGTCAGCATCTGTTCCAGATATATTAAATGATACTAAATCACCTGCATATACACTAGTAGAATAAGAAGTACCTCCATTAAATGGTGGGTTAACAATTGGCTTATTATTAGGGCCTGCGCCACCAATATTTGGACAACTAATTAAAATTACCTGAATTTCCCTATATATCTCAGCTACAAGTTGACCGCACTTGTAGGAACTTACTTTAATACACGTTACAAAATTACCAGAAGTCATAGAATTATATGATATCTCACCAGTATTAGGGTTTAATGTTGGGGCACCTGGTATCTGACTATTCAATGTATAAGGTGCCTGAAAAGCTATAGGAGTTCCGCCAGCAGGCAAAGTATAACCTTGATCTAAAGGTTCACCCCATTCATAGACTAAACTATCTAACTCTGCATCAGAAGCATTATGAGAATATGAAAATGGATAACCGTTACAGATAATAGTCTTAGGTTGCTCATTAAAAACTGGAGATGAATCAAAGCAAGGTGAAGTATTTTGCTGTACACCTGTGGATGCAGGTGTATAGGGATACATAACAGCTCTTAATGTAAATCCAAGACTACTAGGGTTTGGTAGATTAGTTATTGATGCATTTCTACAACAACTACTCCAAGTAAAATGCCAACCAGTATTTGGCGGTAATCCTGGAAGGTTAATTGGCATAGATTGGTAAACCCATTCTTCTACAGAACCTACCTGAATATTGCTTGTACAATCATACGCAAGATTACCACTATTAACAGGATCACAAGGAGGAGAAATATCAGCATTAGATAGGTAATCTACTTGAATTGAATTTATAAAAGGGTGATCATGTACTGTAATTGTTTGAGGGGTATTTGTTAGATTTACTCCATTACAATCTCTATATACTTTCATAGTAAAAACATACATTCCTTGTGTTGGTCCAGTTGACAAGCATTCCCAGGTAATCTCGCCACCTTCTAGGTGAGAAGCATTAACTGAAGTTGTATAAATTAAAATTCCTAATACAAAAAGTAATATATTTCTCATAATCATTTTTTTACAAATTTAGCAATAATTATAAAATTTACAATAGCAAAAATAAAATATTAAATTATAAGATTCTATATGATATCTAATTATAAAGTAAGGGTAATTGAAAATATATAATTATTAAACATTAGAAATCTATATTATAAATTTCTAATTTGGCCTTATTATAATCTGATACTAATGTTTCAATTATTTCTTTTACTGATCTTATTTCATCTATTTGGCAAGCAACCTGACCTATCTCTAATTCACCTTCAACTAAATCACCTTCAAAAATCCCTCTTTTTGCTCTACCTCTACCTAATAGATCTTTTAATGCCTTTATATCAGATCCTATTTCATACATCTTCAAAATCTTTTGATAAAAAGGATTCTTTAAGAGCCTAACTGGTACAATTTCTTTTAATGTTAAAATTGTGTCATTTTCAGATGCAGAAACAATTGCCTTTTTAAAATTATCATGCGCTGAGCTTTCAATTGATGAAGCAAATAAACTGCCAATCTGAACCGCTTCTGCACCAAGTGAAAATGCAGCGTGAATTGCTTGACCACTTGCAATACCTCCTGCAGATATTATTGGAATATCAATTTTTCTCTTAATTAAAGGAATCAAGCAAAAAGTAGTTATTTCATCATAACCATTATGACCTCCAGCTTCAAAACCTTCAACAACAATGGCATCAACACCAGCATTTACTGCCTTTTTAGCATACCTAAGATTTGGCACAACATGAACTACAGTAATACCATTATCTTTTAATTTTGAAGTATATTTATCTGGATTACCAGCAGAGGTAAAAACAATCTTTATATTATGTTTAATTATAATATTAATATGCTCATCTATTTGAGAGTAAATAAGTGCAACATTAACACCAAATGGCTTATCTGTTGCATTTTTACATTTAATTATATGCTGCTCAAGTACTTCAGGATACATCGATGAAGAGCCAATTAAACCTAATCCACCATTATTACTAACAGCTGACGCTAACTTCCATCCACTACACCAAATCATACCACCTTGAATTATTGGATATTTTATTTTAAAAAGTTCTTTTACTCTATTCATAAATTTTTACATTTGTTGCGATACGAAAATAGAAATAAAACTGCATAAGAAAATGAAAAAAGAACAAGAAATATTTAATCTTATTAGAGAAGAAGATTTAAGACAAAGAAATGGAATTGAACTTATTGCCTCGGAAAATTTTGTAAGTAAAAATGTTATGTTAGCCACAGGAAGCTGTTTGACTAATAAATATGCTGAAGGTTATCCAAATAAAAGATATTATGGAGGATGTGAAGTCGTAGATAAAATTGAAGAAATTGCAATCAACAGAGCGAAAAAATTATTTGGTGTTGAATATGTTAATGTTCAACCACATTCAGGATCCCAAGCTAATTCAGCTGTTATGTTGGCATGCCTTAATCCTGGTGACAAAATATTAGGTTTTAATCTGGCTCATGGTGGACACCTTACACATGGATCCCCAGTCAACTTTTCTGGTAAACTCTATCAAACATCATTTTATAATGTTGAAGAAGAAAGCGGTAAAATTGATTATGAAAAATTAGAGAAAACTGCATTAAAAGAAATGCCAAAATTAATTATATGTGGAGCCTCTGCATATTCTCAAGATTGGGACTATAAAAGATTTAGAGATATATCTGACAAGGTTGGGGCACTTTTGATGGCCGATATTGCTCATCCTGCTGGACTAATAGCTGCAGGATTATTGAATAATCCTGCGCCTCATTGCCATATTTTAACAACTACTACACATAAAACATTAAGAGGACCAAGAGGCGGAATGATAATGATTGGCAAGGATTTTGTAAACCCAATGGGTTTAACTACTACTAAAGGAAAAGAAAGGATGATGTCTAAAATTATAGATTCTGCAGTGTTTCCTGGTTCACAAGGAGGCCCACTAGAACATATAATAGCTGGTAAAGCAATTGCTTTTGGAGAAGCTTTAGATCCAGGATTTAAGGAATATGGAAAGCAAGTAATAAGAAATGCTAAACTAATGGCTGAAATATTTATTGATAAAGGATATAAGGTAATCTCTGGCGGAACTGAAAATCATTGTATGTTAATTGATCTTAGGAGTAAAAAAGTTACTGGTAAAGATGCTGAAGAAGCACTTGGAAAAGCCGATATTACCCTCAATAAAAATATGGTTCCATTTGACACTCAATCGCCTTTTATTACTTCTGGAATTAGAATTGGAACTCCAGCTATTACGACAAGAGGTATAAAAGAAGATGTAATTCCTATTATTGTTGATTTAATAGATAAAATTATAATAAACTATGAAAACAAAAAAGTTATTTCTGACGTAAAAGGTAAAGTAAATAGCCTAATGAATCAATATCCCATATTTACTTATTAATATTTATGATAAAAAAAATTAACATAGAACAAGAAAATAAGGAGATACTTAATAAGTATAGAACTTTACTTAGAGTCTGTAAGAACAAAACAAATGCTAAAGAAAAGAAAGATATTAGGAAAGCCTTTAATTTAGCAATGGATGCACATAAAGATGTTAGAAGAAAATCTGGAGAACCTTATATATATCATCCATTAGCTGTAGCATATATTACAGCAAAGGAAATAGATTTAGGCTCTACTTCTATTGTCTGCGCTCTCCTTCATGATGTGGTTGAAGATACTGACTATACTTTAGAGGATATTGATAGACTTTTTGGCAGTAAAGTTGCCAGGATTATTGATGGTCTAACTAAGATTGAGGATATGTTTGATAAAAATCTATCTCTTCAACAAGAAAATTTTAGAAAAATGCTATTAACATTATCTGATGATGTTAGAGTGATACTTATAAAATTAGCAGATAGGTTACATAATATGAGAACACTTGAAGTAATGTCGAAACCTAAACAGCTTAAAATTGCTTCAGAAACTCTCTACTTATATGCACCCCTAGCTCATAGACTAGGACTTTATGCTATTAAAACTGAATTAGAAGATCTTGGTCTAAAATTTACTAAATCAGAAATATATAAAGCTATTTCTTTAAGTCTAAATGAAACGAAGAAAGAAAGAGCAAAATATATTAATAAATTTACATCTCCAATAAAAGAAACACTAAAGAATGAGAAAATAAAATGTACAATTAAAGGAAGACCAAAATCAATATTCTCTATCAGAAATAAGATGAAACAACAAAATCTTAAATTCAATGAAGTTTTTGATTTGTTTGCAATTAGAATTGTAATAGATAGTAAGAATGAAACTGAAAAAGCAGATTGCTGGAAAGCTTATTCAATAGTCACTGATCATTATAAGCCAAATCCAGATAGGTTAAGAGATTGGATATCTACACCTAAAGCAAATGGTTATGAATCATTACATACTACAGTAATGGGTCATAATGGAAAGTGGGTAGAAGTACAGATAAGAAGCAATAGAATGGATGAAATTGCGGAAAAAGGTTATGCAGCACATTGGAAATATAAGAATATAAATCAGAATAATCTAGATCATAGTTTAGATGGATGGATAAATAAGATTAGAGACCTATTAGAAAACCCAGAAGCTAATGCCGTAGATTTTATTGATGATTTTAAACTAAATCTATTTTCAGGAGAAATATATGTTTTCACACCAGCAGGTGATTTAAAAACGCTCCCAAAAAGTGCAACTGCTTTAGATTTCGCTTTTGAAATCCATACTGAAGTAGGAAAAACTTGTTTAGGTGTTAAGGTAAATGGAAAACTTGTTCCATTAAGCTATATTCTTAAAAGTGGAGATCAAGTAGAAGTAATAACATCTAAAAAACAAACCCCTAAAAAAGATTGGTTAACTTTCGTAGTAACCGCAAGAGCTAAATCTAAAATAAAAGCATCACTAAAGGAGGATAAGAAAAAAATAGGTAATGAGGGTAAAGAAAAACTAGTAAGAAAATTAAAACAACTAAAGATAAAATTTGATAATAAGGTGGAAAAAGAACTTGTCCGCTATTTCCAAATTCGTGATAGTTTAGAATTATTTTTTAGAATTGCTACAGGAGTAATTAGTAATAATGAACTTAAAGAGTTTGCTAGAAATAGAGGTATGGGATGGTATACATCTATAAAAAATAAAATAAGCAGAGGGCCAAGAAAAAAATCTATTATTGATAAAGATAAGATGATTGTCTTTGGTGATAATGATGAAGTTATAAATTATAAATTATCTACTTGTTGCAACCCAATTGGTGGTGATGAAATCTTCGGATTTACTACTGTTGAAGAAGGTATAAAAATTCATCGCACTTCATGCCCAAATGCAATAGAAATGCGTTCAAATTATGATTATCGCCTAATTAAAGCAAGATGGGTTAGTAAAGATAGTATAGATTTTATTGCTTATCTAAATATAAAAGGAATTGATAGAATTGGATTAATGAATAATGTCACTAAAATAATATCTTCGCAAATGAACGTTAATATTAAAGCTGTAAATATTATTAGTAATGATGGACTATTTGAGGGAAAAATTACATTAAAAATCCATAATGTAAGTTTTCTTAATTCTTTAATCAAAAAACTAAAAACAATTGAAGGACTAAAGACTATAAAGAGAAGTTATAAACTTGATTAATTTTTTCTTGAGTAACTTTATAAATTTATTATTTTTGGAGAATCAATATAGAAATGACAGATATAAAAACAATAGATATTGTATCTGAGATATTCACAGAATATCTTATGATAAACAAGCATAGAAAAACACCTGAAAGATACGCAATTCTTAAAGAAATATACTCACATGATGGACATTTTGATATTGAAGGAATGTACATTAAGATGAAAAATAAGAACTACAGGGTAAGTCGTGCAACATTATATAACACTGTAGACTTATTAATGGATTGTAAACTAATAAGAAGACATCAATTTGAACTTGCACAAGCTCAATATGAAAAATCATTTCATAATAAACAACATGATCACCTAATTTGTACAGATTGTAATAATGTTATAGAGTTCTGTGACCCAAGAATATTAAACATTAAATCTTCTATTGAAGATACTATTAACTTTAAAATAGATAGACATTCACTGAATTTCTATGGAAGTTGTCAGAAATGTCAAAAAAATAATAAATAATTATGAATACAGATGTTCTTTTAGGACTTCAATGGGGAGATGAAGGTAAAGGAAAAATTGTTGATGTCCTTACTTCTGATTACGATATTATAGCTAGATTTCAAGGTGGTCCAAATGCTGGGCATACATTAGAGTTTGATGGAATAAAACATGTTCTTCATACAATCCCCTCTGGAATATTCCATACTGGTGTAATAAATATTATTGGTAATGGAGTTGTTATTGATCCAGTGATCTTTAAAAATGAAATTGAATCAATAAAGAAATTAGATATTGAAATGTCAGAACTTCTTATTTCAAAGAAGGCGCACCTAATATTACCTACCCATAAGATACTAGATGCTGCAAGTGAACATGCAAAAGGAAAAAATAAGATCGGATCTACTCTAAAAGGGATTGGACCTACATATATGGATAAGACGGGAAGAAACGGTATAAGAGTAGGTGATATTACTGCATCAAATTTCAGAGAAAGATATGATAAGTTAAGAAAAAAACATATTGAATTACTTAACTTCTATGATTTCAAATATGATCTAGCTGATTTAGAAAGAGAATGGTTTAAATCTTTAGATATTTTAAAAGAATTTAAACATATTGAAAGTGAACATTATTTGCATAATGCATTAAAAAAAGGAAAGAAGATCCTTGCTGAAGGAGCACAAGGAACACTTTTAGATATTGATTTTGGTTCATACCCTTATGTAACATCTTCTAATACTATTACTGCAGGTGCTTGTACAGGATTAGGAATCTCTCCAAAGCAGATAAATGATGTTTTTGGTATTTTTAAAGCTTATTGCACTAGGGTTGGTAGTGGTCCATTCCCGACAGAACTATTTGATGATATTGGTAAACATTTAGGTAAGGTTGGGAATGAATTTGGTGCTACAACTGGACGACCAAGAAGATGTGGCTGGATCGATTTACCTGCTCTAAAATACGCAATTAACATAAATGGCGTTACTAAACTTATGATGATGAAAGGTGATGTTCTTTCTGGAATTAAAAAAATAAAAGTATGTACTCATTATGAATATAATGGAATGAAGATAGATTATTTACCTTTTGAAGCTAATAATAATATACTTAATCCAATTTATAAAGAATTAGAGGGATGGGATGAAGACTTGATGAATCTTGAAAACTTAGATAATTCACCAGAAGCATTTTTAAACTACATTGCATATCTAGAGAATGAGTTAGAGTTACCAATTAAGATTATATCTGTTGGTCCAGATAGAAAACAAACTTTCTTTAAATAGTTGAGACGGATACTTCCTATATTTTTAGTCTTATTCTTTATTACTCTAATAACTAAAGGGCAAAATAAAATTGAGATTTTACATGCTGATGATTTAATCTTTAACAACAAAATTCATCCTGAATATGGTAAATTAATAGGGAATGTATCTTTTAAACTTGAAGGTACTTTAATGACCTGTGATAGCGCATATCATTATAAATCTAATAAAATAGATGCATTCGGAAGTATTATAATAAACAAAGGAGATACTCTATGGCTATATGGTGAAAAACTAAACCTAAATGAAAATACAAGGAAAGCAGTTATAAGTAAAAATGTTAAATTAATTGACAAACATACAATTCTTACAACAGAACTAATTACGTATGATATAAACGCAGGAATTGCAAACTACCCTTTTAAAGGAAAAATAACTGACGAAAAGAATAATCTTGTATCTAACAGTGGAAATTACAATACAAAAAGTCATATATTTTATTTTAAAGGTGATATTGAATTAACAAATAATGAATATTTGATGCAAACAGACACCATGTTATATAACTCAAAGTCAAATATTAGTTTCTTTCATGGACCAACTTCTATTAAATCAGATAATAATATAATCTATTGCGAAGATGGTTGGTATGATTCTAAAAATAATACTTCACAATTTCAAAAAAATGGGAGTATAAATAACAAGAACTTTTCTTTAAGTGGTGACAGCTTATTTTATGATAGAAATATTGGTTATGGAAGAGCTATAAGTAATGTTTTTCTAATAGATACAACAAATAACTTATTTATAACTGGGAAAATAGCAGAATATTTTGAAGATTCTGAAAAGGCAGTAGTTACAAATAACCCTTTATTAAATATCATTACTTATGATGATACACTTTTCATATCTGCAGATACAATGATGAGTACTAAAGTTGATATCAAAAGAGAAATAGTTGCATATAATAATGTGAAATGTTTTAAAAATAATCTGCAAGCTATATCAGACTCGCTATCTTATAATACAAAAGACTCTACTATTGAACTATTTTATCAACCTATTATATGGAGTAATAAATATCAAATAACTTCTGACAGTATCAAGATTCAATTAAATAATGGTGAAATAAGTAAAATGTTTCTTAGAAGTAATCCTATGATCATTTCTCAAGAAGACTCTATCAATTTTAATCAAATAAAAGGCAAGGTTATGTACGGATTCTTCAAGAATAACAATCTCCATAAAATTTCAGTTATAGGTGGTGGACAGACTATTTTTCTTGCAAAGAATAGTGAAAACAAGAATATAGGCATTAACACTTCAGAATGTTCAGATATAACACTCATTTTTAAAGATAATCTTATTGATGTAATAAGCTTTCATAATCAACCTACTGCCATTTTCCACCCATTAAATAAGGTAAAAGAAGAAAAAAGAAAATTAAATGGTTTCATATGGAGAGAAAATGACAGGCCTAAAGGAAAATTTGATCTTTTTAATGAATAATCTTAAAAGAGGTTCTTCTATTTATCATTCTACCTAACTCATTATTATTATTACTTAACGGTTTAATTTCTCCAAACCCTTGATAATCTAGCCTATAATCATTGATTTTATTTTCTATAAGGTATTTATAAACAGCAAAAGCTCGTTTCTCAGAAAGAATTTGATTTTCTTTATACCCTCCAATACTATCAGTATGACCTTCAATTAAAATATTTATATTTGGATATTTAGTTAAGAAAGACAATAATTCATCTAATTCTAATATCGAACTTTTATTGAGCATGTATGAATTATGATCAAATTGAACATTCCTTAAGATGACCTCTTCACCACTCCTTTTTGAAATAATATCTAATTCAAGATTTGATATACTATTAGCGGATTTATCAATTGGTAAAGTAAAAAAGAAGATATCTTCTAAACCAAATCCACTATTATCAGATACAAAATAAGCTGTTTGCCCGTTACTTTCAACTATTAGTGAATTCTCAACTTTATATGTATTAATAGGATATCCAAGGTTTTCAGGAAAATTCCAATCATCATATATCTCATCTCTTCTACTTACAAATAAGTCAAATTTCCCCATTCCGATATGTCCATTTGAAGCAAAATATAGTGTCATATTATCTGCATGCAAAAAGGGAGACATCTCATCATATTTAGTATTAATATTCGGACCAGCATTAATTGGTTTTTTAAAACTATTATCACTTATTTCAGACACCCAAATATCTTTACCGCCATATCCTCCTGGACGATTACTAACAAAGTAAAGGTATCTACCATCAGGAGAAAAACAGCCCTGTGTATCCCAACTTGAACTATTAACAGCTTCTAAATTCTTAAAATTATTATCAAATTTATTTTTTAAATATAAATCACAACTACCCTTGCTATCTTTTCTATTACATGCAGTGTAAACTATATAATTACCATCAGCAGAAATAGTTATTGCACCCTCATTGTATCTAGTACTTATATTATCCATTCTTTTAACAAACTGCCAATGATCATTATCATCTTTCTCTGAAATGTAAAAATCTTCTTGTAGACCAAGATTATCATTAACTCGCCTAGTAATAATAAGTTTTTTTCCATCAATTGTTATAAAAGGTAGATACTCCGACATATTTGAATTAATCTTATCCCCCATGTTTTCTGGAACAAACTCTACTGGATTCTCTATTGCTTTTATAGAAAATATACAATCACTAATACGCTTCTTTGCTCTCTCATATATTGTCTCGTCTTTATCATTGAAATTAATAAAATACTTATACTTTTCTAAAGCCTTATCATAGAGCCCACTATCAAAGTATAGGTCTCCTATTCTTTCCCACCACAATTGATCCTCTGATTTATTAACGTCTATTCCCTTAATATAATTTTTAACTGCCATTTCAGTATTTCCTTCGAACTCATATATTTTGCCTAAAAATTGATAAGGCAATTCCCAGGATTCATTCTTCTTGATACATATTTCTATATATCTTTTAGCCTTTTCTATTTCATTATTATTCATATAGTATACTGCCTTGTCGTATGATTTATAATCTTTTTTTTGAGAAAAAGAAAAACAAGGAATAAGAAAAATTATAAATATTATTTTTTTCATTAAGGTAAATTCATATACTTATGTGTCTGAAGTGAAACCTCCCATTGAATATTTTCCATAATGAAATCAGTAATATATGGCATAACTTTATTCTTCATCTTCCATTCTGGCTGTAAATATAGCTTACATGATTTAGATACAGAATTCTGCTTATTTTTTGCCCATTTCAGATCATTCTTATTATGTACTATTATTTTTAATTCGTCAGCAATCTTTAATATATCTAATAGAGAATCCTGATTTTTTTTTGGAGAGATACATATCCAATCAAAACTACCGCTCATAGGATATGCACCAGAAGTTTCAAGATGTATAGCTAAACCTAAATCCTTTAATTTATTACATAGATAATCAAGATTCCACATTAATGGTTCACCACCTGTAATAACAACTGTATCAATGCTTTTACCATAAAGTTCTTCAAGAACATCACTAACTTCAATCATTGGATGTTTATTAGCATCCCAACTATCTTTAACGTCACACCAATGACATCCAACGTCACAACCACCAATACGCAAAAAATAAGCTGCTCTTCCAGAATGAAACCCCTCACCTTGAATACTAAAGAATGTTTCCATAATAGGCAATACTTTACCTTCTTTTAATCTTAAATTAGCAGATGATGCCATTAAAAATTATTGTTATTTTTTGCTGAAACTAAGGTGTTACTTAACAACATAGCAATAGTCATAGGACCAACTCCACCTGGTACAGGAGTAATATAACTACAATGATCTTTTACATCATCAAAGGCAACATCACCTAAAAGTTTCCATCCGCTTTTAGTTTTATCAGATTTAACTCTAGTTATACCAACATCAATAATACATACACCATCTTTTATCATATCTAAAGTCACAAATTCTGACTTTCCTAAAGCTACAATCAATATATCAGCACTTTTTGTTATGCTTTTTAGATCTTTAGTTTTACTATGAGTAAGAGTTACTGTACAATTCCCAGGATTACTATTTCGTGCCATTAAAATACTAATAGGTGAACCTACTATATTACTTCTTCCAATAATCACACAATGTTTTCCAGCAGTTTCAATGTCATATCTCTTCATTAACTCTAAAATACCATATGGTGTGGCTGGTAAATATGTTGGTAAATTAAGTGTCATTTTACCAATATTTACAGGATGAAAACCATCTACATCTTTATTTGGATCAATCATTTCAGTTACTTTTGACTCGTCAATATGTTCAGGAAGTGGTAATTGTACAATTAGACCGTCAATATCTGAACTTGCATTAATTTCTTTTATTTTATTTAATAAAGATTCTTCAGAAACACTATTATCTAAACATATCAAAGTTGATTTAAATCCAACCCTTTTGCATGCTTTTACTTTTGCATTAATATATGTTCTACTTGCACCATCTTCCCCAACAAGAATTGCAGCTAAATGAGGTCTCTTTCCACCATTTTCAATTAATTTAATAACTTCTAATTCTAACTCATACTTAATTTCGTTAGCTGTTTTTTTTCCGTCTAATAAAATCATAATTCTTAATTCATACCAGGTATCCCACCCTTACCTTGCATCATTTGCATTATTTTTGTTTGATTACCACCTTGCATCATTTTCATCATCTTTCCCATCTGATTAAATTGTTTTATTAATTGATTCACCTCAACAACACTTGTTCCACTACCTTTAGCGATTCTTCTTCTTCTACTACCATCTAAAACTTTAGGGTTCTTCCTCTCAAAAATAGTCATTGAATGTATTATAGCTTCAATTCCTTTGAATGAATCATCATTAATATCAACATCTTTCATAGACTTACTCATACCAGGAATCATCCCTACAAGATCCTTCATATTACCCATCTTTTTGACTTGTTTGATTTGCTTTAAGAAATCATCAAATCCAAATTGATTTTTAGCAATTTTTTTCTGAACTTTTCTAGCTTCCTCTTCATCAAATTGCTGCTGTGCTCTTTCTACAAGCGAAATAACATCACCCATTCCAAGAATCCTACTAGCCATCCGATCAGGATGGAATTCATCAAGACCATCCATTTTTTCAGATGTACCAATAAATTTTATTGGTTTATCAACAACAGAACGAATAGTTAATGCAGCTCCTCCCCTTGTATCACCATCCAATTTAGTTAAAACAACACCATCAAAATCTAATATCTCATTAAATGATTTAGCAGTATTGACTGCATCCTGCCCCGTCATTGCATCAACAACAAATAAAATCTCATTGGGATTAGTTGCAGATTTAATACTAGATATTTCTTGCATCATCTTTTCATCGACTGCCAAACGACCAGCTGTATCTATTATAACAACATTATTATCATTTTCTTTTGCATATTTAATAGCATTAATAGCAATATCAACAGGATTTTTAACTTCTCTCTCTTGGTATAATTTTACCCCAACCTGTTCAGCAAGCACACCAAGTTGATCAATTGCTGCAGGTCTATAAACATCACATGCAACTAATAAAGGACGTTTATTTTTTTTACTCTTAAGCATTAATGCTAATTTTCCAGTAAAGGTTGTTTTACCACTTCCCTGTAAACCTGCAACAAGTATTATAGTAGGTGATGCATCTAAAGATATCGCTGATCTTTTACTACCCATTAAAGATGTTAATTCATCTTTCATGATTTTAGTAAGTAACTGTCCTGGTTGCACTGCAGTTAAAACTTTCTGACCTATTGCCTTCTCTTTAACAGTATTTGTAAAAGATTTTGCTGTTTTAAAGTCAACATCAGCTGAAAGAAGAGCTTTTCGTATTTCTTTCATTGTCTGCGCAACATTAATTTCAGATATACTTCCTTGGCCCTTAAGAACTTTGAACGCTTGTTCTAACTTATTAGATAAATTTTCAAACATATTTAAGAAATTATTTTTTTATACTGTGAATCTAATAAATCTGGAGATAAAATCATCTTATAATTGCTCCAGCTTTATCCTGAAAACTTTTTATTAATTTTTCCATTACTTCATCAACTATCTTATCAGTTAATGTTTTGCTTGTATCTTCAAAAATAAATGATAATGCATATGATTTTTTATCTTTAGGTAACTCTACTCCATCATATACATCAAAGAGATTAATTTTCTTTAGTATACTATGATTTGTTTTTTTTGCAATCCTAGTTAATTCATCAAATGAAACATTTATATCAACCATTAAAGAAAGATCCCTTCTGACTTCTTGATATTTTGATATTTCTTGATACTTGGTTTTAGTATAATTTGCTAGCTCTAAAACTAAATCCCAATCAAAACTTGCACCATAAACTGTTGATTTTATACCAAAAACCTTACAAATTGATGTTTTAATCTTTCCAAAACTAACTAAATTCTTGTCTTTAAATTTATATATCATTCCGCTTGAAAAACCTAGACAATCTTTTAACTCAGTTTTAAGACTTTTAATACCAATTCTCCTTATAATATGCTCAACCTTATCCTTAATAAAGTAAAAATCAACTTTATCAGAATTATAATTCAAATTCTCTGATCTAATTCTACCACAAGCTAGCAATTGTAAATGTTTATTCTCATTATAAGTATTATTTTTATAATTATATGTTTTACCAAATTCATAAATCTTAATATTATGGTTTCTTCTGTTCTGATTATATATAATATTCTCTAATCCACTAAACAATAAAGACTGTCTAAGAATATTTAAATCTTGGGATAAAGGATTTAAAATGTTTACATTCTCTGCTGAATTCAATGAATCTATAAGTTTTGTGTGGTTATTTTTAGATATAGAATTATTCATAACCTCATTAAAACCATTTGTAGATAATAAATCAGATATTGTATTTACCAAATTTTCCGAATCTAAACCTTCAGAAAATGAAATTGAAGAATTAATCTTTTTAGGAATATCTATTCTATTAAATCCATATATTCTTAAAATCTCCTCTATTATATCAATATCACGTTGAACATCTACTCTAAAAGGAGGAACTAATAATTGTAATCCCTCCTTGTTTGAATTAATAATTTTAATTTCTAAATCTTTAAGAATAGATTTTACTTTTTCTCTTGGAATTACTTGACCAATAATTTTATCCATTCTTTTATAAGAAAGTTTAATTTCTTTATCTTTTATCTTATTTGGATAAATATCAATTACTTCTGAAGAGATAACACCACCACATATTTCGGATATTAAAAGAGCTGCACGCTTTAATGCGTATAGAGTCATGTTTGGATCGCATCCCCTTTCATATCGAAAGGACGCATCTGTGTTAAGCTTATGCCTTTTAGATGTTTTACGTATACTTACTGGGTCAAAATAAGCTGACTCCAAAAAAATATCTGTAGTTTGATTAGTTACACTAGAATTAATACCTCCAAAAATACCTGCAATACACATTGGTTTATTCTCGTCATTAATCATTAAGTCATTACTTGAAAGCTTTATTATCTTATTGTCTAAAGTTGTAAAACTAGTTTTTTCTTTTACAGTAGATACAATAATCTTATTTCCTTTAATTTTATTTATGTCAAAAGCATGTAATGGCTGCCCCGTTTCATGCAAAACGTAATTAGTTATATCAACTATACTATTTACAGGATTAAGACCTATGGCTTTTAATCTATCTTCTAACCACTCTGGAGATTCTGAAATTGAAATATTAGATATACTAACACCAGAATATCTTGGACATAAATTATTATTTAATACTTCAACCTTAATTTCCTTATCCCTATTTTCTATATTAAAACTACTAACTGATGGTTTAGATATCTCAAAACTGTTTCCGTTATTATTGAGAACAGTCATTAAATCTCTTGCTACACCAATATGTCCCATTGCATCTGTTCGATTTGGAGTTAACCCAATATTAAAGATTATATCTGATCCTAAAGAAAAATAATCACTAGCCAGTGTTCCTGGTTTTATATCTTGATCTAACACCATTATTCCATCTGTTTTAGATCCTAACCCTATCTCGTCTTCACCGCAAATCATACCATTAGATAATTCTCCTCTAATTTTACTTCTTTTAATCTTATAAGAATCGTTATCTGAATATAATCTTGTTCCTACTGTTGCAACTGGTACAATAAGACCAACCTCAACATTTGGGGCACCGCAAACAATTTGCAAATAATCTTTTTCCCCAATATCTACGTTTGTTAGACTTAATCGATCAGCATTTGGATGCTGGACTTTAGTTATAATCTTACCAATTACAATACCTTGAAGACCACCTTTTACATTACTTATCTCTTCTAAACCTTCTACTTCTAGACCAATATCTGTCAATAAAGATGAGACATCTTCCTTCGAAATATCAATATTTAAATATTCTTTAAGCCAGTTATATGAGATTTTCATATTATATTATATTATCTTATATATTAGACAAAAATAGAAATTTGTATCAAAAGATTTAAGGATTAGTTAAAACTTTCTTAACTTATCAAATTTAAATATAAATGGCAAAAAGTTTTCTACAGATTCAGATATAAGAACTTCATTATTTTCAGAGTGAAGGATAACACGAATATTAGCGTTTTGCTTCTGCTGATACTCAGCCATTACCTGTCTACAAGCGCCACATGGGCTGATTATATCATTAATATCAGAGTCTAAATATTTTGCAGAAATAGCCATTGCCTTAATATTAATATTTGGATAATTTGATCCGGCGCAGAATAGAGCTACACGTTCAGCACAAAGACCAGATGGATAAGCTATATTTTCTTGATTAGTTCCATTTATAATAATTCCATTTTCTAACAATATTGAAGCTGAGACATGGAAACCAGAATAAGGAGCATATGCATTTTCAAGATTTTCTTTTGCAGATTCGATTAACAATTTATCATCGTCTACAAGTCTTTTAAAAGTTGTTTTTATAAAGTTTAGTTCAATCTTTTCTTCCATATTTATTAAAATCTATACGAAATCTTACCATCTATAATATAAATTATTTCAGGTGTATTAGTATTTATATCTTTTTCTATTCTATATGAGATATCAGTTTCTATATTTTTAGAAATAGGAAAAGAAAGAATAAATGTATAGCGCAACTTTTCTATAGTCATACTGTCAAAATAATAGAAATATTCTAGTGAGAACTCTGGCTGTACTTTAGTTTTCTTAATATTATATGATATTGATGACTTATTTCTAAAAACATCTGAATATCCATTAATATTTCCTTGAGTTAACCATCTAGCTCTAATATTTAAAAGAAATCTTTTTTTAATTTTCTTCCTATAATAAATATCAGAATATATCCTGTTCTTATAATTCAAGTTGAGTCTATTATCCCAATCATTAGAGAATCGATAACCTAAAGCAAAACTAAAATGTTTATTATATTTTCTTTTAATTCTTAAGTCTGAAAATACCTTGCTGCGTATAGTTGAATTTTCTCTAAAACGAATCCCCTCTTTAAATAATACATTTGTCTTTTTAGCTACTTTCTTTGTCGCAGATATAGACATCCAGGTCTGGAAATCTTTTTCCTGAGATATAACTAGAAAAGGGAAAAATACTAGCAATAATATTCTAATTATGCTCACCCTCATAATAGAAAATACGAATATTAGCAACATCACGTAAAAAATCAATCCTTCTTACCTCGTGCCTAATGATATCAATTCCTGTTCTATCCTTAAGATCTGCAAGTAATTTAGCTTCATTTTCAGGTTTAATTAATTCTATTTTCTCATAAATTATATTCTTCCGAGTCTCATGTCTAAGAAGCCATAACCGCTCCATACCAAATGTAACAAATGCAATCAACAGATTAGCAAAAACTAGTTCAGCATAACTAATCTTTTTGTTTGCTAAGGCATTAACTACTGATATACCAATAACAAGAAAGAGATAAGTCATCTCTTTAATAGGAATTGGATCAGTTCTATATCTAATAATACCAAAAATAGCAAATAGACCTAAAGCAAAACCAAGTTGCAACTTCACATTATCTAATAAGAAACATAGAAGAAATACAGTTAGACTTATTAGTAAATACGTAAATAGATAATCTTTATTTTTAGTTACTGGATAATAAATATACCTAACGATCATTAGAACCACTGCAAGATTAAACGATCCTTTGATTAGTAATTTCCAAAAATCTTCAGCATCCCATAGTGGAGTGCCTAAAAATTCAATGCTATTTAATAGTATTAGTAATAGTTCCATTATTCATATTTTAATTTATTAATAAAAAGTTTTTTTTTCTTGAACCTATTTTGCTTTATATTAGGATTCAAACTCATTGTTGATATACAATACTTACTTAATCTCATTGGCAAGATACTCAATTCTTTTGCAATTTTCATAAAATTAGAGGAACGACTCATTCTCTCCTGTTTTACTTCTGCAATAACAATATCTTCAAGATTACCAAAATCTCTTTCATCCTTAAAAGTAAGATTAATATCTATTGTTAATCTTTCTTTTTGAAATTTATTTACAAAAGTCATTCTACTAAAATTAATCCATTGTTTAGCTTCTATATTAATAGGATGTCCTACAATTTTATTAACGTATTCCTTATTATCTTTAGACAACTCATTAGTTATTGAATCTACTCGAATACGTTTTTTGATAGTCCGACCCTTATTATTTTTTAATTTTACTTCTAGAAAAGTAAGATCACTTCCAATATATTCTCTAAAACGAACCTTATTTCTATTTACGCGAGAATTATGATGATCTATGTAAAATTTTCTTTCAGCAGTATCAAAATATAATGATTTATAGTCATGAATCCTCTTATCGTTAATCTCTAATACTTTGTAAGATTCTTGCATCCTATTTAATAGTATTAATAATTTAGTATATTTAAATGCAAATTTAGTATCAGTTCTGCTCATTAATTTCACTTCACCCATCTGATCTAAAGTAATAGGATTAAATCTAGAAATTGTGGTATTTAGATCTTGCATTTACTGGTTCTTTTCAATTACAAAGTCATCTAAAATAACAGTTGAATTATTTGAACTGATTTTAACTTTCTGAAAAACTGGATAATCATATGTTGTATTTACATCAGAGCTGTCTGCATATGTATAAACTATATAGTTACCTTTTCTTAAATATTCAAACCTATACCTACCATTATAATCAGTTTCAAAATTATCATCATATACTGCAGACTCATCATCTGAATATATGATAAATACATCTTTTTTAGCATCTAATTGATAGTATAATGTATCTATTTCTCCTGTAATATTTTGATAAGTATATATCTTATAAACTTTTCCTTCTATAATAGATGTTCCACCTTCACCAGATTCCTTCTTACATGAAATAATAATAAGGATAAGTGCCAAAAAATATATAAATCTTTTCATACTATTGTTTAATTATTTTCTTTGTTAGATTATTAGTTTTAATGAAATAAACACCTGTATTCCATCTTGATATATCAATTGAAATAGTCCTACCGTTAATGCAGTCACTAAATAGCTCCTGTCCAAACATATTATAAATACTAAATTCACCATCAATTCCTAATATATACACTCTGTCATTTGATGGATTCGGATAAACACGTATTTTATTGTCAACATAACTATTAAATCCAGAAATATTTTGATTATTTTTATTAAATGTCTCTGACTGGTGTGTAAAGGCACCTGATCCATTTGGTACTCTTGCATACGAAATGTCATTCTCCATGTTTACAAAATGTACTGCATCAATTATATTTCCAACTGGACTAGATAAATAAACTTCCTCTTGATCAGCAGATAATCTATATGTAGTATGTAAACCTGACTGTGTATTACCTGCAGTATCACACCATACAATTAAATAACTATTCGCAGGTATACTTACGTTTGGAAAAGACCATTTAGTTAAATCATTTTCAGAATCAGAAAGATAATAACCGTTTAAATTTAAACTAAAATTATTACCATTATATAACTCTACCCAATCATCATATTCACCGCTTTGATCAGCTATAGCACTAACATTAGAAGCCATAATCTCATTGATCACAAGATTATCAACAACGGCCAACTGATGAAACTCTTTTTCTGCTCTTTCAGGTGAGAAAATCCCTGCATCATTATTCTCTGCATAAATATAATATTGTACATCTCTAGCGTCTAAATTGATTGAAGCACTATATAAACCAGAGCCATTATCAACCATATTAGTTTTTATAAATTTATCATGAAATTTAAAACGATAACCTAGAAAAACATCTGAAGCATTAGTAACTTGTGCAGAAATAGTAACACTAGTATGTGGAGTTGGATTTGATGGGCTAGAAACAATATTATTAATGATTGGTGTAGTTACTGTGAATTCAGGAAGTGATTGTATATAATTAACTCTCGGTTGCATTAGTTGATTCAAACCTATAATACTATTATTTTGACCAACAGCAGAATCTATGTTAAAAATAAAATCAGTGTAACTATAAAACCTATTAGTATCAATACTATAGGATGAATCTATTAATGATTGAAGTTGTAATGCTAATGATTTATATGTACTATTAACAAAGAAATCATTTAAAATTGTTCTCATATGTGCTATATACATTCTTTTATATTGATTAGATGAGAATATTTTATTGCACATATTATTATTATTATTATTATCGTGAAAAACACTAAGTTCCTGTAAATCCTGATTAGATATAGGATTAGTCAAACTCATTCTAAAAGTACCAAAAGAACTATTCAAATCCCATAAAATGGGAGAGAATCTTCCATTATTATCTTCAAACAGATAAAAATTATGAGGTATATTATTAATTGGCCCATCAAGACTCACTGTCAAGTTGAGTAATGCCATCATCCATAAAGTCCTATCAATATCCATCACGCTTTCAATTTCTCCAAAATGATTATTAAGAGTATCTAAAAAGTAACCTAATTTTCCCCAATCATTAGAAGATTGCATTTCATATGCTCTTTGGTAACAGTTTGTATCATTGTAATATTCAAGAATACCTAATTGACCTTGACATCCAGGAATCGTAACACCTGTATTTTCAGCTTTAAATAAAGGACCTTTACGTTCATAAAAATTCTCGTTAGTAAAATCATCATCTATTGATTGAATTAAACCATATAAACCATTATAAACACCATTAATAAAAACATTAGCATAGGTTGCTTTTGGTGCAGGCATATATTCTCTTGCAATATGGTAGGTTAAAACCTCTCTTACAAATGTAGGATCATGGAATCCGTTAGAAAGTTTCAAAATATTATATCTATCAATTGATTGACCATTAATTATATGATCAAGCTTTATATTTAATGGATTCTTTGCATTATTTGCACTATAAGAACTATTTCCCTTATACTTAATTCCTACATCATGATCTATTTCTCCATCAATAATAATTGAATCAGCTACTAATCTCTGTCCGCTATTGTTAGCGTAGTAAACATTTAATGTATCATGCCAATTAGGTTCTGAAAAGAAAATCTCTATATTCCTTATACCTAAATCAAAAACATTTTGCGTAAATGATGTTAATGATATATTGAATAATACTACACAAAATATTAGCTTTTTCATTTATTATTTCTTCTGTATCCCTTCTGTGTTTTAATTTAAAGTAAATTTTTTGGTAAAAATACAAATATATTTCTCAGATATTTATTTTCTATTATCTATTCTTATTTATTATGGTATTGCTTCTTTGCAAGTTCCCAATATTTATCCATCTCTTTTAGGCTCATTTTTGAAAGCTCTTTATCTTCATTTTTTAATTCCTTCTCCATTAGTTGAAATCTCTTAATAAACCTTCTATTACATTTCTCTAATGCATCTTCTGGATTAATACCTAAAAATCTAGAATAGCTTATCAGTGCAAAAAGAACATCACCATATTCTGATTCGATTCTTATGGTATCTTTTTTATCAATTTCTTTATTTAATTCATGTATTTCCTCAACTACTTTATCCCAATTTTGCAATCTATTATCCCAATCAAAACCAACACCTCTAACTTTCTCTTGAATTCTTAATGATTTTACAATGGCAGGTAAAGATCTTGGCACGCCTTCTAGTACAGATTTTTTACCTTCTTTTAATTTTAATTTCTCCCAGTTTTTCTTTACTTCGACCTCATCCTCTACTTTTATATCACCATATATATGTGGATGCCTATGAATGAGTTTATCACATACACTATTAATAACATCACTTATATCAAAATCATTTGTTTCTGAAGCAATTCTAGAATAAAATACTATATGTAATAAAATATCTCCAAGTTCTTTCTTTATTTCATCCATATTATTATCTAAAATAGCATCCGATAGTTCATAAAGCTCTTCTATAGTTAGATATCGTAATGAATTCATTGTCTGCTTTTTATCCCAAGGACAATTCTCTCTTAATTCATCCATTATTTCAAGTAGTCTTGCGAAAGAATCTTTCTTAACTAACATATTGTTATCTTTAGAATTCATCTAAATAATTATTAAATTTATTTACAAACATAACATTTAATAAATTTTAGTTAAGTTTGTGGTCAAATTAATTTTAAATATAAAAAAGATACTATTATGAGAAAAACATTTACCCTAGTGATTATTGCTTTTCTAGCAAGCAATATTTATGCTCAGAATCCAAGTTTTGTTAGCACAACACCAGAAAATAGAAATATTGTTCTTGAAGAATTTACTGGTATACATTGTGTTTATTGTCCAGATGGACATAGATTAGGGCAACTACTTTATGACAACAACCCTGGTGATGTAGTTTTAATCAATATACATACTGGAGGATACGCGACACCTAACCCAGGAGAGCCAGATTTTAGGAATGACCCAGATGGTGCTGGAATTGCTGGACAAGCAAGTGTTTCTGGATATCCTGCAGGAACGATAAATAGACATGTATTCGCAGGCATGGGACAGTCTGGAGGAACAGCAATGAGTAGAAATAATTGGGATCCAGCTGGAGCGCAAATTTTAGCGCAACCATCATGTGTTAATGTTGCAGCTCAAGCACAAATAGATGTTAGCTCAAGAGTACTAACAGTTGATGTTGAAGCATACTATACAGATAACAGCACAAGCACAACTAATAAGATTAATGTTGTCCTTTTACAAAATAATGTTGAAGGTCCGCAGACTGGAGGCGCATCATACAACCCTACAGCTATGCTTCCTAATGGAAACTACAACCATCAACATATGTTTAGACATCTTTTGACTGGGCAATGGGGTCAAGATATCCCTTCTACTACTTTAGGATCACTTTTTCAAGATACATATACTTATACAATCCCAATGGATTTAAATGGAGTTGCATACGACTTATTCAATCTTGAAGTTGCTGTATTCGTATCTGAAGGTCAACAAGAAGTTTTAAGTGGAAACATGGCTAGTATAAATCATATAGTCCCTCCTGGAACACATCTAGTTGATCTTGGTGCAAGCACAAATATGACCATGCCCACTTCTTTATGTGATAACAATCTTACTCCTGAAATTACAGTGACTAATAATAGCCAAATGACTGTAGATACTTTCCAAGTAAGCTATACACTAAATTCTAACCCACCAGTAACACAAGATGTTTTTACTCCATTAGCAGCAGGAGCAAATACTACTATAACATTCCCTGGGATTTCAGTACATTCTGGATCAAACAGTATCTCATATAGTGCAGGAACATTAGCAGGTACTTCTTTTATAGATAATATGCCTAATAATAATCTTGCAAGTTCAGGCAGCTTTAATATTATTGACCCAGTTGCATTTGCAACATCGCATACGGAAGGGTTTGAGGGTTATGCAAATATGCACCCAGCCCCAAACAATACACTACTTCTTAATCCACAAGGACATAGAGTATTTATTGTTGACCCTACCTATACTCAAGGTGCATATAATGGTGGTTTTGCAGTAACACCAAATTCTTTTAGATGGCAATTTGCTCAAATGTCTGGAGGTGATTTTGCAGATTTAGTTTTTGCAAAACTTGACTTTTCAGCTTTTAATGGTACTGGATTATCATTTTCTTATGCACACGCTCAAAGTAATGGCTTTGATAATAATAGATTACAAGTTCTTGTCTCTACTGACTGTGGTGCTACTTGGAATATACAATCAGAACTTATAGGTAACGCTTTAGCAACTACTACTCCAGTAGCTACTACTGGTAATTTCTATCCAACTGCTAATACTTGGGGTGATCAAATAGTCGACCTAAGTGCATATGATGGCAATGCAGAAGTTATGATTGCATTTAAAGGAATTTGTGCAGGAGGTAATAACCTATATATTGATGATATATCAGTTGAAGATGGAATGATGATCTCAAATATAACTAACCTCAATGAAGAAAACTTTAATTTAAGTATATATCCAAATCCTGTTACTAGTTTAGGAAATATTCAATTAAATATAGAAAAAACTACTAACCTTGATATTAGTATACTTGATGTATTAGGAAATAAAGTAAAAACTATTAGTAATAGTAAATTTTCTAAAGGAAAACATGATATTTCTTTTAACACAACAGATCTTGAGAACGGATCATATATAATTCGTTGTGATTCAGAAGACAATACTCATAATATAAGTTTTATCATTACCCAATAATTGATTAACTTATAGAGTTTAAAAGGGTTGCAATTGCAACCCTTTTTTTATGTAAATTTGCAAAATGAATATTTTCTTAATTACTTTTGTAATGATACTGATTGCATCTGCAGGAATTGGTATAAAAATATTATTAAAAAAGAATGGACAATTTTCAGGAACCTGTGCAAGTCAAAATCCTTTACTTAACAATGAAGGTGAACCCTGTGGATTATGTGGAGCTATGCCTGAAGAAGAATGCAAAGAAGGTTAAATCTAGTTAACTATACGATTCTTAAAATTAGGAGTAATATATGTTACCCATTCATCTTGATTATCTGTATACACAAGATAGGCTTCAATCTCGCTATTAATCTTTAAAAACTTTTTAGTTTCCTTAACCCCCATAACCATAAAAGCAGTTGCATAAGCATCTGCTAAAATACACTTATCATGAATTACAGTGACACTCAATAAACGATTCTGCACTGGAAATCCTGTAGTAGGATTTATTGTATGAGAATATTTCACCCCATTTTTCTTATAGAATTTTCTATAATTACCTGAAGTAGCAAGAGATTTATCATCTAGATCTAATATATATTGATAACGTCGATTAACATCAACTATATTTGAAGGTTTTTCAACCCCTACTCTCCATGAGATATTATTAATATTCCTTCCTTTAGCTATCAACTCACCTCCAACTTCAATAAGATAATTATGAATTCCCTGCGAATCTAAATATTTACCTATTAAATCAACAGTAAATCCTTGAGCTAAAGCATTAAAATCTAACCTCATACCACTAGGCATAGTTAGAGAATCATTAAATAATTTAATTTTATCAAAACCAACAAAAGATAATTGTTTCTGTATATATATAGAATCAATCACAATTGAATCAACGTCAATTTTATCATTATAGAATCCCCAAGTATCAACAATGGTTCCAATAGAACAATCAAATCTTCCTTGACTTTCAATAAAAACTTTTTTTGCCATTTTAAAGACTTGATTAAATAATGTATCTGTTATATGATCATACCTATCATTTAATTTACTAATAGTAGAATACCTTTTATAAATTGATAGAGAACTATCAATCTCAATAAAAATACTGTCAATTTGAGACTTATAATCTAAACCATTATTGGACAAATACTTGATATGATAATAACTTCCTTGCGCCCTACCGTGATTATTTACTAATATCTTCCTATCAACTTGCGAACAGGAGAATAAACAAATAAGTAGTAAAAAAAGTAAATTCTTCATTTATAAAATAAATTAGATTTTTAATCAAATTTTAAATTCAATCATTAATATTATAAAAAGATTACATTCTATCTGGCACATTAACACCTAAAAGACGCATTGACGTTTTAATTATCTCTGATACTTTTAAAGATAATGCTAATCGAAAACTAGTTACCTCTGAATTATCAGGATTTAGAATCGATATACTCTGATAATAATTATTATATTCTTTAACAAGATTATATGCGAAATTAGCTATAACAGAAGGACTATATGATACTGCAGCTTCTTGTATGATTGATGGAAACTCTAAAATATTCTTAATAAGCTCCTGTTCTTTAGCGTTTATATCAACAAATTCTGGCAAAATAACTTTAGAATCATACTTTCTCTTTAAAGATTGAATCCTAGCATATGTATACTGTATGAAAGGACCTGTATTACCATTAAAGTCAATGGATTCTTCAGGGTTAAAAAGCATCCTTTTTTTAGGATCAACCTTTAATAAAAAATATTTAAGTGCTCCTAAACCAATTGTTTTGTATAATTGGTCAGCCTCTATATTGTCAATTTTATCTAATTTACCTAAATCCTGTGCGATTTTTTTAGCTGTAGCTACCATTTCTTGAACAAAATCATCAGCATCTACTACAGTACCTTCTCTAGACTTCATTCTTCCTGATGGTAGATCAACCATACCATATGATAAATGAATACAATTTTTTGCCCAACTATAGCCAAGTTTAGATAATATTAAGAATAATACCTTAAAATGATAGTCCTGTTCATTAGCAACAGTATAAACCATATGTGAAAACTTAAAGTCTTTGTACCTCTGTATTGCAGTTCCAATGTCTTGAGTTATATATACAGCTGTACCATCTGAACGTAGAATAAGTTTCTGATCTAAATTATCTCCTGATAAATCTATCCATACAGAACCATCATCTTTTTTATAAAAAACATCCTTATTTATACCTAATCCCACAACCTCTTTACCAAGAATATATGTTTCACTTTCATAATAATTTTTATCAAAATCAACACCTAACATCTTATATGTTGTATCAAAACCACTATACACCCAATTATTCATTTTTTTCCATAATGCTAATATATCTGAGTCTTTAGCTTCCCATTTCAATAACATCTCTTTTGCTTTTATCATAATCGGCGCCTCTTTTTTAGCTTGAGCTAAATCAATACCATTATCAACTAAATTTAAAACCTCATTTCTATATTGCTTTTCAAATTCAACATAATATTTACCTACCAAATGATCACCTTTAATTCCAGAAGATTCTGGAGTCTCATTATTACCATAATCTTGCCATGCAACCATTGATTTACATATATGTATCCCTCGGTCATTAATGATCTGCACCTTCTTCACATTTCTTCCGCTTGCTTTCAAAATCTCAGCTACAGAATAACCTAAAAAATTATTTCTAAGATGACCTAAATGGATTGGCTTATTAGTATTAGGAGATGAATATTCTACTAATATATTAGGAGAATCTTTGTCTGGAACAGCAATACCATAATTAGAAATATCAAAGATCTTAACAAACTCTCTAAACCAAAATTCTTTACTAATAACTAAATTTAAAAACCCCTGCACAACATTGTAATCTATAACAAAATCCAACTCTTTAATTAAACAATCTCCAATTTCTACTGCAGTTTCTTCAGGTCCTTTTTTAGATGCCTTTAAAAATGAAAAAACAACTAGTGTAATATCACCATTAAATTCTTTTCTTGTTTTCTGAAATTGAACCTTATCTTGCTTAACTGAATATAATTTATCAATTATCTCTATTACTTTATTATTTAATATCTTCTGAATCATACTTTTCTAATTTTAGGTAAAAATACTTCAGCCATCATACATCTAGCACTACCACCGCCACAGGCTTCAATTGTATCTAAATTACTATGTATAATAGAACAATATTTCTCAATAGTACTTCTTTGAGAATTAGTTAGACTTTGAAATGCAGATTCAGACATTATCATATATGGCTTCTCTCCCATTACCTGTAACATATTACCTGCAAAATTATGCTTTTGATCTTCTGTTATTTCTATTATCTCTTTACCAGTATTAACGATTGTACTAATCACAGTTTTCTTTTCATAGGGATTATCTATAGCATCTAAACATATAATAACAAATTTATCTGCTACAGTCATCATCACATTAGTATGATAGATAGGTGTTCGTATACCCTTAATATCCTGATTTGCGGCAAAACATATAGGTCTATACTTAAGATTATCACAGAACTGCATCACCGCAATCTCATCTGTTCTTTCAGAAATAGATGCATAACATATTTTATTTTCTCTATCAAGAACCATACTTCCTGTGCCTTCAAGATATTTATCTTCATCTTCAAAACCAGTAAAATCTTTAATTTCATTAATAGCAAAATCATATTCATCTACTAAAATATCAAAAATATCCTCCCTTCTTTCATCTCTTCTATTTTTAGCAAACATTGGATATATACATACTGTACCTTCCTTGTGAAAAGAAACCCAATTATTAGGAAAGATTGAATCTGGAGTATTTGAACCTTTAAAATCATCCACAACTATAACATTGACACCTATAGATCTTAACTTATCTACAAAAGAATTAAATTCATTAAGCGCATAATGTTGCACCTGCACAAGTGTTAAATTATCTAGCTTTCTTTGATAAAAATTATTATCTGCAGTCTGCGTATTAAATTTAAAACATGTTGGCCTAATCATCAATATATTATTTGTTATCTGCATTATTAATATAATTAATTATCTAAATTTAATTAACTTTTCTTGACAATGGCAATGTTGAACATCTTAACAAACCCTCCATTTTAGCAATTTCAGAATAAGGGACTTCTTCAACTACAAATCCTCTTTTCCATAATTCAGAATTAACTCTACTAAAACTTTCTTCTGAAATAACTATATCTTCAGAAATAGAAAATATATTAGAATTCATATTATACATTTCTTCCTTTGTAATTTCAATAATATTATCTACACCAAAATATCCAACTATAAAATCTACATCAAACTTATTCTTAAACCCTTTTTTATATAAAATAGATGAACTTGAACCTATAGGCTGAAAACAACAATCTAGATGGAGTGAATTTTCTCTAGGATTATTATCAGATTTGGTTAACTCAAATCCCTTGACCTCTTTATTAGGAAAACTATCTTGCAAGAATTCTAAACCTGCCCTATTAGTTCTAGATACCTGATATTTATTAAAATCTTTCTCTTCTGAATAGCCCACAAAAACAAAGTTGTCACATAAGATGACATCACCTCCTTCTACCCTAACTTCCTTAGGTAAAATAATAATATTCTCATCTGGAATATCATTCATTATTCTATTAATCCCATATAATTCTTTACTCCTATTAATAATAACATTTGACAAGACTATTTTATCATCTACAACAAAAGCTATATCCCTAGTAAATATTTGATTAACATTCTTAATATTATCTGGATAATATACCTTAACATCATACTTTTCAAGAACTTGAACTAAAGAGAATAATTCTTTTGCGCAGTCATTTTCGTGTGGATATGTGCCAGCAAGAACATTTTGCTTTGATTTTGGGTCATAGCAATCTTCAATACTAGGTACTCCACCCATATCATTAGAGATGCCAACTATTACTTCTTTAAGCATATCAGTCTCATTATTTATCTTCAGCTTAATCATTTCTAATTGCAAATTTAATTTTTTAATTCTGCTTTTTCACGGAAAATACAGAAAGGATATTAAATTATAATTATTAACAATTTATTGCTCATATTATAGTTATTTATTATAGACATCACTATTTAGTATTTGTATTTTTGAAATTATATGAATATAAGGTTAAAAAAATCAAAAACAAGAAAAGGCTTTAGATTTTCAAATTTAAAAGAACCTTTTATAAATGAGAGAAATCATAAGAAAGTTGGATTTATTTTACTTTTAATTTCAACTTATCTTTTAATAGCATGCATCTCATTTATAGAAAATTGGAAGAAAGATATTGATAAATTAAGTGGAAACTGGACTGAACTAATTCTTAATACGGATATAGTAGTAAACAATAGTTTAGGAAAAATAGGAGCCTTAATATCACATTGGTTAATCTTCCAGGGGTTTGGCATAGCATCTTTTATTGTAATCTTTCTATTAATTATTATTGGATTAAAAGGAATTAAAATTAAAACCCTCCCAATTATCAGCACAATAAAACATGGGCTTACTATTATGATATGGGTATCATTATTTTTCGGTCATTTTTTTACTAACAACCTACTCTTTGGAGGTAGCGTAGGTTATGAATGTAATATCTGGCTTAATTCTATGCTAGGGACAATTGGAACTAGACTATTTCTTGTTTTCTCAATAATTGTTATTTGGTTCCCATCTATAAAGTTAAGATTTAAATTTTTAAAAACTTTTATAGAAGAGATAAAATTTAAAAAAGAAATTACAACAAATAAAGATATTAATATTAAGGAAGAGATTGATGATAATATAATCAAGAATACACCTAAGATAAAAGTAGTAGGCGAAACAAACCTCAAAAAATCTAAACATCCAATTGAAGTGTCAGAAACAGAAAAGCCAACAAACAATATAAACATTGAAGTAACTGGAACTGAAAAAGAAGAAACTTTAACTAAAAAGGAAATAAAAAAGAAATTAGAAGAGCTAGGTGATTATGATCCAACACTTGAACTTTCAAACTTTAAGATGCCAGGTATTGACCTACTTAAAGATTATGGTGATAGTGAAATTAAAATAGATAAAGAAGAATTAGAGAATAATAAAGAAAGTATTGTAGAAACCTTAGGTAATTATAATATAGGAATTGCATCTATTAAAGCTACAATTGGACCAACTATCACGCTATATGAAATTGTTCCAGAGGCAGGTATAAGAATATCTAAAATTAAAAACCTAGAAGATGATATTGCATTAAGTCTAGCCGCAGAAGGAATTCGAATAATAGCCCCTATACCTGGAAAAGGAACTATAGGTATAGAAGTTCCTAACAAGAAAAAAAATATAGTTTCAATGCATGATGTTATCTCTTCTGAAAAATTCCAAAACAATAAAATGGCTCTCCCAATTGCATTTGGTAAGACTATATCAAATGAGACATATGTAGTAGACTTAGCCAAAATGCCTCATCTTCTAATGGCTGGTGCTACTGGACAAGGAAAGTCAGTTGGTCTAAATGCTATATTAACTTCATTGCTTTATAAGAAACATCCATCACAAGTTAAGTTTGTATTAGTAGACCCAAAAAAGGTTGAGCTAACACTTTTTAATAAAATAGAAAGACACTATCTAGCAAAGCTTCCAGGTGAAGAAGATGCAATTATTACAGATACCAAGAAGGTTGTAAATACGATTAATTCACTTTGTATTGAAATGGATGAAAGATATGAATTATGTAAAAATGCACATTGTAGAAATATAGCAGAATATAATAAAAAGTTTATTTCTAGGAAATTAAATCCTAACGATGGACATAGATATCTCCCATACATTGTTTTAGTGATTGATGAATTTGCAGATCTAATTATGACAGCAGGTAAGGAAATTGAAACACCAATTTCAAGACTTGCTCAACTTGCTAGAGCTATTGGTATTCATCTTATTGTTGCAACACAAAGACCATCCGTAAATGTTATAACTGGATTAATAAAAGCAAACTTTCCAGCTAGGGTTGCTTTCAGGGTTACATCTTCTACTGATAGTAGAACGATAATGGATAGTAAAGGAGCTGAACAGTTAATAGGTATGGGAGATATGCTTATCTCTACTGGCAGCGAATTAAATCGTCTACAATGTGCATTTATTGATACACCAGAAGTAGATAATATCTGTGATTATATTGGATCACAAAGAGCATACCCTAGCGCACATATACTTCCTGAATTTATTGGTGAAAAAGAAAATTCATCAGGAGATGTTGATCTAGAACAGCGTGATGTTTTATTTGAAGATGCAGCAAGAGTTGTAATTAAGAATCAATCGGGATCAACATCAATGATACAAAGAAGACTAAAATTAGGATATAATAGGGCTGGCAGAATAATTGATGAATTAGAGGCGGCTGGAATTGTGGGGCCATTTGAAGGAAGTAAAGCTAGACAAGTTCTAGTAAAAGATGATTTAGCGTTAACTGAAATATTAAATAAATTAAATAATGAATCTTAAAAAAATAAGCATAACATATATTATATTAATATTTGTGTTTGGTTTTAATAAAATCTTTTCCCAAGAAGAACTTGCAAAAGAAATTATAGATGAATTTAGTATTGTAATAAAAAACTACAACACAATCTCGATGGATTTCCAGCATACATTTAAAAATGATAATGTAAAAATAAATGAAGAAACCTATGGATCTTTAGAAATATCTGGTGATAGCTTTAGATTAGATATGCCACAGCAATTAATAGTTAATAATATTCAGACACATTGGATATATCTAAAAGAGATGAATGAATTAACCATAATCAAAAACGACCCTGATGATGAAGATATATTAAATCCTATTAGAATGATTATTATGAATAAAGATAATTATAAATATGCTTATATTGAAGCTAAAATAATTAATGATGAACGATCACATATAATTGAACTATATCCAAAAGAAAGTAACCCCATAATGAAGATTAGAGTTTATATATCTGCTCTAGAAAAAAATCTGAAGATAATGGAAATATTTGATAAAAATGGAGGAATCTTTTCTTACACCATAAAAAAGTTTAGAACAAATATACAATTACAACCTTTTAACTTTGATCAAAGCAAATATACAGAACTTGATATAAATGATTTAAGATAGTAAATAGAAATTGATTCATTCTAATTCACAACCTTCTTTATTGAATAATCCTTATACATTACGATTGGAAATTTATAATTAGCAAAGCCTCCTTTTGTATAATACTTCTTAAATCTATAATCTCCTTTACCTCCAAAAAAATACATTGCTTGTTTAAATGCGATTTGCGCATACTTATCAGGAAGTGCAAAGTATTTTTGTTGAAATAATGATATAAATCTCATATTATCATCATAATTAAAAAAATACGGATCTGGAAAATGAACATTTAATTTCATTAAAGTTTCAATATCCATATTCTCAAAAGAATGCCATTTATCAAGCCCAAAAACTATCATATTAGTATCAATAGTGCCAAGTGAGGAAATAATTTTTGAAACAAAAGATCTATCATTAGATGGAATAAGCACTAAATAATCATGATTACTTTAAAACTGACAAATAGTATCTTTTGTTATTGTATTTAATCCATCAAATATACATATTTTCGACTTTCTCTTTTCCCTCTTAAATAAAGATTTATAATTATTAGCATATTTTAACTCTTCTTCTTTAGCTAGAATAAGAACCTTCTCTTTCTTATATTTTTTAGAGATATACTGATATATCTTATCTATCTGATTCTTAATTGGAGGGATTATCTGAAAGATATTATTACCATGCTTAAGTACATTACTGTTTCTTGATAATGGAGATATAATCTTTATGTTTTTATCTCGACCATACATTTTAGTAACAATAGAAAGATTTCTAGTGAATACAGGCCCAATTATTAAATTAACAGACTCTAAAATACCTGTAGCTATTATCTCCATAATAGTATTTGTGTCATTTTTTGTATCAAAAATATATAGATTTATCTGTTTACCACTCTTTGATATTGAGTCAGATGCTACTATTAAACCTTCTAAAAATTGTAAAGCCATATATGACTTTTTATATATATCTTCTTTAACCTGATTAGATTTAGAAAGATATGAAAGTAAAGAGTCATTTTCTGTTATATAGAAAGGTAATAAGACTGCAATATCTAGAGTATCCTTTGTATCAAAATTATTGTTACTCTGTATACTATTGTAATTAACCAGTCCTCTATTATTTATTTTCTTATCTTTAAATATTAATCTATCAGCAAGAGTTGATTTTATTGGGATAAGAAATGTTTGTTTAAAATAAAGCCGGGAATTTTTATTGTGAAGCTTTAACTCATCTATACTAACATTATACTTCTTTGATATAGATATATATGTCTCATTTGGCTGAACAATATGAGTAATATACATATTACCTTTTACAATCAATGAATCACCTGATTTCTGGGCAGATACCTTTCCAAAAAAGAAAATAAAGAAAACTAAAATTATTTGTTTAATTATTCCCATTCAATTGTTGCTGGCGGTTTAGATGAAATATCATATACTACTCGATTAATACCTCTAACTTTATTAATTATATCATTTGATACCTTTGCTAAAAATTCATATGGAAAATGTACCCAATCAGCTGTCATACCGTCTGTTGATTCAACTGCCCTTAACGCAATAACATTCTCATAAGTCCTTTCATCTCCCATAACACCAACAGTTTGTTCAGACAACAACATTGTTCCCGCTTGCCAAACTTTGTTATATAAACCCTGGTCTTTTAATAAAGTAATAAAAATATGATCTGCCTCTTGCAAAATCCTCACCTTTTCTTGGGTAATATCACCTAATATTCTTATTCCTAAACCTGGACCAGGAAATGGATGTCTCCCTAATATGTCACTGTCAACTGATAAAGAAACTCCTATCCTTCTAACTTCATCCTTAAAAAGACTCTTTAGTGGTTCAATAACCTTTAGTTTCATGAAATCAGGTAAGCCACCAACATTATGATGTGACTTTATAGTGGCTGATGGACCTCCAGTTGCAGAAATTGATTCAATTACATCTGGATATATAGTTCCCTGTGCTAACCATTTAACATCTTTAATTTTTTTAGCCTCATTATCAAAAATATCAATAAACTTATTTCCAATTATTTTCCTCTTCTGCTCTGGATCTGAAATACCTAACAGAGCCTGATAAAAATTACTCTTTGCATCAACGCCAGTAACATTGAGACCCATACCCTTATATTGTAATAAAACACTATTAAACTCATCTTTACGTAAAAGACCATTATCAACAAAAACACAATATAAATTATTTCCTATTGCCTTTTTTAATAGAACAGCAGCAACAGTAGAATCAACACCACCAGATAGGCCAAGTACTACTTTTTCATTATTTATTTTTTTCTTTAAGTTGTCAACTGTATCTTCAATAAATGATTTAGGAGTCCAGTCTTGCTTACATTTACATATGCTAATTAAAAAGTTCTTTAGGATTAATGCTCCATCACTAGAATGATATACTTCTGGATGAAATTGAAGACCATAAGTGCTCTCATTATCAACATTATAAGCTGCTACATCAACATCATTAGTTGAGGCAATTACATTATAGTTGCCAGGTAAAATATCAATTGTATCACCATGACTCATCCAAACTTGAGAATTAATATTTACACCATTTAATAATCGAGAGGAATTATCAATAAAGCATAAATTAGCTCTCCCATATTCTCTAGTTTTAGAAGATAAAACCTTTCCACCATAATAATGAGCTAAATATTGAGCACCATAACAAACTGCTAATAAAGGGAGTTTACCTTTAATTTTAGACAAGTCTGGAACAGGAGCATTCACATCTCTAACAGAATAGGGAGAACCAGATAATATAACAGCTTTCCAATCATCATCAATCTCTTGCAATTTATCATATGGATGAATTTCAGAATAAATATCTAATTCTCTCACCCTACGGGCAATTAATTGAGTATACTGAGAGCCAAAATCTATTATTAGTACCTTCTCATGCTGCATATTAATTTTATTTAATTAACAAAATTACAAAATTAGATGCTAGGGGGTTTAATTCATTTATTAGTATTTCAATAAAGTTTTCCCCATCCTTTAAATAAAATGGGATAAAATTATCATACCTCTCTTGTAAACTCTTTTTAGGAAATAAATTTTCTTTTAATTTTGTAATCCTCTTTAGAGCAACTGCATGATTATTCTTATCTAATTTAAAAAATTTATTTTCTAACTTACGGAATGACCTTATTTGTTTCTGCTTTTCTGCTCTAACACTGTATTGAATACTTGATTCTTTTGTTCTTTCTAATATCCGATCATATATTGACTCTATTTCTCTTATCTCTTGATCAAAACCTTTATAGCTATCTTGCCTTTTTACATAGATCTTGTGAAGATCAACCTCATCGAGGAATAATTCGTCTAAAGAAAAACCAAGGTTTATAAAATTATTATATTGCTTCTCATTAAGTAAAATAGCTGAATTACGCAGTACCAATATTGGAAATGGAATATTCTCTTGTTTAAATGCAGTCCTCAACTGCATCCAGTAAGCAACTTCTGAAGGACCACCAATATAAGCAATATTTGGCAATATCATCTCTTGATATAATGGACGAAGCAAAACATTCGGACTAAAATTTTCAGGATTCTGAATTATATCATCAAGATGGGACGCACACGTAATTAACTCTCTTTCTTTAGCAGTTAACTTAAAAAAATTTATATCTCTAACAAAAGCTTGAACCTTATAGTTCTTACCTAAGCTATCACTACATGATTTAATTGTTTCTACAAAACCTTGCTCTATTACATCTTTTTTAATTAATGGTATTAACTTCTCCTTCATAGCAACATCATTACCATCAATAATTACAAGTCCATATTTACCAAATATATTATTAACAATTTTTCGCGTCGCATAAGCTAATGAGTAACCTTCTTTATAACAACTCTCAAGTATTTCAAGAATATTACTAGCCTCAATTTTTTCCCCTAAAATTTCCTTTATTTTGCTTAAAACTTTATCAATATTATTTAATTCCATATTACCAACTGAACCAGTTTGGTAACTATCCCACTCTATCCTATTACCAAATAAATTGATATGATTAATCTCCTCTAAATCATGATCTTCACTTGCCATCCAAAAAACAGGTACAAAATCGTAATGAGCATACCGTTTCTTTAATTTATTTGTAAGGTTAATTACAGAAATAATTTTATATATAAAATAAAGAGGTCCAGTAAAAAGACAGAGTTGATGACCAGTTGTAATAGTAAATGTACTTTTATTAGTTAATGAACTAATATTATTTATAGTAGACTGTGAAAGTGAAATGTCAAGATTCTGCTTTCTTAATACTTTAACCAACAGATCCCTATCTACACTATGATTAATCTTCTGATCTATCTGTAACTGAAAATTTTCTAATCTTGGAAATTGACTTATAAAAGGTTCTATCTTTTCATCCTCATTAATATAATCAATAATCAACTTTGAGAACTGATCTGTTTTATAATATGGTATTTCATTAGTTTTCATCAGTACAAAAATAATCAAAAAGGAAATAAGTAATAACGTAAAACACTAAACAACTACACTCCCATATAAATCAAAATGATCTGCCTTATCTATTTTTACATTAGCAAATTCCCCTATCCGAAGGTAATTATTAACCGCTTCAATTAGAACCTCATTATCTACATCAGGACTATCAGACTCTGTACGTCCAATAAAGTAATCACCCTCCTTTCTATCAACTAGAACCTTATATTCACTTCCAACCTTCTTTTGATTCAATTCCCAAGATATCTGCATCTGAATATGCATAATCTCTTCTACTCTTGAATTTTTAATTGATTCAGAAACATTATCATCTAGCAAAAATGCTGTAGTATCTTCCTCATGAGAATATGCAAATACTCCTAATCTGTCAAATCTAGTTTTTAAAACCCACTCCTTTAATTCTTCAAACTCCTTTTCAGTCTCCCCTGGATAACCTATTATCAATGTAGTGCGAATAGTTACATTAGGTATCTTTGAACGAATCTTTCTAATTAGATTGGATGTCTTGTGATGCGTAGTCCCTCTCTTCATAGATTTTAAAATATCATCATTAATATGCTGTAAAGGGATATCTATATAATTACAAATCTTTCTATTATTCTTAATAACATCTAAAACATCTTCTGGGAATCCAGTTGGAAATGCATAATGCAATCGAATCCATTTAATTCCCTCAATCTTACAAAGAGCATTTAGTAAATTAGATAAATTTCTCTTCTTGTAAATATCTAAACCATAATATGTTAGATCCTGTGCAATTAGAATTAACTCTTTTACTCCTTTTTTTGCTAAAGCGTGACCTTCTTCAACTAATGTCTCAATTGGAGTTGATCTATGTTTACCTCTCATTAAAGGGATTGCGCAAAATGAACATGGTCTATCACAACCTTCTGAAACCTTAAGATAAGCATAATGCTTTGGAGTCGTGGTTAATCTATCTCCTATTAATTCATGTTTGTAATCAGCACCCAAAACCTTAAGTAAATTGGGTAGATCTGTAGTTCCAAAATACTGATCTACATTAGGTATATCTTTTTGTAGATCTGACTTATATCTTTCAGAAAGACATCCTGTTACATATAACTTGTCTATTTTACCTGCTTCTTTATATTTAGCCTGTGTCAAAATCGTATTGATTGATTCCTCTTTAGCATTATCTATAAATCCACATGTGTTAATAACAACGATATTTGCATCTTTATCATTTGATTCATGCTCAACTTCAATATTATTACCAACCAATTGTCCCATTAAAATTTCAGAATCATATATATTTTTAGAACAACCTAATGTGATAACATTTATCTTATTTCTTTTTGAAGATTTAGTTCGCATTAGCTAAAAAGTGAATCTATAAATTCATTCTTTTCAAAAGGTTGTAAATTACTCACACCTTCTCCTACACCAATAAAGCTAACTGGAATTTTAAACTGATCTGAAATACCTATAACTACACCTCCTTTAGCAGATCCATCTAATTTTGTCAAAGTAATAGTATCAACTTCTGTTGCCGCTGTGAATTGTGTAGCTTGCTCAATTGCATTCTGACCTGTTGATGCATCTAAAATTAACATAACCTCATGTGGTGCATCAGGAACTATTTTTTTCATTACATTCTTAATCTTTGTAAGCTCATTCATTAGATTAACTTTATTATGAAGCCTTCCAGCAGTATCTATAATAACTACATCAGCTTGATTAGCTTTAGCAGATTCTAAAGTATCAAAACATACAGAAGCAGGATCTGAGCCCATTTCCTGTTTAATAATATCTACTCCAACTCTTTCTGACCAAATAACTAACTGATCTATAGCTGCAGCGCGAAAAGTATCAGCTGCACCAAGAAAAACGCTCTTGCCATTTTTTTTATAGAAATTAGCAAGCTTACCTATTGTAGTGGTTTTACCTACACCATTTACTCCAACTACCATAATCACGTATGGACTCGGCTTATTAACTTTAATAAACTGATTAGTATCTTGCATCAAAGATGAAACCTCTTCCTTTAGAAAGTTATTAAGTTCTGAAGCATTAATATACTTGTCTCTTTCAACTCTTTCCTCTAATCTTTCTATTATCTTAATTGTTGTCTCAACACCTATATCTGAAGTGATTAACACTTCCTCAATATCATCTAGTATAGATTCATCAATCTTGGATTTACCAGCTACAGTTCTAGCTAATTTTCCAAAAAAACTATCTTTTGTTTTTCTGAGACCTGAATCCAACTTCTCTTTATTAGATCTTACATCAGCACTATTATCTTTATCAAAGTCTATTTTAGGCTCTGGATCAGGTTCTGGCTCTGGCTCTGG
>MDTG01181852.1_pt1 | contig 126312 bp, 119 predicted proteins | sample 811421 | NCBI WGS metagenome assembly MDTG01 (sample SAMN05326645, study PRJNA326480) | marine metagenome | isolation source: seawater | place: Pacific Ocean: South East | collected 2011
CCACTTCACCTGATCACGCTCGACTTGAGCGGTCGCGTGATCGAACCGGTGAACCGGTTCCCACTTCACCTGATCACGCTCGACTTGAGCGATCGCGCGATCGAACCGGTGAACCGGTTCCCACTTCACCTGATCACGCTCTAGCCGGCCGCCTGTCTCCACTCGCCGGTTTCAGGGGCGGCGCCCGTTCTGCGGTCCTCCGGCAGGAAGGCTTTGAGTATCTCGCTGTCGCGATAAAAGTCTTCCAGCCGGGGTTTGCTGAACAGATAGCCCTGGATGAGGTGGATCCCCGCATCCCGGACGGCGGTCATTTCGCCAACGGTCTCGATCCCTTCGGCGATGACGGCAATCCCCAATTCCTCGCACAGCCGGGTGGTGTGCCGTACAATGGCCTGGCGCCGGCGGTCGCTGTCGAGGCCGCGGGTCAGGTCCATGTCCAGCTTGACGTAGTCGGGCTGCAGGCGGGCGAGCTTGTTGAGGCCGGAATATCCGGATCCGAAATCGTCGATCGCCGTACGCAGGCCGTGGCGGGCATATTCGTCGATGATATCGTTCAGCATCGAGTGGTCCGTCATGTCCTCGTTCTCGGTGAACTCGAAGATGATGCGGTCCAGGGGCATTCCGGTCTTTCTGGCCGTGCGCAGCGTGGTGCAGATGCAATTGGCCGGTTCGTAGACCGCATTCGGCATGAAATTGATGCTGATGGCCGTCGGCACGCCGATCCGGCTTGCGGTCTCGATCGCCTGCACGCGACAGGTCTGGTCGAAATTATAGCGGTTCTCGTCCGTGATCTGCGCCAGCACGTGGCCGGCCCCTTCACCGTTCTCGCCGCGGACCAGGGCTTCGTGGGCGAAGACCCGGCCTGCGGCGATGTCGACGATGGGCTGGTAGGCCATGCGGATTTTTTGCGGGAAGCGCGCTTTCCCGCGAGAGTGGCACAGATTGCAGGCCGATTTTCCAGATGCCATTGCCCGGCTCTCCTGTATCGATCCGACAAGAGAGCAGAGCCGTCTTAAGATACGGTGTCCCGGCCTATGTGTCCCGGCCGCGGATGTGCCGGGCGCTAGCCGGAGGCTCCGGCGGGAAGCTCGTAGAAGAACTCCGCCCCGCCGGGGCCCAGCGGCAGTCCGAGCATGAACCAGACCGCCATCATCAGGATCGACGTCACCAGAATGGCGATGGAGTAGGGCAGCATGGTTGCGATCAGGCTGCCCAGGCCGAATTCCGGCACGTAGCGCTGGGCGAAAATCAGGATGAGCGGCAGGTAGGGCATCAGCGGCGTGATGATGTTGGTGGCCTGGTCGCCCATGCGATAGGCCAGCGTCGAACCTTCCGGCGAAATGCCCAGCAGCATCAGCATCGGCACGAAGATCGGCGCCAGTAGTGCCCATTTGGCCGAGGCCGAGCCCATGAACAGATTGAGCACGGCGACCAGCAGAACCATGCTGATAATCAGCATCGGAGCGGGCAGGTTCAGCGCCTGGAGCCCCTCTGCGCCCGAGATGGCGATGACGGTGTCGATCTCGGATGCCCCGAACAGGGCGATGAAGTGCGCCATGGCGAAGGCAAGGATGATGTATCCGCCCATATCGGCCATGGACTTCGTGCCGAGCTGGACGAGGTCACGGTCTGACTTCACGGTACCGACGGCCACGCCGTAGAGCCCGCCGGCAACGAGGAAGACAATCATCAGGATTCCGACGATGGAGCGGAAGAAGGGCCCCAGTCCGCCATCGGCACCGCGCAGGATGCCGTTGGACGGCACGGTCATCACGAGAATGAGGGCGATCATGACGAGGATGGAGATACCCGCCCAGGCCAGCCCCTTGCGCTCGTTCGGCGACAGGGTTCCGCTGTCTTCGGGCTCGGCGAAGTCGGCGGGGCGCTTCCAGGTGCCAAGGCGCGGCTCGACGATGTAGTTGTTAACGAGCGTGCCGACCGCGACCAGCACCGGTGTGAGGGCGATGGTGAAGTAGTAATTGCCCAGATTGTTCAGCGTCCATCCGGTTTCGATGGAGCGGGCGGCCGTCTGGGTGATGCCGAAGAGAAGGGGTTCGAGCGAGGTGACGACCAGATTGGCGGAGAAGCCGGCAGAGACGCCGGCGAAGACCGCTGCCAGGCCTGCAACCGGATGGCGGCCGACGGCGGCGAACACGACCGCGCCGAGCGGCACCATGACGATATAGCCGGAGTCGACGGCGAGATTGCCCATGACGCCTGCGAAGACGAGTGTCGGGGTCAGGAGCATGTTGGAGACGCCGGACACCATGCCGCGCATGCCCGCTGCCAGCAGGCCGGTCTTTTCTGCGACACCGGCGCCGATCATGACCACGAGGACCATGCCGAGCGGGGCGAAGCCGGTGAGAACCGCCGGCATGTTGACCAGGAGGTTTTGCAACTGGGCACCGGTGAGCAGGTTCACGACCTCGATCGTTTCACCGGTAACGGGGTGTTCGACGGATACGCCCAGCATCGACAGACCCAGCGAGGCAATCATCACCACGCCGATCAGGATGAAGAAGATCGTTACCGGATCGGGCAGGCGGTTGCCGGCACGCTCGACGGCGTTGAGTATCGAATTCCCCAGGCTCATGTCATCTCCCCAGACTTGTTGCCGGGGCAAAATGGACGCGTTCGGGAACAAAGTGCAATGTTTTCCGGGCCTGCCGGGGCAGTCGGCGCGCGATCTAGCCTCGGGCGGGCGTGTCGCCGGCCTTCAGTGCCGCAAGGGCGGGGCTGGCGAACTGCCGGTAGATCAGGATCGCCGCGACAGCCAGCGTCACCAGGATCTGGGCGGCCGGGCCGCCGATCCAGGCCAGATAACCGATCGACATGAAGAGCGTGCGCAGGCCTCTGTTGAACTGGCGTCCGGCGACGACATTCATCGCGCCGGCCCGGCGGGCGGCGGCCAGGATGTCTTCCGAGGCGGCCGCGTCGCGGCCGGTGTCCGGCGTCGCGCCGAGCAGCATGGCGGAATAGTTCACCAGCCGGTAGGCCCAGCCGAACTTGAAGAAGGCATAGGCGTAGATCACCAGCAGGCCCAGCGACATCACCTCCCATTGCAGGCGCGAGGAGGCGTCGAGAAAGGGCACGTCCTGCACGGCGCTCATCACCGGATCGAGCGCGGTGATGAGCGTGAAGGCCGCGCCGATACCCAGAAGGGCGGTCGAGGCGAAGAAGGCGATGCCGTTCTGCAGGCCGGCGATGATCTGGCTGTCCATGATCCGCACCTGGCGGTTGGCCATGCCTTCCATCCAGCGGCGCCGGTGCACGTCCATCGCGCGCGACAGCGTGTGTTTCGAGAACGGGCTGTGATCGACCAGCCAGGAAAACCCGCCTGCAATCAGCAGGAAGCCGATAACCCCGTAATAATCCGACATGGTCTGCCCGTTCGTCCGCCGTGGACGATCAGTCTAGGCATATTCGCGCCGCGGGAAAGCCACCGCGGCCGATGGTGCAGAGGCCGTCGATGGGGTGACGCCCGTCAGGCGTTCGCAACCAGGAAAAGCAGGAGCGCAATCGCGGCTGCGGCGGTGGAGATCCCCAGGACCCAACGCACGCCATGTCCCTTTTCACCCTGGCGAGCCTCTTGGGAGTTCAGAACAGACATTCCGTACCTCTTTCGTGGCTATACACCCCAATATAGGGCGAATGGGGCGATTTGTCGGCCCCCGGCGGGCAGCGTCCGGGTTTCAGGCCATGCTGGACTGGCGAGCCGGGGCTGCGCGCCAGGCGAGACTGAGGGCGATCAGGGCGGCGCTCGCCAGGAGGCCGGCATTGATCACCCAGGCCACCGGATCGGCATAGCCGGCGCCATGCCGCAGTACATGCGCCAGGGGCAGGGCAGTCAGCAGGACTGCACTCGCGACGCGCAGGCCGGCGGACAGGGCGACGGGTCCGAATGGCACCGTCAGGCCCAGGCACAGCCCGGTCGCGATGGCCCAGACGAGCAGCGGATCGGGCCCGGGCCACACGAGCGCAGTCAGGGCGGAGAGCGCATAGGCGAAAGGCTGGCTCCACACGGTTGCGGCCCACAGACGTTCCGTGACAGGGGCGGGGTGGCCCTTGGAGCGGCGGCGGGCGGTCCAGATGGCAACGCCGGTGCTGGTCACCCAGGTCAGTGCGGCGCCCAGGAGAATGTAGGCGATCTTGGAAATCCAGCCGGCAAACCAGCCGAAATGATAGGGGCCGATCGTCTGCAGGATGCGGGTGCCCAGTGAGCTTTCGGACACCTGTTCGCTGTGGAACAGGGCGCCATTGCCGTCATAGATATAGCTGTCGCCGAAGGCGAGCTTGTCGGCATAACCCATTGTGACATGAACGGATTGGCCGGTCTCGCCCGGGTGGTCCAGGCGCAGCATGCGCAGCTCGGCACCGGGCGCACGGGCCGCAGCGTCGGCCAGGATGGCCTCGAGATCGGGGATCGGCGCGGGCGTGGTGTCGTCCTCCAGCGCGGGCGGGAAGAAGAGCGCATAGGTCTGTTCCACATCGCCCTTGAAGAAGGCGAGCGCCAGCGTGCCGGCGATCAGCGTCGTCAGGCCCAGCAGCGCGCCGGTCAGCGCGATGACGATGTGGAAGGGCAGGGCCCAGATGCCGGCCCGGTTGTGCAGGTCGGCCTCCTGCAGGCGTTTCGTGCCGCCCAGCCTGATGTGGAAGGCGTCGCGGAAGATGCGCGGATGCGACAGGAGGCCCGAGATCAGCAGGGAGAGCAGCGCCACTCCGGTCATGCCCACCACGAAGGAGCCGACAGCGTGGGGCAGGTGCAAATCGATGTGCAGGCCGAGCATGAAAGCCGACCAGGGCGTCTGCGCCGGGCCGGGCCAGGTGCCGTCCGTGCCGGCGAAGCCCTCCAGGATCTCCCCGTCATGCAGCTCGGCGTAAACGCGCGTGCGCGGCGAATTGATGTCGGGCAGGGAGATGAAGATGTGCTCGGTCGCCGGATGCCCGGAAAGAAAGCTCCGGGCCGTCGCGACTGCGGTATCCGGCCCCGCCGCCTCGACAGGCGCGACCACCGGCGTTTCCCAGCGCTCGAAATCATGGACCAGGACCGCCACCGTGCCGGAAAAGCAGACCAGATAGATCAGCGCGGCAAAGGCGAGACCCAGAGAGGAGTGGCCGGCGAGCACGGCCTGCACGAAGGGTGCGGACATGCGCAGCCAGATCGTCCTGGCCCGGGTGCGTTGTCGTTCAGCCATGTCAGAAGCCTTCGATTGCGATCAGCGCAGCGCCTGCCAGGGTCAGCGCGATCATGGTGAGGGCGGGACGCAGGATGCGGTCATCGGTCAGGGCCCAGGCCATGGCGCCGGCCCACAGGACAGGCACCAGCACACCGCCCAGTACGATCCGCGTCTGCGGGTCGGAGGGAAACCAGACGGTCCAGGCGATGCCCAGGGTGAGCGAGACGACACAGCCCAGCGGCGCCGCGACGAGGGTGCGCATGATGCCGCGCCAGATCCTGGCACCGCGCAGGGAAGGCTCCAGCGCCCGCGACCGGGCCACGCGGCCATTCGCCTCGCGCCGCTTCACGCCGGTCGCGACCAGCGCCAGGGCGCCGGCCGGCATCAGGGCCATGGCGAAGGCGGGGCCCCGGGCCGGACCGAGGGCGATGGCGGCGATCACGACGAGCGCGGACACGGCTGCCCAGCCCGCCAGGATCAGGACCGGCCTGGCAGCGGAGGGATGCCGCCAGGCCTGCCGGAGCGCGAAGGCTGCGGCGATCCCGGTCGCGACAAGCGCTGGAATGACGAGGGCGCCGGTCACCAGTTCGTCTCGAGCGTGACGCCGACAACCCGCGGCTGGCCGAGGATGGCGTAGGGAAGATTGCTCCGCCGGTACTGGAAATAGTCCTCGTCGAACAGGTTGTTGACGAAGAGCGACACCGCCCAGCTGTCCTGTTCATAGCCGACAGACCCGTTGACGAGCGTCCGTGCGGCGACTTCCGATCCGGCCTGGCTGACGCCGGTGACCGTGTACTCCTCGCTGCGATGGCTGCCGTTGAGATTGGCAAAGAGGCCGTTGCTCCAGGTCCAGTTCGCACCGGCGGCCAGCGTCCAGGCCGGGGCGTAGGCGAATTCGGAGCCGGACAGGTCGTCGGTGGAGCTGCCATTGACGATGACGAAATCGTCGAATTCGGTCTTGGTGTGGCCGAGCGAGGCATACCAGTCGAAGCCGCGGGATATCCGGTGGGCGACTTCCAGCTCGAACCCGTAAAGATGCGAGCTGCCGGCATTTTCGGTCTGGGTGTCGAAGTCGTTGAGACCGAGATTGACCCACACCTGCTGGTCGGTCCAGTCGATGTAATAGGCGTTGGCATTGACCGAGAGGTCGCCGTCCAGCCACAGCGAGCGCAGCGAGAACTCGTAGTTCCAGGTGTATTCGGGATCGTAGGGCACGACGGTCGAGCGGGCGATGTTGACGGTCGAGCCGCCGGACCGGTAGCCGCGCTGCACGATGGCGCTGGTCGAGAGATCGTCGGTCCAGTTGTAGGTCAGGCCGAGCTTGGGCAGGAAGGCCTCGAAATCGCGCGAGTCCGTCGGCGCCGAGGCGCCCGCCTGGGCGACGAAGAGATCGACGACCTGGTTCAGGCCCGCAATGACCGGGGCGTAGGGACCGTACAGGGCCGGGTCCGGATAGGTGCCGGCAAACACCGCCGTCTGGTCCGAGGTGATGGTGTAGGTCTCGCGGTCATAGCGGAAGCCGCCGAGCAGGGTCAGCCTGGGCGTCAGCTCGAACCGGCCGTCGGCGAACAGGGCCGAAGTCTCGATCGAGGACGGGGCCTGCGATCCGTAGGAGACCGCAATCTGCGGCAGCGCCGACACGTAGAGGCCGGCGGCGAAGGCGGCCGTGGCGGCATCGAGCCCGAAGGGCGGGCCCTGCAGCACGCCGACCAGGGTGGTTTCCGGCGTATTCACGAGCGTGAGGCTGGAGCTCGCATTGTCGACCTCGCGATCCGACAGGTAGAGGCCGACGAGGCCTGTCAGGCGGTCGCCGGAATAGTCGAGACGGAACTCCTGGGTCAGGGTCTCGGTCTCGTTGTCCGTGTCGCCATAGGCTGCGGGCTGGGCGCTGAGATCGTTGTCATACTGCAGATAGGCGTCGACCAGGCTCCAGGCGGTCAGACTGGTCAGCACGACCCGGTCGGCCAGCGCGTAGTCGATATTGAGCGTGACCATGTCGGTCGTTGAATCGTTGGAATTTGGCGCGTCGGACGTGTTGATCCGGTTGTCGAAGAAGTCCGGCGTGTCGGTACGGATATAGGTGTAGGGATAGCCCGACTCCTGCTCGTAATGCGTATAGCTGCCCAGGACCGACAGGCCGGGCACGGCTTCCGGTTCGATCAGCAAGCGCGCACGGGCGTGCAGGTTGGACACGCCGTCCACCGTGCCGCCGCGGGTCGGATTGCCGACAATGCCGTCAAACTCGCGGTTCTCGATGGCGATGCGGAACGCGACCTGGTCCTCGACGATCGGGCCGCCGCCGGCGAAAGAGAGGGTGACATCGTCCTGATCCGTCGCGGACAGGCGGGCGCGGGCATCCCAATCCCAGGTCGGCGCGCGCGACTGGACGACAATCGCGCCGGCCAGCGAGTTGCGGCCCTGCAGGGTGGATTGCGGACCGCGCAGGATTTCAACCTGCTCGACATCCCACATGTTGAAGGGGCCGGCCGAGGTGCCGGTCACGCCGTCCGGCACGGCCACGCCGTCGACATAGATGCTGGCCAGCCCGCCCGTGCCGCCGCCGGACACATTATGGCTGGCGATGCCGCGGATGGTGAATTCGGTCGGGCCGTAGGTCTCGCCGACATTGGCGGTGCGGTTCACGATATCGAACAGGGTGCGGATATTCTCGTTCCCGATCCGCTCGGCCGTGGTGACCGCAACACTGGTAGGCGTGTCCTGCAGCGAGCGTTCGATCTTCTCGCCCAGGATGGTGATGACATCCGCGCTGCTGTCCGCCGCCTCCTGGGGCATTGCTGGTTGAGCCAGTCCGAAAACCAGGATGCCGGCCGTTCCGGCCAGCAGGAATTGACGATTGAACACGGTGAGCCCCCTCGATGTTGAACGGATGCGGGTCTTGTTATTGTTACAAATGCGAGTCAATCTCATTCTCATCTAGGTGCTGATGCAGGACGCGGGGCAAGAGGGGGGACAGGCGGGCGGGCGATCCCGCTGGCGGGTTTCGTCCGGGCGGGCAGATTGCGTCAAATGAACGCACGATCCGTCCGGCCCCTTCCGATTCTCCGCCTGATCGATCCGGTCTGGCCGCCACTGCTGCTGGCGGCGTGCTGTCTCGTCCTTGCCTTCGCGGTTTCGCCCTTCTTGTGGCTCGACGGGCTGGCGATACTGGGATGCGGTGTGCTGGTGCTGGATACGGCGGCGCGCTACCGCCAATACCGTGTGCTGCGCATCGCGCTGCGCCAGGCCAATGGCGTGACCGGACGGGCCCGGCGGCTCTTCCGGCGTGCCCGGGGGACCTGGTGCACACGCCGGGCCGCCCTGGCGGCGGCGCATGCCGAGGGTTTCGGCCGTGAGGCCCGGGCGCTGGTCTGCCGGTGGGGCTATCGCCCCTGGCATATTTTTCCGGACGGGACCTTCACCCGCCGCTCGCCCTTCCTCCGGATCGCCTTCTGGCGTTCGGTTTTCGGGCTGGAGCCGCGCGGACCGGGCCATCCCGGTTGATTTCGATATTGCAAATCATTTGCATTTATTGTTCGTTGTGTGTCGCTATATTCGCCAGAACTGACAGAGGGCGGCCTTTAGGCCTTGCCCGCAGCGCCGCTGCGCTCTAGCTTCCGCGCCAAATCGGGCAGGGGGTCCCGTTGCCGGTGGTTGATTCGTCCCGAGGCGGATCACACCTTGAAAACAACGGCCTCCCGCACCGCAAAACCGACGCTAGAAGGCGAGGCTAGATGCGATGGACGCGCTGCTTCTCGATTACCTGCCCATCCTGATCTTTTTCGGACTGGCCACTGCGATCGGCCTCGGCTTCATGCTGGCCGCTTTCGTGATCGCGCCGTCGAAACCGGATCCGGAAAAGGTCTCGACCTATGAATGCGGCTTCAACGCCTTCGACGACGCCCGCATGAAATTCGACGTGCGATTCTACCTCGTCGCCATCCTGTTCATCATCTTCGACCTGGAAGTCGCCTTCCTCTTCCCTTGGGCCGTGACCCTGCGGGAGCATCTGGGCGAGTTCGAGTTCTGGTCGATGATGGTGTTCCTGGGAGTTCTCACCATCGGCTTCATTTACGAGCTGAAAAAAGGCGCGCTGGATTGGGAGTAGTCCACCATGGCATCTGATCTGACCCCTCATGCCGGCCTGGCCGGACGCGCGACCGTTCCCGGCTATGACCCGAAGAAGCACGACCCGTTCTTTGACGGCGTCAGCGATGCGCTGGCCGACAAGGGTTTCGTCGTGGCCGCGGCCGACGATCTCGTCACCTGGGCCCGCACGGGCTCGCTGATGTGGATGACGTTCGGCCTGGCCTGCTGCGCCGTCGAAATGATGCAGGCCTCGATGCCGCGTTACGACGTCGAGCGCTTCGGCTTTGCGCCGCGGGCCTCCCCGCGCCAGTCGGACGTGATGATCGTCGCCGGCACGCTCACCAACAAGATGGCGCCGGCCCTGCGCAAGGTCTACGACCAGATGCCCGAGCCGCGCTATGTGATCTCGATGGGCTCCTGTGCAAACGGCGGCGGGTATTACCACTATTCCTATTCGGTCGTGCGCGGTTGTGACCGCATCGTTCCGGTCGACGTCTATGTGCCGGGCTGTCCGCCCACCGCAGAGGCGCTGGTCTACGGCATTCTTCAACTGCAGAAGAAGATCCGCCGTGAAGGCTCGATCGAACGGTGATGGCAGGCGCGAGGAGTGACAAGGCGATGAGCGAAGCTCTCAAAGTTCTCGGCGAGCACATCCAGGCGGGCCGGCCCACGGCTGTTACCGGCTGGACTGTGACCCAGGGCGAGCTGACCGTGACGATCCATCGCGACCAGGTCGAGGATGTGATGACCTGGCTGCGCGATGAGCCGGCCTGCAAGTTCACGACACTGGTCGATATCTGCGGTGTCGACTATCCGCAGCGCGCCGAGCGGTTCGAGGTGGTCTACCACCTGCTCTCCATGCACCAGAACCACCGGGTGCGGGTGAAGCTGTCGACGGATGAGGAGAACCCGGTTCCCTCGATCCACCATGTCTATCCCGTTGCCGACTGGTTCGAGCGCGAGGCGTTCGACATGTACGGCATCGTCTTCTCCGGCCATCCGGATCTGCGCCGCCTGCTGACCGATTACGGTTTCGAGGGCTATCCGCTGCGTAAGGACTTCCCGCTCACCGGCTATGTCGAAGTGCGCTGGGACGAGGAGCAGAAACGCGTGGTCTACGAACCGGTCGAGCTGGTCCAGGAATACCGTGACTTCGATTTCATGAGCCCGTGGGAAGGCGCCAAATACGTCATCCCGGGCGACGAGAAGGCGGAGGGCTAGAGCCATGGCTGCCGACGACATGACGCAATCCGGCGAACGCAAGTTCACCCTCAATTTCGGTCCCCAGCACCCGGCCGCCCACGGCGTGCTGCGTCTCGTGCTGGAACTGGACGGCGAGGTGGTCGAACGCGTCGATCCGCATATCGGCCTTCTGCACCGCGGCACCGAGAAGCTGCTGGAGCACAAGACCTATCTCCAGGGCATCGGCTATTTCGACCGTCTCGACTATGTCGCGCCGATGAACCAGGAGCACGCCTTCTGCATGGCGGCCGAGCGCCTGGCCGGAATCACCGTGCCCAAGCGCGGCCAGTATGTGCGCGTGCTCTATTGCGAGATCGGCCGCATCCTGAACCATCTGCTCAACGTGACCACCCAGGCCATGGACGTCGGCGCGCTGACGCCGCCGCTCTGGGGCTTCGAGGAGCGCGAGAAGCTGATGGTGTTCTACGAGCGCGCTTCGGGCAGCCGTATGCACGCTCACTATTTCCGTCCCGGCGGTGTCCACCAGGATCTGCCGCCGAAACTGATCGAGGACATCCGTGCCTGGTGCGACCAGTTCCCGGAAAAGCTGGACGATATCGACAGCCTCCTGACCGAGAACCGCATCTTCAAGCAGCGCAATGTCGATATCGGCGTGGTGACGAAGGAAGACGTGCTCGCCTGGGGCTTCTCCGGCGTGATGGTGCGCGGTTCGGGCCTGGCCTGGGATCTGCGCCGCGCGCAGCCCTACGAGGTCTATAACGAGCTGGAATTCGACATTCCGGTCGGCAAGCACGGCGACTGCTATGATCGCTATCTGTGCCGCATGGAAGAGATGCGCGAGAGCGTGAAGATCATGATCCAGTGCTGCGACTGGCTCATGAAGGAGGAGAATGCGGGCGAGGTGCTGGCCACCGACTCGAAATTCTCGCCGCCGCGCCGCGCCGAGATGAAGCGCTCGATGGAAGCGCTCATCCAGCACTTCAAGCTCTATACCGAAGGTGTCCATGTCGAGGCCGGCGAGGTCTATGCAGCCGTCGAGGCGCCGAAGGGCGAGTTCGGCGTCTACCTGGTCGCCGACGGCTCCAACAAGCCGTATCGCGTGAAGATCCGGGCGCCCGGCTTCCCGCACCTGGCAGCCATGGATTTCATGAATCGCGGCCACATGCTGGCGGACGTCTCCGCCATCCTGGGCTCGCTGGACATCGTGTTCGGGGAGATCGACCGATGAGCGTTCGTCGTCTCGCGAAAGACCAGCCGGAAAGCTTCGCCTTCAACAAGAAGAGCGAGGACGAGATCAAGTTCTGGCTGGCGAAATATCCCGAGGAAAAGAAAGCCTCGGCCGTCATCCCCATGCTGTGGATCGCGCAGAAGCAGGAAGGCTGGGTCTGTGAACCCGCTCTCCGCGAGATCGCCGACCGGCTGGAGATGCCCTATATCCGCGTCTACGAGGTCGCGACCTTCTACACCATGTTCAACCTGGCCCCGGTGGGTGAGCACCTGATCCAGGTCTGCGGCACCACGCCGTGCATGCTGCGCGGGTCGGACGAGCTGATTTCGGTGTGCAAGAACCGCATCGGCAAGCAGCACGAGATTTCCGAGGACGGCAAGTTCACCTGGGTCGAGGTGGAGTGCATGGGCGCCTGCGCCAATGCGCCGATGATCCAGCTCGCGAACAAGGATGGCGACCACTACATCGAGGATCTCGACGCAGAGAGCTTCGAGAAGCTGCTCGACGACCTCGCCGCCGGCAAGAAGGTCAAGTACGGCCCGCAATCCGGGCGTAATGCCTCCGAGCCGCACGGCACCAAGGTGCTGACCGATGAGAGCCTCTATGACGGCTCGCGCGCCAAGCCGGTCACGCTTCCCAATACCGGCAAGTCCGACAAGGCGGAGGGCTAAGTCATGACCCAGCTTCTCCAGGACAAGGACCGCATCTTCACCAACCTGTTCGGCCATCATTCGCCGGACCTCGAGGCGGCGAAGCAGCGTGGCGCATGGAACGGGACCAAGGAAATCCTCGAACAGGGCCGCGACTGGATCATCGACCAGATGAAGGCGTCCGGCCTGCGCGGCCGCGGCGGCGCCGGTTTCCCGACCGGGCTGAAATGGTCCTTCATGCCCAAGGACGTGGGCGCCCGCCCGCATTATCTCGTCGTCAATGCCGACGAGTCCGAGCCGGGCACCTGCAAGGACCGCGAGATCATGCGGCACGATCCGCACCTTCTCATCGAAGGCTGCCTGATCGCCTCCTTCTCGATGCAGGCGCACGCCTGCTACATCTATCTGCGCGGCGAATACGTCACCGAGCGCCTGGCGATGGAGAAAGCCGTCAAGGAGGCCTATGAGGCCAAGCTGATCGGTGAGAAGAACGTGCATGGCTGGCCGTTCCACGTCTATATCCATCACGGCGCCGGCGCCTATATCTGCGGCGAGGAAACGGCCCTGCTGGAAAGCCTGGAAGGCAAGAAGGGCCAGCCGCGACTGAAGCCGCCATTCCCGGCCAATGCCGGCCTCTATGGCTGCCCGACCACGGTCAACAATGTCGAATCCATCGCGGTGGCCGGCACGATCCTGCGCCGCGGCGCGCAATGGTTCGCCAGCTTCGGGCGCGAGCGCAATGTGGGCACCAAGATCTTCTCGATCTCCGGCCATGTGAACAAGCCGTGCAATGTCGAAGAGGCCATGTCGATCCCGATGAAGACGCTCATCGAGACACATGCCGGCGGCGTGCGCGGCGGCTGGGACAATCTGAAGGCCGTCATTCCGGGCGGCTCCTCGGTGTCGCTGCTGCCGAAGGATATCTGCGACGACGTGCTGATGGATTTCGACGCCCTGCAGGCGCACAAGTCCGGTCTGGGCACCGCCGCCGTCATCGTCATGGACAAGTCCACCGACGTGGTGAAGGCGATCGCGCGTATTTCCTACTTCTACCGGCATGAAAGCTGCGGCCAGTGCACGCCCTGCCGCGAAGGCACGGGCTGGATGTGGCGCGTGCTGGAACGCATGGCGCGCGGCGAGTCGACCATCGAGGAAATCGACATGCTGCTCGACGTCGCCGGTCAGGTGGAAGGTCACACGATCTGCGCGCTCGGTGACGCGGCCGCCTGGCCCGTCCAGGGCCTGATCCGCCATTTCCGGGGCGAGATCGAGGAACGCATCAATAATTATCGCGCCGGCAAACCCGTGTTTGTCAGCCAGGCCGTTGCGGCAGAGTAGGCAGAGGTTATCCGTCTTTCCGATGATCGAGACCGCTTTCATCCATATCGGTACCGAGAAAACCGGCACGACGACGATACAGGACTTCCTGTATCGCAATGATGCTGCGCTTGCTTCGGCGGGATACTGCGTGCCGACCGGGATGGGGCGGCGCAACCAGACCCGTCTGGCGGCCTATGCGATGAAGGACCGGCGCAAACCCACGCACCTGCATCTGCGGTACGGTATCGACGGTCCTGAAGCGCGCCGGGAGTTCGATTCGGGGGTCGAGGCGGATTTCGGCCGGACGATGGCGTCTGCCGGGACGGCGCACAGCGTGATTGTCTCGAGCGAGCACCTCCAGAGCCTGTTGCGAACGACATCCGAGCTGGAAAAGCTCAAGGCGCTGTTCGGACGGTACGTGAAAAATTGCCGGGTTATTGTGTATCTGCGCCGCCAGGACGAGATGGCTGTGAGCCTTTACTCGACCCGGATCAAGGCGGGTGGCGGTACCAATTCAAAGGTCTTTCCGAAACCCAAGGATCGCCTGCCCTTCAATTACGATTATGCCGGTCTGGTTGAGCGGCTGGAGGCGGTATTCGGTGCGCATGCGCTGGACATCCGGCTGTTTGATCGCGCGCATCTGGTGGAGGGCGATCTGATCGCCGATTTCTGTGCGGCGACGGGGATCGACCCCGCGCTGGACCTTGAAAGCCCGGACAGCCGCAACCCGTCACTCACCAGTCTGGGGGTCCATTTCCTCGAGACTTTCAACAAGCACGTGCCTGACCGCGTGGGCAGTGATCTCAACAAGGTACGGCGAAACGTCGTCGAGATCATGGAGGAGAATTTCGCCGGTCAGTACAAGATGGTGGCCCGGGCTGCGGCAGAAGCGTTCTACAGCCAGTTCCGCGAGGGCAATGCGGTCATCCGGGACAAGTATTTCCCGCAACTGACCCGGCCGACGCTGTTCGATGAAGATTTCAGCGCCTATCCGGAGGCGGCAGAACTCCCCGAGTACGACTTCGAGGATGCCGTTGAGGTCGCCGCTGCACTCTGGGCCGGCGCCTCCCGCAAGCTGCGCGAGCTGCAGGCCGAGAACGTCTTTTTGCGCGGTCAGTTGCTGACTGAACGCGGTGATCACGAGGATGCCGCCATCCACTTCCAAAGGGCCGTGGATGCGCTTAACACACCGCCGGAGCGATACCTCACGGCGCTCGAAGCGTCTCGTGAGCGGGTCGAGCAGGCACGGGCGGCGGAAGCCGACAATTCGATGGTTGTTGAGGCCGCTGGGCCGAGGAACAAGTGATGAGCGAAGATCTCCGCAAAATCATCGTCGACGGCGAGGAAGTCGAAGTACCGAATTCCTTCACGCTGTTGCAGGCAGCCGAGGCTGCGGGTCGGGAAATCCCGCGCTTTTGCTATCACGAGCGCCTGTCGGTCGCCGGCAATTGCCGGATGTGCCTGGTGGAGCTCGTCGGCGCGCCGAAACCGGCCGCGTCCTGTGCCATGCAGGTTCGCGACATGCGCGGCGGGCCGAATGGCGAACCGCCGGCCATGAACACGCTGTCGCCGATGGTGAAGAAGGCGCGCGAAGGGGTGATGGAGTTCCTGCTTATCAACCACCCGCTGGACTGCCCGATCTGCGACCAGGGCGGCGAGTGCGACCTGCAGGACCAGTCGCTGGTCTACGGACGCACCGGCTCGCGCTTCCCGGAAAACAAGCGCGCTGTCGAAGACAAGGAAATGGGTCCGATCATCAAGACGGAGATGACGCGCTGCATCCAGTGCACGCGCTGCGTCCGCTTCGTCACCGAAGTCGCCGGCGTGCCCGAGATCGGCATGATCGGCCGCGGCGAGGATGCCGAGATCACGACCTATCTGGAAAATGCGGTGACGTCGGAACTGTCCGGCAATGTTATCGATCTGTGCCCGGTGGGTGCGCTGACATCCAAGCCCTACGCCTTCAATGCCCGTCCCTGGGAGCTGAAGAAGACCGAGACCGTCGACGTGATGGACGCGGTCGGCTCGAATATCCGCGTGGATGCCCGCGGCGGCGCCGTGCTGCGCATCCTGCCGCGCGTCCATGAGGGCGTGAACGAGGAATGGATTTCCGACAAGACGCGTTACGCTTGGGAAGGCCTGGGCAAGCGCCGTCTGGACAAGCCCTATGTTCGCGAGAACGGCAAGCTGCGCGCTGCGAGCTGGAGCGAGGCGCTGGACGTGGCGGCCAAGCGCCTGTCGGGCGACGCCTCGAAGATCGGCATGATCGCCGGCGATCTGTGCTCGGCGGAAGAGATGAAGGCAGCGAAGGATCTGGCCGATGCCCTGGGCATCGCCTCGATCGACTGCCGCCAGGACGGCGCCAGGCTGGGCACCGGCCCGCGCCAGGAATACCTGTTCAACGCGACGATCGCCGGTATCGAGGAGGCAGACGCCATCCTCATCGTCGGCGCCAATCCGCGCGTCGAGGCGGCCATCGTCAATGCGCGTATCCGCAAGACCTGGCTGCACAATGACACCAAGGTCGGCGTGATCGGCGAACCGGTCGACCTGACCTATGAGTACGAGCATGTCGGGACCGGCGCCAAGGATCTCGCCGGCCTGAAGAAGAAGCGCTCGGGCTTCATCAAGACACTGAAGGACGCCAAGCGCCCGCTGATCCTGGTCGGTGCCGGTGCTCTGACCCGCGAGGACGGCGCCCAGGTGCTGCGCGCGGCCGGCGATCTTGCCGCCGCCGTCGGCGCTGTCAGCGAAGACTGGAACGGTTTCTCGGTCCTGCACACGGCCGCCAGCCGCGTGGCGGGCCTCGATCTCGGCTTCGTGCCGGGCGAGGGCGGTCAGGACGTGGCCGGCATGCAGTCGGGCAATATGGAGACGATTGTCCTCATGGGCGCCGACGAGCTGGACATGTCGAAGTTCGGCGAGGCCTTCGTCATCTACATCGGCAGCCATGGCGATGCCGGTGCCCACCGCGCCGATCTCGTGCTGCCGGGGGCGGCCTGGACGGAGCAGGACGGCCTGTTCGCCAATACCGAAGGCCGCGTACAGCTGGCTTTCCGCTCGGTCTTCCCGAAGGGCGAGGCCAAGGAAAACTGGGCCATCTTCCGCGCGCTGTCCGAGCGTGTCGGCAAGACGCTGCCCTATGACAATCTCACCCAGCTGCGCCTGAAACTGTTCGAGGACGTTCCCGTGCTCGGCGGAATCGATCATGCCCCGGGAGCCGAAGGCGCGGCGGAGTTCGACGCCAAGTCGATCGGTGCCGACGGGGATGTCGCCGATGCGGCCTTCACGGCGGCGGTGCGCAATTTCTATTTCACCAACCCGGTTGCCCGGGCTTCCAGGACGCTGGCCGAATGTGCCGCGCTCAAGGACGCCCCGGCGGCAGTAGCGGCGGAGTAAGCGATGAGCGAGTTCGTCTCCCAATTCGGCCCGCTCTGGGGCACGCTTGCCGTGATCGGCCAGATCCTGGCCTTCATGATCGTGCTGCTGATCTCGCTGGCCTTCCTGCTGCTGATGGACCGCAAGGTCTGGGCGGCGGTGCAGATGCGCAAGGGCCCGAACGTGGTCGGCGCGTTCGGCCTGCTGCAATCCTTCGCGGACTTCTTCAAGTTCGTGTTCAAGGAAATCGTCGTGCCGGCCGGCGCGGACCGCTCGCTCTACCTGCTGGCGCCGCTGATCACGCTGATCCTCGCCTTCATCACCTGGGCCGTCGTGCCGGTGGCGCCGGGCTGGGTGATCGCCGATCTCAATGTCGGCATCCTCTACCTGTTCGCGATGTCGTCGCTGGGTGTCTACGGCATCATCATCGGCGGCTGGGCCTCGAACTCGAAATATCCCTTCCTCGGCGCGCTGCGCTCGGCGGCGCAGATGGTGTCCTATGAAGTCTCGATCGGCTTCATCATCGTCACCGTGCTGTTGTTCGCCGGTTCTATGCGCCTGTCCGACATCGTCGATATCCAGGCCGGCGGCTTCTGGAACTGGAACCTGCTGGCCTTCCACGCCTTCCCGCTGCCGATGTTCCTGGTGATGGTGCCGATGGCGGCGATGTTCTTCATCTCGGCCCTGGCGGAAACCAACCGTCCGCCCTTCGACCTCCCCGAGGCCGAATCCGAACTCGTGGCCGGCTATCAGGTGGAATACTCCTCCACGCCCTACCTGCTCTTCATGGTGGGCGAGTATCTCAACATCGTGCTGATGTGCGCGATGACGGCCATCCTGTTCTTCGGCGGCTGGCACGCGCCTTTCCCGGACGGCTTCGTCAATGACTGGCCCTATCTGGCTTCGCACGCCTGGCACTTCTTCTGGTTCGCCGCCAAGGTCGTGTTCTTCTTCTTCATGTTTGCGATGGTGAAGGCCCTGGTCCCGCGTTACCGCTATGACCAGCTGATGCGCCTCGGCTGGAAGATCTTCCTGCCGACCTCGCTGGTTGCGGTGGCCCTGGTGGGTGCTGCCGTCGTCTACGGCCCGCAAGGATAACTCCCATGAGCCGACTGCAACAAACCATTCGCGGCGCCCTGCTGATGGACTTCTGGTCCGCCTTCGGCCTGGGCATGCGCTACTTCTTCAAGAAGAAGGCGACGCTGAACTATCCCTTCGAGAAGGGGCCGCTCAGCCCGCGCTTCCGCGGCCAGCATGCGCTGCGCCGCTATCCCAACGGCGAAGAGCGCTGCATCGCCTGCAAGCTGTGCGAGGCGATCTGCCCGGCACTGGCGATCACGATCGAGGCGGAACCGCGCGCCGACGGCTCGCGCCGCACCACCCGCTACGACATCGACATGACCAAGTGCATCTATTGCGGCTACTGCCAGGAGGCATGCCCGGTGGATGCAATCGTGGAAGGCCCGAACTTCGAGTTTGCTGCCGAGACCCGCGAGGAACTTTTCTACGACAAGGCAAAACTGCTCGAGAACGGCGATCGCTGGGAACGGGAAATTGCCAGAAACCTGGAACTCGACGCGCCGTACCGCTGATCGGCGGCGCGTTGGCTGAACAATAGACGGAAGAGGGCATCATGCTCGCATCACTGGCCTTCTGGGCCTTTTCCGGAGTGGCGATCCTGTCGGCCCTGATGGTCGTCATCGCCCGCAACCCGGTCAGGTCCGTGCTGTTCCTGATCCTGGCCTTCATCTCGGCCGCGGGTCTGTTCGTGCTGCTGGGCGCCGAATTCCTGGCGATGCTGCTGATCGTTGTCTATGTCGGCGCGGTCGCGGTGCTCTTCCTCTTCGTCGTCATGATGCTGGACGTCGACTTCGCCGAGCTTAAGCAGGGCTTTCTGAGCTATCTGCCGCTCGGCGGGCTGATCGCCGTCGTGCTGGCGATCGAGCTGGCGATGATCGGGATGAGCTGGGAAAGCGCGCCGCAGGCCGAAGCCCTGCGCGCGGCGGCGATGCCGGACGGGATGAGCAATGTCGAGGCGCTCGGCACGGTCATCTACGACCAGTACGTCTACTTCTTCCAGATTGCGGGCCTGGTGCTGCTGGTCGCCATGATCGGCGCCATCGTGCTGACGCTGCGTCACAAGGAAGGCGTCAAGCGCCAGAGCGTGACCGCCCAGGTCGGCCGGGATCGCAAGACCGCCGTTGAAATGCTGGATATCAAGCCGGGACAGGGGATTGGAGAATGATGGAGATCGGGCTGGGGCATTACCTCGCCGTCGCCGCGGTGCTCTTCACTATCGGTGTGTTCGGCATTTTCGTGAACCGCAAGAACGTCATCATCCTCCTGATGTCGATCGAGCTCATCCTCTTGTCGGTGAACATCAACCTCGTCGCCTTCTCGTCCTTCCTGGGCGATCTGGCCGGGCAGGTGTTCGCGCTGTTCGTACTGACCGTGGCCGCGGCGGAAGCCGCTGTGGGCCTGGCCATTCTCGTCGTCTTCTTCCGCAACCGGGGCGATATCTCGGTTGAGGGCGTCAACCTGATGAAGGGCTAGGGGATCATGGCACCTATTATCGTCTTCGGGCCGCTCCTCGCCTCGGCCTTTGCCGGTCTCTTCGGCAATTATGTCGGCCACCGCGCCGCGCAGATCGTCACCACCGGTGCGGTCCTGCTGTCGGCCATCCTGTCCTGGATCGTCTTCTTCGACGTGACGGTCGGCGGCAACACGACCACGATCCATCTCGCGACCTGGATGAGCGTCGGCGATTTCGACGTCTCCTGGGCGATCAAGCTGGACAGCCTGTCGGCCGTCATGCTGGTCGTGGTGAACTCGGTCTCCTCGCTGGTGCACATCTACTCCTGGGGCTATATGTCCCACGATCCGCACCGCGCACGCTTCTTCTCCTACCTGTCGCTCTTCACCTTCGCCATGTTGGCCCTGGTGACCGCCGACAACTTCCTGCAGCTCTTCTTCGGCTGGGAAGGGGTGGGGCTGGCCTCCTATCTGCTGATCGGCTTCTGGTACAAGAAGAAGTCGGCCAATGACGCGGCGATCAAGGCCTTCGTGACCAACCGTGTCGGCGATTTCGGCTTTGCCCTGGGCATCATGGCGATCTTCCTGGTCTTCGGCTCCGTGGCCTTTGACGATGTCTTCGCCCAGGTCGGCGACCAGGCCGATGCGGTCCTGTCCTTTGCAGGCATGTCCTTCAATGCGATCGAACTGATCGCCTTCCTCCTGTTCATCGGCGCGATGGGCAAGTCGGCGCAGTTCTTCCTGCACGTCTGGCTGCCGGACGCGATGGAAGGTCCGACGCCGGTCTCCGCCCTGATCCACGCCGCGACGATGGTGACGGCCGGTGTCTTCCTCGTCTGCCGGGCCTTCCCGATCTACGAGATGGCACCGAACGCCTCGGCCATTGTCACCGTGATCGGTGCCGTGACGGCGCTGTTCGCCGCGACGGTCGGCATGGCGCAGAACGACATCAAGCGGGTCGTGGCCTATTCGACCTGTTCGCAGCTGGGCTACATGTTCTTCGCCGCGGGCCTGGGCCTTTACGGCGCGGCTATGTTCCACCTGTTCACGCACGCCTTTTTCAAGGCACTTCTGTTCCTCGGCTCCGGCGCGGTGATCCACGGCGTCCATGACGAGCAGGACATGCGCAAGATGGGCGGGCTGTTCCGCATGATGCCGATGACCTGGCTGATGATGATCATCGGCACGCTGGCGCTGACCGGTGTCGGTTTCTCCTTCGGCGCGCTCGGCCTCTTCCTGCCGGATCTCGGCTTTGCCGGCTTCTTCTCGAAGGATGCCATCATCGAGGGCGCCTTCATGGCAGGCCGCGAGGGCGTGTTCTTCGGTATTCCGGCCTTCTGGATCGGTACCGTCGCGGCATTGCTGACGAGCTTCTACTCCTGGCGCCTGATCTTCATGACCTTCCATGGCACCTATCGCGGTCCCAAGGATGTCTATGATCACGCCCACGATCCGAAATGGCCGATGGCGCTGCCGCTGGTCGTTCTGGCTGTCGGTGCGGTGCTGGCCGGCGGGCTCTACAAGTCGAGCTTCATCGGTGACAATTCCGGCCACTTCTGGGGCGAGGCTCTTGCTGCCGGCGCCCATGGTCCGGCGGTTGCCGGCGAGGACACGCATGCCGTGGCCGCAGACAGCCATGCCGAGCCGGCGGCCGGCGATCACGCCGTCGCTGCGGCTGACGACCATGCGGTCGCGGCGGACGAGCATGCGGCCGAGGGCGATCATGGCGGTGGCCACCATCCGCCGGTCTGGGTGTTGCTCTCGCCTTTCTTCGCGACGCTGATCGGTTTCCTGGGCGCGATCTGGTTCTATCTGATCAATGAGGGCATGGGGGCCCGCATCGCCGCCCGCGGCGGTCCGCTGCACAGCTTCCTCTACAACAAGTGGTATGTGGACGAGATCTACCACTTCGTCTTCGTGCGCGGCGCAAAGGGGCTGGGCGACCTGTTCTGGAAAATCGGCGATGTCCGCATCATCGACGGCTTCGGCCCGAACGGTGTGGCCGGCTCGACCCTGGCGGCGGCCAGGCGCCTCGCCAAGGCCCAGTCCGGTTATCTCTATCACTACGCATTCGTCATGCTGATCGGCGTGCTGGGGCTTCTGCTCTGGGCCCAGTTCGGCGCAGGAGGCCAATAGATGTTTGGCGAGTTCGAAGCCTTTCTTTCGATCCTGACCTTCGTCCCGGCCATCGGCGCGCTGGTCATCGCGCTCTTCCGCTTCACGGCGCGGCCCGAGGATCAGGCCCTGATCGACCGGAATTCGCGCCTGGTGGCCTGGGTGGCGACCATGGTGACGCTGGTCCTGTCCATCATCCTGGTGGCCAATTTCGACCGTGAAACCGCGGGCTTCCAGTTCGTGCACGAGATCGAGTGGCTGGCCGAGATCGGCATGGGCTACCGGCTCGGCGTCGACGGCATCTCCGTGCTGTTCGTGCTGCTGACTGCCGGTCTGATGCCGCTGTGTATCATGGCGTCCGGCGCGATCGAGAAGCGCGTCGCCGACTACATGATCGCCTTCCTGCTGCTCGAAACCCTGGTGATCGGCGTGTTCTGCGCGCTCGACCTGGTGGTGTTCTACATCTTCTTCGAAGGCGGCCTGATCCCGATGTTCATCATCATCGGCGTGTGGGGCGGGCAGAACCGGGTCTATGCGGCCTTCAAGTTCTTCCTCTACACCCTGCTTGGCTCGGTGCTGATGCTGGTCGCGATGGTCTACATGTTCCTGCAGTCCGGAACGACCGACATCACGGCGCTGCTGGACTATGAGTTCGCCCGTAATGCCCAGATGTGGATGTGGCTGGCCTTCTTCGCTTCCTTTGCGGTGAAGATGCCGATGTGGCCGGTGCACACCTGGCTGCCGGATGCCCACGTGCAGGCGCCGACGGCGGGCTCGGTCATCCTGGCCGGTGTGCTGCTGAAGCTGGGCGGCTACGGCTTCCTGCGCTTCTCCATCCCGATGTTCCCGGAAGCGTCGGACTATTTTGCGCCGCTGGTCTTCGCGCTGTCGATCATCGCCATCATCTACACCTCGCTGGTCGCTTTCCGTCAGACCGACATCAAGAAGCTGATCGCCTATTCCTCCGTCGCCCACATGGGCTTCGTGACGATGGGCCTGTTCGCGATGAACGAGACGGGCGTGCAGGGCGCGATCTTCCAGATGATCTCGCACGGCGTGATCTCCGGCGCGCTTTTCCTGTGCGTCGGCGTGATCTATGACCGCATGCACACCCGCGAGATCGCCTTCTATGGCGGCCTCGTGCACCGCATGCCGGCCTATGCCGCGATCTTCGCGCTGTTCACCATGGCCAATGTCGGCCTGCCGGGCACGTCCGGCTTCATCGGCGAGATCATGACGATGGTCGGTGCCTTCCAGGTGAGCTGGTGGATCGCCACCGGTGCGGCGGCCGGCGTCATCCTGTCGGCCATGTACATGCTGACGATGTATCGCGATGTGGTGTTCGGCGAGATCACCAATCCGAAACTCGAGACCATCACCGACCTCAACCGCATGGAATGGGCGATCTTCATCCCGCTCATCATCATGACGCTCTGGCTCGGCGTGTCCTCGACCGTGGTGACCGACATCACGGCGGCCTCGGTCGACAATCTGATCACCAATTACAATGCGGCACTGCCCGCACCGGCCCAGTAGGAGAGGCACGCCATGACTGCGGACATGCTTTCCCAGGATCTGACGCTCCTCATCCCGGAAATCCTCCTGGCCTGCGGCGCGATGGCGCTGCTCATGCTGGGCGTGTTCCTGAAGGGCGAGGGTGCCAATCGCCTCGTGCAATGGCTGACGGTCGGCTTGCTGGCCGTCGCCGGTCTGGCAGCCCTGTTCGCCGTGACGGGCGAGGGGACAGCCTTCTCCGGCAGCTTCATCTTCGACAGTCTGGCCCGCTTCTCCAAAGTGGCCATCGGCATTGTCGCGGCGATCGCCATGCTGCTCGCCATGCCTTATCTGCAGGCGGAAAAACTCGGCAAGATGGAATACGCCATCCTGGTTACGCTCGCCGCTGCCGGCATGATGATGATGGTGTCGGCCAACGACCTGATCTCCATGTATATGGCGATCGAGCTGCAATCCCTGGCGCTCTATGTGCTGGCGGCCTTCAACCGCGACAGCCTGCGCGCCTCGGAAGCCGGCCTGAAGTATTTCGTGCTCGGCGCACTGTCGTCCGGCCTGCTGCTCTACGGGGCATCGCTGGTCTACGGTTTTGCCGGTGCCACGGGCTTCAACGAGATCGCTATCGCCGTGGAAAGCGGTCCGACGGTCGGCCTCATCTTCGGCCTCGTCTTCGTGATCTGCGGTCTGGCCTTCAAGGTTTCCGCCGCGCCTTTCCACATGTGGACGCCGGACGTCTATGAAGGTGCGCCGACGCCGGTGACGGCCTTCTTTGCGACGGCTCCCAAATTTGCCGCCATGATCCTGCTGGCCCGCGTGCTGGTCGAGCCCTTCGGCGGCATGGTCGAGCAATGGCGTGACGTGATCTGGATCCTGGCCGTGCTGTCCATGGGCATCGGCGCCTTCGGCGCGCTGACCCAGACCAATATCAAGCGCCTGATGGCCTATTCCTCGATCGCCAATATGGGCTATGCCCTGGTGGCCGTCGCGGCGGCGAGCCAGACCGGTATGTGGGCGCTTCTGGTCTATATGGTGCTCTACATGATCTCGGTGATCGGCTCCTTCGGCGCCATCCTGTCGATGCGCACGCGCGAAGGCATGGTGGAACAGATCTCCGATCTGGCCGGCGTGGCCCAGCGCAATCCGGGCCTGGGCTGGTCGATCACGGCGCTGATGTTCTCCATCGGCGGCCTGCCCTTCATGGTCGGCTTCTTCGGCAAGTTCTTCCTGATCTACGCAGCCGTCGAATCCGGCCTCCTGATCCTGGCGGTCCTTGCCGTTCTCTTCTCCGTGGTGGGCGCGGCCTACTATCTGCGGGTGGTGAAGACGGTCTGGTTCGACGAGGGCGAGGTGGAATTCGTTCCGGCAGCCCTGTCGATCTACTGGGTAACGCGCCTGGCAGGCCTGGCCACGGTGGCCCTGCTGCCGGTGGTGGGCTGGGTCGTCTACCGGGCCGTGTCCGTCGGGCTGACCGTCCTCTAGATCTTGTCGCTCCCTTCGCCTGCGATCGAGTGGCTCGACGAGACGCAATCGACCAATGCGGATGCGCGTGAGCGGGCTCTGGCTGGCGCGCGCGGTCCGCTGTGGATCGCCGCGCGCCGGCAGCTCGCCGGCCGTGGCCGTCGCGGCCGGGCCTGGACCGGGCTCGAGGGCAACCTCTTCACCACGGGGCTCTACACCTTCCAGGCCGAACCCGGCCGGGTGGCGGAACTCTCCTTTGCGGCAGCCCTGGCTGTCGCGGAAGTGTGCGACACGGCACTGCGCGATCCGGCCGCCACGCGTGTGAAATGGCCCAATGACGTGCTTGTGAACCGGCGCAAGGTGTCCGGCATCCTGCTTGAGTCGGGCCAGGCCCCCGGCGGCGGTCTGTGGCTGGCGCTCGGGATCGGGATCAATCTGGCCGCCGCGCCGGATGACAGCGAACGGCCGGCGACCTCGCTGGCGGCTGCGGGCGGTGCGATCTCGCGTGAACAGGCGCTCGACACCCTCGTCGATGCGTTCGAGCGCTGGCGCCGCCGCTGGCTGCAGGACGGGTTCGGCCCGCTGCGCGATGGCTGGCTCGCCCGGGCTCACGGGCTGGGCGAGCGCTGTGAGGCGCGGCTTCAGAACGAGACCGTGAGCGGGGTGTTTGCCGATCTGGGCCCTGACGGATCGCTGCGGCTGGACTTGGATGATGGCGGACGGCGATATATCTCCGCTGGTGACGTCTTCTTCCCCGCCGGGGTGACGGCGCCGGCGCTGAGGAGAGACTAGCCATGCTGCTCGCCATCGATTGCGGCAATACCAATACGCTGTTCGCCGTTCATGACGGCAAGACGTGGGTCGCTCAGTGGCGATCCGGCACGGATTCGACCCGTACGGCTGACGAGCACGCCGTCTGGCTGTCGCAGCTGATGTCGCTGCAGGGGTTCAAGCTGAGCGATATCACCGGCTGTGTGATTTCCACCGTGGTGCCGCAGGCCCTGTTCAACCTGCGCAATCTCTCGCGCCGCTATTGCAGCACCGAGCCGGTGATTGTGGGCGAGCCGGGCGTGCTGATGGATATCGAGGTGCGTCTCGACCGGCCGCAGGATGCCGGTGCCGACCGGCTGGTCAACGCGCTGGGTGCGCGCTCGGTCTATCAGGGGCCGCTGATCATCATCGACAGCGGGACCGCGACGACATTCGATGTGATCGGCGCCGACGGGGCCTTCGAGGGCGGCATCATCGCGCCGGGCATCAACCTGTCCATGCAGGCCCTGCACGCCGCCGCCGCTAAACTGCCGCGGGTCGCGATCGCCAAGCCACAGCGCGTGATGGGCAAGGATACGGTCTCCGCTATGCAGTCCGGCGTGTTCTGGGGCTATATCGATCTGATCGACGGTCTGGTAAACCGTCTGAAGACCGAATGGGGCGCGCCGATGACGGTTGTCGCCACCGGGGGCGTGGTGTCCCTGTTCGAAGGGGCCTCCCGCACCATCGACCATTACGATGGCGACCTGACCATTCGCGGCCTCATGGAAGTCTGGAAACTCAATGGCGGAAGCCTTGACTGATAGTTTGTATTTTCTGCCGCTCGGCGGCTCCGACGAAATCGGGATGAATCTCAACCTCTATGGCTACGGCCCGGAGGACAATCAGAAATGGATCATCGTCGATTGCGGCGTCACTTTCGGTGACCTGTCGACCCCCGGGGTCGACATCATCATGCCCGACCCCGCCTTCATCGAGGAGCGGCGCGACGATCTGATCGGCATGGTCCTGACCCATGCACACGAGGATCATATGGGTGCCGTAGCGCACCTGTGGCGCCGCCTTAAGTGCCCGATATGGGCAACACCCTTTACCGCCTGGCTGGTGCGTGACCGCCTGCGTGAATTCGGTCTCGAGGACGAGGTCGAGCTGCACGAGATCGCGCTCGACAGCCGCTTCGATCTCGGCCCCTTCGATATCCAGCTGATCACGCTGACCCACTCCATTCCCGAGCCCAACGGCCTGGCGATCCGCACGCCGGCCGGTCTGGTGCTGCACACCGGCGACTGGAAGATCGACCCCGATCCGCTGATCGGAGAGACGACCGACGTGTCGGCGCTGACGGCGCTGGGCGAGGAGGGTGTGCTGGCCATGGTCTGCGACAGCACGAACGTCTTCTCGGCCGGCGAGAGCGGCTCGGAATCGGGCGTGAAGGAAGAGCTGGTGAAGGTCGTCGGCGAGAACACGACCGGCAAGGTCGCCATCGCGGCCTTCGCCTCGAATGTGGCGCGCCTGCAATCGGCGATCGAGGCGGCCGAGGCCAATGGCCGGCGTGTGTGCCTTGTGGGCCGTTCCATGCATCGCATGACGGCGGCGGCGAAGTCCGTCGGTCTGCTGAGCCATGTGCAGGATTTCGTCGGCGAAGAGGAGGCGGGTTTCTTCCCGCCGGAGAAAATCCTCTATCTGTGCACCGGTTCGCAAGGCGAGCCGCGCGCGGCGTTGTCGCGGATTGCCGAGGGCAATCACCGCAATGTCACGCTGGGTTCCGGCGATACGGTGATCTTCTCCAGCCGCGTCATTCCCGGAAACGATATCGGCATTTTCCAGCTGCAGAACCGGCTCGCCGAGCGTGGTGTGGAGATCATCACCGAGAAGAACCGCCCGGTTCACGTTTCCGGCCACCCGTGCCGCGACGAACTGGCCCAGATGTATCAATGGGCCCAGCCGAAAGTGGCGATCCCGGTGCATGGCGAGCGCCGTCACCTGATCGAGCACGCAGCCTTTGCCCGCCAGCTGCAGGTGCCGCACGCCGTCACGGTTCGCAATGGCGACATGGTGGAGCTGCGCGCCGATGGCGGGGCGTCGATTGTCGACGAGGCGCCGGCGGGCCGGCTGCATCTCGACGGCAATTTCGTGACCGACGCCAATGCCCTGTCGATGCGCGAGCGCCGCAAGCTGGCCTATGCCGGCCAGGTCACTGTGGCGATGGCGGTGCATGGCAAGAAGGGCGAGCTGGTCTCCGGTCCCGATGTGCGGTCCATGGGTGTCGCCGAGGACCGGTCCTTCTCGCTGGACGAATTCCTCGACGCGCTGGCCGACGAGGCCGAACGGGCGTTCGACCGTCTGTCCAATCGCGACCGCCGTGACGTGGAAACGGCGGAAGAGGAAGTGCGCCGCGCGGTGCGCCGCGAAGCAAACCGGATCTGGGGTAAGAAGCCCTGGGTCGAGGTGATCATTCTGGAGGTTTGAGATGAAGATCGGACGTCTGAACCATGTCGGCGTGGCCGTGCCGGATATCGAGGCGGCCAAGGCGACCTATGCCGGGCTCTACGGCGCGGATGACGCGACGGAGACGAAGGACTTCCCGCATCTGGGGGTTCGCGTCGCCTTCGTGCATCTGGCCAATTCCGAGATCGAACTGCTCGAGCCGCTCGGCGATGACAGCCCGGTCCACAAATTCCTCGAACGCAATCCCAGGGGCGGCCAGCACCATCTGTGCTTTGAAGTGCCCGACATCGTCGCGGCGCGCGATGCGATGGTGGCAAAGGGTGCGACCGTTCTGGGGACGGGTGAGCCCTATATCGGCGCTCATGGCGTGCCCGTGATCTTCATTCATCCGAAGAATTCCCACGGGCAACTCATTGAACTCATGCAGGAACCGGCCTGATGCCGCGCTGGGCTCAATACGTCCTGCCGGGGATCGCTTTGGCGCTCTGGCTGTCGCGCTTCTTCATCCGCGATGACGGGGTGGGCGTGGTCAACGGGCTGGTCGTCTTCCTGATCGTGTGGTGGCTGGTCTTCTTCATGATGCTGCCGATCGGCGTGCGGTCCCAGGAAGAGGCCGGAGATATCGTGGCGGGAACCGAGCCCGGTGCGCCGATGGCGCCCGACCTGCTGAAGAAGGGCTGGTGGTGCACGATCGTCACCTCCGGCATCTGGATCATCTACTACATCATCAACGAATCCGGCCTGGTGGCGCGCTACATGCCTACCGATGGCAGCTGGGGATAGAACAGACGGCCTTCGGGAGACGGGCCGGCAGTGAGGGGAAACGCATGAGTGACAGTCAGACGGAACGGGGCGCGCCGCGCCGCGGGGTTTTCACGCGGTTTCTCGACGGGGTGGAATGGCTGGGAAATCTGCTGCCGCACCCGGTCACCCTGTTCGCGATCCTGGCCGTCGGCATCGTGCTGCTGTCCGGCGTGTTCGGCTGGCTCGGGGTCGCGGTCGAGGATCCGCGCCCGGCCGGTGCCCGCGGCGTCGCCGAGGATGGCATGATCCGCGCGGTGAGCCTGCTCGATGGCGATGGCATTCGCCGGATCTGGACCAGCCTCGTCACGAATTTCACCGGTTTCGCACCGCTCGGCGTGGTGCTGGTCGCCATGCTGGGCGTCGGCGTCGCCGAGAAGTCGGGTCTCTTGTCTGCCGCCGTCCGGGCCATGGTGCTGTCCGCGCCGCGTCACGTGGTGACGGTGGCTGTCGTGTTCGCCGGCATTCTCTCGAACACGGCCTCCGAGGTCGGCTATGTCGTGCTGATCCCGCTCGCCGGCGCGATCTTCTACGCTCTGGGCCGGCATCCGCTGGCCGGCATGGCCGCCGCCTTTGCCGGTGTCTCCGGCGGTTACAGCGCCAATCTGCTCATCGGCACGATCGACCCGCTGCTCGCCGGCATCACCCAGGAAGCGGCGCGGCTGATTGATCCGGATTATGAAGTCCTGGCGACCGCGAACTGGTATTTCATGTTCGCCTCCACCTTCGTGATCACGGCCATCGGCTCGCTCGTGACCATTTTCATCGTCGAGCCCAAGCTGGGGAAATACGATCCGTCCCGGGCCGACGAGACCGTGCTCGACAAGCACATGATGCAGCCGTTGGCGGCGGTTGAGCGCAAGGGCCTGCTGTGGGCCGGTCTGGCCATTCTGGGCGTCTTCGCCCTCATGGCGCTCACGCTTGCGCCTGAATGGGGCGTGCTGCGCAACCCGGACACCGGCGACCGTATCGCGTCACCCTTCTTCCGCGGTTTCGTGGTGTGGATCCTGATCTTCTTCATTGCGGCAGGCTATGCCTATGGCCGGGCCACCGGCACCATGAAGACCGACCGGGACGTGATCGACGCCATGGCCGGTGCGATCAGCGCCCTGGGCCTCTATATCGTCCTGGTCTTCTTTGCCGCCCAGTTCGTCGCCTTCTTCGGCTGGACCAATCTGGGTGCGATCACGGCCGTGACCGGCGCGCAATTCCTGCAGGATACCGGCATGACCGGCCCGCTGGTCTTCTTCCTCTTCATCCTGATGTGCGCGGTGATCAATCTGTCGCTGGGATCGGCCTCGGCGCAGTGGGCCGTCACCGCGCCGATCTTCGTGCCGATGCTGATGCTGATCGGCTATGCCCCGGAAGTGATCCAGGCGGCCTACCGGATCGGCGATTCATCGACCAATATCATCACCCCGATGATGAGCTATTTCGGCCTCATCCTCGCCTGGGCAACGCGCTATGACAAAAACCTGGGCGTCGGCACGCTGATCGCGATGATGCTGCCCTACAGCATCTTCTTCCTCCTCTTGTGGTCCAGCTTCTTCTTCCTGTGGACGTTCGGCCTCGACCTCCCGGTCGGCCCGGGATCGCCCACCTATTATCCGGTCGAGGCCGAGTAGGGCTCAGGCGCGTTCGACCCGCGCGGCAAAACAGCCGTGCGCGGCATTGTGGACGTCGATATAGGCGATCTCGCTGCGGGCGAGGGCGGTCTCGATGGCCGCGCGCGGATCGCCGGTCAGGACCAGGTCGGCGCCGGCCAGCATCCCCGTGCTGTCGAACAGGCGCAGCGCCAGCGGGCGGCCCCGCATGACGGGCGGGATCTCGTCGGTCAGCTCGGCGGCCTCGGCCGCGTTCTCCCGCACATAGATCGCATAGGCCGAGCGGTAGGGCGTGTCGGCGCTGTGGCTTTCATGATGGAGCAGCAGCACGCTTTCGCCCGGCTCGGCATCGTCCAGCGTGATGCGGCAGGGAAAGCCGGGCTTGACGGTCACGGCCTTGCGGACAATGCCGCGGGCGGCGAGTTCCGCGTCGGGCAGACCGAACAGGGGGCGGAAGGGTTCCGGCGACAGGCCGGTGATACGGAAGGTCATCTCGGGCACTCCTGGATGTGACGATCACCTTGTGCCGCCGGCCAATGGCTGCGCCCACCCGATCCTTGCGATTGTATCCGGCCTTGCGATTGTATCCGGCCTTGCGATTGTATCCGGCATGGCCTGACGCCATGTCTTGAACGATCTGACCCTCAACCGGAGCCTGACCCATGCCGCACGTCATCCTGCACCATTCCGATCTCGACGCCCTGGGCCTGACGCCCGAACGGCTGGTCGATGCGGTCTTCCACGGCATGGAGGCGAGCGAGCTTTTCGATCCGAACGACATCAAGGTGCGCGTTGTGCCCGTCAGCCACTACCGCAATGGCCGCAACAACTATTCCTTCATCCACGCCGAAGCCCGGATCATGCCGGGGCGCACGCCGGCGCAGAAGGCGGCGATGTCCGACCTCGTCCTGTCGGCCGTGCAGGCGCTCGATACGCCGGTGGCGTCCATCACCGTCGAGGTCAGCGATATCGACCGGGCCTGCTATGCCAAGGCGGTGACGCAGGAAAGCGGTGTGACACTGAAGGCCTGAGCCCTGTGGCGCAAGACTGACAGAGGCGGGGAAGGGGCCTTGTCATCGCTTCCCAACGCGTTCTAATGGGGGTTGAACCTCTTATCGCGGAATTCCCCACCCATGCGCCTGTCCCGCTTCTTCCTGCCCGTCCTCAAGGAAACCCCCTCCGACGCCCAGATCGTCTCGCACCAGCTGATGCTGCGCGCCGGCATGATCCGGCAGCAATCCGCCGGCATCTATTCCTGGCTGCCGCTGGGTCTGAAGGTGCTCAAGAAGGTCGAGCAGATCGTCCGCGAGGAGCAGAACCGCGCCGGTGCGGTGGAGCTGCTGATGCCGACCATCCAGTCGGCCGATCTGTGGCGCGAAAGCGGCCGCTATGACGATTACGGTGCGGAGATGCTGCGCATCACGGATCGTCACGAGCGCGACATGCTGTTCGGGCCGACGAACGAGGAGATGATCACCGAGATCTTCCGCTCCTATTGCCGGTCCTACAAGGACCTGCCCAAGCTGCTCTACCACATCCAGTGGAAGTTCCGGGACGAGATCCGCCCGCGCTTCGGCGTGATGCGGGGCCGCGAATTCCTGATGAAGGACACTTATTCCTTCGATCTGGACGAAGAGGCGGCGCGCCGCTCCTACAACAAGATGTTCATCGCCTATCTGAACACCTTCTCGCGGATGGGTCTGAAGGCCGTGCCGATGAAGGCGGATACCGGCCCGATCGGCGGTGATCTGTCGCACGAGTTCATCGTGCTGGCGGAAACCGGCGAGAGCGAAGTGTTCTGCCATGCCGGTCTCGTCGACATGGGCGCACCGGGCACGGACATCGATTTCGATGGCGATCTGCAGCCGCTGGTCGACCAGCGCACCGCGCTCTATGCCGCAACCGACGAGATGCATGAACCCGACGTGTTCGCCCGGGTGCCCGAGGACCGCCGTCTGACGGCGCGCGGTATCGAGGTGGGGCATATCTTCTATTTCGGCACCAAATATTCCGATCCGATGAAGGCGCTGGTCACGCATCCCGACGGCAAGGAGCGGGCAGTGCATATGGGCTCCTACGGCGTCGGCGTGTCGCGCCTCCTGGGCGCGATCATCGAGGCGCATCACGACGAGAAGGGCTGTATCTGGCCCGAGGAAGTCGCGCCCTTCGGTGTCGGTATTCTCAATCTGCGTGCCGGCGATGGCGAGGCCGATGCGGCCTGTGAAGACGCTTATGGCAAGCTCACCGCCGCCGGTCTCGACCCGCTCTATGACGACACGTCGGAACGGCCGGGCGGCAAGTTTGCCACGGCCGACCTGATCGGCTTGCCCTACCAGCTCGTCATCGGTCCGCGCGGTCTGAAAGAGGGCAAGGTGGAGCTGAAAGTGCGCCGCACCGGCGAAACCCACGAGCTTTCGCCGGAGGATGCCGTCAACCGTCTCGCCGAAAGGGCTTTTGCCGATGGCTGATCCCGCAGTCCGTGCAGCCGGGGGCGCACGCCCCTTCTCGCCCTATGAATTCATGCTGGCCTTCCGCTATCTGCGGGCCCGGCGGAAGCATGGCGGCGTCGCACTGATTGCCATGATCTCCTTTGGCGGGATCACCCTGGCCGTTCTCGGCCTGATCGCTGTCATGTCGATCATGAACGGTTTCCGGGCGGAGCTCTTCAGCCAGCTGCTCGGCTTTCAGCCGCATGTCTATGTCGATACACGTAATCTCGATGCCGAGCGTGTCGAAGCGCTGGTGCGCGAGCTTGAGGCGATGCCGGGCGTGCTCAGCGCCGATCCGGTGGTCCAGGGGCAGGTCCTGGCGTCGTCCGAGCGCTATCAGAGTGTCATCGTCGTGCTGGGTACCCGGCCCGGGGACGTTGCTGCGCTGGACGTGATTGCCAATCCATCGCCGGACGGCCGCACCGGCCTCGTCGAGGGCAGTCTCGACGGCTTCGGTGAGGGCCATAATGGCGGTGACACGATCATCCTGGGCTCGGGGATTGCCCGGCGTCTCGCTGTCGGTGTCGGCGACCGGGTGACCTTCACCACGGCCCGCGGCACGCCGACCGTGTTCGGGGCGCGGCCCAACCAGAAAGCCTATTATGTCGGGGCCGTCCTGGCCGCCGGCGTGTCGACCATCGACGAGAGTGCGGCCTTCATGCCGCTGGACCAGGGCCGGGTCTTCTTTGCCAAGGGCGAGGGGACCGACCAGATCCAGGTGCGGCTGACCGATCCGGACATGGCCGCCAGCATGGTGGGAAGCATCGGTGCGCTCGCCGGTCCCGACGCCGCCGCCTATGACTACACCCAGCTCAACCCGGCCTTCTACAACGCGCTGGAATTCGAGCGCACCGCGATGCGGCTCATCCTGTCGATCGTTGTCGCGATCGCCGCGATGAACATCATCTCCGGCCTGGTGATGCTGGTGAAGAACAAGGGGCGCGACATCGCCATCCTGCGCACCATGGGGGCAACGCAGGCGTCCGTGATGCGCGTCTTCCTGATCGTCGGAGCGTCGATCGGGGTTCTCGGCACGCTGGCCGGCATCCTTCTGGGCATTCTCTTCGTGGTGAATATCGGCCCGATCCAGGATTTCATCACCTGGACGACAGGCACCAATCCCTGGGATCCGAGCGTCTATTTCCTCTATCGCATTCCGGCCAAGCTGGACTGGGGCGAGGTGGCCTTCATCTCCATCTTCGGCTTCATCGTCTCGCTGCTGGTGACGCTGCCGCCGGCCTGGCGCGCCGCGCGTCTCGATCCCGTGGAGGCGCTGCGCTATGAGTGATCCCGTCCTCGATCTGCGCGAGATCGTGCGCACCTACGTAACCGAAGCCGACACGCTGGAAGTGCTGCGCGGGGTCAGCCTGACCCTGATGCCCGGCGAGATCGTCGGCCTGGTCGGACCCTCCGGTTCCGGCAAGTCGTCGCTCCTGCATGCCGCGGGTCTGCTGGAACGGCCCGATGGCGGGGAAGTGGTTGTCTGCGGCGCGGCGACAAGCGGCCTGTCCGACCGGCAGCGCACGGCGATCCGCCGCCGGGATATCGGCTTTGTCTACCAGTTCCACCACCTGCTGCCCGAATTCGATGCGCGCGAGAATATCGTGCTGCCGCAGCTGATCGGAGGTGTGCCGCGCAAGGCGGCCATCGCGCGGGCCGATGCCCTGCTCGAGCGGCTGGGCCTGTCCGACCGCGCCACCCACCAGCCCTCGCAATTGTCCGGCGGCGAGCAGCAGCGTGTCGCCATCGCCCGTGCGCTGGCCAATGCACCGCATGTGCTGCTGGCCGACGAGCCGACCGGCAATCTCGACCCGACCACCTCGGCGACCGTGTTCGAGGCCTTCCGCGAGACGGTGCGCGATGCCGGGGCCGCGGCCCTGGTGGCGACGCATAATCACGACCTCGCGGCCAGGATGGATCGTGTCGTGACCTTCCAGGACGGGCATCTCACGCCCTACAGCCCGGAAACGGCCTAGATATTCCCGGAGCATGCCTGACGGAACATTTGCGGAACTTTCTGCTTGACGCCGTGCTTGTGCCGAAATAGAACAAACACGGAACATGAATTCGGGAGGTTGTCATGCGCCGCGTTCTTCAAGATGTCTCTGCCGCCACGGCTGTGCTGGGTTTCGCCTGGATGATCGCCATGTGGGGAAGCGTGCTCGGCGCGGCCTGAGGCGAGTGCGGGCGCGGGCGCAGTGCAGGGCGCAGGTCTTTCCGGTCGCGTTTACTGAGATCGGGCCCGCAAGCCTGATTTCGCCTGAGGCGTTCCTGGCGTAGTTTATTGGCCTCTCGACTCGCGGCGGCCGGTTTCGGTTTGTTTGGCGGGGCTTTTGTCCCGATGATGCGCGTGGCGGGGCGGTTCTGAAACGCTGACGGAGCGGGCGATGACGGCGAAACAACCCTTTGTGCATCTTCGGGTCCGCTCGCCCTATTCGCTGCTCGAGGGTGCGATCCGCATGCCGCAGATGGTGTCGGCCTGCCGCGAGCACGGCATGCCCGCCATCGCGCTGACCGACAGCAATAACCTCTTCGGCGCCCTGGAATTCTCCGAGGTCATGGCCGGGGCAGGGATCCAGCCGATCGTCGGCTGTACGCTCGCTGTGCGCACGGTCGACCCGCATCCGGGCGAACGCGCCGAACCGGAAGGCATGCTGGCACTGCTGGTGCAGGACCGCACCGGTTATGAAAACCTCATGGCACTGTCCAGTGCCGCCTATCTCGACGTTGACGGGTCGGAAGAGCCGCATGTGCCGCTGTCCCTCGTGCTCGAGCATGCGGAAGGCCTGATCTGTCTGACGGGCGGTCCGGACGGCGTGCTTAACCGCTTTGTGACCGGCGGGCGGCAGCCGGAAGCCACCCGGTTGCTGGAGCGCCTCTCGGCGGCCTTCGGCGACCGGCTCTATGTCGAGCTGCAGCGTCACGGGCTCGCCGAGGAGCTGGAGGCCGAGAACTGGCTGGTCGAGGAGGCCTACAGCCGCGGCCTGCCGCTGGTCGCCACCAACGAGGCCTATTTCCCGGACCCCTCGATGCACAAGGCGCATGATGCGCTCCTGTGTATTTCCGAAAGCTCCTACGTCTCGGTGCAGGACCGCCGCCGGGTGACGCCGGATCACTATCTCACCTCGCCGGACGACATGAATGCGCGCTTTTCGGATCTGCCCGAAGCGCTCGCCAACACGCTGGAGATCGCCCGGCGCTGTGCCTACCGGGTGCGCACGCACGCGCCCATCCTGCCCAGCTTTCCCACCCGGGACGGGCGTGACGAGGCCGAGGAGCTTGCCGCCCGCGCCCATGAGGGCCTGACGGAACGCCTCGCCGCCGGCGCCGATGCCGCGCCGGAGGAAGCCTATCGCGAGCGGCTGGATTTCGAGCTCGGCATCATCCGCCAGATGGGCTTTCCCGGCTACTTCCTGATCGTTTCCGACTTCATCCAGTGGGCCAAGGCGCATGACATTCCGGTCGGGCCGGGCCGGGGTTCCGGCGCCGGCTCGCTCGTGGCCTACGCGCTGACCATTACCGATCTGGACCCGCTGCGCTTCGGTCTCCTGTTCGAGCGCTTCCTCAATCCGGAACGCGTCTCCATGCCGGACTTCGACGTCGACTTCTGCCAGGAGCGGCGCGGCGAGGTGATCCGCTATGTGCAGGAGCGCTACGGTCATGACCGCGTGGCGCAGATCATCACCTTCGGCACCCTGCAGGCCCGCGCCGTGGTGCGCGATACCGGCCGCGTGCTGCAATTGCCCTTCGGCCTGGTCGACAAGCTGGCCAAGCTGGTGCCGTCCAATCCGGCCAATCCGGTCACCCTGGCCGAGGCGCTCAAGATCGAGCCGCGGCTGGAGGAGATGCGCCGCGACGACGATGCCGTCGACAGCCTGCTCACGGTCGCGCTGCGGCTGGAGGGCTTCTTCCGCAATGCCTCCACCCACGCCGCCGGTGTGGTGATCGGCGACCGCAAGCTCTCCGAACTCGTCCCGCTCTACCGCGATCCGCGCTCCGACATTCCCGCCACCCAGTTCAACATGAAATGGGTCGAGCCGGCGGGCCTGGTGAAGTTCGACTTCCTGGGCCTGAAAACCCTCACCGTGATCGCCCGCGCGCTGGGCTATATCGCCTCGGCCGGCAAGGAGGTTCCCGATATCGAGGGGATCGACTTCGACGACAAGGCGACGTTCGAGCTTCTCCAGTCCGGCCATGCGATCGGCGTGTTCCAGCTGGAAAGCTCGGGCATGCGCGACACGCTGAAGAAGATGAAGCCGGACGCGATCGAGGACCTGATCGCCCTGATCTCGCTCTACCGCCCCGGGCCGATGAAGAATATCGACGTTTATGTCGACCGGAAGTTCGGCCGGGCCGAGGTCGATTGTCTCCACCCAGATCTGGAAGGCGTGCTGCAGGAGACCTACGGCGTCATCATCTACCAGGAACAGGTGATGCAGATCGCGCAGATCCTGTCCGGCTACTCGCTCGGCGAAGCCGACCTTCTGCGCCGTGCCATGGGCAAGAAGAAGAAGGAGGAGATGGACAAGCAGAAAGTCCGTTTTCTCGAGGGCGCCGAGGCCAAAGGTGTGAGCCGCGAGAAGGCCTCCTACATCTTCGAACTCGTTGCCGAGTTTGCCGGCTACGGCTTCAACAAGTCCCACGCCGCCGCCTATGCGGCGATCGCCTACCGGACGGGCTATCTCAAGGCCAATTATCCGGTCGAGTTCATGGCGGCGCTGATGTCGCTCGACGCGGCCAATACCGACAAGCTGGCCGCCTTCTTCCAGGAAATCCGCCGCATGGGGATCGAGGTGCGGCCGCCGGACGTCAATGCGTCCGAGGCCGATTTCTCGGTCGAGGAGGGGACGATCCGCTTTGCCCTCGGCGCGATCCGCAATGTCGGCTTTTCGGCGATGGAGCACATCGTGGCCGAGCGGTCGGAGAACGGGCCGTTCAGGGATCTCTATGATTTCGCCGAACGCGTCGATCCGCGGCATATCAACAAGCGCACATTCGAAAATCTGGCGCGGGCCGGGGCGTTCGACAGTCTCGATCCCGACCGGGCCCGGGTGCTGGAAAGCGCGGAAACCCTGCTCTCCATGGCCCAGCACGCCGCGCAGCAGCGCGAGAGTGCCCAGGCCAGCCTGTTCGGCGGTGGCGGGGATGATGTCGCGCTGGAGCGCCCGCGCCTGCCGCAACCCGATCCCTGGACCGCGACCCAGAGGCTGGATGCGGAACTCTCCGCCATCGGCTTCTATCTCTCCGGTCACCCGCTGGATGACATGGCCGAACACCTGGCCAGCCGCGGCGTCGTCTTCCATGCCGAGGCGCCGGCGCGTGTCGCCGACGGCGCTACCGCGCTGCGCCTGTCCGGCATGGTGCGCCGGCGTCAGGAGCGTGTCTCGAACAAGTCCGGCGAGCGCTTTGCCTGGGTGACGCTGTCGGATCCCACGGGCGAGTTCGAGGTGTTTGTCGCGCCGGAACTCCTGCGCACTTCGCGCGACCTGCTCGACAGCGGCCAGGCGGTGCTGGTGAATTGCCGGGTCGACGAGCGGGACGAGCAGATTTCCTTCTTTGCCGACCGTCTGGAAGTGCTGGATATGCAGGTGTGTGCCGAGCGTCTGCGCGTGCGTCTGGACGATGCGGCAGCGCTGTCGCGCATCCATGCGCGGCTGGAGCGGGCCAACGGCCGGGCGGATGTCTCCAGGGACGCGGTGATCGATCTTTTCGTGCCGATTGCGGGCGGCGGGGAGGTGGAATTGCGCCTGCCGGGCCGGCACAGCGCCGACAGCGCGCTGCAGGCGGCGCTGAAGGGCGTTGACGGTGTCGCTTCGGTTGAAGTGGCCTAGGCATTGGCATGACACGGCCGGACACCGGCTGTCCGCGTGATCCGCTGCTCTGAAGCGCCTTGCCCCGCTTGCCAAACCGGCTGTCTTGGGCCTATAAGCCGCGCCATCACGCACACGGGGCATCGTCCGGCCGAAGGCCTGACGCTCCGGTGCCGTTCGCATGTGCGGGCGGCTCCGCTCCGTGGAGGCCAACCGGAAAAGGAAAAATCGATGGCTCTCCCTGAATTCAGCATGCGCCAGCTGCTCGAAGCCGGCTGTCACTTCGGTCACCAGACCCACCGCTGGAACCCGAAGATGAAGGACTTCATCTTTGGCGAACGGTCCAACATCCACATTATCGACCTGTCCCAGTCCGTCCCGCTGCTCCACCAGGCCCTGGTGAAGGTGCGCGAAACGGCGGCCAAGGGCGGTCGCGTCCTCTTCGTCGGCACGAAGCGCCAGGCCCAGGAACCCCTGGCCCAGGCTGCGTCGCGCTGCGCCCAGTACTACATGAACCAGCGCTGGCTCGGCGGTACGCTGACCAACTGGCGCACCATCTCCAACTCGATCGCCCGTCTGCGCGAGCTGGAAACGATGTTCGAAGGTGAGGGCGGCCTGGCCGGCCTGACCAAGAAGGAACAGCTGATGCTGACCCGTGAGCGCGAGAAGCTCGACCGGTCGCTCGGCGGCATCAAGGACATGGGCGGCACGCCGGACCTGATGTTCGTGATCGACACGAACAAGGAAGCCATCGCCATCCAGGAAGCCAAGAAGCTGGGCATTCCGGTGATCGCCGTGGTCGACACGAATTGCGACCCGGATCCGATCGACTTCCCGATCCCGGGCAATGACGACGCCTCGCGCGCGATCGCCCTGTACTGCGACCTGATCGCTGACGCTGTGCTGGACGGCATGGCCGACAGCCAGATGGCCATGGGCATGGATCTGGGCGAAGCCGAAGCACCGGTCGAGACGCTGGTCGAGGAAACTGCCGCCGAAGAGACCGCTGCCACGGAAGCCGAAGCCGCGAAGGGCGACGAGGCTGCCACGGAAACGTCGTCTGAATCTGACAAGACCGAAGCGTAAGCTTCGATTTCACGAGCGATAATCCAGGAGATACCGATGGCCGCGATTACTGCTGCTCTCGTCAAGGAACTGCGCGAAAAGACCGGCGTAGGCATGATGGACTGCAAGAAGGCGCTGAACGAGACCGATGGCGACTTCGAAGCCGCCGTTGACTGGCTGCGCAAGAAGGGCCTGTCCAAGGCTGCCAAGAAGGCTGACCGTGTTGCTGCCGAAGGCCTCGTTGCCGTGGCAACCGAAGGCGGCCAGGGTGCCGTCGTCGAGGTGAACTCGGAAACCGACTTCGTCGCCCGGAACGAGAAGTTCCAGTCGGCGGTGAAGGAAATCGCCGCGCTCGCGATCGGCACGTCCGGTGATGTGGACACCCTGAAGGCCGCCAAGCTCGCTTCCGGCGACACCGTCGAGGACAAGCTGACCAACCTGATCGCCACGATCGGCGAGAACATGGCGCTGCGCCGCGCCGCCGTCGTGACGGCCGAGCCGGGCGTGGTCGCCAGCTATGTCCACAATCCGGCTGCGGACGACATGGGCGCCATCGGCGTCCTGGTCGGGCTGAAGTCGGGCGGCGATGCCGCCAAGCTGGCCGATCTTGGCCGCAAGATCGCGATGCACGTCGCGGCCGGTTCGCCGGCTGTGGCCGTCTCCGTCGATGTCGACGGCGTCGACTCGGCCCTGGCGGACAAGGAACGCGAAGTGTTCGCCGACCAGGCCCGCCAGTCCGGCAAGCCGGAAAACATTATCGAGAAGATGGTGGAAGGCCGCATGCGCAAGTTCTACGAGGAAGTCGTGCTCTTGAAGCAGGCTTTCGTCATGGACCCGGACCGCACCATCGAGCAGGTGCTGGCCGATGCCTCCAAGGAACTGGGCACGCCGGTCGAGATCTCCGGCTTCGCGCGCATGGCGCTGGGCGAAGGCGTCGAGAAGAAGTCCGAAGACTTCGCCGCCGAGGTCGCTGCGGCGACCGGCCAGTCCTGATCGTACTGAAAGCGGTGGCGCTTTAAAGCGCCGCCGCTTTCTATATGCTGCACGCCGTGACTGATTCATCTGTATCCGGGCCGGTTTCAGGCCAAGAGAACCCGCCGCAATTCCGGCGGGTTCTGCTCAAGATTTCCGGCGAAGCCCTGATGGGCGACCAGAACTACGGGATCGATATGCCGATGGCAGATCGCATCGCGTCCGAGGTCGCCGAGGCCGTGCGTGCCGGTACCGAAATCTGCCTGGTGATCGGCGGCGGGAATATCTTCCGCGGGCTCACCGGTGCCGCCAAGGGCATGGACCGGGCCGCGGCCGACTATATGGGCATGCTGGCCACCGTCATGAATGCGCTGGCCATGCAGACCGCGCTGGAACGCATCGGTGTCCAGACGCGTGTCCAGTCTGCCATTCCCATGACGACAGTGTGCGAGCCCTATATCCGGCGCCGCGCCATCCGCCATATGGAAAAGGGCCGGGTGGTGATCTTCGCCGCCGGCACGGGCAATCCCTTTTTCACCACCGATACGGCTGCCGCCCTGCGTGCGGCCGAGATGGGCTGCGACGCGCTGCTCAAGGGCACGCAGGTCGACGGTGTCTATTCCGACGATCCACGCAAGAACCCGGACGCGGAACGCTATGATCAGCTCGACTATCTCGACGTGCTGACCCGCGATCTCAAGGTGATGGACGCCTCGGCGGTGACGCTGATGCGGGAAAATGCCATTCCGATCGTCGTGTTCAGCATTCACGAGAAGGGCGGTCTGGCCCGCGTCCTGGCCGGCCAGGGCGTGTGCACCATGATCGGCAAGCCGCGGCCCGCCCCGTCAGCTGGCAAATAACAGGAAAGAGCAAGCCATGAGCGACGATATCGATTTCGACGAAGCCGACCTCAAGCGGCGCATGGACGGGGCGATCGAGGCCCTGCGCAAGGAATTCGGCGGTTTGCGCACCGGCCGCGCCAGCGCCGGCCTGCTCGATCCGATCAAGGTCGAGGCCTATGGCACGCCGACCCCGATCAACCAGGTCGCAACGGTCTCGGTTCCCGAACCGCGCATGATTTCGGTCCAGGTGTGGGACCGGACCATGGTCGCTGCCGTGGACAAGGCGATCCGCAATTCCGGTATCGGCCTGAACCCGGTGATGGAAGGCCAGTTGCTGCGTATTCCGATCCCGCCGCTCAATGAGGAGCGCCGCGCCGAGATCGCCAAGCTGGCCGGCACCTATGCCGAGCACGCCCGCGTCGCCGTGCGCAATGTGCGCCGCGACGGTATGGATGCGCTCAAGAAGATGGAAAAGGATGGCGTGCTGTCCGAGGACGAGCACAAATCCTTCGCCGAGGACGTGCAGAAACTGACGGACGATGCGATCAAGCGGATCGATGAGAGCCTGAAGACCAAGCAAGAAGAGATCATGCAGGTCTGATCCCCCGCTTGCGGAGCGAACCCATGACCGACGACGCTTCCGCTACCCGGCCGGGGCCCGCCCATGTGGCGATCATCATGGACGGCAATGGCCGCTGGGCGAAATCCCGCGGCCGGCCGCGGGCCTTCGGGCACCGGCGCGGCGTCGAGACCGTGCGCAAGGCGGTCGAGACCGCCGGCGATCTCGGCGTGCGCTATCTGACATTGTTCTCTTTCTCGACGGAAAACTGGAACCGTCCGGCCGATGAGGTCGGGGCGCTGTTCCAGCTGATGAAGACCTATGTCGAGGCCGATCTCGAACAGCTTGCCGCGCGCGGGGTGCGGATCCGCATCATCGGCCGGCGCGACAATCTGGGCGAGGACATCAAGGCGATCATCGAACGGGCCGAGACGCAGACCGCCGCAAACGACCGGTTTCACCTCACCATCGCTTTCAATTACGGCGGACGGGACGAGCTGGTGCGTGCCGCGCAGACGCTCGCCCGGGCCGCGCGGGACGGCGAGATCGATCCTGACACCATCGACAATGCAGCCTTCGAGCAGGCCCTCGACACGCATGGCCTGCCCGATGTCGATCTTTTGATCCGCACCAGCGGGGAAGAGCGCATTTCCAACTTCCTGCTGTGGCAGCTGGCCTATGCGGAACTCCTCTTCCTCGATGTGCTGTGGCCGGACTTCTCGGCACAGCATTTCGCCGAGGCGGTCGATGCCTTCAAGCAGCGCAGCCGGCGCTATGGTGGGCTCGATGCCGGCGCGGCGTGACCCGGTCTTCCGGCGCCGTCTGATCTCGGCGCTGCTGCTGGGGCCGCTGGCGCTGGTCCTGTTGTGGATGGGCGGGCTGGTCTTTACCGCCTGGGTGGCCGCCTTCGCTGCGGCCATGGCCTGGGAATGGATCCAGATGTCGGACCCCAAGGCGCCGCCGGTGGCCTATGCCATTGCCTGTGCCACCGCCTCCGGGGCGGTCCTGCTGGCTGGCGAGACCTCGACCCAGGATGCGCTGTTCTGGGGCGCCGCCGGAACGCTGGCGGCCGGTATCGAGCGCTGGCGGCGCGGCTGGTCGATCGAGGTGCTGGGCGTGCTCTACGTGTCGCTGGCTGCGGGATTGCTCGCTTCCATGCGCGCCGAAGCCGAGCATGGCCTGCCGATGGTGGTGCTGCTGTTTGCCATCGTTTGGGCTGCGGACAGTCTGGCGTATATTGCCGGAACCTGGCTGGGCGGTCCGAAACTCGTGCCCCAGGCCAGTCCCAACAAGACCTGGTCCGGCTTCATTGCCGGGCTTGCCGCCGGAACCGCTGCGGGCGTGGCCGCCGGCGCGGTCTTCGATCTCAACCTGCCGGTGGTGGCCGTTTTTGCGGCGGTCGTCGCCGTCGCATCCGTGCTGGGCGATCTGGCGATGTCCCTGTTCAAGCGCAGTTTCAACGTCAAGGATTCCGGAACGCTGATTCCGGGCCATGGCGGCGTGCTGGATCGTGTCGATGCGCTGATGCTGGCGGTGATCACCGCCGTGCTGTTCCAGCGTGTGATCCCGCTGGGCTGGGGAATGTCATGACCGCGCCCCGCCGTATCAGCGTTCTGGGCGCTACCGGCTCGGTCGGACTGGCCACGCTCGACCTGGTCGCCCGGGCGGCGCCGGGGACGTTTGACGTGGTCGCGCTGACCGCGCGGACCAATGCCGTGGAGCTGGCCCGGCAGGCGATCCGGCACCGGGCCTCGCATGTCGCGATTGCCGACCCCGCCGCCGCGCCGGAATTGCGCGAGGCCCTGGCCGGTCATCCCGGCATCTCCATCGGTGTTGGCGAGGATGCGGTGTGCGAGGCGGCTGCAGTGCCGGCCGACTGGACCATGGCGGCCATTGTCGGCGCGGCGGGGCTGCGGCCGACGCTGGAAGCCGTCCGCCAGGGCGCCGCGCTGGCCTTTGCCAACAAGGAATGCCTGGTCTGCGCCGGGCCGCTCTTCATGCAGGAAGCGGCGCGCTGCGGCGCGACGCTGCTGCCGGTGGACAGCGAGCACAATGCCGTCTTCCAGGTCTTCAACGCGGCGCACAGGTCTGCGATCCGCTCGATCACGCTCACAGCGTCGGGCGGGCCGTTCCGCACCTGGCCGCTCGAACGCATGGCGGCCGCCAGCCGCACCGACGCACTGACCCATCCGACCTGGTCGATGGGGGCCAAGATCACCATCGACAGCGCGTCGATGATGAACAAGGGGCTGGAGATCATCGAGGCCTGCTGGCTGTTCGATCTGCCGCCGGAACAGGTCGAGGTGGTGGTACATCCCCAGTCCATCGTGCACGGCCTTGTCGAATATGCCGATGGCAGCCTGCTGGCCCAGCTGGGCTCGCCGGACATGCGCACGCCGATCGCCAGTGCGCTGGCCTGGCCGGAGCGCATGGAGGCGCCGGTCGAGCGTCTCAGACTGGACCAGATCGCGCGGCTGGAGTTCGAGGCACCCGATCCTGTGCGGTTTCCGGCCATCCGTCTGGCCCGCGATGCGATCCGGGCAGGGGGGATTGCCCCCGCCGTGCTGAACGCCGCGAATGAAATTGCAGTCGAGGCTTTCCTGGCCGGGCGGATCGGCTTCCTTGACATCACGGCGAGTGTTGAAGAGGTTCTGGCGCTCGCCCAGGCGGATGCGGACATGCCGCGCGCGCTTGCAGCCTTCGAGGATGTGTTCGCCATCGACCGGCGGGCCCGCGAGCTGGCACGCGACTTGATTGGTGGCCTGTCAGTGGAAACGAGATCACGGAACACGATGTCATGAGCCTGATCGGCACCGGCTTTCTCACGATTTTCTCATTCGTCTTCCTGATCTCGATCGTCGTCGTGATCCACGAGCTTGGCCACTACTGGGCCGGCCGCGTGTGCGGCGTGCATGCCGAGGCCTTTTCCATGGGGTTCGGCCCGACAATCGCCTCCTGGCGCGACAAGCGCGGCACGGTCTGGCGCATCGCGGCCTTTCCCCTTGGCGGATATGTGAAATTTCTCGGCGATGCCGGCGCGGCCAGTGAGCCTGACGCTGAAAAGCTTGAGGAAATCCGCAAGCGCATGGGGCCGGATGCCGAGCGCTGCTATCACTTCAAACCGATCTGGCAGCGCGCTTTCGTGACGGCGGCCGGACCGATCGCGAACTTCATCCTGGCCATCTTCATCTTCGCCAGCCTTGCCCTGGCGCTGGGTGGCCCGCCCTACCAGCCGCCGGTCGTCGGCACCGTCGCCGAGGACAGCGCCGCCGCAGAAGCCGGCTTCCAGGCCGGTGACCGCATTGTCGCGATCAACGGTACCAGCATCGATTCCTTCGACGACATCGTGACGGAAGTCGTCTGGCGGCCGGGCGAGGAGATGCGCTTCGATATCGAACGCGCCGGCGAGATGATGGTGCTGCGGGCGGCGCCACGGGCCACCGAGGTCGAGGACCGGTTCGGCGGCACGCGCACACTCGGGCGGATCGGCCTGGGCTCGGTCATGACGCCGCCGCTGCGCGACAGCTACAACCCCGTTACCGCCATCGGCTACGGTATCGACCGCACCTGGACGGCGGTGTCGATGACGGCGCGCTATGTGGTCCGCGTCATCACGGGCCGGGTCTCGCCGGAACTGCTCAACGGCCCGGTGGGAATCGCAACGGCGGCCGGCCAGACCGCCGTGACCAGCGTCGAAGCGGGCGGAAATGCCGGCGAAAGCACTTTCTTGCTGCTTGTTAATCTCGTGCATCTGGCAGGCTTCCTGTCGGTTGGACTGGGTTTGGTGAATCTTCTACCGATCCCCATCCTCGACGGCGGCCATCTGGTGTATTACGCCTATGAGGCGGTTGCCCGGCGTCCGCTGAGCATGAAAGCGCAGGCCATCGGATTCCGGGTGGGACTTGCACTTGTGCTCGGTATGATGCTTGTAGCGACCTGGAATGACCTGAATTACCTGCTCGGGCAGATTTTCTGACCGGGCCCAGCAAGCGGCGATCTTCCATGGCGAGTGTTCTGCGTATTCTCTTCGCAGCCCTTTTGACTGTGACATTGCCGGCCATCGCGCCGGCCCAGCAATCCGGTGTGGAAGAGACTCCGCAAACGGCCCCCGAAGCCGAGGCCCGGCCGGTGATCCGGCAGATTCTGGTTGAGGGCAATCAACGGGTCGAAGCCGATACCGTCCTGTCCTACCTGCTGCTCCAGCCGGGCCAGGTTTACGATACACGCCTGGTCAACCTGTCGATCCAGACACTGTTTGCGACCGGCCTGTTTTCCGATGTGCAGTTCGAGGACCGCGGCGAGCAGGTCATCGTTCGCGTCCAGGAAAACCCGATCATCAACCGGGTGATCCTCGAGGGCAACAGCGCCATCGACGACGAAAAGATCACTGACGAGATCGAGGCCCAGCCGCGCGCGATCTTCACGCGGGCGCGGGTCCAGTCGGACGTCCAGCGCATCATCGAGGTCTATCGCCGGTCGGGCCGTTTTGCGGCCTCCGTGACCCCGAAGATCGTCGAGCAGCCGCAGAACCGCGTCGACCTGATCTTCGAGATTTCCGAAGGCCCGGTGACCGGCGTGCGCCGCATCAACTTCATCGGCAATGAAAGCTTCTCCGACCGCCGTCTGCGCCGCGAGCTGGTGACGCGCGAATCGCGCTGGTGGCGGTTCTTCTCGTCGAACGACAATTACGATCCGGATCGTCTGGAATACGACCAGGAATTGCTGCGCCAGTTCTACATGAACCAGGGCTATGCCAATTTCCGCGTTCTCTCCGCCGTCGCCGAGCTGACGCCGGACCAGGAAAGCTTCTACATCACGATCACGATCGACGAGGGCGAGATCTTCAACTTCGGTGAAGTCACCGTGTCGACCGAGATCGAGGATCTCAACGAGGAATTCCTCGCCGCGACCCTGCCGATCCGGGAAGGCGATCTCTATCGCGGCGAACTGATCGAGAGCGGCATCGACCAGCTGACCTTTGCTGCCGGTGCCGCAGGCTATGCCTTCGTCAATATTTCGCCGCGCACGACGCGCAATCGCGAAGACCGGACCGTCGATATCGAGTTCGTGATCGATGAGGGCCCGCGCGTCTATATCGAGCGCATCGACATTGTCGGGAACACCCGGACGCTGGACCGCGTGATCCGCCGCGAGCTGGACATTGTCGAGGGCGACGCCTTCAACCAGGTCCTGATCGACCGGTCGCGCAACAATGTGCGGCGCCTGGGTTTCTTCGAGGAAGTCGAAGTCAACGAGACGCCGGGCTCCGCGCCGGACCGGGCGCGTGTCCAGGTGGCCGTGACCGAGCAGCCGACCGGCGAACTGGCCTTCGGCGCCGGCTTCTCCTCGACGGATGCCTTCCTGGTCGACCTGTCGATCTCGGAGCGGAACCTGCGCGGCCGCGGGCAGTTCCTGCGCTTCCGCATCTCCGCCAGCTCGAACCGCGAATCGATCGATATCCGCTTTACCGAGCCGCGCTTCCTGGACCGCAATCTGGCCGCCGGCTTCGACCTGTTCCGCGTCAATTCGGACTTCCTGTCGGAAGCCTCCTTCCAGACCGAATCGACGGGCGCCAGCGTGCGTCTCGGCTTCCCGGTAACGGCCTCGACCAACCTGCAGCTGGGTTACACGCTGCGGACCGACAATGTGCTGGTCTATTCGTCCGCCTCGCAGGCCCTGCTCAACCAGGCCGGCGAGCGTACGACGTCGGTGCTCACCTATACGCTCAACTGGTCGCGCCTGAACGACCCGATCGAGCCGAGCCGCGGCTACCGTCTGCAGTTCTCGCAGGGCTTTGCCGGTATTGGCGGGGATGTCCGCTATGTCCGGTCTGAAATCGAGGGTGCCATCTACCGGCCGGTCCTCCCGCGCCTGTTCGACAACAACATCGTCGCAAGCTTCACGATGAATGGTGGTTTCGTTCAGCCGTGGGGCGGGGATACCGTCCGCATCAATGACCGCTTCTTCAAGGGCGGCAATTCGTTCCGGGGCTTCGAAGTGGCCGGTATCGGTCCGCGCATCGTGACCCGGAACGCAGAGACGGGCGAGCTGAACCGGGGCGACGCCCTGGGCGGCCGCCTGTACGCAGTCGGGGCGTTCGAGGTGTCCTTCCCGACCGGGTTGCCGGAGCAGTACGGGGTCCGCGCCAGTGTCTTCACCGAGTTCGGTACACTGGGGCTCCTGGATACTCCCGACCAGATCGACGAAGGGGCCGCCGGGACAGCTTTCACGATCGACGACATGGCCCTGCGGGCCTCCGCCGGCGTGAGCATCTTCTGGGATTCACCTTTCGGACCGGTGCGGTTTGACTTTGCCGAGGCCTTCATTCGCGAGGACTACGACAGAGCCGAATTCTTCCGGTTCAGCACGAGAACAGGGTTCTAAAGTTATGAAGTTTATCAAGTCTCTCCTTCTTCTTCCGGTGATGATCGCCGGGCTGGCCGCGCCGGCGCTGGCGCAACAGCCCAACATCGCGGTCATGAACGAGGAACGTGTCCTGCGCGAAAGCGCTGCCGGCCAGCACATCCAGGCCCGCATGCAGGAAATCGCGCGGGAAATCGACGCCGAGCTGACCGCGATGGGCCAGCCGATCCAGCAGGAGACCGAGCGTCTGAACGCGGAAACCGCATCCATGACGCCGCAGGCCATCCAGCAGCGCCCGGACCTGATGCAGCGCATCGAAGCGCTGAACCAGCAGGCCCAGCAATTCGAACTGGCCCGCCGCGCGCGCCAGCAGGAAATCGTCCAGACCGAGCGTCAGGCGATGCGTCCGATCTATGACGCTCTGGGTCCGATCCTGGAAGCCGTCGTGGCGGAACGCGATATCGACATCCTGGTCGATCGCGCCAACCTCGTCTTCGCGTCGCCGGACGTCGACATTTCTGCCGATGTGATCAGCCGCCTCAACACTCAGGTGCCGACCGTTACCGTGACGCGCGTGCGCGTCTCACAGGAAGCGGCGGCCGGGGCTGGCCAGCAGCAGCAATAAGACGGCACGGACCATGGCCGATCCGCGTTTTTTCGACGGACTTGGACCGCTGACGCTCAACGAGATCGCCGCACTTTCGGGTGCGGCGATTTCCGATTCTGCGTCCGGGAATGACACCGTGTGCGAGGTCGCACCGATCAGCGAGGCCAGGGCCGGACGGCTGTGCTATCTGGAAAACGGCCGTCTTCTGAAGGCCCATCCGGACATCCGCCTCGACAGCGTGGTGATCCTGGCGCCGGAAAGCCTGGCCGGGGCCCTGGCAGAGCGCGGCGCCAAAGTGCTGGTGCATCCGCAGCCGCGAGCCGCTTTCGGGCGCGCGGTGGCCGGATTGTTCCGGCCGCGCGAACTGTCGGCAGAGCATGCCATCGACCCGTCGGCCCGCATTACGCCCGGCGTCCGGCTGGGCGTGGGGGTGGTAATCGGCGCCGACGCGGAGATCGGCGAGAAGGTCATGATCGGGCCGGGCAGCGTGATCGCGCCCGGCTGCCGCATCGGTGCGGGCAGCCGTATCGGTCCCCGTGTGGTCATCCAGTGCGCAGACCTGGGCGAAAACTGCAACATTCTTTCGGGAGCCGTGATTGGCGAGGCCGGCTTCGGTGCCGCAGTATCCGATGAGGGTCTCGTTGACATGCCGCATCTGGGCACGGTCGAGATCGCGGCGTCGGTAACCATCGGTGCCAACAGCTGTGTCGACCGGGGGCTGTTCGGTCCGACGCGGATCGGGGAGGGCACCAAGATCGATAATCTCTGCCATATCGGTCATAACTGCCAGGTGGGCCGCAATGTCGCCATGGCGGCCTTTGCCGGTGTGTCGGGCAGCTGCGTGATCGAGGATGACGTGATGTTCGGCGGCCGGGTCGGCCTGCAGGACCATATCACGATCGGCAAGGGCGCACGGATCGGCGGCAATTCGGCCCTCGCGGAAAGCGTGCCGGCCGGCGAAACCTGGATGGGCGATCCCGCCCAGCCGCTGCGCCAGTATCTGCGCCAGGTCTCCGAAGTGCGCCGCCCGGCCCGGCGCGACACAAGAACACCCAAAAAGAAGGACTGACCGGCGTGTCCGACCGGATTGAACACAACGAAATCCTCAAACTCCTGCCACACCGCTACCCCTTTCTCCTCATCGACGCTGCCGAGGATTACCGGGCCGGCGAGTCGATCGTGGGACTGAAGGCCGTGACGGCGAACGAGCCCTTCTTTCCGGGCCATTTCCCCGGCAATCCGGTGATGCCCGGCGTGCTGATGATCGAGGCCATGGCCCAGGCCGGTGCCGTGCTGATGTACAAGACGCTGAAGGCCGCGCCCGATTCTGCGACGGTCTATTTCATGGGCGCCGACAAGGTGCGGTTCCGCTCGCCGGTCCGTCCCGGGATGATGCTGCGCATGCCGGTGTCGGTGACCGCAGCACGCCACGGCGTCTTCAAGTTCAGGGGCGAGGTCTTTGCCAACGGCGTGCGTGCCGTGCAGGCGGAGTTCTCTGCCAAGGCGGTGGAACACTGATGAGCGCGATCATTCATCCCACAGCGATTGTCGACCCGGCCGCCCAGCTGGGCGAGGGCGTCGAGATCGGTCCCTTCTCGATCATCGGTCCGAAAGTGAAGCTGGGCGATCGTGTGCGGCTGATGTCGCATGTCACGATTGCCGGCAATACGACGCTGGGCGAGGACTGCGTGCTCTATCCGGGCGTCCATCTCGGCCATCCGCCGCAGGACTTCAAATACCAGGGCGAGGATACGCGGCTCATCATCGGCAAGCGCAATATCCTGCGCGAGAATGTCACCATGCATCCCGGCACCACATTCGCGCGCAGCCAGACGGTTGTGGGCGATGACGGCTATTTCATGGTCGGCTCGCACGTTGCGCATGACTGCATCGTCGGCGACCGGGTGGTGTTTGCCAATTGTGCGGCCATCGGCGGCGAAACGACAGTGGCCGATCACGTGATCCTGGGCGGCTATGCCGGCATTCACCAGAAGAGCCGGATCGGCCGCCATGCCTTTGTCGGCGCCATGGCCATGGTGACGGCGGATGTCATCCCCTACGGTTCGGTGATCGGCAATCACGCCCACCTGGCGGGGCTGAACGTGGTCGGGCTGAAGCGCCGCGGCATGCCGCGCGAGACGCTGCGCGATCTGCGGGCTGCCTATCGCCTGCTGTTTGCCCAGGAAGGCACGTTCGAGGAACGGGTCGACGACGTTGCGCACATCTATCGCGACAATGCGCCGGTGATGGAGATCATCGGCTTCATTCGCGAAGACGCAAAACGCTCCGTCTGCATGCCTCATGACTGACACGCAGAGCGCGGCATCCTGGACCCGTCTCGGCCTGATCGCCGGCGGCGGCGGGCTGCCGCGTGAAATCCTCAATGCGCTCGATCCGCAGTCGGTCCTGGTGATCCGGCTGAAAGGCTTTGCCGACGATCCCTTCGACGATATCGGACATGTCGAGCATTCGGTCGGCGAGATCGGGGCGATCACGCGGTCGCTCAAATCGGCCGGATGCGATGCCGTGTGCTTTGCCGGCTATGTCACACGGCCCGACTTCAAGGCGCTGCGCCTGGACGGGGCCGGGCTGAAACTTCTGCCGCGTGTCCTGGCCGCCGGCCGCAAGGGCGATGATGCGATCCTGCGCGTGGTGGTCGAGGCGTTCGAGCGCGAAGGCCTGACCGTTGTCGGTGCCGACAGCCTTCTCACCCGGAACCGCCTGGAGGCGGGACGTCTGGGGCAGGTCTCACCGGATGCCAATGCTCAAGCCGATGCCGACAAGGCCATGCATGTGGCTGCCGAGATCGGCCGGCTGGATATCGGTCAGGGCGCCGTCGTTGCAGACGGGCTGGTCCTGGCCGTCGAGGCCCAGGAAGGCACCAATGCCATGCTGGAACGCGTTGCAGGCCTGCCGGCACCGTTGCGCGGATCCCCGGACAATCGCCGCGGCGTACTCGCCAAGCGGCCCAAACCGATCCAGGAGCGCCGGATCGACATGCCGGTCGTCGGGGTCGACACGGTGCGCCTGTGCGATGCGGCGGGTCTGGCCGGGATTGTGCTGGAGGCAGGCGGTGCGCTGGTGGTGGACCGCGAGGCGGTGATCCGCGAACTCGATGCGCGCGGCCTCTTCCTGGTGGTGAGGGACGCGGAAGCATGACCGGCACGCCGCTCATCTATGTCGTCGCGGTCGAACGCTCCGGCGATCTTCTGGGCGCCGCCCTGATGCGCTCTCTTCAGGCGAAAACCGGTGGCGATATCCGCTTTGCCGGCATTGGCGGCCGCGCCATGGCCGAAGAAGGCGTGAGCTCGGCGATCGATATCTCCGACCTCGCCATTTTCGGCTGGATCGACGGGCTGATGGCCTACAAGCGCGTGAAGGCGGCCGTGGCGGCCAGTGTCGAGGACATCCTGCGGGTCAAGCCCGATGCCGTCGTCCTGATCGACAGCTGGGGTTATACGCTGCGCGTGGCCCGGGGCGTGCGGCAGGCCGACCCGTCTATCCGGCTGATCAAATATGTCGGCCCGCAGGTCTTCGCCACGCGGCCTGGCCGGGCGGCTACTTTGGCGGCGACGGTCGACCGGCTGCTGACGATTCTCGATTTCGATGCGCCCTATTACGAGGCCCACGGCCTGCCGGTGACCTTTGTCGGCAATCCCACGCTGGAACGCCTTGAAGCGGGCGATGGCGCGGCCTTCCGGGCCCGGCACGCCATACCGGCCGGCGCGCCGGTGCTGACTGTGCTGTTCGGCAGCCGGACATCGGAGATCAGGCGCATGTTCGGGCCGTTTGCCCGGGCGGTCGCACGGCTGCGGCAGCGCGATCCCGGACTGTCGATCGTCATTCCCATCGCGGATCCGGTCGAGGCCGATCTGCGGGCCCGTCTGAAGACCGAGCCCTGTTTCGGCGGGGCCGTTCTGGTCGAGGAGGCCGAGAAGGCCGACGCCTTTGCCGCGGCGGACGCGGCGCTGGCCTGTTCCGGTACGGTGGTGACCGAGCTGGCGACCGCCGGTGTGCCCACCGTGACGAGCTATCGGCTCGGCTGGATCACCTGGGCGCTGGCCCGGGCCTTCAACCTGATGAAGGCGAAATATATCAGCCTGGTAAATATCTCGGCGGATGCGGAACTTGTGCCCGAACTCGTCCAGACCCGCGCCACCGGCGCCAATCTGGCCGAGGCCGTCGGCGCCCTGATGGACGATGCCGGACGCCGGCAAACGCTGTCGCGCAAACTCATCGAGACGACCGCGCGGATGCGCGGGGACGGCAAGGCCAGCGACCGGGCCGCCGATGCGGTGCTCGAGACGCTGGACGGGGCCACCGGACAATAAAAAAAGGCCGCTCCGGAGAGCGGCCTTTTTATGTCTCGGACTTCAGCGTCTAGCGCTTGGAGAAATCCACGTAATCGCGCGGCGTGGCGCCGGTGAAGAGCTGGCGCGGACGGCCGATCTTCTGGGACGGATCCTCGACCATTTCGGTCCATTGCGCGATCCAGCCGACGGTGCGGGCCAGGGCGAACAGAACGGTGAACATCTCGGTCGGGAAGCCCATCGCCTTCAGCGTGATGCCGGAATAGAAGTCGATATTCGGATAGAGCTTCTTCTCGACGAAGTAGTCGTCTTCCAGCGCGATGCGCTCCAGCTCCATGGCGACCTGCAGGGTCGGGTCGTTGCGCACACCCAGCTCGTCGAGCACCTGGTGGCAGGTGTCGCGCATGACCTTCGCGCGCGGGTCGTAATTCTTGTAGACCCGGTGACCGAAGCCCATCAGGCGGAACGGATCGTCCTTGTCCTTGGCGCGCTTCACATATTCCGGAATCTTGTCGACCGAGCCGATCTGGTTGAGCATGTTCAGCGCCGCTTCGTTCGCGCCGCCATGCGCCGGGCCCCACAGCGAGGCGATGCCCGAAGCGATACAGGCGAACGGATTGGCACCGGACGAACCGGCCAGGCGCACCGTAGAGGTCGACGCATTCTGCTCGTGGTCGGCGTGCAGGATGAAGATCTTGTCCATCGCCTTGGCGAGTACGTCGGAGCCCTTGTAGTCCTCGGCCGGCACCGCAAAGCACTGACGCAGGAAATTCCCGGCATAGTCCATGTCGTTGCGCGGGCTGATGAAGGGCTGGCCGATGGAGTATTTGTAGGCGCGCGCCGCGATCGTCGGCATCTTGGCGATCATGCGGTGCGACGCGATGGTGCGCGCCTCCGGATCGTTGATGTCGGTCGAGTCGTGGTAGAAGGCCGACAGTGCACCGACCGTGCCGACCATGATGGCCATCGGGTGGGCGTCGCGGCGGAAGCCGCGGAAGAACTGGTCGAACTGGTCGTGCAGCATGGAATGCCGGCGGATCGTCCAGTCGAAATTCTCGAACTCGTCGGCCTTGGGCAGCTCACCGTGCAGCAGCAGGTAGCAGACTTCCATGAAGTTGGAGCTCTCGGCCAGCTGGTCGATCGGGTAACCGCGGTAGAGCAGGGTGCCTTCGCCACCGTCGATATAGGTGATCTGGCTTTCACAGCTCGCCGTCGAGGTGAAGCCCGGATCGAAGGTGAACAGGCCGGTTTCCGCATAGAGTTTGCGGATGTCGATCACATCCGGGCCGATCTCGCCGCTCAGCACCGGCAGGTCAACGGACTTGCCGTTATACGAGAGCGTGGCCGTGCCGTTCGGTTTGGCTTTGTTTTCCATCACGTCATCCCCTGGGTTCGCGGCCGCTTACGCGTCCGCCATCATCTGGTCCTTGATCCGATCGAGCGCTTCGCCGCGGCCCAGGAAGGCCATGACAAGCGACAGATCGGGGGCGGGGGCCCCGCCGGTCAGGGCCGCACGCAGCGGCTGCCCGACCTTGCCGAAACCGACCTCCTCGGCTTCGGCGAAATTCTTCAGTTCTGCGGCCAGCGCCTCGTCTGTCCAGCCATCCAGATCGCTCAGACGGGTGAAGAGCCGGTAAAGACGCTGCCGGGCCTCGTCGTCCAGGGGTTTGGCGGCCTTGCCTTCCAGGCGGAACGGGCGGGGTCTGAGCAAGAAATAGCTCTGCCGGGCGAGTTCTTCCAGTGTCGCCGCCCGTGTCTTCAGTACCGGCATGGCGGCCAGAAGTCGCTCACGCGTAATCTGGGTATCGGCGATGCGGTCTTCAAGCACATCGAGGAAGGGCATCACCAGTTCGACCAGCCGCACGTCGGCGGCCCGGGCCATGTGGTGCCCGTTGATATGGTTCAGCTTGTCCAGATCCATGCGGGCCGGCGCCTTGTTCAGCCCGTCCAGCGTGAAGGCGGCAATCGCCTCCTCGTCGCTGAAGATTTCCTGGTCGCCATGGGCCCAGCCCAGTCGCAGCAGGTAGTTGCGCAGGCCTTCGGGCAGATAGCCCATGTCGCGATAGGCTTCCGCGCCCAGCGCGCCATGGCGTTTGGACAGTTTCTTGCCGTCCTGGCCGTGGATCAGCGGCACATGGGCAAAGACCGGACGGTCCCAGCCGAGCGCGTCATAGATCTGGCTCTGGCGGCCGCCATTCACCAGATGGTCGTCACCGCGCACGATGTGGGTGATGCCCATATCGTGATCGTCGACCACCACGGCAAGGTTGTAGGTCGGGCTGCCGTCCGAGCGCAGCAGGATCAGGTCGTCGAATTCCTTCGCGGCCCAGCGCACCGTGCCCTGCACGGCATCGTCCAGCACGACATCGCTGTCCGGCGCGCGGAAGCGCACGACGAAGGGCGTGCCTGCCGGGGCTTCACTGGCCGGGCGGTCGCGCCAGGGCGAGCGCAGGGCGCGGCCCTCGGCAAAGGCCTGGTCGCGCAGCACCTGCACCTCTTCGGTCGTGCAATAGCATTTGAAGGCCTTGCCGGCGGCCAGCAGCTCGTCGACGACCTCGACATGGCGCGGGGCGCGTTCGAACTGGGAAACGACATCGCCGTCCCAGTCCAGACCCAGCCAGGTCAGGCCCTCCAGGATCGCGTCGATCGCGGCCTGGGTCGAGCGGGCGCGGTCGGTATCCTCGATGCGAAGATAGAAGGTTCCGCCGTGATGGCGGGCGAAGAGCCAGTTGAAAAGCGCGGTACGGGCGCCGCCAATATGCAGGAAGCCCGTCGGCGACGGGGCGAAGCGGGTGCGGATGGGCTTGTCGTTGTTTTGCACGTGCGAATTCATGCTGCGCTGCGGGATGGGAAAGTCGTGTTAGCATGAATATCAGCTTTTGCGATAGACCGAAGGCTGCTTCGTGCTTCATCTCGCCGCAAGCTTGCCCCGACCGGCGGCAGGCCGCTTTAAAAAGCCGGTATTGAGCACCGGGACTGAAAATTATTTCAGTCCTGCGATCCTCTTCGCGCTCGGGCTGGCGGCGGGGGCATCCATGGCGCTGGCGACCCCGCTTTTCGCCGGCGTGCCGGTGCTGGCGGGCGTGATCCTGGTGGTTGGCCTTGCCGCTGTTTGGCGCGGCCCGGACCGGTTCCGGCGTCTCGCCCTGCTGGCGGCTGTCTTCGCCGCGGGGCTTCTGGCGGGGCAGATGCGGACCGAGGCGCGGATCGCCGGCGCGGCCGCCATTCCCGCGATCGATACGCGCAATGACGTGGTGCCGCTCACCGGCTGGCTGGGCGCGATCGAGCGCAGCGGCAGCGGCCGGCAAAGGCTGATGATCCGGGTTCCGGCCGAAGCGGAGACGCCTGGCTATTCGGTGCGGGTGCTGGGCGATCCGGGGGAATTGCGGCCCGGCGATGCGGTTTCGGTGGAGGCGGTGCTGTCGCCGCCGCGGCCGGCCGCGATGCCCGGCGGCTATGATTTCGCCTTTCACGCCTTCTTCGCCCGCATTGCAGCGACCGGCTATGCCGTCGCACCGGCGCAGCCAGGGCCACAGGTCGAGGCGGATCGTGCCCGGCGCTGGATCGCGCAGCTGCGCTGGCGGATGGCTGAGCATATCGCGCGGCGGCTTCCCGGGCGTTCGGGCGCGCTGGCAGCGGCCCTGCTGACCGGCGACCGCTCGCGGCTGGACCCGGCCGATGTCGACTCCCTGCGCAATGCGGGCCTGGGGCATATGCTGGCGATTTCCGGCATGCATATGGGCCTCTTCGCCGGCGGCGTGTTCTTTGCCGTGCGCATGATGGCGGCCGGGCTGGGCGGCTGGTCACGGCGCCACGATCCCGCCATCCCGGCCGCGCTTGCAGCCCTGATCGCCGCCGGGCTCTATCTCGCCGTGTCGGGCGGTGCCATTCCGACCCAGCGCGCCTTCATCATGACGGTCTCGGCGCTGGGCGCGGTCCTGGCCCGGCGCCGGGTGCTCTCCTTCCACACACTCGCCATCGCGATGACGGCCGTCCTCCTCCTGACGCCGGAGGCCGTCGTCACACCGGGCTTCCAGATGTCCTTTGCCGCCGTGGCCGCCCTGATCGCTGCAGCGCAGGTCTGGCAGGCGAAACGCCCGCCGCCGGCACCGCTCGATCCGGGCCGCGGCTTGCGGCAGTTCTTCGGCGGGCTGGGCATGACCAGCCTGGTCGCCGGTGTCGCGACATCGGGCTTTGCGGCCTTTCACTTTCACCGGATCGCGGCCTGGGGGCTGATCGGCAATCTCATCGTCATGCCGGTCTTCACTCTGCTGGTGATGCCGGCCGGCGTGCTGGCGCTCTTCCTGATGCCGCTCGGCCTGGACGGCGTGCCGCTCGCCCTCATGGGGCTGGGGCTCGATCTGGTTCTGACACTGGCCCACATGGTGGCGGACTGGCCGGGTGCGGAACGCACGATACCGTCAGCGCCGGGATGGGTGCTGGCGCTCTATGGCTGCGGATTTGCCATCGCGTGTGCTGCGCGGGGACTGTGGCGGGTGCCGGGCATCGGCGTGATGCTGGTCGCGATGGCGATCTGGGCGACCGGGCCGCGGCCGGACCTCTTCGTCACGCGCGACGGCGTCGTGCTGGCGCAGGATGAAGACGCGGAGGGCTGGGCGGTCAGCGACCGCCGGCGCGGCCGCTTTCCGGTGCGGGTCTTCCTGGAGGCCGAGGGCGAAAACGAACGGCCGGACCGGCTTGCACTGGCTTGCGATGGCACCGGATGCGCCGGGCAGACGGCCGGTGGAACTGTCTTCAGCCTGCTCGAGAGTCTCGATGGTCTGGCGGAGGATTGCCGGCTGGCAGGACTGATCGTGACGCGGCTGAACATCCCGGAACACCGGATCCGCAGCTGCGCCGCCCGCGTGATCGACGGCGGCGTGCTGGCACGGCAGGGCGGGGCACTGATCCGGGAAGCGGCAAGCGGTGAACTTGTCGTCCGCCATGTCCTGCCGCGCGATCCCCGCTCGCCCTGGCACGCGCGCCGGACGACCCGTCCGGATCGCTCAAGATAGATCGGATCAATTCAGGTAGAGTATGTAGGGCGGCCCGACCGGCAAATGGCGCCTCAGCTCGCGCGATCCTGGCAGGCGGAGACTACCGCACACAGTGACCGGCCAGTACCCGAGATCATCCGGCAACCAGCTTGCCCTGACGGCGTCCTTTGAAATCCGGGATCGGCTGACCTCGTAGCGTAACTGGCAGCCAACAACCGCAACTACGGTCGAAAGCCTGACAAGCCATCAGGCCCAGAAGATCAGCGCGCCACACAGACCCGCCTCCCGACCGCGAGCACGGTCTGGGAGCACGGTCTGGAAACAGCGCCAGAACCAGGTGCCTGCCCCGTCAGTGATACTTGCGGATCAGGCCGACCAGCAGCCCCTGCACCTTGACGCGGTCGGGGCCGAAGATTCGGGTTTCGTATTCCGGATTGGCGGCTTCCAGGGCGATCGAGCCGCCCTTTTTGCGCAGGCGCTTCAGCGTGGCTTCCTCGTCATCGACCAGGGCCACGACGATATCGCCGGTGTTGGCGGATTCGCAGCGGCGGATCAGCACGGTGTCGCCATCGAGAATGCCGGCCTCGATCATCGAATCGCCCTTGACCTCGAGCGCGAAATGCTCGCCGCCGCGGATCATGTCGGCCGGGATGGGCAGACGGTCGGTCTCGTGCTGGATCGCGGAGATCGGCACGCCGGCCGCGATGCGTCCAAGCACGGGGATTTCCACCGTGGTTTCGCGCTCGCTGTCTTCCGGCTTGTTGAAATTGGCGCGAACGACATTGGGGCCAAGATCGCCCGACGGCACCGGCGCCTTTGCGCTGGCAGCGGATTCGGGGAGTTTGAGCACTTCCAGGGCACGCGCCCGGTGCGGCAGACGCCGGATGAAGCCGCGCTCTTCCAGCGCCGTGATCAGCCGGTGCACACCGGATTTCGAGGCCAGTTGCAGGGCCGCCTTCATCTCGTCGAAGGAGGGCGACACGCCCGTTTCCTTGATCCGCTTGTGGATGAAGAGCAGGAGTTCGTTCTGTTTCCGGGTCAGCACGGCAGGCCCTCGTCTGGACGAATCCCGGCGCTGTTCAAGCCGGGAACAAATCAGGAATTGTGCCGTTTGTTCTATAAGTGTTCCCGATGCGCGTCAAGCGTCGCCGGGCGGGGTCATGAGGGCACGGGTCGCGGCCGCAACATCCTCCTGGCGCATCAAGCTCTCGCCGACCAGCAGTGCCCGGGCGCCGGCCCGCTGCAGGCGGCGCGCGTCCTCGGGCGTGAAGATGCCGCTCTCGCCAACCAGGAAACGCCCGGACCCGACATGCGGGGCGAGGCGTTCGAAGGTCTCCAGTGAGGTCTCGAACGTACGCAGATTGCGGTTGTTGATGCCGACCAGCGGCGCGTTGAGATCGAGCGCGCGCTCCATCTCGGCATCGTCATGGACCTCGACCAGGACATCCATGCCCCAGCGTCCGGCCTCGTCGGAGAGCCGCCGGGCCGTGTCGTCGTCGACGGCGGCGAGAATCACCAGAATCGCGTCCGCGCCCAGCATGCGCGCTTCGGCGACCTGGTAGGTGTCGTACATGAAATCCTTGCGCAGGGCGGGCAGGGCGACCGCGTCGCGGGCGGCACCGAGAAAGGCATCGGCGCCCTGGAAGCTGGGACCGTCGGTGAGGACGGACAGGCAGGTTGTACCGCCTGCCTCATAGGCACGGGCGAGGGCTGGCGGATCGAAGTCGGCGCGGATCAGCCCCTTTGACGGGCTCGCCTTCTTGATCTCGGCGATGAGGCCCAGCCCGTCCGTGCGGGCGGCGGCTTTCAGCGCGTCGAGAAAGCCGCGTACCGGCGCGGCATCGCGGGCTTTCGCCTCGACCTCGGCAAGCGGGCGTTCGGCCTTGCAGGCCTCGATATGGGCGCGCTTGTAGGTGCCGATGCGGGCGAGTGTGTCGGGTGTGTCGGTCATGATCAGGCTTCACCCCGGGAAATGGCAATCATGCGATCAAGCGTGGTGCGGGCGCGACCGTCGTCAAGCGCTGCGGCCGCCAGGCCGGCGCCCTCGGCAATGGTCGCTGCCTTGCCGGCCACCAGCAGCGCGGCGCCGGCATTCAGCACGACGATATCGCGGAACGGCCCCGTCTCGCCGTCGAGCAGGCGGTTGATCGCGGCGGCGTTATAGGCGGGATCGCCGCCGCGCAGGTCTTCCTCGGACGCCAGGGCAATGCCGGCCTCGCCGGGATGAAAGTCGAAGGTGTCGATCCGGCCCTGGCGCAGTTCGGCGATATGGGTCGATGCGGTCGTGGTGATCTCGTCCATCCCGTCGGCGCCGCAAATGACCAGTGCGTGCTCACAGCCCAGATCGCGCAGCGCCTCGGCCATGGGGACCAGCCAGCGCCGGTGATAGACGCCCAGCAATTGACGCTTCACCCCCGCGGGGTTGGAGAGCGGTCCGAGCAGGTTGAACACCGTGCGCACGCCCAGGGCCTGCCGGGCCGGGCCGACATGGCGGACGGCGGAATGGTGCGCCGGAGCGAAGAGGAAGCCGGCGCCGGCCTCGTTCAGCGAGCGCTCGACCCGCTCCGGCCCGCAATCCAGATCGATCCCGAGCGCCGCCAGCACATCCGAGGAGCCGGATTTGGACGAGGCGGCGCGATTGCCATGCTTGGCGACGATGGCGCCGGCGCCGGCGGCCACGATCGCAGCGGCGGTGGAGATATTATAGGCGCCCTTGCCATCACCGCCCGTTCCGCAGGTATCGATGGCGCCCTCAGGTGCCGTGATCCGCGTCATGCGGGCGCGCATGACGCGGGCACCGGCAGCGATATCGGCGGGGGTCTCGCCCTGGGCCGCCAGCCCCATCAGGAAACCGGCAATGGCCGGATCGGAGGCCTCGCCGTCCATCAGCTCGGCAAAGGCGCCGGCGATGGCGTCACGGGACGGGCGTTCGGCCCGGCTGAAGGCCTGGAGGCAGGTCGACAGAAAACGCATGTTGAACAGGGTCCGGTTCGGAAAGGTCTCGGGGCAGAGCGGTCAGTCGGTCAGGCCGGTTTGCGCCAGCATCCCGTTGCGGCCGCCACGTATCGAACGCGCGCTCCGCACATCCACGCGCCGTTCACCGCGCGGGCGGCGGTGCGGACATGAGCGGAGGATGTGGAACAGATCGGCATACGTGTCTGAAGACCGGTGATGAACTTCGCGAACCCGTTGCGAATAGCGTGCACAGGCGGGCGAGGCAATCGCCAGCCGCGCCGGAGCGCACCTAGGCCGCAGCCGCGTGCGGTTTGCGCGTCATGGCCAGGAAGTTGGCCAGAAGGTCGTGACCGTGTTCCGAGGCAATGGATTCCGGGTGGAATTGCACGCCATGCACGGGGCGTTCCCGGTGGGCCAGCCCCATGATCTCGCCATCGCTTGTGCGCGCGGTGACGCGCAGCACGTCCGGCACGCTGTCGGGCTTCACGGCGAGGGAATGATAGCGTGTCGCGGTGAAGGGATTGGCGAGGCCGGCAAACACGCCGGTTCCGTCATGCTCGATCGGACTGGTCTTGCCGTGCATGATTTCCATCGCAGAGACGACCTTGCCGCCGAAAACCTGGCCGATCGACTGATGGCCGAGGCAGACACCCAGGATCGGCAGGTCGGACGGGGCTTTCTCGATCAATCCCAGACAGATGCCGGCGCGGTCGGGGTCGCAGGGACCGGGCGACAGCACGATCCCGTCCGGGGCGAGCGCCAGGGCTTCCTCGACCGACATTGCGTCGTTGCGAATGACGCGAGTCGTGGCACCCAGTTCCTGGAAGTAGTGCACCAGGTTGAAGGTGAAGCTGTCATAATTGTCGACGATCAGAAGCATGGCTCTCTCCGGTTGGCGGAAATCTAGGCGGTCCGGCCCGTTGCGCCAATCCCGCGGGCTGTTTAACGCCGGTTTAAGCCCTTTGGAGCGTGGTTAACGCATGAAACCCGATCAGCGCCCCCTGATTCGCAGCACGAGCTCTGCCGTGCCGGCCTTGGCCGGCGCGCTGGTGGCGTTTGCCTATCTCGTTGGCGCTGTGGTGTTTTCCCTGGCCAGCCAGTCCGGCGAAGCGGATGCGGGCGTGGTGGAGCCGGTCATTGCCGTTGCAGATGCGGCGGTCGTGATTCGCGAGCCCGCCCATGCGCAGGGCGGTGCCAAGTCGGTCCGGACATCAGAAACCGCGCGGACCCGCATGGCCCCGGCGGCCAGCGATATCGATGCCGTCGACGCCTTCCTGCCGACCGGGCCGCGCCTTGCCATCGTGATCGACGATGTCGGGCTGGACCTGGCGGCCGCGCGACGCGTCATCGCGCTGGATGCCGGTGTCAGTATCGCCGTTCTGCCCTATGCCGAGGCTGCCGCGACTGTGTCGTCCGAGGCCTCCGCTGCGGGCCATGATGTCCTGCTGCACATGCCGATGGAGCCGGTGGGACTGGCCGATCCGGGACCGAACGCCCTGCGTGTGGGCATGAGCGACAGCGATCTTCAGGCGCGGGTCCGCTGGGCGATGAGCCGCGTGCCCGAAGCCGTGGGCCTGAACAATCACATGGGCAGCCGCTTTACCGCCGATCCGCGGGCGATGCGTGTGGCCCTGTCGGCCGTTGCCGACCGCCAGCCGCTGTTTCTCGATTCCCTGACAACGGGCGAGAGCCGCGGCCAGGCTGTGGCAGCGGGGCTGGGACTGAACGCGCTGCAGCGAGATATCTTCCTCGATCACGTCCAGACGCCGGCCGAGGTCACCGCCCGGCTCGACGAGGCCGAAGCGCTGGCCCGCTCGCGCGGCTGGGCGATTGCCATTGGCCATCCGCACGACACCACGCTGGATGTGCTGGAAGCCTGGATCGCGGGTGCGCGGGAGCGCGGCGTGGAATTCGTCACGGTGACGACCCTGTCCGGCCAGATCGCCCGCACTGCCACACCGACGGCCGACGCCTCAGCCCTGCAGTGAGTCTTCCGCGGCGCGGAACAGCGCGGCGGCCTTGTTGACGGTTTCCACCCGTTCCGATTCCGGATCGCTGTCGAGCACGACACCGGCTCCGGCCTGCACATGGATACGCCCGTCTTTCACCACCGCCGTGCGCAGCGCGATACAGGTATCCATGCCGCCATCGGCCGAGAAATAGCCCACCGCGCCGGCATAGATGCCGCGGCGATGCGGCTCCAGCTCGTCGATGATCTCCATCGCCCGCACTTTCGGCGCGCCGGACACCGTGCCCGCGGGAAAGCCTGCAAAGAGGGCCGAGACCGCGTCTTCACCCTCGGCCAGATCGCCTTCGACATTCGAGACGATGTGCATGACGTGGCTGTAGCGCTCGACGATCTCGCGCGAGGTGATGCGTACCGAGCCGGGCTTGGCGACACGGCCGACATCATTGCGGCCCAGATCGAGCAGCATGAGGTGTTCGGCGCGTTCTTTCGGATCGGCCAGCAGATCGGCTTCGAAGGCGTCGTCCTCGGCCGGGGTCTTGCCGCGCGGACGCGTGCCGGCGATCGGGCGGACCGTCACCGTACCGTCGCGCAGCCGCACCAGGATTTCCGGGCTGGAGCCGACAATCTCGAAACCGTCAAAGCGGAAGAAGAACAGGAAGGGCGAGGGGTTCAGGCGCCGCAGCGAGCGGTAGAGCCAGAACGGATCGGCAGGATAATCGGCGGAAAAACGCTGGCTGGGCACGATCTGGAAGGCGTCGCCGGCACGGATATAACCGCGCGCGCGGTCGACAGCCTCACGATAGGTGGCATCGTCCTGGTTCGAGGTGAGTTCGCCGAGCGCACCGTCCGCGGCGGCCATGTCCGGGGTTGCGCCGGCAAGCGCATCCAGCGCCATCTGCATGCGCTCGACGGCGGCGTCATAGGCTTCGCGGGCGGAATACTCGCCGGGACGCACCGGGCTGTAGACCTGGATTTCCTGCTTCAGCGCATCGAACACGATCATGACGCGTGGCCGCAGCAGACAGCTTTCGGGCACGTCCAGCGGGTCCGGCGCGGCGTTTTCCGGCAGGCGTTCCAGATAGCGCACCATGTCATAGCCGACATAGCCGAACAGGCCGGAAGCCAGCGGCGGCGCACCGTCGGGGAGGGGACAGCGGGCATCCTCGATCACGCGCCGCAGCGCCTGCATGGGCGGTTCGTCGACAGGGGTGAATTCGCGGCGGGCCACGGCGAGCCCGCGCGCTTCGGAGACCTGGCCGTTGCGGCATTGCCAGATCAGGTCGGGATCGAGGCCGATCGCCGAATAGCGGCCGCGCCAGGCGCCGCCTTCCACCGATTCCAGCAGGAAGGTGTCGGCCCGGTTACGGGCGAGCTTGAGATAGGCGGCGACCGGCGTCAGCAGATCGTCCACACGCCGGGCCTGGAGTACCGCGGTTTCGCCGCGCTCGAACGCGGCGGCGACGGTTTCGAAGTCCGGCGAGACCGTCGCGCGTACGGTCATGGCTGGGTCGTCTGGTCTTGGCCGAGGGCGCGAGCAAAAAGCTGGCGATCGACGGCGCCGTCATTCAGCCCGTATTCCTGCTGCAGGGCCTGCTGCAGCGAGATCAGGACATCGTCACCCATCTCGTTGGCGAGCTCTTCCTGCATCGTGGCTATCTCGCTTTCGGAGATCGCGCTCGTGTCCGCCGGAATGATCTCGTCCACGCGGACCAGCGCATAGCTGCCCGTACCGGTCTGGACGCTATCCCAGACGCCCGGTTCGAGGCTGAAGGCGCGGCTGACGACATTGCGGCCGAAATTCGGAGCCGTGGCGCTGCGCGTCGTGGTCGTGCTCTCGGTACGGCCGCCGGTCGTCAGGGCGACGACGTCGAGCGGTTCGCCGGCCTGCAGCTGTTCCAGCGCCTCGTCGGCACGGGCGGAGAGTTGCGTGTCGACCTGGATCTCGCGCCAGCGCGCCTCGGCGACATCGCGGACATCGTCCAGCGCACGCGGCGCCGACGGGATGATCTCGTCGACGCGGACGGTGAAATAATCGGTCTCGTTGTATTGCTCGAGATCGATGGCAAAGCCCTGGGACTGCTGGAACGCCGTCGCCAGGATATCGGGACCCAGCTCGGTATAGCGCTGCATGTCGATTTCCAGGCTCTCATCGCGGCCATACTGGTCGAGCGGCGCATAGACCTCGATCGGGGTGCCGGACTGGGCGGCGGCCTGTTCCAGCGTCGAACCGCCGGCGCGCGCTTCCTCGAAAGCGGCGATCTGGTCGTAGAGCGCGTCCAGCGCGTCGGCACGGGCGGCCTCCTCGCGCAGCTGCGGCAGCTGTTCCTCGAAGGTCGGCAGCTGCGCGTCTTCCGACATCGTCACGAGAACAGCATTCCAGCCGAACCGGCCCTCGACGGCGGCGGTCGCGCCTTCGCTCATGCCGAACACGGCCTCGGCGACCTGGCTGTCGGGAACCTCATAGGCTTCCACGTCTTCCAGCTCGACCGGTTCGCCCAGACCCATATCGGCCGCGATCGCTGCGGCGGTCTCGCCGGCTTCCAGGCGGGAGGCGACGGTCTGGGCGGTCGCTTCGTCGGCAGCCGTCAGCTGCACGAAGGAGCGGCGGGCCGGCGTGCCCAGCTGGCCGGTCTCGACCTGGTAGTCATAGGTCTCGCGCAGCATCGTCTCGTCGATCTCGATATCGCGCAGGAAGTCGGCAAGGCGGAAGCGGACCAGGGTGATGGCGCGGAATTCCGGTGCCGTGAAGACCGGCAAGCCGTTGCGATCGGTCATGTCCTGGTTGTCGGCGATGAAGCTTTCCAGCTGTTCCTCGGTAGGATCCTCGATCTCGTCGGCGGTCGAGGCATCCAGCAGCAGCGCCGTGATCCGGCGGCGCTCGCGGCGGACATCATAGCGTGTCTCGGCGAGGAATTCCGGCGCCGGAACGGATCCGGCCAGTGCAAAGATCAATTGCTGGCGCAGAAGATCGCCTTCCAGCTCGGAGCGGAATTGCGCTTCGGTCATGCCGTTATTCTGCAGCACGCTGATCATGGTGCTGTAGTCGAACCGGTCGGTGACCGGATTGCGGAAGGCCGTCTGGCGTGCGGCTTCGTCGACCAGCGCATCCGGCGAGATGGCGAGACCGAGCTCGCTCGCTTTCGCTTCCAGCGCCGCGAAGGTCGTCAGGCGCTGCAGCACCTGCTCGCCCAGACCGAATTCCAGCGCCTGTTCGCGCGTGATGTCGGGATTTTCCGTCTGGACGCGCTGCAATTCGCGTTCGAAGGCCTGTGCGACCTCGCGCACCGAAACCTGCTGATTGCCGGCGACCACGACCGCGGTCCCGCTGCCGGTGAAGATGCCGCCCACGCCTGTAAATGCAAAGGCGAGCACGATGAGAAGAATGATCACCAGGGCAAACGGCGATTTGGCGAAGGACCGGAATAGGGTCAGCATGGTCAGCAGGGCCTCAGATCAATGTCGCGCGGAAGGTAACGGGGCGGATTCAGGGTCGCAAGCGCCAGTCGCGGTTGCAGCACTTGCAGCGCAGCCGTCGGGCGCAGGTGCGGTTATTGCCCCGGACGCCGGAGCCGACTAATCCTCGGCAGGCTCGGGGCGGAGCCAAAGACAGGCATGGGAGGGGTTATGCCGAGACAGAAACTGATCGCCGGCAACTGGAAAATGAACGGTCTGGCGGCCGATCTGGAATTTCTCGACGCAATCGGACCGGCCGCGGCGGCAGCGGATGCCGAGGTCCTGATCTGCCCGCCGGCGACGCTGCTGGCGGAAGCCGCGCGCCGGGCAGGGGCTCATGGGATCATGGTGGGCGGGCAGGACTGCCATGCTGCCGTGTCGGGCGCCCATACCGGTGACATTTCCGCCGCCATGTTGCGCGATGCCGGCGCCAGCCATGTGATTGTCGGTCACTCCGAGCGCCGTTGCGATCACGGCGAAAGCGACGGCATTGTTCGCGACAAGGCCGTCGCAGCGCTCGAGGCCGGTCTGGTCCCCGTCATCTGCGTGGGCGAGACACAGGACGAGCGTGAAGCCGGCCGGCAAGAAGCCGTGATCGCGGCACAACTCGCCGGATCCCTGCCGGAAAACCGCGGGCAGCGGGAATTGGTCATAGCTTATGAGCCGGTCTGGGCGATCGGCACCGGGCTGACGGCTGAGCCGGAGGATGTCCAGGCCATGCACGCCTTCATCCGCAGCCGGCTGCCCGACCCTGCCAGCACACGGATTTTGTACGGCGGATCGGTGAAGCCGGAAAATGCTTCGACGCTGCTCGGATTGCCGGATGTCGATGGCGCCCTGGTGGGCGGTGCATCGCTGAAAGCCGATGATTTCATACCGATTATCCAGGCCGGCTGTCGCGAATCACAACTATTCCGGTAAGCGGATCGAAACTTCTTTCTGCGCAGTGTTCCGGTTCGACGATACCTGTCCGCCGAACCGGGAGCTTCTCAGCGCATGGCCGAAACCGACTACGCCCGAGCGTCCGTCCTGCTTTTCGACCCGGTTCACGTGAACCAGCGGACGACGCGCTATGCCCTGTTCGAAATCGGCTTCCGGCAGATCGAGTGTGTCTCCTCGCTTCGGGAGTTCAAGTCGACACTGGCGGAGACGGCGCCCGCGCTCGTGGTGGCCGAAACCAGCGCGACCGATACGGATATCTTCAATCTCGTGCGGGCGGTGCGCCGCGGCGATCTGGGCAATAACCCGTTCTCCGTGATGCTGCTGACCACCTGGAGCCGCGACACCTCCCATATCCGCAAGGCCATCGAGTGCGGCGCCGACGACGTGATCGTGCGGCCGTTCTCCACCATGTTTGCGGAAGAGCGGGTCAAGACGCTGATCAAGAACCGCAAGGAATTCATCGTCACCAGCGACTATATCGGTCCTGACCGCCGCAAGGATACCGAGCGTTCGTCGGATGCACCGCCGCTGAAAGTGCCGAACTTCCTGCAGGCAACGGTCGAGAATGACTACGAGGCGCTGAACAATGCCAATCAGTGGATACGCGAAGCGCGCGAGACCGTGACGGCCGAGCGCCTGCGCCGTCTGGCGATGCGGATCGTGATCACGGTCGAGCTGCAGATGTCCAAGGCGAGTGGTGGCGACAATCCGCCGGTCCGCCTCGATGTGGCGGATCTCGGCCGCTCTGCGCGCGAACTGAAAGCCCAGCTGATCAAGGCCAATCGCCGCGAGGCCGCCGAGGTCGCCGAGGCCCTGATCGACCAGATCCGCGCCATGGGTGACGGCTCCAGCGTGCCGGCGAGTTCACTGCGCCTGATCAAGGAATTGTCGATGGGCGCCTATGCCGCCTTTGCCAATGGCGAGACGCTGGAACGTTCCAAGGACGAGATCGGCCGTACCGTCACCAATCTGCGCAAACGGCTGCAGGCCAAGGCCGATCTGGCCCAGCGCCGGGCCGAGCTGGCCGCCGAGCAGGCGGCGGCATCCGGCGAGGGTGGGGACGCAACCGCAGACGGTGCTGGCCAAGACCAGAGCGCTGGTATAAAACGCGCCGCGATGTAGCCGGGCTTGGGTTCGCCGATGTGCGGACCCATATGTATTCTGGGCGATATGCATTTGTGTGTCGAGCACATGTGTGTGGAGCCAGACCGGCAGGTTCCGAAACGACGGCGGTATTCATGACGACAGTCCTCCTGATCATCCAGCTCCTGGTTGCGGCCGGTCTTGTGGGCGTGATCCTGATGCAGCGTTCCGAAGGCGGAGCCCTCGGGATCGGCGGCGGCGGCGGTGGCATGATGTCCAGCCGCGGTGCCGCCAATGTGCTGACGCGCACGACAATGCTGCTCGGCGCGGTGTTCATCGCCAATTCCATCCTGCTGGCCGTTGTTGCCAGTGTCGATGCGGATGGCCGCAGCGTGTTCGACCGCACGGTCGAGGAGAACCCGGCGATCGGCGTTCTCGACGAGGAAGAAGAGCCGGGCACGGGTGTTCCCACCGACGGCTAGAGCCCGGCTTCCACGCTTTTCACATCAAATCTTGCAGTCGCGTCTTTCGGGGCGTCCGAATCTCGGATAATCAGACGGCCCATGCCGCGATATATTTTCATCACCGGCGGCGTGGTCTCCTCTCTTGGAAAAGGCCTCGCTTCAGCCGCTATCGGAGCTTTGCTCCAGGCGCGTGGATACAAGGTCCGCCTGCGCAAGCTCGATCCCTATCTGAATGTCGACCCGGGCACGATGTCGCCCTACCAGCACGGCGAATGCTACGTCACCGATGACGGGGCAGAGACCGATCTGGACCTGGGCCATTACGAGCGCTTCACCGGCGTTCCGGCGAGCCAGGCCGACAATATCACCACGGGCCGGATCTATTCCCGCATCATCGAGCGAGAGCGCCGCGGCGACTATCTCGGCGCGACGGTGCAGGTGATCCCGCATGTCACCGACCAGATCAAGCAATTCGTCCTCTCCGACGCCGGCGACGTGGATTTCGTGCTGTGCGAGATCGGCGGCACGGTGGGCGATATCGAGGGCCTGCCCTTCTTCGAGGCGATCCGCCAGCTCGGCCAGGAGCTGGGCGAGGGCAATGCGGTCTTCCTGCACGTCACCCTGCTGCCTTTCATCAAGGTGGCCGGCGAGATGAAGACCAAGCCGACCCAGCACTCGGTGAAGGAGTTGCGCTCGATCGGTATCCAGCCGGACATCCTCCTGTGCCGCTGCGAGATCCCGATCCCGCCGGGCGACAAGCGCAAGATCGCGCTGTTCTGCAATGTGCGCGAAAGCGCCGTGATCGAGGGGCGCGACGCCGCCTCGCTCTACGATGTGCCGATGGAATATCACCGCCAGGGGCTGGATACGGAAATCCTGCACTGTTTCGGCATTGAAGACGCGCCGGACCCCGACCTGTCGCGCTGGCAGCAGATCTCCGACACGATCCACAATCCCGACGGTGAAGTCACGATCGGTGTGGTGGGCAAGTATGTCGGCCTGCTGGACGCCTACAAATCCCTGATCGAGGCCCTCAATCATGGCGGTATCGCCAATGGCGTGAAGGTCCGTCTCAAATGGCTCGACTCGGAGCAGTTCGAGAAGGACGACCCGTTCGAACCCCTGGAAGACGTGCACGGCGTGCTCGTGCCGGGCGGCTTCGGCGAACGGGGCGTGGAAGGCAAGATCGCAGCGGCGAAGTTCGCCCGTGAGCGCAAGGTGCCGTTTTTCGGCATCTGCTACGGCATGCAGATGGCGGTGCTGGAAGCAGCGCGCAATCTGGCCGGCGTGCCCGATGCGGTTTCCTCGGAATTCTCCAGTGAAGGCGAGCCGGTTGTCGGTCTGCTCACCGAGTGGACACGCGGCAATGAGGTCGAGACCCGCTCGGCCGCGGGCGATCTGGGCGGCACGATGCGTCTGGGGGCCTATCCGGCTGTTCTCAAGGAAGGCAGCCGCGTCCGCGAGATCTATGGCGCTGCCCATATCGAGGAACGCCACCGGCACCGCTATGAGGTGAATGTGGCCTGGAAGGAAAAACTGGAAGCCTGCGGGCTGACCTTTTCCGGCCTGTCACCGGACGGCATCCTGCCCGAGATCGTCGAGATCGAGGACCATCCCTGGTTTGTCGGCGTGCAATTCCACCCGGAATTGAAGTCACGCCCCTTCGAGCCGCACCCGCTGTTCGCCAGCTTCATCGCCGCGGCGCTGCACCAGAGCCGGATGGTTTAGACAAGGGCGCCTGGAAGCCGCCTTCATCTCCAGGCTTTTCTCATCCAATGCTTCCCTCGGCCCAGGTGTCAGCCATGTCTCCGGGCTGAACAACAGGTCCGGGGCAAGTGGGTGAGGAGGTTCACCTCACGGCAGCCCCGGAAAGTCCCCGCGGCGATGGCCGGCGACCATGTCGGCCAGCGCTTTGGGCTCCAGCACCTCGACCTGGTCGCCCCAGGCATAGAGATGCCAGCACATTTCCAGGAGGCCGCTGGCGCGAAAGCGCACGATCACCGAACCGTCTTCCAGCGTTTCGGTCGATTGCAGCGGGTGGAAACGGTAGCGCAGGGCGTGGGGCGCGGCGGCGGGGGTGAATTTCCACACCACATCGCCGAACTCGGCCTCGTTCTGGAACACGCCGAAGGAGCGGTTGGCATAGGCCTCCAGGTCGAAGGCCTCGTCGCGGGCGAACCAGTCCTGTGTCACCTCGGCGCTCTCGATATCCTCGACCCGGTAGTGACGCATCACCGTGTCGCCGCGCTCCCGGTCGCGGCCGACCAGATAGCGGCGCGCGCCCAGCAGCAGGCCATAGGGTTCCACCCGGCGGGTCTTGGCCGCGCTGTCCTGACGCCCGCGATAGGCGATCTCCAGCACGAAGGGGCCTTTCAGCGCCTCGGCAATGGCGCTGTCGATGCGGGGATCCGAGGCCGGCTGCGGGCCGGGGCGGGCGGCATGGCCCATGGCTTCCAGCAGCGCTTCCTCATCGGCTTCCAGACCCGGGCGCCGCTTGTCGGGCATCAGGATCTTGATGGTTTCGCGCAGCGTGCGCAGCTGACCGGCCTCGCGGGTCAGGCCCTGGCGGTCCAGCGTCGCGCCGGCCAGTTCCAGCGCGGCAACCTCGTCGGCCGTCGGCGCAAAGAATTCCGCCACGCGGCGGCGCGGCACGCGCCAGCGCTTGTGGCCCTCGGCGTCGACATAATCCTCGGTGTCGGGGAAGACGCGCACCAGCGCATCGGTCATCCGCTGGGCGGTGCGGCGCACACAATCGAACTCCGCCTCGATCTCGTTCAGCGAGACGCCGGCATAGCCGCTGGCCATGCGCGCCAGCTGCAACAGTTCCACGGCCTTGGAAAACGCCATCGGGTTATCCTAGTTTCACGGGCAAGCGGGGCAGCCTGGACACGACTGATTCCGTTTTCGTGCGGCAGAGGGCCCGTTTGGCAGGCAATGTTCAAGTCCATTCGCAAACACATCCCGGAATCGCATCCGGTGCTCGACGTGCTGACGATTATCGTCAAGGCGGTCAGCCGGTCGATGGCGCGCGACGTGATGCTGTTCGCCGGCGGCGCCTCCTATTTCGGCATGCTGGCCCTGTTTCCCGCCATGGCGCTGGCCATGTCGATCTACGGCCTGACCAATGACATCTCGGATGTGGAGACCCAGATCGCGCGCTTTGCCGGCATCATGCCACAGGGCGCCCAGGACTTCGTGCTGAACCAGATGGCGCGTCTTGCCGTGACACCGATCTCGGCGCTGTCGGTGAACGGGGCCATCGCCCTGGCGATCGCCCTGTTCGCCGCCTCGCGCGGTGTGAAGGCAGTGATCGCCGGGCTGAACCATCTCGCGGAAGACCAGGACATCCGCAATGTGATCCATTTCAACATCCTGGCGATGGGCTCGGTGCTGATCGGCGGGATGATGCTGACCCTGGCCAATCTGGCCGTGCTGGCCATCCCGGTCCTTCTGCGCAAGGTCTTCGTGCTTCTCGGGCTGGAACCGCTCGATTTCGGCGGGCTGGTGAATGAGTGGACAGCGGCCGCCCTCGTGATGTTCGTGGCACTGGAACTGCTCTACCGGATGACGATGCGCCGCCGCTCCGAAGCCGTCAGCTGGCGGGCCTCGACCGTTGCGGCCCTGGTGTCGACCGGTCTGTGGCTGGGCCTGTCGAAAGGTTTTTCGCTCTATGTCGGTCAGGTGATCGATTTTGGCGTCTACGGGTCACTGGGTGCCCTTGTCGTCTTCCTTCTGTGGATTTATTGGTCGGCCTATGCGGTATTCTTCGGCGGCGCGCTGGCGATCGAGATCGACGCCCGCTACGGCACGCGCCGGGACCGGACCGCAGGCTAGGCAGGCGAGGCGGCTGGATTTCTGCTGCGCCCGCGATATAAACATGAACCAGTTATCAACTTTGACGCAGAGGTCTGCATGAAAAAGGTATATCCTGACGCCAAGGCGGCCCTGGACGGCCTCGTCTTCGATGGCATGACGTTGATGGCGGGCGGGTTCGGCCTGTGCGGCATCCCGGAAAACGCCATTGCGGCCCTGCACGCATCCGGCGTGAAGGATCTCACCGTGATCTCCAACAATTGCGGGGTCGACGGTTTCGGTCTGGGCATCCTGCTCGACGCCAGGCAGATCAGGAAGATGGTCTCGTCCTATGTCGGCGAGAACAAGGAATTCGAGCGGCAATTCCTGTCCGGCGAGCTGGAGCTGGAATTCAATCCGCAGGGCACGCTGGCCGAGCGCATCCGCGCCGGCGGTGCGGGCATTCCGGGCTTCTTCACCAAGACCGGCGTCGGCACGATGATCGCGGAAGGCAAGGAACACCGCGAATTCGACGGCGAGACCTATATCATGGAAACCGGCCTGACCGCCGATGTTTCCATCGTGAAAGCCTGGAAGGCCGACCCGGAAGGCAATCTGGTCTTCCGCAAGACCGCCCGCAATTTCAACCCGATGATGGCGACGGCCGGCAAGGTGACCATCGCCGAGGTCGAGGAAATCGTCGAACTGGGCGCGCTCGATCCGGACCATATCCATACGCCCGGCATCTTCGTGCAGCGCCTGTTCAAGGGCGAATTCGAGAAGCGCATCGAACAGCGCACCATCCGCGAAAGGGAGAGCGCATAATGGCCTGGACACGTGATGAAATGGCGGCCCGCGCCGCCCAGGAACTGGAAGACGGTTTCTACGTCAATCTCGGCATCGGCATCCCGACCCTGGTCGCCAACCATATCGCCGACGATATCGACGTCACCCTGCAGTCGGAGAACGGCATGCTGGGCATGGGGCCTTTCCCCTATGACGACGAGGTCGATCCCGACCTGATCAATGCCGGCAAGCAGACCATCACCGAGCTGCGCCGCACCTCGTATTTCTCCTCGGCCGACAGCTTCGCCATGATCCGCGGCGGCCATATCGACATCTCGATCCTGGGCGCGATGGAAGTGTCCGAGACGGGCGATATCGCCAACTGGATGATCCCGGGCAAGCTGGTGAAGGGGATGGGCGGTGCCATGGACCTGGTCGCCGGCGTCAAGCGCGTCGTGGTGATCATGGACCACGCCAACAAGGCCGGCGAACCGAAACTGCTGAAGACCTGCACCCTGCCGCTGACCGGCCAGGCCTGTGTCGACCGCATCATCACCACGCTGGGCGTGTTCGATGTGAAGGGCGATCATCTCGAACTGATCGAGCTGGCCCCGGAGGTCACGCTGGACGAGATCAAGTCGAAGACCGAAGCGAGCTACACCGTCTCGCCGCAGCTGAAAGAACACGCGGCGGCCTGAACTAACCTGACCTGACGCAAAAGTAATCAGCGCCAACTTGTTGACCTGCAAGGCGGCTCACCAAAGTGTGAGCCGCCTTGACAAGGTTTAATCCTGCCCCCGCACCGCAGTGCTATGAAAGCCGGGCGAGGGAGGAAAACATGCCGCTCACCCGATTGTCATTGAGCAATCCGGCCGCCGTGTGCGTCGGAATTGCCCTGATCGTGCTGATGGGCATTCTTGCCTTCACACGCCTGCCCATCCAGCTCTTCCCGGATACCGAACGTCCGCAGGTCAATATCGCCACGTTCTGGCGCTCGGCCTCGCCGCTGGAAATGGAATCGGAAATCGTCGAGCCGCAGGAACAGCTCCTCACCGGACTGCCCGGGCTGGAGGAGATGCGCGTCTTCACCAATGAGGGCGCGGCCTTCATCAACCTCACCTTCGCGCTTGAAACCGACATGACGCAGACGGCGATCGAGATCTCGAACCGCCTGTCGCAATTGCCGCCGCTGCCGCGCGATGCGGTGGGGCCCAATGTCGGCGGGTTCGGCGGCGACGCCCAGCAGAGCCTGATCTGGTTCTTCGTCCAGGCCTTGCCCGGCAATCCGCTGGAGATCCACGACTATACCAGCTTCATCGAGGACACGGTGGTGCCGCGCCTCGAGGCGATCCCGGGCGTGGCCAGCGTCAATATCGGCTGGGGCCAGCGGCCCGAGGAATTGCTGATCACGGTCGATCCCTATCGCGCCGCCGCGCTGGGCGTGACCCTGCCGCAGATTTCCGGCGCCATCGCCAATAACCAGGACGTGTCCGGCGGCAATGCCGAGATCGGCCGCCGCTCCTACCAGATGCGTTTCGAGGGCGAGTTCGAACCGTCCGAAATGGGCGATCTGGTGATCGTCTGGCGCGATGGCACGCCGGTGCGCCTGTCCGATGTCGCCACGGTCGAGGTGACCTATGGCGAACGCACGAATTTCACCTACCAGAACGGCAATCCGGCGATGGGCATCGAGGTGCGCCGCCAGCAGGGGGCCAATGTGCTCGCCGCGCTGGACGCGGTGAAGGCGGAAGTCGCGACGATCAACGAGACGCTGCTCGCCGAACGCCAGCTGGTGATGGCGCCGTCCTTCGACGCCTCGGTCTTCATCATGCGCGCCATCGACCTGTTGCGCACCAATCTGCTTCTGGGTGTGGCGCTGGCGATTTTCGGCCTGTGGCTCTTCCTGCGCCGGGCGCGGGCGACGCTGATCATCTCGCTCGCCATCCCGGTCTCGCTGCTCTCCACCCTGATCGTGCTCTTCCTGCTGGGCCGCTCGCTCAACGTGATCTCGCTGGCGGGCCTCGCCTTTGCCACGGGCATGGTGATGGATGCCGCGATCATTGTGCTGGAGAACATCATCCGCCGGCGCGAGGGCGGTGAGGATGCGCACACCGCGTCCGAACGCGGCGCCGGCGAGGTGTGGGGTGCGCTGCTCGCCTCCACGACCACGACCGTTGCCATCTTCCTGCCGATCATCTTCACCCGCAATGCCGAGGGCCAGATCTTCGCCGATCTCGCCATCACCATCGCGGTCGGCGTTGCGGTATCGATGATCGTTGCCGTGACCATCCTGCCGGTGGCGGCGAAATACTGGGTGCGCGACCGCGCGACGCAGACCCGCCAGCCCCTGCTCAACCGGATCGCGTCGGGCGTGATGACGCTGAGCGACAGTCCGCGCCGCCGCCTGGCGCTGGCCGGCACGCTGATCGCCATTCCGCTGGCCCTGACCTGGTTCCTGCGGCCGGATCTGGATTATCTGCCGCCGGTGAAGCGCGATGCGGTCGACGCTTTCCTGATCTTCCCGCCAGGCTCCAATCTCGACTGGATCGAGGAGGAGGTCGCCGCCACCGTCATCGAACGCCTCGAGCCCTATATGAGCGGCGAGCGGGAACCGGCGCTGCGCAACTATTATTTCGGCACCTTCCCCGGCGGCACCGGGGCGACGGCCGGCATCCGCGTGCAGGACCAGTCACAGGTCGGCGAGCTGGAGCGTATCGTCCGCGAGGAGATCATCACCGGCATTCCCGACGTGTTCGGCTTCGCCCAGCAGGGCGATCTGTTCGGCGGCTTCTCCCAGGGCGGCAATATCCAGGTGAATATCCAGTCCGCCGATGCCGAGGCGCGGGCGCGCGCCACCCAGGTCGGCCTGACCATGCTGCGCGAGCGCTTTCCGGGCGTGAACATCAATGCCAATCCGCCGCCCCAGGCGACCCAGCCGCGCCTGACCCTGGTGCCGGACGACCGGCGGATCCAGGAGGCCGGATGGGCGCGCCGCAATGTGGCGGGCATGATCGCCATGCTCGGCGACGGCCAGTTCATCGGCGAGTATTTCGACGGCGAGACGCGCATGAACATGATCCTGCGCTCCACCCCGTGGGAAACGCCGGACGAGCTGACCGGCATGCCGGTGGCAACCCCGTCCGGCGCCGTCGTGCCGCTGGGCGATCTGGTCGACATCCGCGAGGAAGTGGGGGCGGGCGCCATCCAGCGCCTCAACCGCCGCCGCACCGTCACCATCAATATCAACCAGCCGGAAAACGTCTCGCTGGAAGAAATCCTGGAGACCGTGCGCACCGAGATCGAGCCGGCCATGCGGGCCGAACTGCCGGCCGACGGCTCGATCGTCTATGGCGGCAGCGCCGACAGCCTGAACCGGGCCATCAACACCATGCTGATGAATATGGGCATGGCGATGGTGATCCTCTTCCTCATCCTGGCCGGCATGTTCCGCTCGCTGCGCGATGCGGTCCTGGTGCTGGTGTCGATCCCGCTGGCCGGTGTCGGCGGCGTGGTGATGCTGCAGGTGCTGAACCTCTTCGTCTCCCAGCCGCTCGACCTTCTGACCATGATGGGCTTCGTCATCCTCCTGGGCCTGGTGATCAACAATGCCATCCTGCTGGTCGACCAGACCCGCCAGGGCGAGCGCGACGGCCTGACCCGCCGCGAGGCCGTCGACCAGGCGCTGCGCGTGCGCCTGCGGCCGATCTTCATGTCGACCATGACCAGCCTGCTGGGCATGCTGCCCCTGCTGCTGGTGCCCGGCGTCGGCTCGACCATCTATCGCGGACTGGCGGCGGCCATTGTCGGCGGCATGAGCGTCAGCCTCGTCTTCACCCTCGTTCTCATTCCCTGCCTCCTGCGCCTGGGCGAATTGCGCCAGGCCCGCACGGTGGCGGATCCGGCCCCTGCGCCGGCCGAATAGCCCTGGAGCTCCGACATGTTGCGATCCTTCATCTGCCTCGCTGCCGGCTCCGCCGCGCTCCTGGCCACCGCACCCGCCGCGGTGCTGGCCCAGCAGGGTCCGCCGCCGGCCGTGGTACGCACCGCCGAGATCGTCCAGCGCGACATGGCCCGCACGGTGATGACACCGGCCAGCGTGATGGCGCGCAATGATGCCCGCATCGCCGCGGAAGCCTCCGGCCGGGTCACTTTCGTGGCCGAGCCGGGCGACATGATCGAGACCGGCGGGCTGATCGCCCAGCTGGACGACCGCCAGGCCCGCATCCAGCTCGACGAGGCCCGCGCCCGCCTGGCCCGTGCCACCTCGAATGCGAATTACCAGAATGCCGAGGCCGACCGCTATGAAGGCCTCGCCGCAAACGGCACCGTGCCGGCCAACCGGCTGCGCGAGGTCGAACTGGCCCGCGACCTGGCCGACCAGGATCTGCGCGAGGCCCGGGCTGCGGTAATGCGCGCCGAGCTGGAACTGGAGCGCACGCAGATCGTCGCACCGTTTCCGGGCCGGGTCGCCGAACGCCTGATCCAGGCCGGGGAAATCTCCGCGCCGGGCCGCGAGATCGTCCGCCTGGTGGATATCGAACACAAGGAGGCCGTCGCCCAGGTGCCCGTCGCCATCGCGCCCTTCCTGGAAGTGGGCCAGGAGGTCACGCTGTCGCTCGCCAACGGCACCAGCCAGCGTGCGCCGATCCGCGCCATCATTCCGGTCGGCGACGCCGTCTCGCGCACCTTCGAGGTGCGGATCGATCTGACCGGTTCCGACTGGATTGTCGGCTCGGCCGCCCGCGCGGCTTTCCCGGCCGAAACCCCGCGCCTGCAGGCCGCTGCGCCCTATGACGCGGTGGTGCTGCGCTCCAGCGGCAGCCATGTCTTCGTCGTCGACGCGGAAGACATCGCCCGCCAGGTTGCTGTCGTGGCCGGCGTGCGCGAAGGCGGCTATGTCGCCATCGACGGGGATGTGGAAGCCGGCCAGCGCGTTGTGGTCTCCGGCGCGGAAACCCTCAGCGACGGCCGCCCGGTCCAGGAACTGGGCGAGGACGCTTAGGTGCCTTGATTTCCTATCGCTTGCCTTTCAAGGTTGTCGTGATACAATCTGTAGGTGAAGCACGGGAGATGAGACATGTTTGATATCGTTGTCGCCGCGCTGCTGATCGGCGAACCGGCCGCCGTCGATACATCTGCTATCCAGTACGAGGAATTGCAGTGCATTCAGGCGCCCCACGGCTATCAGCGCCAGATAGCTTATCGCAATAACGCTCAACCCGACCGTTTCGTCTGGGTAGATGTGGCGCGCCGCAATGTATCCTATCTGTTCGATCTGTCGTCGCAATGCGATGCGGGCCGCCCCGGACGGATCGCCATTCCGGAGGCTGGTATCCTGAATTTGTGTGTCGGCCGCAATATTTTCGCGTCTTCAAGCGAAATTCCGCATCGGAATTGCCAGGTCGAAGCCATCTATCAGGTTCCCAACCAGACGATGGCGTGGGAACTCGCTGACTCGATCCTGCAGGGCCAACCGGACGCTGACTGAGCCGCTCTTCTGCAAAGAGGCGTGAAACAAGAAGAGTCTTGGGCCGTCCTTGACCCTCCTTGAGTGCCTTGTGCGCAATCGCCAAGGGGTAGCACCGTGGCGGAGCGGCTATCCCGGCTAGGTGATCTTCCGCCACGTCTTCGGCTCACCCATGATCAAAAGCCACAGACAGGTACCGATCTCGGCGAAGGAAGAGGGCGTGCCGGCAATCGTGCTGAGGAGGCTGCCGGAATAGCCGCTCATGAAAAGCGGGCCGGCGAACTCGATCAGGAAGCCGATACAGCTGATCATCAACAGGAAGCCGAGCACATGCGGCAGCAGGCCCGAGCGCCAGCCCAGCCAGCCCAGCGGGAAGAGCCACAGACCCCAGAAGATCGACGCCAGACCGGTATAGCGGAAATAGGTCTCCATCCGCACCAGCGCCTGCGCGCCCGCCGCCTCGGAGGGGCCGTTTTCGCCGGTCACGAGATCGAGCAGGGCCAGCTGTTCGCCCAGGGCCAGGAAGGTCATCGGCACGCTGGCCAGTGCAAACAGCACCATCAGCCGCGCCGCGCTTTGTCCGTAGGGTGCAAGGACGCGGTAGAGCACCACCGGCAAGGCGAGATAGATCACATAGGCGGTCAGGCCGACGCAGATGCCGGCGGCGAACAGGCTGCGATTGTCACGGATCAGCGCCAGCATCCGCACGGGATCGTCCAGGTCGATCACCTGCGAGGGCACATAGATCAGGCTGAAAATCCCGGTCAGGACGAGCAGGAGATACAGCAGGCCGGCCAGTCTGCCATCGGATAGTCGAAGGGTCATCAATACGCTCCGGTACAAGGGGTTGGACACTGTCAGCGTCCAGCCTGTACCGGCGCAGGCCGTCAGTCTGGCCGATTTGGAAATCGGCCATGTCAATTGGCGAAATGGGGACGGAAGGCCCGCCCGGAAACCGCCGGTACGTTTCCCCCGGCCCTGTTCCGGGGCCTGGGGGATATCCACGAGTACGCTCTCCTGAGTCCGTGAAATCAGGCTGCGCATGCCAGGCCCCGGCACAGGGCCGGGGGAAAGGGTTTGTGGAGGATCGGACGAGCCCGCTGCGACAGGCGCGATGCCTTTCCTCCCCATTTCATGGGGAGGGGGGCCCGTGAAACGGGGGAGGGGCCGCCGCGTCAGCGGCGGAATGGTGGAGCCTGGCTGTGCTGCTTTCTGGCGCTGCGCGCCACCCCTTCGACCCCTCCTTCGCCAAGGCGAAGAAGGGGCCACTTCCCCACTCACGTGGGGAAGAAAGAGGGGGAAGCGCTGAACCCGTTCCTCCCTCTCCCTTGGGAGAGGGATCGAGGGAGAGGGGGGAGACACCGGCCTTCGCGATTAAAACCCCGGCACCCGGCTTTCCCCCTCATCCGCCCCTTCGGGGCACCTTCTCCCCGGGGGAGAAGGTGGAGCGTCGCCGAAGACACGGCCGCCCGCTTGGCGAGGCGGCCGTGTATGCGATCTTCGCCGCTATTCCGCGCTGGCGAGGGCGGCTTTCCTGACGCCGGCGGCGAGGGTCTCGAACACGAATTCCGAGGTCGAGCCGGACATGCGCAGCACCTGGGTGGGCAGATTGTTGGAGATCAGCACCAGGTCGGGCTTGCCGTCATTGATCACATTCTGGCCGCCGATCCACCAGTTATTGGTGGAGGAGTAGGAGCCCTGCGCCAGGTAGAGCGTGATCGGCGCCGCATTGGAGAAGGTCACGGTGACGCCGAACATGAAGTTCAGCTCGTCCGGCGTGCCGCCGCCGCCCTTGGGGGCGTATTCATGATACTCGCCACCGGCCAGGCTGTTGAATTTCTGCGCTACCGCATCGGATTTCTTGCGGCCGCAATTGACCGTGATCTCCCAGACGCCCTTGCCCTTGTTCTTGGCCGTCGGGCCTGACTCATAGGGTTGTCCGTCGGTAATCACGAAGGTGCCGTCGATATAGCTGATGCTCTCGATCTGGTCGGATTCGAGGGTCACGGTGTTGGAATGGGAAGAAGTCATCTCGTTCGCCTTTTCATTTCTGACAGTCAGAAGAGGGGGAATGCGAACTACACATCCGGAGCGGGCCGGGTTGCGTGATACTACTATAAATTATTTCCGTTCACAACGAATCAGGTGTCAGCACGCCACCACATTCACCGCGAGACCGCCCTTCGAGGTCTCCTTGTACTTTTCCTGCATGTCCTCGCCGGTCTGGCGCATCGTCTCGATCACCTGGTCGAGCGAGACTTTCATGTCGGCGGAGGTGGCGCGCAGGGCGAGGCGGGCGGCGTCGATCGCCTTGATGGCGCCGATGGCATTGCGCTCGATACAGGGGATCTGCACCAGACCGCCGACCGGGTCGCAGGTCAGGCCCAGATTGTGCTCCATGCCGATCTCGGCGGCATCCTCGATCTGGTGATTATTGGCACCCATGGCCGCCGCCAGCGCCGCAGCCGCCATCGAACAGGCCACGCCGACCTCGCCCTGGCAGCCGGCCTCGGCGCCGGAGATGGAGGCATTCTTCTTGTAGAGCGAGCCGATGGCCGCGGCGGTGAGGAAGAAACGCTGCAGCGCTTCCTCGTCGTCCGGGTCGCGGTGATATTTGTCGAAATAGCGGGCCACGGCAGGGATGATGCCGGCCGCGCCATTGGTCGGTGCGGTGACGACGCGGCCGCCGGCGGCGTTTTCCTCGTTCACCGCCATCGCCCACAGATTGATCCAGTCCATCGGGGCGAGGGGATCCTTTTCCGGGCTGACCGGATTGGCCAGGATATCGCGATGCATCTTCGGCGCCCGCCGCTTGACGCCCAGCCCGCCGGGCAGCACGCCGTCCTCGGTGAGGCCGCGGTCGATACAATCCTCCATCGCCCGCCACAGGCCCTCAATGCCGGCGCGGATCGTGTCCTCGGGCAGGAAGGTGCGCTCGTTTGCCAGCATGATGCGGTGGATGGACAGCCCCTCGCGCTCGCCGATCTCCAGCAGTTCGGCCGCGGAGTTGAAGGGGAAGGGTTCGCCCTCCTTTACGTCAGCCGCCGAATTGCGCCCGGCCTCGTGCTCGTCGATCACGAAGCCGCCGCCGATCGAGTACCAGATCTCCTCGCGCACGACATCGCCATGCGGGTCATAGGCAAAGAATTTCATCGCGTTGGAGTGGAAGGGCAGGCGCACATCGCCGCGGAAATCCAGATCGGCCTTTTCCTCGAAAGCGATTTCCCGGCCATTGGCCAGTTTCAGCGTCTTCTCGCTGCGGATGCGGGCCAGCCGGTCCGGGATGGTATCCGGGTCGATCTTGGCCGGATCGCTGCCCTCCAGGCCCAGCAGCACCGCCGTATCGGTGCCATGGCCCAGACCAGTCAGGGCGAGCGATCCGTAGAGCTCGGTCTTCAGGCGCGCGACAGAGGCGCCATCGGCCAGGCAGCGCTCGACAAAGATTTTCGCCGCCTTCATCGGTCCGACCGTATGCGAACTGGAGGGACCGACACCGATCTTGAACAGGTCGAAGACACCGAAATGCATGGCGCGAACTCCTTGAAACCGCTGCGGGGTTGATCAGCGGCGCGACGCGAAACTAGTCGGCCTGACGAGCGCGCGAAACCCCGTTTCGCCATTGCCGCAATGCAGGCGATCAGGCCGGCGCCAGGGTGCGTTCGCAGATTTCGCGGATCTCGGCGAGCCAGAGGGCCTCTTCCGTCTTCACCGGGTCGGCGAGCAGGCGATAGCGCATGGCGCTCCAGACCAGGAAGATCAGCATGCGCACGCGCTCCGGTGCCGGCTGCGGCACCAGATCGTCCCAGCCCGCCACCGCATCGCACCACACATCGGCCAGCGCATCGAAGGAACGCTGATGGTGTTCCGGCGCCGCGATCCGGGCTTCCAGATAATGCATGTCGGTGTCGAAGAAGGCCGCATCGCCATCGGCCGCGCAGGTGATCTCCACCAGCCGGGCCAGCTGTTCGCGCCAGGGGCTGTGTCCGGCTTCGACGACCTGCTCGCGGATCCGCGCGCGCAGTGTGTCCATCACATGGCGGACATAGCCGGAATGCAGGGCCGCCTTGTTGGGGAAATACTCGTAGATCGTGCCGATGGCGAAGCCGGATTCATCCGCCAGCGCCCGCATGGTCAACGCGTCCGGACCGCCGCGCCGCCAAATCCGAACATAGGCGTCATAGATCGCCTGGACGGTGAAGCGGGCGCGCGCCTGGACCGGGCGTTTTCGCGGGCGGGGCAGGGCATCTGCCTCCGGCGTGCGCGCGGTCGACAAATCCGAACCCCGTACGGGCCGCGACCTGCTATCACTCATGGCACATCTTCCACTTCCCGACCGGCAGGACCGATATGAGCGAGTATACCCGTCTTCTCACCGACAAGGGCGATCTTGGCAGCACCCGTCCGGAAACCGGCCCCGCACCGCAGGCCGGGCCGGGCGAGATCGTGCTGAAACCCGACCGTTTCTCCCTGACGACCAACAATATCACCTATGCCGCCTTCGGCGACGCCATGCAGTACTGGCATTTCTTCCCGACCGGCCAGGAAGGCTGGGGCCATATGCCGGTCTGGGGTTTTGCCGATATCGTCGCCTCGGATATCCCCGGTCTGGAAGCCGGCGAACGCTTCTACGGCTATTTCCCGATCGCCAGCCATGTCGTGATGAAGCCGGAGCGGATTTCCGAGCGCGGCTTCTATGACGGCGCCGAACACCGCCAGGCCCTGGTTTCCGCCTATAATCAGTATACGCGCTGCAGCGCCGATACCGTTTATGCGCCGGAGCGCGAGGCCTTCCAGGCGCTCTACCGGCCGCTCTTCATCACCTCCTTCATGCTGGCCGACTATCTGGCCGACAACGACTTCTTCGGCGCGCGCCAGCTGATCATCTCCAGCGCCTCGAGCAAGACCGCCTATGGCACCGCCTTCTGCCTCGGCGCGGACCGCATCCCGGCGACCGGGCTGACCTCGCCGCGCAATGCGGCCTATGTCGAGGGGCTGGGCTGTTATGACGGCGTGGTGGCCTATGGCGATGTCGAAAGCCTCGATGCCGGCACACCGGCGATCTATGTCGATTTTTCCGGCGATAACGGGCTGCGCGAACGCATCCACCGGCATTTCGGCGACAATCTCGTGCATGACTGTTTTGCCGGCTCGGCCGCCAATACCGGTTTCATCGGCGAGCAGGACCTGCCCGGACCCAAGCCGGTCTTCTATTTCGCGCCCAACCAGATCAAGAAGCGCAACAAGGACTGGGGACCGGCCGAAGTCACCCGCCGCTACAACCAGGCCGAGTCGGACTTCTTCGCCCATCTCGACAGCGCCAGCCCGGCCTGGGTCCGCCTGGACGAGGCCGGGGGCTTCGCCGGCGCGCAGGCCGTCATCGCCGATCTCGCAGCCAATGGCGGCGATCCGGCGGTCGGCCATGTGATCGTGCTGTAGCATTGTCCTTCCCCTTGATGGGGAAGGACGATGGGAACGGCGGTTTATCCCCGCCTAGGTCACGGCAGCACGGGCGTGGAAGTGCGGCTTGTCCCACGCTTGCGTCGTCATGATATCCTGCAGAATTTCGACGGCCTGCCACACATCCTCGTGGCTGACATAAAGCGGGGTGAAGCCGAAGCGCATGATGCCCGGATCGCGGTAATCGCCGATCACACCGCGATCGATCAGGGCCTGCACGATCGGATAGCCGTGCTCATGGGTGAAGGAGACCTGGCTGCCGCGGATGGTGGCATCGCGCGGACTGGCCAGCGTGAAACCGTGCCCGGCCAGACGCGCCTCGACCTGCTCGATGAGAAGGTCACACAGTGCAACAGATTTGGTGCGGATATGGGTCATCTGTGTATCCGCAAAGATGTCCAGACCGCACTCCAGTGAGGCCATTGCGAGGATGCTGGGCGAGGAACATCGGAACCGGTCGATACCCGGAGCCGGCTCATATATATCACTGAAATCAAACGGTCTTGCATGCCCAAGCCAGCCGCTGAGAACCGGCATGACACGGTCCTGGTGCCGCTCTGCGACGAAAATGAAGGCCGGCGCACCCGGTCCGCCGTTGAGATATTTATAGCCGCAGCCCACCGCGAAATCGGCATTGCAGGCATTCAGATCGATCGGCAGAGCCCCGGCCGAGTGACACAGATCCCAGATCACCAGCACGCCCTTGTCCTGGGCCGCCCGCGTGATCGCCTGCATGTCGTGCAGATAGCCGGTCTTGTAGTGGGCCTGGGTGATCAGCAGCGCCGCGACCGTCTCGTCGAGCGCATCGACCAGGTCTTCTGTCGCCACCAGCCTGTGCTCGACCCGGCCGCCGGACGCCGCGGCCAGACCCTGCATCATGTAGACATTGGTCGGGAAATTACCGGTCTCGGACAGGATGACCGACCGTTCGGGCTGCAATTGAATACAGGCCGACAGCGCCTTGAAAATATTGATCGACGTCGAATCGGCGACGACGACCTCCTCGGGCTTCGCGCCGATCAGCGGCGCCACCTTGCCGCCCAGCCGGCGCGGCATGTCCATCCAGTGATTGGTGTTCCAGGAGCGGATCAGATCCTGGCCCCATTCGCGTTCGACCACATCGGCCATCCGCGCCGCGGCGGTCTTGGGCCGGGCACCCAGCGAATTGCCGTCCAGATAGATCACCCCGTCCGGCAGGTCGAACCGGTCGCGAAAACTGCGCAGCGGATCGGCGGCATCGAGGGCGCGGACGTCTTCGAGCGTTTTCATGCGAGGCCTCGTGAAGCTTCAGAGCGTGGTGCGCACGGTCCAGATTTCCGGGAAGAAGCGCAGATCCAGCGCCTTGACGAGATAGGACACACCCGACGTACCGCCGGTGCCCTTGCGATAGCCGATAATGCGCTCGACCGTCTTCATGTGGTTGAAGCGCCATTGCTGGAACTTGTGCTCCAGGTCCACCAGCTTCTCGCCCAGCTCATAGGCTTCCCAATGGGTCTCGCTATCGCGATAGATGGTGCGCCAGACATCCTCGACCGCTTCGGACGGCGCATAGGGCTGCGTCCAGTCGCGCTCGACCAGCTCGGCCGGAATGGCATAACCGCGGCGGGCCAGAAGGCGCAGGGTCTCGTCCCACAGGCTGGGCAGTTCCAGCGCGCGCGTCACCATCCTGTGGGCCGGCGGATTGTGCTTGTGCACACGGGCGAGGGCGGCGTTCTTGTTTCCCAGCCGGTATTCCAGCGTGCGATACTGGAAGGACTGGAAGCCCGAGCTCTGGCCCAGCGCATCGCGGAAGGCGAGATAGTCGGCCGGGGTCATGGTGGAAAGCACGTCCCAGGCATGGATCAGCTGTTCCTGGATGCGGCTGACGCGGGCAAACATCTTCAGCGCCGGGCCGACCTCGTCGCGCTGCAGATGGGCGATCCCGCCTTCGGTCTCGTGCAGCACCAGCTTCATCCACAGTTCGCCGACCTGGTGGATGACGATGAACAGCATCTCGTCATGCTCTTCGGTCAGGCATTTCTGCGAGGTGAGGAGCCGCTCCAGCCCCAGATAGCCGCCATAGGACATGGCGTCCTTGAAGTCCCAGTGGATGTCCTCACCGGACACGTCCACGCTGGACGAGAATTGCTCGCTCATTCTGCCTCTCCCGCGGATCGGTTCGGGCGGATCGGGCCGCCGTCTTGTTCGTGGTGCCCCGGTCTAGCCTGCTTCGCCGCCAACCGCGAGCCGCGCTTGAAGCGGGGTGCGGGTGTGGCTAGCGTCTGCGCGCATCATGCCGGGGGAGACAGCCATGCTTGCCGAAGTCAGCGAACAGACCGTGCGGGACGTGATCGGGCTCTATCTGCAGCTCGGCTATACCCACATCCTGCCCAAAGGGCTGGACCATATCCTGTTCGTGCTGGCGCTGTTCTTCGCCTCGACCCGCCTGAAACCGCTGGTCTGGCAGATCTCGGCCTTCACGGTGGCCCACACGCTGACCCTGGGCCTGGCAACGCTGGGCCTGGTGACGCTGCCGGGTGCGATCGTGGAGCCGATCATCGCGCTGTCGATCGCCTTCGTCGCGGTGGAAAATCTCGTTTTCAAGGACATGACCCGCTGGCGGCCGCTGATCGTCTTTGTCTTCGGTCTTTTCCACGGGCTGGGCTTTGCCGGCGTACTCTCCGAACTCGGTCTGCCGGCCGGACAGCTGGTGCCGGCCCTCTTGAGCTTCAATGTCGGTGTGGAACTCGGCCAGCTGACCATCGTGCTGGCCTGCTGGCTGGCGCTGCACCGTTTCCGGGACGCGACCTGGTATCCCTGGCTGGTGCGGATCGTGTCGGTGGGGATTGCGCTGATCGCGCTCTGGTGGACGCTGGAGCGGACGGTGCTGGCCGCGTAGGCCCAAAGAAAAGGGCGGCCGCCGGGCCGCCCTCGCAATCCTCTGGAAACGGGAGCTATTTTCCGCCCGGCGCGTAACCGAGCCGGATTTCGGAAATGCGCAAGGTCGTATCCGCCCGGCCGGAACTATAGGTCCCGACATAGATGTCGTAGACGCCCTGCGTGCCGGCCGTGAAACTGATACCGGCATCCGTGCCGATCGCGTCATCATTGCAGAACCACTGACCGTCCGGCGCATTGATCGCCAGGGTCGTGTCTGCATTGCCGTGCGTGTAGATGTGCAGCGAGCCCGAGCCGTTATAGGTCAGCTGGACAGTCGGCGCGTAGTCGACATAGCCGCGGCACTGGCCGGAGATTGCGTCGGCCGCCCGGATATTGCCGCCCGCCTGCACGAATACCTGTTCAGGATCGGGCAGGAAGCCGCCATTCAGGATGACATTGTGGCGCGCAGGCGCCGTGATATCGACGCCGCTGGCGCTTTGCATGTTGAGGCCGCCGCGCACGGTCGCTTCGCCCAGCTCCGAAATGAACAGCGTGGCCGGAACGCCCGATCCCGTCGAATAGGTGCCGACCCAGATGTCGTAGCGGCCCGATTGGGGCGTCTGCCAGTGGAGGAGGGGGTTGAAGGGTGCGTCCGCGCCGTCATCGTCGCAATACCAGCGCCCGTCCGGGCCGTTCACCACCAGTGTGGTGTCGGCTTCGGAATCGACATTGATGAAAAGGTCCTGCGAACCGGCCGTGTAGTAGAGCGAGAAGTCCGGCGCATTGGCGATATAGCCGCGGCAATTGGAAAACCGGTTCTGCGCCCGGATCGATCCGCCGGCGGTCAGGCGCCGCTCATACGGGTCCGGAAGAAAGCCGGCCGACAGGTTGATCGAACCGAAGGACGGCTGAAGCGAATAGTCCTGGGCTGATACCACCGGCGCAAGGACAAGCGCGGCGGCGGCTCCGGCGGCGGCCGGACGAAGGAAATCCTGGAACATGAGCAACCCCCTGTCTGCTGTTGTGACAGGGTAGTCCGCCTCGCCTGCACGCGGCAATTGCAGAATGGCCGGTTGTGACAATTTGCCGATCAGCGAAGCGATCCGCCGGAAACGAAAAAGGCGGCCCCGAAGGACCGCCTTTCCCGATTTCCAGTAAAGCGGAATCTACCAGCCGCAATTGCGGTCGGCGTTTTCCTCTTCCAGATAGGTCATCAGAGGCTGGAAGTAGGAGATGATGGCCGAGCCATCCATTTCCCGGGTGCCGGTGAAGGCTTCCAGCGCGTCCGGCCAGGGCTGGGACGCGCCCATCTCCATCATCGCATTGAAACGCGCGCCGACTTCCTCGTTTCCATAGATCGAGCAGCGGTGCAGCGGGCCTTCCCAGCCGGCCATCTCGCAGGCCGCTTCATGGAACTGGAACTGCATGATGAAGCTCAGGAAATACCGCAGGTACGGCACATTGTTCGCGATGTGGTATTTCGAGCCCGGATCGAAGGCGTCGCCCGGCCGGTCGACCGGCGGCACGATGCCCTGATAGCTCTCGCGCAGCGCCCACCACTGTTCGTTATACTCTTCCGGCGTGATTTCGCCGCGCAGGACCTGCCAGCGCCACTGATCCATCATCACCGCGAACGGCAGGAAGGCGATCTTGTCGAGGGCCGTATCCATCAGCAGCGACAGGTCGGCGCTTTCATCCGGCATGTCGGCCTCGTCGAGCAGACCGATCTGCACCAGGTATTCCGGCGTCACGGACAGCGCGATGAAATCGCCGATGGCTTCGTGGAAACCGTCATGGGCGCCGGTCTGGAACAGGACATCCTGTTCGTTATAGGCGCGCTGGTAGAAATTGTGGCCGAGTTCGTGGTGCACAGTGACGAAGTCGTCGCCATTGACGCGAGTGCACATCTTGATGCGCAGATCGTCTTCATAATCCATGTTCCAGGCCGAGGCATGGCAGGCCACCTGCCGGTCGCGCGGCTGGGTGATCAGCGAGCGTTCCCAGAAGGTCTCGGGCAGCGGTTCCATGCCCAGCGAGGTGAAGAAGCTTTCCGCCGTTTCCACCATCTGGTGCTGGTCATAGCCGGCCTCGACGAGCAGGTCGTCGAGATTATAGGCCGGGCCGCTCTCGCTGACCGCGGCCACATCGCTGAGCGACGCCCAGGACTGGGCCCACATATTGCCCAGAAGGTCGGCCCGGATCGGGCCTTCGGCTGCCTGGATCTCGTCGCCATAGAGCTCGTTCAGATTGGCGCGGACATGGCAGTGCAGCTGCTGGTAAAGCGGCTCGACCTGGCCCCACAGCCGCTCGACTTCCGCTTCCATCTCGTCAGCCGGCATGTCGTAATTGGACAGCCACATCTGGGCGAGGTTGTCGAAACCGAGGTCGCGGGCACCCTGGTTGGCGATCTCGACCATCTCGGCATAGTCCGTCGACATCTGTGCGGGATCATAGGCGCGGCGCCAGCCATCCCAGACATGTGCCAGGAATTCCGGGTCGCGGCTGGTCCGCATGATGTTTTCCAGCTCGTTGTGATCGACCATCTCGCCGTCGATTTCCATCAGGCCGGACGAATAGGACGAGCCCATGCGCGTCGTCAGCTCGGACAGGCGCGCCGCTGCAGCGCTGTCGGCCGGCGCGGGCAGGGTGATGCCGGCGCGCAGGAAATTCATTTTCCGCGCCATGGTCTCGGGCAGGTCGAGATCGGCATAGCGGGCCGTCTCGCCGGCGGCCGCGACGGACATTTCCGTGGCCTGCGTCGACATGCGTTCGAGCAGCCAGTTGGTGTCGTAGGTGATGAAGTTGTTCTGGACCCAGGCCGTGCGCGAGGCGAATTCACCGAACTCGCGCATCTCTGCCTCGGTCTCGGCCAGGAAGGCTTCGGCGTCGGCGACGGTCACATCGCCGGTCTCGGCGCCCCCGGCGCCGGAGGCCGAGCTGCCGGTCCCGCTGTCAGCCTGTTCGCTGGCGTTCGGCACGGAGCCGAAGCCCGGTCCGAAATAATAGACACCGGCGCCGGCCAGAATGGCGCCGATCGCGACGCCGCCCAGTAGTGCTCTCATTGGTCTCTCCCCTTTTGCCCGGAACGGGCGATCAACTTACCCGCGCCCATCCTCGCCTTATCGGCTTGCGGGTCAAGCGCCGCGCGCCGAGGCAGCCTGCCGCATGACGCGCTCCATACCGTCGAGAAAGGCGGACCTGTCCTTCGGTCCGAACGGACGGGCGCCGCTGGTCACGGTTCCCGCCTCGCGCAGATCGCTCATCAGGTTCCGCGTCGCCAGAGAGGCACCGATATTGTCTACGGTCCAGAGCTTGCCGCGCGGATCGATCCCGATGGCCCCCGCCTTGATGCAGCGGTCGGCGAGGGGGATGTCGGCCGTCACGAAGACATCGCCCGGACCGATCTGTTCGGCGATCCAGTTGTCGGCGGCGTCGAGGCCTTCATTGACGATCACCAGCCGCGCCCATTGGGAATTCGGCCGTCGCAGACCGCCATCGCACACGAAGAGCATTTCGGTGCGGTGGCGTTCACCGACCCGGATGATCTCGTCCTTTACCGGACAGGCATCGGCATCGACGTAGATGGTCACCGCAGACGATCCACCAGGGCCAGCATGGCATCGAGATTGGCGGCGCCCAGCTTGCGGCAGCGCTCCGGCGACCAGCCATGCTCGCTGTCCGGCAGATCGGCATTGTCCTTGAACGGCATTTCCAGTGTCATCGCCAGGCAACGGAATTCGTTCGCCAGATAATTGGTACAGACGGACAGGTTTGCTGTCCCCGGGGCATCGACGGCATAGCCGTGCGCGGTCTGGAAGTCCGGGCTCGCCGTCTTCAGCGCCGCCTTGTAGGCGTCGAGCAATTCCTGGCCCTTCGCGTCGAAATTCGGCGCGCCTTCGCCGCCGGCGATGAAGTTGTAGGGCAGGGCTTCGTCGCCATGGACATCGAGGGCGAGGTCGATCCCGGTCTCGCGCATGCGGTTGAGCACGTGGAAGACTTCGGGCGAGTTCCCGGCGCTGGCCTTGTCCCATTCACGATTGAGATTGACGCCCTTGGCATTGGTGCGCAGGTGCCCGCGTTTACTGCCATCCGGGTTCATATTCGGAACGATGTGGAAAACAGCCCGGTCTCGCAGGACACGGGCAACGGGGTCCTCATCGTCGAGCAGGCGGCCGAGAAAGCCTTCCATCCACCATTCCGCCATGGTCTCGCCGGGGTGCTGGCGCGCCGTGACCCAGATCGTGCGCTTGCCGCTGCCCGGCGTGCCGACGCGCAGGAGGTCCATCGCCTGACCGTCGAGCGTTTCGCCGAGGACTTCGAGATCGACATCGACATGGGTCTGCGCCCAGGCAATCAGGTTCTGGTGGCGCTCCATCGAATAGGGCGCGAAATAGGCATACCAGACCGTGTCGCATTCCGGCGTGTGGTGCAGCGTCAGGACACCGTCGGCATATTCGGTATCGATCCGGAACCAGGTCTCCCGGTCATAGGACGCGCAGGCGCGATAATCCGGCCAACCTTCCAGATAGGCGGCTCCACCGGCATTCTCGATCGCCATGGACAGCGCCGAGCCGCGCGCGCCGGTCACCCGGAAATGGAACCATTGATAGAAATCCGACCCGTTATCCTTGCGGATTTCCAGGCGGATACGTTGCGGATCGGCGGCATCGAGAACCTCGATATTGCCGCTGTCGAAAGCGTCGGTGATGTGAAGGCTCATGGGGTCGTCTCCGGCAGCTCGCGAAAGGGTGACTGGCTTGTGAGGGGGATAGCCCATAATGCCCGTTCGAGATACGGGGCGGCGGCATGTGCCGGTTCGCCAGGAGCCTGGAGGCCTGCATGAAAACCTGGATCTGGCGGATCGTCACGATCGGACTGCCGCTTTTCGTCTGCGCGATCTTTCTCGATTCGCTGCGCTACAAATTCACCGACGCCGCGGAGACGCAGGTGATATTCGGCCTGCTTGACGATTGGGCGGCCAGCTGGGGCGCGGCGGGCCTGTTCGGACATACCGGCCTGTTCAGCCAGTATGTCATCGGCTCGGCCGAGCTCGCCGCTTCGACGCTCCTGCTCACCGGTTTCCTGCCGGGACTGAAACGCCTGCAGGCGCTGGGCAGTCTTCTCGGTCTCGCCATCATGACCGGCGCGGTGAATTTCCACCTGTTCACGCCGCTGGGCATCGACCCGAACAATGATGGCGGCGGCCTCTTCGTGGCCGCCTGCCTGGTCTGGCTGTCCTGTCTTGCCTTGCTGGTGATCAACCGTCACGAGGCCGCAGGGCTGGGCCGCGATCTGTTGCGGGCACTGCGCACCAGCCGGTAGCCCAGCAGCAGGGCCAGAATGCCGCCATGGATCCAGGGCATCGGCTGATTGCCCTTTTCCATGAAACCATGGTGCAGCACGGCCAGGATCGCGACGGGATAGATCGCCCAGTGCAGTTGCTGCCAGCGCCGGGCGCCCAGCCACCGCACCATGGCGTTGAACGAGGTCACGGCCAGCGGGATGAGGCCAACAAGGGCCGCCATGCCCAGCGTGATGTAGATCCGCTTGGCGACATCCTCCCAGAGGCCGGCAAACATCCCCGCCACGCTCATATTCGCCGCGATCAGGAGATCGAGCCCCAGATAGGCGGCAACGTGCAGCAAGGCATACCAGAATGCTGCCAGCCCGATGCGCCGGCGCACTTTCATGACGGGGAGCCAGCGCGTGATATCGCGGAACGGCGTCACCGCCAGCGAGATCAGGAGGATCCGCAGCGCCGTGTCGCCCAGGAAACGGTGGGTGGTTTCGATCGGATTGAAGCCGAGGGCGTGCGGCTGACCGTTGAGCAGCATCGCCCATTGCCAGCCCAGCCAGAGCCCGGGCAGGGCCAGCAGCCAGAAGGTGAGGGGTTTCAGCCAGTGACGGCCGAAACTGCGCAGGACCGCACGCTTGGCCATGGTTCAGTGGTTCTCGATCAGGTCCATGCCGGCATAGAGATGCGCGACCTGTTCGGAATAGCCGTTGAACATCTCCGTCTCGCGCCGGTTGAACAGATTGCCGCCGATCACGCGCTCGGTCTGCTGGCTCCAGCGCGGATGAGCGCGGTTCGGATTGACGTTGGAATAGAAGCCATACTCGTTCGGCGCGGCCTTGTTCCAGGCGGTTTCGGGCTGCTGGGAGACAAAGCTGATCCGGGTGATCGACTTGATCGACTTGTAGCCATACTTCCACGGCACGACGAGCCGGACCGGGGCGCCATTCTGGTTGGGCAACACATCGCCATAGAGACCGACGGCCAGAAAGGCGAGCTCGTTCATCGCCTCATCCATGCGCAGGCCTTCGACATAGGGCCAGTCCAGCACCGGGAAACGCGTGCCGCGCATCTCGCGACGGTCGAGATAGGTCTCGAAGGCGACATAGCGCGCGTCCGCGGTCGGTTCGAACTGCTGCAGCACGCCGGCCAGCGGCACGCCGATCCACGGGATCACCATCGACCAGGCCTCGACACAGCGCAGCCGGTAGATGCGCTCCTCCAGAGCAGAAAAATCGACCACGTCCTCGAGTGCGAAACGTCCCGTCCGCCCGGCATGCCCGTCGACCTCGATCGACCAGGGGTCGACCGACATCTCATGCGCGTGGCGGGCAGGGTCCGACTTGTCGACGCCGAATTCGTAGAAATTATTGTAGCCGGTGACGGCATCGATGGGGGTGAGCGGATCGGGAACGCTGTACCCGGTCCCGGCGTATTGCAGCCCGCCTGAAGGAGGTGCCGGCTGTCGGGCCGCGGCTGTGCTGGAAGCCGTGCTCGCAGCGCTCGTGGAGGCTTCGGTCTCCGAGCCGCCGCAACCGACCAGGCCGGTCACCGCAACGGCACCACCGGCCGCCATGATCTGCCGCCGGTTGATGTAGAGCGCGCGCGGCGTCACGTCCGCTTCGCGCCCCTGCCAGGGTTTGGGCTTGCGATAGAAAAACATGGGTTCGGTCCACAGCTAGCGTTGTTGTCCCCGATAATAGGGCGCAAACGCGCCGCGTCTTCCCGGTCCACGCGATCGTGATGAGGATGTCAGGCCATCGTGCGGCCCGAATGCCGCGCGGCTTGACGCCGGCACCGGCTTGAGACCAGTTGATGCAGACAGCAGATCGATCGGTCCCATGCCCCGCCATACTTCCCGCTCCGCCCTCAATGTCCGCAATGCGACCTTGCAGGACATCCCCGGCATCGTCGCCCTGTCCGGCAAGGTCTATCCTGTTATGGGAGCCTATTCGGAAAGCGAGATCCAGGGCCAGCTCATCAATTTCCCCGAAGGACAAGTCGTCGTCGAGTATGAGGGCGAAGTCGTCGGCTACGCCGCCAGCTTCATCATCGACGAGGCCGCAGCGCTGTCGCCGCACACCTGGGATGCGATCACGGGCAATGGCTATGCCTCACGGCACAACCCGAAGGGCGACTGGCTCTACGGTATGGAAATCTGCGTCGACCCGGACCGCCGGCGTCTGCGTATCGGCCAGCGCCTCTATGACGCCCGGCGCGAACTGGCCGAACGAATGGAGCTGAAGGGCATCGTGTTCGGCGGCCGGATGCCGCACTGGAAGCGGCGCCGCAAACAGTATTCGACGCCGCGAGCCTATCTCGCGGCCGTGATGGCCCAGGAAGTCGCCGATCCGGTGATCCGCTTCCAGACCCGTATGGGGTTCGAGCCGATCGGTGTGCTCAAGGCCTACCTGCCGTCGGACCGGGAGTCGGGCGGCTATGCCACTCACATGGTCTGGCGCAATCCCTATGCGATCGAGCAGACCAAGAGCGAAAGCGCACCGCCGGGATCGAAAGACGTCGTGCGTGTCGCGACCGTACAATTCCAGCAGCGGCGCGTGTCGAGCTTCGAGGAATTCATCGGCAATATCGAGTATTTCGTCTCGGTGACCTCGGATTATCGATCGGATTTCGTGGTCTTCCCCGAACTGTTCACCCTCCAGCTCCTCGCGCTGGAGGAGACGCGTCTGACGCATGCCCAGTCGATCGAACGGCTCACCGAGTACACGCCGCGCTTTGTCGAGGAAATGCGGCAGATGGCGATCAGCTACAACATCAACATCATCGGCGGCTCGCACCCGACGCGCACCGATGACGGGGATATCCAGAATGTCGCCTATGTCTTCCTGCGCGACGGCTCCGTACACGCCCAGGAGAAGATCCATCCCACGCCGTCCGAGCGTCACTGGTGGAATATCAAGGGCGGCGACCAGATCGGCACGATCCAGACCGATTGCGGCCCGGTGGGCATCCTGATCTGCTATGACAGCGAGTTCCCCGAGCTCGCCCGCAAACTGGCGGACGAGGGCGCGAAAATCTTTTTCGTACCGTTCTGCACCGACAACCGGCAGGGCTATATGCGGGTGCGCTACTGCTCCCAGGCCCGGGCCATCGAAAACCAGTGCTATGTCGTGATGTCCGGCAATGTGGGAAATCTGCCGGGTGTGGAAAACATGGACATCCAGTACGCCAAGTCCTGCATCCTTACGCCGTGCGACTTCAACTTTGCCCGAGACGGGATTGCCGAGGAATGCTCGGAGAATGTCGAGACCGTCTCGATCGCCGATCTCGATCTGACCGATCTCGACTGGGCGCGCCAGGAGGGCACGGTCCGCAATCTGCGTGACCGGCGCTTCGACCTCTACGCCATTCGATGGAAGCGGTAGCCGTCCGCGAAGCCGGCCGGGACGATCTCCCGGCGATCGACGCGATCGAAGCGGCCAGCTTCGAGCGCGACCGCTTTCCGCGGCGCAATCTCGCCCGGATGCTGAAGGGCGGCCGGACCCGGTTTTTCCTGGCGGACGAGGGTGCCGGTTACCTCGCGCTGAGCCTGCGGCGCGGCGGCCGCACCGGGCGAATCTATTCCCTGGCCGTACACCCCGACGCCCGGGGGCGGGGGATTGCCGCGGCACTCATCGCTGCGGCCCGGAGCCTGGCGCGGGCCGAAAGACTGCGCGCGCTGCGGCTAGAGGTCCGGGAGAGCAATCTGGCTGCACGCCGGCTCTATGAACGCGAAGGATTTTGCTTGCGTGAGCGGCGTCCGGCCTATTACGAGGACGGCGAAGCGGCCCTGCAACTCGAAGCGCTCCTTGAACCTCTGGAGCCGGCACGGACCCGGGAGACACCTATCTCGTGAGCGACTGGCTCATTCTCGTCGAACACGCCACCGACGTGGCGCAGCACGAAACACCGCACAAGGTTCTGCGTGTGCGGGACTATCTGGCGAACCCGCGGCTCTTCATGTCGCGCCGTCCCAACATCATCAATCTCGCCCGCTCCTATGCCTATCAGTCCAACGGCTATTATGCGTCGCTGCTGGCCGAGGCGCGCGGGCACCGGATCGTGCCGACCGCCCAGTCGATGGTCGAGCTGTCGCGCAAGACGCTCTACGCCCAGGCGCTTCCGGAACTCGATGCGGCGCTGGCGCGGGAAAGCGAGGGACGCGACATGCCGTTCGGGCCCTTGCTGGTCGCATTCGGCCGCGTGCGCGAACATGGCCTGAAGCGGTTCGGACGCCTGCTGTTCGACTGGTTCCGGGTTCCCGTGCTCGAGGTGAGCCTCAATCCGGGCGGGCGGATCGAGCGTATCCGTCCGGTCCCGCCCAACACGCTCAAAGGCGAGGCGCGGGACTTTTTCCTGGAGAGCCTGGACGCCCATACGGGACGGGCCTGGACGGCCCAGAAAGACCGGGTGCCGGCACGCTGGTCGCTGGCTGTTCTTGCGGATCCCAAGGAAGCCCTGCCGCCTTCGAGCCCGGCTTCGCTGAAACGCCTCGCGGCGGTTGCCTCGAAGATGGGCGTCGAAGTCGCGCCCATCGGGCCCAATGATCTGTCCAGCCTCGCGGAATACGACGCGCTCTTTATCCGGGCGACGACGGCGATCGACAATTACACCTACCGCTTTGCACGGCGGGCGGAACAGGAAGGCATGCCGGTCATAGACGATACGGCCTCGATGATCCGTTGCACCAACAAGGTCTTCCTCAAGGAGCTGATGGAGCTGGGCGGGGTGCCGTGTCCGCGCACTGAAGTGCTGGACGAGAACCAGTCCCTGGACGGGCTGATCGAGCGGCTGGGCAGCCCGGTCGTGCTCAAGGCGCCGGATGGCTCCTTCAGCCGCTCGGTCCACAAGGTCTCCAGCGAAGCCGAACTGAAGGAACGCGCAAAGGCGCTGTTCAAGGACACGGCTCTGATCATCGCCCAGGAATACATGCCCACCGCCTATGACTGGCGCGTCGGCGTGCTGGACGGAAAGCCGCTCTATGCCTGCAAGTACAAGATGGCGCGCGGCCACTGGCAGATCATCAAGCATGGCGAGGGCGGCAAGGTCACCGAGGGCGGGTCGGAAACCGTCGCCGTCGAAGACGCTCCGGCCGAGGTGATCGATGTCGCCGTGAAGGCGGCCCGCCTGATCGGGCAGGGGCTTTACGGCATCGATCTCAAGCAGAATGACCGCGGTGTCTTTGTCATCGAGGTCAATGACAACCCCAATCTTGACGGGGAGGTGGAGGGCCTGGTGCTCAAGGATGCGCTCTGGCAGTCCATCATTGCCTGGTTCGCAGACCGGCTGGAGCGCCGCATCGGCGGTGTGCCGGGGCAGGCCGGGCGTGACGCGGGAGCCTGATGCCGTGCCCTACGAAGGTCGCTGTCATTGCGGACACGTCGGCTGGACGCTGCACGCCGAGCCGCAATGGCTGACCCGCTGCAACTGCTCCTATTGCCGGCGAAGCGGCGCACTCTGGGCGCATGTGAGCGAGGCCGAAATCAGCCTGCATGGAAATCCTGCCGACAGGATCCGCTATACCCACGGCGAGGCTACGCTCGCCTTCGTGTCGTGCCGGCATTGCGGTTGCACGACGCACTGGGAGAATCTGTCTGCAGGGTCCGAGGGACAAAAGCCTGAAGAGACGCGTATGGCCGTCAACGCCGCCATGCTGGACCCTGACCAGATTTCACATCTGCGGGTCCGGCATTTTGACGGCGCTGACAGCTGGGATTTCCTGGATTAGCAGGATTTAGTCCGCAGCGTCCTGGACCGCTTCACCCGCATCCTCGACATCCTGCCCGGCACCGCGGACGGTGTTGCAGGCGGCCAGCGAGAGCGTGGTCAGGGCAAGAAGAAGGCCGATCACAAGGTTTTTCATCGCAACAATCTCCATTTGCAGAACATGTGCAGGAGATACGCATAAGTGCAGGAAAGGGTTCCACACCCCGTCCCGAAACCAAGTGAAAACCTGTCGGTATGCCGGCCGCGTCTAGCTTGAGGCGTCCTGGACGGCCTCGCCGGCGCGTTCAACATCCTGCCCGATCCCGCGGATCGTGTTGCAGGCAGCAAGCGAGAGGGCAGTCAGGGCGATCAGGACGCCGGTAGCGAGCTTCTTCACGGGACGATTTCCTCTTTGGAATACCCCGGGAGATTAGCATGCGCGGGCCGCTTGGGAAGCCGGATAAGCGCGGTTTCACGACGCGATGAAAATCCGGTCCAGCTGGCGCGCACGTGCATCAGTCTCGCAACGGAAAAACCAGGCAAGCTCCGGGGCGCTGCCCTCGAAACGCGGTGCAAAGCGGCGCCCGCCCGATCCTTCCAGGCTGCGAAGGTCGCAGCTGGAAAACCGCGCATGGGCGAGCTTGCAGTTTCGAAAGGACACGCCGCGAAGGTCAGCGCCGGTAAAGTCGGCATCGCGCAAGTCGGCGCCGTCAAAGACCGCTCCGATCAGCCGGGCGCCTGTGAACGGCACCCCGACAGCGCAACAGTTCCGGAAGGAGGCGCCAGCAAGGGCGACTCCGGAAAAGTCCCGACCGCAAACTCGGAGGTCTTCACCGTCGAAGCGGGGGACTTCTCCCTCGCGCGCCTGCGTCAAAGTCCACAGATTGCCGGCCCGGATGCTGGCCTGCAGGCCAGGCCGGGCGTCGTGCGCTGCCGATGTCGGATCCTGCAAGGCGCCTGAAAGCGCGTCGGCGTCCAGCCGGGTATTCGCAAGGGCTACGCCGGTCATGATGGCGCCGTTGAAACGGGCGCCGAGAAGGTTGGCGCCGCTGAGATCGGCTTCCGACAGGATCGCGTCCGAGAAGTCAGCACCCTGAAGCCGCGCGCCGTTGAGACGCGCGCCTTTCAGCGAGCAGTGTGAAAAATCCACACTGGCGACCAGGCCGTCCGCTCCGTCATGCGTCTGGCGGTCAGCATGGACGACATGACGGACAAACCGCTCGTCCTCGTCAATGCGGGCCAGCTCCGCGCTCCGGAAATCGGCTTCGTCAAGCCGAGCGCCGTTCAGGCGCGTCCCCCGCAGGGAAACGCCCCGGAGGTCGGCGCGGGCCAGATCGCTGCCCCGGAAGTCGCATTGCTCAAGCCGTGAGCAGTAGAAGGACGCGAAACGCAGGTCGCTTTCGGCAAAGCGGCCGCCCGACAGATCACAGCCAATGAACTGGATCCCCTCCAGTTTCCGGCGAAGCAGGCGCAGGTCACGAAGCGCATCGAAGCGGAAGACGGCGCGGCATCCGCCGGGCACGCCCTGCGCGAAATCCTCGTGCGCTGCGATCAGCTCCCCGTTGGAAGTATGCCCCATATCCCGTCATTCCCGTGTTTTGTGGCTGTCAGACATCCGCGGCCAAGCTTAAAACCGGGTCAAGTTCCGGCTGTTTCCTGCTGATATTACGGCATAATTTATTACGGAGAGCGTGGGGCCGGACGAAGACGAAGACAAGGCGGTCAAGCGCACCGACGCGGACACGCTGACTGTCTAGGCAGTCTGTGCAACGCTTGCTATTCACCGCGGGATGATGGCTTCGCGCGGATACGAAAAATGGGTGTTTACCGCGACGAGTGACAATGAAGCGCCTGTCTTTCCCGATGGCTGCCGCGACATCCTCGTGATCGAGACGCAGAGCGGTCCGCCGCGTATCATTCTGACCGATCATGACCTCGTGCCGCGCCAGGTTCGACTGACAGCGGGAACACACATCACGGGCTTCCGGCTTCGTCCCGGTTCGCAACTCGATCCCGCCGCTCTGGACGCCATCGCAAGACAGCCCGGCGATGCAGATGCCATACTCACCGAAACCCGGCGCGATCCTGACGATCTCGGCGATGCGATCATGGCGTTGACCCGGCCGGGTGCCAGCCTTCGATCCGTGGCCGCAGCGGCCGGCGTATCGCAACGCACCCTGCAGCGGCGGTTTCGCGAATTCGGTCTGCCTGCGCCGGACTATTGGCGCCTGCTCGCGCGGGCACGCCGCGCTGCGCAATGCCTGACGTCTGCATGTACGCTGGCCGACATTGCCGGTGAAAGCGGCTATGCCGACCAGGCTCACATGACGCGCGAATGCCTGCGCTGGTTCGGCGCGACACCGGCCAGCCTGCGCCGCGATCCGCGCCGTCTTGCGTTGATATCTCAGCCGGCGCTGGGCAACTGGACCGGAGAACAGATCTCCACCAGATAGCCGTCCGGATCGCTGACATAGGAGGTGGTCTGGCCCCAGTCCTCCTCCCGCGCATCCTGCTTCAGCGTGGCGCCGGCCTTGACGGCGCGGGCGAGGGCAGCCGCCACATCCTCCGTCTCGAAGGCCAGTTCGAAGACCGGCGCATCGGCTTCCGGCTTTTTCGGCGACTTGCCCAGCTGGCGCATCAGGGCTGTCGAGGAAAAGGCCAGCCGCGTCTCGCCGGTTTTCAGCTCGCCATAATCTCCGCCCTCATGCAGGAAATTCCGCTCCAGTCCGAAAGCGGCTTCGTAGAAGGCCATCGAGGCGGCGACGTTATCGACATAGAGAATGGTGTAGCGAAAGATCATGCGAGGCTCCGGTGTGCAAAAGCGATCCGGGCGTCTAGCGCATGCCGGGCCGGTCCGTCTTGAAGGATCGCGACAGGGATGCCGGGCAGGTGCCGGCCGGGACAGAAGCATCGAGCCTGGTGGGGGAGCTGTACGGAACAACATCGAACCCGGAGGGTTCGCAAGCGCGTCCGCGCAGCGGACTGCCGCGAAATCGAGACAATGGCGGAGGGGGAGGGATTCGAACCCCCGGAACCTCGCGGTTCAACGGTTTTCAAGACCGCCGCAATCGACCACTCTGCCACCCCTCCGGTCCCGTGCAGATAACGGCGATGCGTTCTGCAGTGCAAGTGCGGATGCAGAACGCATGGCAGCCGAGGCGCGCACCCAGGACAGTCGCGACATGAAACAGGGTTACCCTCCCTTCACCAATCCGGGATAATCTTGCCGCAACTTCGTCAGCGGAAATCCGGTTCAGACTTGTCCAGACTGTCTCTCGCTCTTGTTGGCCTCGCCGCTGCGTCGCTCGCAGCGTGTGCATCCTCGCCCGAACGCTATTCCAGCTATCCGGCCTCGGTACCTTCAACGCCACCGCAGACGAGCGGGACGGCGACGCCGGTCGATATCGATGTGGCGGGACTGATTGCGACAGACAGTGGTCACCAGAAGGTCGGCAACCCCTATCGCGTGGGCAGCCGGACCTATCGCCCGCAGCGGGACGATCGCTATGACCGGACCGGAATTGCGTCCTGGTACGGCCCGAATTTCCATGGAAGACCAACGGCTAACGGTGAAATTTTCGACCAGTACGCGATGACCGCCGCGCATACGACCCTGCCGATTCCCTCGATCGCGGAAGTCACCAATCTCGAGAACGGGCGCAGCATCATCGTTCGCGTCAATGATCGCGGCCCCTTCGTGGACGACCGGATTATCGATCTGTCCCGCGCTGCGGCAACCGAGCTGGATTATATCGGTTCGGGACTCGCCCGGGTCCGGGTCCGCTATCTCGGTCCGGCCCATCCCGATGCACCGCCACCTCAGCGCAATGTCCGGGTCGCCGGTGCGGCTGCTACAGCTCCCGCTATGCAACCATCCAGCCCGGCCACAGCACAGACCGTGGCTGCCGTCGACAACATCCCGGTCCGCGCCGGACGGGATGTGACGTTGCAGCTCGGCGCTTTCAGCGATGCGGACAATGCCGACCGGCTGGTCCGGCGCGTCGCCGGAGCGGGCGAGGTGTGGGTCGAGCCCGGCCAGTCCGACCATGGCCCGATATACCGGGTCTTCTTCGGGCGCTGGGCCGATCGCAGCGGTGCCGATGCGGCACGGGCCAGCCTGGCCGACTGGGGCGTGTTCGGCGCCCGGATCGTCGCCCTCGACTGAGCCTGCTGCGTCCGTGGCGCTGGACGCCATGGTCTTGCCGCGCTTTGATGCTTCCTGTTGCCAAGCCGCCCCATCTGATTCCGGCCAGGGAGTTCCTCCGTGCGCAGTCTTCTTGCGATTCTTCTTTTCGCCATTCCGGTTGCAGCCGCACCGGCCGCCGCCCAGAACACCTATGAGACCGATGCCAGCCATGCGGTGATCATGGATTTCGAGACAGGCACGGTCCTGTTCTCGAAAAATGGCGACGAGCCCATGCCGCCGGCCTCCATGTCCAAGATGATGACGGTGCTGATGACCCTGGAAGCCATCGAGTCGGGCTCGCTGTCGCTGGACGATGAACTGCCCGTCTCCGAAGAGGCCTGGCGCCGCGGCGGCGCGGCCTCAGGGTCGTCGACCATGTTTCTGGACGTGAACAGCCGGGCCCGCGTCGAGGACCTGCTGCGCGGTGTCATCATCCAGTCCGGCAATGATGCCTGCATCGTTCTGGCCGAGGCGATCGGCGGCAGCGAGGCGGCCTTTGCCGACATGATGACCCAGCGTGCCCGCGAGCTGGGCCTGGAGAATGCGCACTTTGCCAATTCCACAGGCTGGCCCGACCCGGATCACATGGTCAGCGCGGAGGATCTTGCCCGCATCGCGCAGATCCTGATCCGCGATCATCCGGATTTCTATGGCATCTGGGCCGAGCGGGAATTCACCTATAACGGCATCCGCCAGTATAATCGCAACCCGCTGCTCGGTGTGTTCTCCGGTGCCGACGGACTGAAGACCGGCCATACGGAAGACAGCGGCTACGGCCTTGTCGGATCTGCCGAACGCGATGGCGAACGCCGCATCATCGTCTTCAATGGCATGGACTCGAATGCGGCCCGCGCCGCCGAGGCCGAGCGCATGATGCGTGCGGCGCTGACCGATTACGGCGTCTACGATCTTTTCGCGGCCGGTGACACGGTCGAGCATGAAGCCGAGGTCTTCATGGGCACGGCGTCCACCGTCGCCCTGCGTGTCGACGAAGACATTGCCGTCGGCCTGCATCGCCGGGCCCGCCGCGACATGACGGTTTCGGTGAACTATGACGGCCCCGTTTCGGCGCCGGTCGCGGAAGGCGATGTCATCGCCACGCTGACCGTCGAAGCGCCCGGGATGGAGCCGCAGGATTTCCCGCTGGTCGCAGCGAATGACGTTCCCCGCAAGGGGCTGATGGGCCGTATCGGGGCTGCGCTTGTCCACATGATCCGGGGCTGATCGGCGTGCGGGGCAAGTTCATCACACTTGAAGGCGGCGAGGGCGCCGGCAAGACGACACTGATCAAGGCCGTGCAGGCCGCTCTTGCGGCAAAAGGCCTGGATGTGGTCGTCACCCGGGAGCCCGGCGGTACGCCGGGCGCGGAAGTCCTGCGCGACATCCTGCTCAAGGGCGCGACGGATCGCTGGTCCCCGGTCACCGAAGCGCTCTTGATGTATGCCGCCCGTGTCGATCATGTCGAACGGCTGATCGAACCTGCACTGGCCCGTGGCGCCTGGGTGATTTCCGATCGCTTTGCCGATTCCACCATGGCCTACCAGGGCACGGCCGGCGGCGTTCCGCTCGACCGTATCCGCCAGCTGCATGCGGCCGCGCTGGGCGATTTCCGGCCGGACCTGACCCTGGTGCTCGACCTCGACCCGCGGACCGGGCTGGAGCGGACGGTCGCGCGCGGCGAGGATGCGACACGCTTCGAGCGCTTTGATGCGGATTTCCATGCTCGCCTGCGCCAGGCCTTCCTGGACATTGCGGCGGCCGAGCCTGACCGCTGTGTCGTTCTGGATGCCGGGTCGGATGCGGGTGCCGTCGCCGCGGCGGCCCTTCAGGCCATCGAGACGCGGCTCGGCGCCCCGGCATGAGTACGGATCCGGATACCGGGTCCGACGTCCAGCCGGGCTGCCTGCCGCCTCGCGAGCGCTATGACCTGTTCGGCCACGAGGCCGCAGAACAGGCTTTCGCGAAGGCCTGGCAGAGCGGGCGCCTGCATCACGCGTGGATGATCACCGGACCGCGTGGCGTCGGCAAGGCCAGCTTCGCCTGGCGCGCCGCACGCCGGGTTCTTGGCGCGGCACCGATGGAGGAGGGCGGACCGCTCGGCTCAAGCCCGCAGGACCCTGTCTGCAAGCTGCTGGAGGCCCAGGCCAATCCGGACCTCCTGCTGTTGCGGCGTCCCTGGGACGACAAGCGCAAGCGCTGGCGCGCGGAGATCACCGTGGAGGAAGCGCGACGGGCGCCGCATTTTTTCGAGATGAGCTCGGGCGCCAAGGGCGGCTGGCGTGTCTGTATCGTCGACAGTGCGGACGAGATGAATACGAACGCTGCCAATGCCTTGCTGAAAACTCTTGAGGAGCCGCCCAAACGCGGTGTCCTGTTTCTGGTGACCCATACGCCGGGCCGCCTGCCGGCCACGATCCGTTCACGCTGCCGCCGGCTCGACCTGCGCGCTCCATCCGTCGAGGCGACAGCCGAGTGGCTTGCCGGGATCAGCGATGCCGGCGCCGGCGATGCGCTGGCTGCGTCCAGGTTGGCCGCGGGCGCACCGGGGCGGGCGCTGTCCCTGCATGTCTCGGGCGGGGTCGGCCTGGCCCGCGATGTCGAGGCCATCGTGGAGAAGGGACGTTCGGCCGGCGAGCCCGAAATGCGCCGCCTGGCCGACCGGGTTTCCACCAAGGCCGGCGAGGATCTGCGCGGCCTGTTCTACGAGGCGCTGGCCGGTGCCCTGCGCAATCAGGCACGACGCCGGGCCGCCAATGGCGAGGATGTGACGGCCTGGCTTACGGCCTGGCGGGAGCTTGGTTCGCTTGTCCGGGAGGCCGAGGCGCTTTATCTCGACCCGAAGCAAAGTGCGCTTGCAGCCCTCTCGCTCGCCCGGGATGCCGCGCGCAAGGAAACCGTCTGAGACCCGCCATGTTCATCGACACACACGTCAATCTTCACGGCGAGCAGTTTGCCGACGATCTCGACGCCGTCATCGAACGGGCCCGCGCGGCGGGCGTCGAGCGCATGATCGCGATCTGCTGCCGTCTGAGCGATTTCGATGCCGTCTCCGCCATCGCCGAGGCGCATGACGACATCTACTGCACGATCGGCGCGCATCCGCACCACGCCAAGGACCGGCCGGATATCACCGCCGGCGAGCTGGTCGAGATCGCCCGCCACCGCAAGGTCGTCGGCATCGGCGAGACCGGGCTGGATTTCCACTACGGCTATTCCCCGCGCGAGGACCAGTTCGCCAGCCTGAAGGCGCATATAGAAGCGGCGCGCCAGACGGATCTGCCGCTCGTCCTGCACACCCGTGAAGCGGATGAGGCGATGGCGGATCTTCTGGAAGAGGAAATGGGGAAGGGGGCCTTCCGGCCCTTGTTGCATTGCTATACCGGCGGTGCCGACCTGGCCCGCCGGGCCGCCCGTCTGGGCGCCTGGTTTTCGGCGTCCGGCATTGTCACATTCAAGAAGGCCGAAGATGTGCGGGCCGTGTTCCGCGACGAGGTGCCGGACGACCGGGTGATCCTGGAGACCGACTGCCCCTATCTCGCGCCCGTACCGCACCGCGGCAAGCGCTGCGAACCGGCCTTCCTGCCCGACGTTGCGGCCGGACTTGCCGCGGTGAAGGGCTGGACGATCGAGGAGTGCGCGACCCGGACCACGCAAGCCGCGCTCAACCTGTTCGACCGGATCGCGAAACCGTGACGGGCCTGGTCCGGATAACCCTGCTGGGCACAGGATCCTCGGGCGGTGTGCCGCGTGCGAATGGCGATTGGGGCGACTGCAATCCCAATAATCCGCGCAATCGCCGCCGGCGCTGCTCGGCCCTGGTGGAGCGTGCAGAAACGCGTACCGATCTGGATGGCGGGGAAGCGGTGACACGCGTCGTTATCGATACCTCGCCGGATTTCCGGGAGCAGATGCTGTCAGCCCGGGTGACGCGGATCGACGGTGTGGTCCTGACCCATGACCATGCCGACCAGACCCACGGCATCGACGATCTGCGGGCCTTTGCATACCTGCAACGTCAGCGCATCCCTGTGTGGATGGACAGCCCCACAGCAGCAACATTGGTGTCGCGTTTCGGCTACACATTCGACACACCGCCGGGCTCCAGCTATCCGGCCATTCTCGACCGCCGCGACATGCCGGATTTCGGTGTGCCGGTGAAGATTGACGGGCCGGGCGGTGAGGTTTCGCTCATTCCGGTCGATCAGGAGCACGGATCGATCCGTTCGCTCGGCTTCCGCATCGGCGATATCGCCTATTCGCCGGATATCAACGCCCTGCCGGAGGCGAGCGTGCCGCTGCTGCACGGTGTGGGCTGCTGGATTGTCGATGCCCTGCGCCGCGAACCGCATCCGACACATTATACCGTCGACGACGCCCTGAAAGCGCTGGAGCGGGTGGGGGCCCGGTTCGGCGTGCTGACCAATATGCACATCACGCTGGATTACGACGTCCTGGTCGACACGCTGCCCGAGCATGTCTGGCCCGGCTATGACGGGATGCGGCTGATCTGGGATGGCGAGAGCGTGCGGTTCGACGACCTTCCGGAGTAGGGCACCTCAGCCCTCATGGCTGGCAAAAACCGACATGTTATCGCCGGAAAAGGCATAGACATCATACGGTTCGCTGTAGCCCGGGATTTCCATCCCCGGCGATCCGGCCGGCATGCCGGGCACGGCGATACCGGCAATCTGCGGCCGGGTGTCCAGCATCCGCAGGATATCCTCGGCCGGAACATGTCCCTCGATCATATAGTCGCCGATCCGGGCCGTGTGACAGGACCACAAGGCCTGCGGCACGCCGAACTCGGTCTTGACCGGCACCACATCCGGCATGTTGCGGACCGCAACCCGGAAACCGGCTGCCTCGACATGCTCGATCCACGCACCACAGCAGCCGCAGGTCGGTGATTTGTAGACCACCATGACGGGGTGATCCTCTGCACTGGCCCGGCCGGCAAAAGCCAGGCTGGCGAGACCGGACAGGACGAGGGCGCGGCGGTCGATCATGACGAGGCTCCGGGTTTTTCGCGTTTCATCGCACTATCTAGCAGACAAAGACTGACAGGACGATGCGGCGATCCGCGCGTTCCAGTTTGGCGGTGCCGGTTCGGCGGGCAGACGATCTGGCTTTCACCGTCACGCTCGGCCAGCTGGATCTCCGTGCCTCCAATCGAAGCGACGCCCTGAAGGCCTGTCAGGGCACTGAGGCGGACAAGAGCGGGAAACGGACATGAGGGAACCTCTAGAGACGCGATACACGGAGCGCTTCGTTACAAGTGTAACACCGATTTCCGGCATGTTTTCGTGACATCACTGCTGAATGCGACATCGGTGATATTCAAGAAGTCGAGAACCCGACTGAGCGCCCTGAACTCCGGCCACGGGCCGATAGAGCCCATCGAGAAAAGAAAGGCCGATGGCGCCCTCAGCAAAGCCCGCCGGCGCCGGGGGCGGTAGTTCGTGTCGCGCGCGCTCAAGGAGGGGCAAGAGCGAGCCATGCATCGCCAGACCGATCCGCGGTATGAAGCCCGAGGCCTTCGCGAGATCAATTGCAATTCTACAAAAAACGGATCATATATAGTATTCATAAAAACACATGATGGAGTGAAAAATGTTACCTCCTGAATCTCCGATAAAAAACAAGAAAAATATTTCAGAAAACCTCAAAGAAGCAGAAAGATACGGAATAGAGTGTTTTCCTGTAGATTGTTTTCATTATCGCGAATTTCGATACACGAGCCTGTCGGATGCTATTGCGCAAGCCAGGCGCGATGAGGAAAGCCGTGAACGGGAGGCTTGTCATGCCAACCGCACGATCTAGCCCGCCGGAAATTACCGAACTGGAGCGCCGTGTTCTGGCGCACGAGCGAATTCTTCAGTCACTCATCGCCTACATGTCCAGAACCGAGCCGCGCTTTCTGGATCATCTGCGGGATCGGTTTGTCGAACCCATGAAGATGGCCCGGCACGAGCACAATTACAGGGAGGTGGATGATTTCGCCGAGGAATTCATCCGCGCGATCATGTTGATCGGGGAGACGGGCAAACCCGCCCGTTCGGCCGAGCATGTCCTCCCGCTCGCAAGTGCGCCGGCTGCAACTCGCGCGCAATCCTGCGGCCCCGCCAAGCTGCCGGCCGACAGGATACAGCTCAAGGAGACGGGCGGAATCTGGCGCGTCACGGTTGATGGCGCGTTCTGGGGCGATTTTCACAGGGAGGAGCAGGCGCTCGCCGGCATCGCGCTGGCCAAGCTTTCTCTTCGCTGACCTCCGGCCACAGCGACGACCTACCGTCGACGCACTGCGGACCGGGAAGCCAAGTACCGTTCATGGGCTGATCCGGAAACCGGGGCTTCATGACCGATCGAATCCAGCCAGAAAGGCCTTGTGACGTCGCCGATCGGATCACGAAGCCGTTCGCGCGATTTCAGAAGATTATAAGGCGGCGGCGTGCGGCTCGCTGTTGGCGAACGCGCTCGGGATGTCCGGAGCGGAACTCAGGTGTGTCAAACACCCGATGGTTTTCCCGGACTCGGTGGCCATGCTCGCGTCTTTTGAGCATCGTCGATTGTCTTCACACACCATGCCGCTACCCATCCAATATTTCTCATAATATTTATTATGCGCTAAATTGACGTTGCAATCCGGCGCTGTTACTCCGGCCCCTCGTCAAATCCAATCCAAAATTCTGAATTGATTTCAACGCACAATGCCTGACTATCAAACCAGCACCTCATTCGGGTTTCTGGTTCGCGTGGTATGGCAGGTGCATTCTGCGTTGGTGCTTGAAGTATCCTGCATCGCGTCATGCGGCCGTTCCGGGCTAGCATGGCGCGCGAATCCCGCGACCGCCGCCACGGAGCCGACATGACCGCGCCATCGCCCGATCTCGCCCCTATCGATCGCCTCCTCGCCATCATGTCGAAACTGCGCGATCCGGATGGCGGATGCCCCTGGGATCTGGAGCAGGATTTCCGCTCGATTGCGCCCTACACGATCGAGGAAGCCTATGAGGTTGCCGACGCGATCGAGCGCGAGGCTCATGGCGAGCTGAAGGACGAGCTGGGCGATCTTCTCCTGCAGGTCGTGTTCCACGCCCAGATGGCGAAGGAAGCCGGCCTGTTCGACTTTGCCGATGTCTGCCGGGCCATCAATGACAAGATGATCCGCCGGCATCCCCATGTTTTCGGCGATGCGGACACGCGCGACAGCGAGACCCAGACCGTCGAATGGGAGGCCATCAAGGCGGCCGAGCGCGCCGGATCGGCCAAGGGCGATCGCGTGCTGGACGATGTGCCGGTCGCCCTGCCCGCCCTCAAGCGCGCCCAGAAGCTCCAGAAGCGCGCGGCGCGCGTCGGGTTCGACTGGCCGGACGCCGGGCGCGTCCTCGACAAGGTGGATGAGGAAATCGCCGAGGTTCGTGAGGCGATCGCTTCGGGCAATGCGGCGCATATCGCCGAGGAGATCGGCGATCTGATGTTTGTCTGCACCAATCTCGGCCGCAAGCTGAAGGTCGATGTCGAGACCGCGACGCGTGATGCCAACGCCAAGTTCGAACGCCGCTTCCGCTATATCGAGGATCGCCTTGCGGCCCAGGGACGCAAGCCCGAGGACGCCAGCCTGGACGAGATGGAAGCGTTGTGGACCGAGGCAAAGCTCAAGGAGAAGGCCGCGGCACCGGCCTGAATCCCGCCTCTAGAACAGGCTCGTTTCCCGCGAAATCGCCCCTGCTTAAGAATCTTGAGCGGTCGCGTGATCGAACCGGTGAACCGGTTTCCACTTCACCTGATCACGCTTCAGAACTCGTCCTCTTCCACCTCGCCAATCCCTTGCGGAATGGCGAGATCGGGGAATTGGGCCCGGAAGCGGCCGGCCTCGGCCGGTGCGAGCCGTACGCGCACCGTCGTCACGCCGGTTTCGGGATCCATCTGGCTGTCGCGAATCTCGCCATGGGAATGCAGCCAGGCCAGCGCGCGCGGCTGTTCCGGCGGCACGCGCACCTCGATCCGCTCGTCGTCGGTCGCCAGAGCTCTCTCGATGGCATCGACCAGCGCGTCCACGCCATCGCCCGAGATCGCCGACAGCGGGAGCTTGACGGCCCGGCCCGCCTTCATGTTGGCGATGTCGGACTGGATGGCGAGATCCTCGGCCTCTTCAAGCGCCAGATTGTCGGCCTTGTTCCAGGCCTCGATCATCGGCTGTTCGTGTGCGGGGCCGGCCTCGATGGCGTCGAGCACGCTCATCACATCGCCGATCCGGCCTTCATGGTCCGGGTCGGAGGCGTCGATGACATGGACCAGGAGATTCGCTTCGCGCACCTCTTCCAGCGTGGCCCGGAAGGCCGCGATCAGCTCGGTCGGCAGGTCGGTGATGAAGCCCACCGTGTCGGACAGGAGGATGCGGGTGCCGCCAGGCAGATCGACCGCTCTCACGGTCGGGTCGAGCGTTGCGAAGGGCATGTCCTGTGCGAACACCCCTGCCCCGGTCAGCTTGTTGAAAAGCGTGGATTTTCCGGCATTGGTATAGCCCACCAGCGCGACGGTCGGGAACGGCACCTCCTGGCGCTGCGCGCGGTGCAGGCTGCGCGTGCGCCGGACATCCTCGAGCTGGCGGCGCAGCTTGGCCATCTTCTCGTTGAGCAGGCGCCGGTCGGTCTCGATCTGGGTCTCGCCGGGACCCGCGAGGAAGCCGCGGCCGCCGCGCTGGCGTTCCAGGTGGGTCCAGGTCCGCACCAGGCGCGAGCGCTCATAGGCCAGGCGCGCCAGTTCGACCTGCAGCACACCTTCCTTGGTGCGTGCGCGCTGGCCGAAGATTTCAAGGATCAGACCGGTTCGGTCTATCACCTTGACGTTCCATGCCTTTTCCAGATTTCTCTGTTGAATAGGCGACAAAGCCGTATCGATCACGGCGACATCCGCCGTGTTTTCCTCGATCCGCGCCTTCAATTCATCCAGCTTGCCGCGGCCGAAATAGCGTCCCGCATCGATCTTGCGGATCGGTGCGATAAAGGCCTCCGCCACCTCCAGGTCCAGCGCTTCGGCCAGACCGGTGGCTTCTTCCAGACGCGCTTCCGAGCGCGCCATGCCGTCGCGGGCAGCGGGATGAATGACAAGTGCGCGCGATACCGGCGCCTCGCGATCAATCAATCCGCGGTGCTTTCATCCGTTGCGTCATCCTCGTCCGTCCTGTCCGTATCGAACAACTGAACCGGCGCAGCCGGCATGATGGTCGAGATGGCGTGTTTGTAGACGAGCTGGGAAAGCCCGTCGCGGCGAAGAAGAACACAGAAGTTGTCGAACCAGGTTACGACGCCCTGAAGCTTCACACCATTGACCAGAAAAATGGTCAGCGGCGTTTTCGTCTTACGCACCGAGTTCAGGAAGACGTCCTGCAGGTTTTGTTTTTTATCGTGCGACATGTCGGCTCCACATGACTCGCTTGAAGCAAGCGATTCGCCAAACAGGGTATACAGCCCCCGCCATGGCCTGCAACCATCTCATCTTTCTGAGAAAGCCGGAATGTTGGTCACACGGCCGCCAGATAGGCCTGACGCAGCTCGGCAGATACCGAACCCGGTTCGCCATTTGCCACCGGACGGCCGTCAATCCGGGTCACCGGCATCACGAAATTCGTGGCCGATGTCAGGAAGGCCTCGCGGGCTTCGAGCGCTTCGGCGATCGTGAAGGGGCGTTCTTCCAGACGATAGCCGGCGGACGTCGCGACGCGGATCAGTGTTGCCCGCGTGATGCCGTGCAGAATGGCGTGATCGGCGGGCCGCGTGACCAGCGCGCCGTCGGCGGTCAGGATCCAGGCGTTTGACGACGTGCCCTCGGTGACAAAGCCGTCGGCATCAACTTGCCAGGCCTCATAGGCGCCGGCATCGCGCGCAGCCTGTTTGGCGAGCGTGTTGGGCAGCAGGTTCACGGTCTTGATATCGCAACGTGCCCAGCGCTGGTCGGGTACGGAGATGACCGAGACCCCCTGCGCTGCCCGTCCGGCCACGGCATCCAGATCGAGGCGCTTGGCCGTGAGAACCAGGGTCGGCCGTGTGCCGGGGGGCGGGAAGCCATGGTCGCGGCGCGCCCGGCCGCGGCTGATCTGCAGATAGACCAGGCCATCGCCGATCCGGTTGCGGCGGATCAGTTCGCGGATCACGATGGTCAGCGCGGCCCGGGTGACCGGGTGCGCAATGCGCAGTTCGCCCAGGGACCGGTCGAGCCGGTCGAAATGCCCCTCGGCGTCCAGCAGTTCGCCCTTGCGCACGGCCCAGACCTCGTAGATCGCGTCGGCGAACTGGAAACCCCGGTCCTCGATGTGTACGGCGGCAAGGTCGTGGCGCTGGAAGCGGCCGTTGACATAGGCAATCCTGGACACGCGTTCTCTCTTATTTCCTGATGAAGAGCGCCCATATGGCCGCGACCGCGGCGAGCACCTCCAGACGCCCGAGAATCATGGCTGAAATAAGGATCGGTTTGGCGTTGTCTGCAAGCTCGTCCCACCCGTGTCCTGCATTGGTTTCATGCAGCAGCGGCCCGGCATTCGCCAGCGCGGCTGCATTCGCCAGGAAGGCGGTCTGGAAATCCAGCCCGGCCAGTGTCAGCACCAGGGCGCCAAGGCCCAGACAGGCCAGGAAGCCCAGCACATAGGCCCAGATGCCGATCAGCGCCGTATCGCGCACCGAGCGCCCGCGGAAGGTGACGGGCACCAGGCTGGACGGATCGGTCAGCACGGCGAGTTCCGAGCCCATGCGCCGCCAGAGCAGGAGAATGCGGGAGATTTTCACACCGCCCGTGGTCGATGCCGCCGCCCCGCCCACGAGCGCCACGAAAACCGCCGCCACCGGAACCGGCGATGCGGGTGCGGACACGGTGTAGCCGCTGGTCGAAACGACGAAGAAGGCGTCGATGAAGCGCGAGGGAATGTGCGAGGTGTCGGCGATCACGTAGAGCCCGCCCAGACCGATGACGAGCGCGGCGATACCGGCAAGGTCGGGGTCCCGCAGCACGCCCCGGTCGCGCAAGACGTCCCAGAACAGGGCGATATTCACCGATCCGGCCAGACAGGCCAGCGCCACGATCAGCATCGATACCGTGCCGAAATTCGTCGCCAGCCCCCCATCAACCGGCGCATAGCCGGAGGTCGAGATCGCCGACATGGCCAGCACGCTGGCGTCGAAGAAACCATTGCCGGCAAACAGCAGCATGAGCCAGGTCACCGCGGTCAGCACGGCATAGACCAGTCCCACCCGCCGTGCCGCGACCGGCAGGTGGGAGAGGATATTGTCGGGCCGCACGGTCAGGAGTGCCGATTTCCGGATCGCCGGAACATCCCGGTCGAGCGCGGCGAAAACGGCAATGGCCAGCAACAGGGTCGCATACCCGCCCAGCCAGGCCAGCACGGCGCGCCAGAAGATCAGGGAGCGCGGCAGCTCGTCGGCGGGCAGCAGGGTCGCGCCGGTTGTGGTGAGGGCCGAATAGGCCTCGAACAGCGCATCCATCGGACCGAAATAGCCGGTCAGCCAGAATGGCAGCGCTGCAAAGGCGGGTGTCGTCACCCAGGCCAGCAGGGCCAGACCCAGCGCATCGAGTGCGCTGGCGCCCACCTGGATGCCCCGGGTGGCCGCGAGAACGAGCGCACCGGGCACAAAGGCGAGCCCGGCCGTGGTGATGAAGAAAGGCGCCAGATGCCATTCCTCCACGGCCGGCGCGCAGAGAGCTGCCAGCAGTGCGATCAGCGCGACCAGCACCCACAAGGCCCCGAGGGGGCGGAAGAGCGCCGCCGGCGACATGGATCAGAAATATTCCAGGCTGACCCGGAACAGGTGCTCGACCTTGGGTACCAGAGCCTTGTTGCAGAACAGGAGAACGCGGTCATTCTCGCGGATCCGGCCCTCGTCGCAGGGCAGGATCACCTTGTCGCCGCGCACCACGGCGCCCAGCGCCACCCCGTCCGGCAATTCCAGCTCGTCCAGTGTCTTGCCGACCAGCGGCGAGGTCGACAGCGCGATACCTTCCAGCGCTTCCGCCTCACCGCCGCCAAGCGTCTGCAGGCCGGTGATCCGGCCGCGGCGGATGTGCTGGAGAATGGTCGACACGGTGGTCGCGCGCGGATCGATCAGCACGTCGATGCCCAGCGGTTCGCGCATGCCCTCGAAGGTGCGGTCATTGATCAGGCTGAGGGCGCGCTCGGCCCCTTCCCGCTTGGCCATCACGCCGGAGAGCATGTTGACCTTGTCGTCATTGGTGACGCAGATGACCAGCTCGGCGTTGGCGACCCCGGCCTCGCGCAGCATGCGGGCATTCAGACCGTCGCCGTGCAGCACGACCGTCCGCTTGAGGCGTTCCGCGGCGTGTTCGGCGCGTGCCTTGTCGGCCTCGATCAGGCGCACCTTCACCCCGCCGGCGCGTTCCAGGGCGCGGGCGACATAGACACCGATATTGCCGGCCCCGACCACCACGACGCGGCGGATCTGCTCGGCGCTGCGGCCGAAAATATCCAGCAGACGCCGTACCTGCGCGCTTTCCGTGACGACATAGACATCGTCGCCGGGCAGCAGCGGGTCCTTGAGCTTGGGAATGAAGAGCGTGCGTTCGCGCTGCACACCGACCAGGGCCAGACGCAGATCCGGGAAAAGCTCCATGACCTGTTCCGTCGTCGATCCGGCCACCGGCGAGGTTTCTTCCAGACGCAGCCCCAGCAGCTGTACCCGTCCGCCGGCGAACACCGCCGTGGAGAAGGCGCCGGGCGTTTCCACCCGCTGCAGGATGGCGCGGCCGACCTCGAGCTCCGGCGAGATCACCACATCGACGGGCAGATTGCCGGTGGAGAAGAGATCGCCCCAGGCCGGATCGAGATATTCCTGGGCCCGCACCCGGGCGATCCGCATCGGCGTGGAAAACAGGGAATGCCCGACCTGGCAGGCGATCATGTTCACCTCGTCCGAATAGGTCACGGCGACGAGGAGATCGGCCTCTGCCGCCCCGGCCTTTTCCAGTACGTCCGGGTGCGAGGCATGGCCGACCACGCCGCGCACGTCGAGGTCGGTCACGACATTGTCGATCAGCTCGGTCGACCAGTCGACGACGGTCACCGCATTACCTTCCCGGGCGAGCGCCCGGGCGATGCCCACGCCGACCTGCCCAGCTCCGCAGACTATGGCTTTCATGTCGTCTCCGTTGGGTGCGGACTAGGCCGCGCCGTCGCGCTGCGGCGAGGTGACGCCGAGCGATTTGAGTTTGCGGTGAAGCGCCGACCGCTCCATGCCGATAAAGGCCGCCGTGCGGGAGATATTGCCGCCGAACCGGTCGATCTGCGCCTTGAGGTATTCACGCTCGAAATTCTCCCGGGCCTCGCGCAGCGACAGGGCAATCATCTTCTCGGCATCGAAGCCGGTCTCGTGATTGTCGCGCGTGACGACTTCCGAAGGCAAGGCATCCAGCGTGATCGGCTCGCTGGCCGGACCGGTGGCGAGGATCAGCAGGCGCTCGATATTGTTGCGCAGCTGGCGGACATTGCCCGGCCAGCTGTGCGCCTGCAGCGCCGCCATGACATCGTCGCCGAAGGCGCGCGTCGGCAGGCCGGCGGACTGCGTCAGGGTCTTCACGAAATGATCGACCAGCGCGGGAATATCCTCGCGCCGCTCGGCCAGGGCCGGCACGGTGACCGGCACCACGGCGAGACGGTGGTAGAGATCCTCGCGGAAACGGCCTTCCTGGATGCGCACGGCCAGATCCTGGGCGGTCGAGGAGATCACCCGCACATTGACCTGCACATCCCCGGCCCCGCCGATCCGGCGGAAGCGCTGTTCCACCAGCAAACGCAAGAGCTTGCTCTGGGTGGCCGTCGGCATGTCGGCGATCTCGTCGAGATAGAGCGTACCGCCATGGGCCCGCTCCAGCAGGCCGACATGCTTGACCGAGCCGTCATCATTCTCGCGGCCGAAGAGTTCCTCCTCGACGCCTTCCGGTGACATGCCCGGCGCGCTGACGGCGACGAAGTCGGCGCCCGAGCGCGGCGAGTTCTCGTGGATCAGGCGGGCAACGAGTTCCTTGCCGGCACCCGAGGGACCGCGGATCAGGACGCGGCTGTTTGTCGGCGCGACGCGCTCGATCAACTGGCGCACCTGCAGGATGCCGCTGGAATCGCCGATCAGCGTGCTCTGGGCCTGGGTGCGGGCGCGCAGGTCGGCATTCTCGCTGCGCAGGCGGCTGGTCTCCAGCGCCCGCTTGACCGTGAGCAGCAGCTTGTCGCTCTTGAAGGGCTTCTCGAGGAAGTCATAGGCGCCCTTGCGAATGGCCGCGACGGCGGTCTCGATCGTGCCATGACCGGAAATCACGATCACCGGCAGGTCCGGATCGAGCGCGCGGAACTCGTCGAGCAGTTCGATCCCGTCCAGCCGGCTGCCCTGCAGCCAGACATCCAGGATGATCAGCGACGGTTTGCGCTGCCGGATCACCGCCAGGGCGCCATCGGCATCGGCGGCCTCGCGCGGCTCATAGCCGTCATCCTCGAGCAAGCCGCCGATCAGCTCGCGAATATCGGCCTCGTCGTCGACGATGAGAATATCCCGGGCCATCTATCAAGCCTCCTTCAGGGATTGCGGCGCCGGATCGGCCATATCCGCCAGCGGGAAGACGAGCCGCACGAGAGCGCCCTGCCCGCTTCGCGGAATGTCCAGTTCCAGACGTCCGTCATGGTCTTCCATCACGCGCTTCACGATGGCGAGGCCGAGGCCCGTGCCCTTTTCGCGCGTGGTCATATAGGGCTCGGTCAGGCGTTCGCGATTGGGCGTCGGCCAGCCCAGACCGTTATCGGCCACCTCGATCACGGCATAACCGTTCGCCTCGGTCAGGCTGACCACGAGCTGCCCCGGGCCGCCATCCCGGTCCATGCGGGCCGAGACGCTCTCGCAGGCATTCTTGAGAATATTGGCCAGCGCCTGAACCGAAAGCCGCGCGTCGCACATGGCGTGAACCTGCACGCCGGGATGCTCGAACACGATCTCGATATTCGGCGAGGCGACCCGCTGGGTGAACACCGAGGATTTCACCAGCTCGCCCATCTCGACACGCTCCACCTTCGGCTGGGGCATACGGGCAAAGCTGGAGAACTCGTCAACCATGCGGCCGATATCGCTGACCTGGCGCACGATCGTGTCGGTGCAGCGGTCGAAGGTCTCGACGTCGGAGGTGATCTCGTCGCGATACTTGCGCCGGATGCGCTCGGCCGACAGCTGGATCGGGGTGAGCGGGTTCTTGATCTCGTGGGCGATGCGCCGCGCAACCTCGCGCCAGGCCGCATTGCGCTGGGCGGTGACGAGACGGGTCACATCGTCAAAGGTGATGACGAGGCCGGCTTCCTCGTCCATTGACGCCCGCGCCGTGAGGTGACGGATCTGGTCGTCCGGCGCCTTGAGATCGATCTGCGCCTCGGCAACGGAGCCCGGCCGACGGCGGGCCTCAGCCGCGATCCCGGCCAGTTCCGGCGTGACTTCGTCGATGCCGACGCCGATCAGATCGTCCGTCCCCGGGGCCAGCATGGAGATGGCCGAGCGGTTGATCAGCGTGATCCGGTTGTCCTTGTCCAGACCGATCACACCGGCCCGCACCCCGGCGAGAATCGCCTCGATAAAGGCACGGCGCTGTTCGGATTCGGCGTGCGCCTCGATCAGCTCGCGCCGCTGGCTGCGCAATTGCCGCGTCATCCGGTTGAAGGCCCGGGCAAGCGCGGCGATCTCGTCATCCTCGCGACCCATCTGGACCCGGGCATCCAGATCGCCGCGACGCACACGCTCGGCCGCCCCGACCAGGCGCGAGATCGGCGTCACGACCCGGGTCGCTGCCGACAGGGCCAGCCAGATCGAGCCGATCACGATCAGCACTGCGACCTCGAAATAGAGGAAGTAGAAGGAGCCGCGGACCCGGCTTTCCTGATTGCCGGCATCGCGCAATTCATTGCGTGCCTGCGCCATCTCCCGGAACAGATCGATATTCACCGGATAGGATACGAAGAGATAGGCGTCCGGATAGGCGTCGAGGCGATAGAGCAGCCGCATCACATCGACCGCCTCGGCCGACGAGCTGGGCGTGGACACCGCGACATCGCCGTCATTGGCATAGTCGTAGAGCGCCTGCGACGGCGCGACATATTCCTCGTTTTCCCGGAAGCGGGTGCGGGCAAGCAAGGTGCCGCGGCCGTCGACAATATAGGCCGCCGCGAACCCGCGCCGCGCGGCCTGGTTATTCAGATAGGTGATGTACTGGATGCGCGCGGTCGTGAAGGCGTCGACGGAGCCATCCTGGCTGAGATCGGTGGCCATGCTTTCCACATGAGCAGAAGCCGTTATCGCTTCGCGACCATAGAAATCGAACGCCACTTCCTCCAGCCGTTCGACCAGGGTGCCAATCCTGTCGTCGAACCACAGATCCACGCCGCGCGTAATGACAAAGCCCAGGAAGATGGCCGCGAGGACGGCCGGCGTGGCGGCAGCGATCGAGAACAGTGCCACGAAGCGCAGATGCAGGCGCGGCGTCGGTTCGCCGAAGCGGCGCGCCCTCACCCGCCGCACAAAGCGCAGCACGACGACCCCGGCCAGGCCGAACAGAAGCACGAGATTGCCGACGAGGATGCCGAGCGCGATCCGGTTGTTGGCGCCGGTCAGCCCGCCTTCGTTCAGCAGAATGAAGGCGGCCACGCCCAGAAGGCCGAGCGAGACCAGAAAGCCCGCGCCAAACAGCGCGGCCGAGCGCGGAGAAATGTTCCGGATCAGAGTGTTCCTGGACGCGTCCGGCAAATCAGCCTCACTTGCTTCAAGCGACCGAGCTTACTCCTGCGTTGCACGAAATCAACACAGTGCCGCACCCGCAACAGTCAGGGCGTTTCCTCATCTGTCCCGTCCAGCTCCGACAGCCGCCGCGCCAGCGTGTTGCGGTTCAGCCCGAGCAGGTCCGCCGCCCGTGACCGGTTGCCATTGCAGCGGTCCAGCGCCTGGGTGAACAACGCTCTTTCCAGTGCATCGACGGCACTCTGGCGCGCATCCGGCCGCGACAGGGCCAATGCGGCCAGGGCGTTGGCGTGGACGGCGATGTCCTCGCTCAAATCGGCGCCGTCGGCATTGAGCGCCTGGGCGACATCGTCCAGACCCGCCACACGGCCCCGCGTCGCCAGGGCCAGGCGTGACAGCACAGAGCGCAATTCGACGACATTGCCGGTCCAGGGCGAGTTCACGAGATAGTTGACGGCCTCCTTCGACAGGCGCACTGGATCCTGTTTGTCGCGGCGGGCAAACTGGCCGAGAAAGGCTTCGCACAGCGCAGGGATATCGCTGCGGCGTTCGCGCAGCGGCGGCACGGTGATAACGCATTCCGAAAGCCGGGCCGCCAGCCGGTTGTCGATCGGATTGGACGGCGCCTGCGACACCGTGGCGATGACGCGGCCAGCGCCACCGTCCAGCGCATCGCGGGCCGCACGCTGCTGTTCGGCGCTCCATTCCTCCAGACGCAGCCAGACCACCTGACGGGCGGCCTGGGTGGAGCCGAAAATCTCGGTCGCCGTATTCGATGGCGTGACGACAACGGCATCCTCGGACGCCACACCGCGGGCGCGCAGCAGGGCCTCGGCGGCCTGGCGCTTGCCGACACCGGGCTCGCCCGTAATCATGACATGCGCCTGGCTGGTGGCGGCACGGGCGATCGCCTTGAAGGCCGACTGCATCGCGACGGACTGGCCGATGAAGCCTGTCGGCTCCTCGGTGGAGCGCGATTGCTGGCCGGCCCGTTTGTCGCCCAGCGCTGCGGCAACCGCCGAGATCATGTCATCCAGGTCGAAGGGTTTGGGCAGATATTCGAACACACCGCCCTTGGCGGCATTGATCGCAGTGGAGGCGGTTGCCTGCGCACTCATCACGATGACCGGCATGTTGGGACGCAGGCGGGCGACGAGGCCGAGATTTTCCAGGAAGTTCGTGCCGTCCAGCAGAACGTCGGCCAGCAGGAGATCACCCTCGCCATTGCGGATCCAGCCCAGCGCCGTGTCCGGCGAGGCGGTCGCGCGCACCTGGTAGCCTGCCGAACCGAGGGCCCGGGAGAGGATGAGTTTCAGGCTTTCATCGTCTTCGAGAAGCAGGATGCGCGCGCTCACGATGTTTCCTCCCTGGCGACCGGCAGGCGCAGGTTGAAGCCCGTCCGTCCCGGTTCGCTTTCATAGTCCAGCTGGCCGTCATGCAGCGCGGCGATGCGCGCGGCGAAAGCCAGTCCCAGCCCTTCGCCCGCCGGCTTGGTGGTAACAAAGGGGGTAAAGATACCCGCGCCCAGCGCATCGGGGATACCGGGGCCGTTATCCCGCACCACAAGGACCAGCGGCGTCGGATTGGCGCCGGTGCGGCTGCGCGGTCCCGTATCGAAGCGCGTCTCGACCCGGATTTTCGGATCCGGCATGTCGCGCACCGCATCCAGCGCGTTCTGCAGGAGGTTCAGAACCACCTGCAGCAGAAGATCCCGGTCGCCATCGACCGGTGGCAGCGAGGGATCGAAATCCTCTTTCAGGATCGATCTGGCATGCGGATCGGCCCGCACAATGCTCTCCATCGCATCCATGGCGAGGTGGTTGAGATTGATCTCGCTGCGCTCGCCCAGGCGGATATCCCCCACCCGGCTCCAGTGATTGGCCAGGCGGGTGATCCGGTCGACATCCTGGATGATGAGCTGGGCGAGTTCGGCCGCCGCCTCGATATTGCTCTCGCGGCGGATCAGCTGCGCCGCACCTCGAACGCTGGCGAGCGGGTTCTTGAGTTCGTGCGCCAGCATGCGGCCGAAACCCAGCGCCGGCGCCTGGGAGGCCTTGGCGCCCGGTTCCCGGTGCGGCAACACGGACAGCGTCACCGAAGACGTCTCGTCGGACCAGCGGGCGTGCAGGTCGAAGGGCCCGCCCGGGCCCAGCACACAGCCCAGCGCCACGACGGTGCGCCGTGCGTCGCAGGCCTGCTCGACGATCTCGGCGAGATGGGCGCAGACCGGCGACTGGGTGCCGAAATCGCCTTTCATCAGGTGCCGGGCCGACAGGCCCAGCCATTCCTCGGCCTGGGTATTGGCCCAGGTGAAGCGGGCATCTTCGGAAAATTGCAGCAAGGGGATCGCCGCCATTTCGGCAGCGGGTTCGGCCGGCGATGTCGGTGCCGGACGTCCGTTCATGCGACAGCCCGCTTTTCCGGCACGGCCAGCCGGGCCAGCGCATCATGGATCGCCGTGGCGTCGGTCGAGCGGCACAGCGTGGCTTTCAGTCCCGAGAGCCAGTCCGGATCGCATCCTTCCGCTTGCGCTTCGGCATCAACAAAGGAGGCGAAGTGCTTGCGCATCATGCGAATTCCCAGTTCGCCGCCATAGTGATCGAGCGACATGTCGAACTGTGCGGCCAGCGCCGGCAGCTTGTCGGCCCAGGGCGTTTCGACAGGCTCGCCAAGGAGATCTGCGCCGATCTCGCCGACCAGCCAGGGGCGTCCCTGTGCGGCACGGCCGATCATCGCCGCATCGGCGCCCGAGGCGGCAATGGCCTTGCGGGCATCCTCGGCCGTATGGATATCGCCATTGACGATCAGCGGGATGGAGATCGCCTCCTTCACCGGCCGCACGGCCGACCAGTCGGCCTCGCCCTTGTAGAACTGCTGGCGGGTACGGCCGTGTACCGTCACCAGCTGGATGCCGGCATCCTCGGCCCGCCGCGCCAGTTCCGGCGCGTTGATGCTGTCATGATCCCAGCCCAGGCGCATTTTCAGCGTCACCGGCACGCTGGACGCAGCCACGGTCGCCTCGATCAGGGTCAGGGCGTGGTCGAGATCGCGCATCAGGGCAGAACCGGAGAGCCCCCTGGTCACCTGCCGGGCCGGGCAGCCCATATTGATATCGACGATGTCGGCGCCGGCATCGACGGCGATTTTCGCCCCTTCCGCCATCCAGTGCGCCTCGCGCCCGGCCAGCTGGATCACACAGGGCTGCAGCGATGCGTCGAGCGCTGCCTTGCGCACCATATCGACCCGGCCGCGGGCCAGCGCGTCGCTGGCGACCATTTCCGACACGACCATGCCCGCCCCGAAACGCTGCGCCTGGCAGCGGAAAGGCAGGTCTGTCACGCCCGACATGGGCGCGAGAATGGCCGGAACGGTGATCCGGTGGGGACCGATCGAGAAGTGCATGCGTCTGGACAAATCCTGAAGGGGCGTCGTAAGCCCGTCAGGCTAGCGATTATGCTGCGCTGCGGCAATGCATGAGGGTGCCGGATGACAATCGATGCCATCATCGTGGCTGCAGGACGCGGCGAGCGCGCCGGCGGCGGTATTCCCAAGCAATTCAGGTCCCTGGCAAGCCGCAGCGTGCTGGCGCGGACGCTGGACGCGCTCGCCGGCCATGCTGCAATCCGCCGGGTCGTTGTGGTCGTCAATCCACAGGATACGGATCATGTCGAGGCCGTGCGCCGGGAAACCGCCCACGGTTTCACCACGGTGCCGGGCGGTGCGACCCGCACCGACAGTGTCCGGGCCGGGCTGGCGGCTCTGGCAGGCGATGCCCCCGATGCGGTGATGATCCATGACGCCGCCCGCCCCTTCCTGTCCTCCGCATTGATCGATCGCCTCGCCGAGGCGCTGGACCGGCACGCAGCCGTGATCCCCGCCCTGCCCGCTACCGATGCACTGATGCGGGTGATGACCGATGGCACGATCGTCGAACCCGTCGACCGGGCGGTCGTGCGTGCTGCCCAGACACCGCAGGCCTTCCGCTTCGATACGCTGAGCGCGGCCTATGCCCGGCTCGGCGGCGGCGGGCTGGCGGACGATGCCGCGGTGATCCTCGCCGCAGGCGGTCAGGTTCACACCGTCGAAGGCGAAGCGGAGAATTTCAAACTGACCATGCCGGCCGATTTCCGGCGCGCGGAGGCGATGCTGATGGGCGAGACGATCACGGTGAGCGGCCAGGGTTTCGACGTGCACCGTCTCGAGCCGGCCGAAACGATGTGGCTGTGCGGTGTGGAATTGCATGAAGGTCTGGGCCTTGTGGGGCATTCCGATGCCGATGCGGGGCTGCATGCCGTCACCGATGCGGTGCTGGGCTGTGCCGGCGCCGGCGATATCGGCCAGCACTTCCCGCCCTCCGACCCGAAATGGAAAGGCGCCGCCTCGGACGCGTTTCTCCTGCATGCGCTGGAGCTGCTCGGGCAAGCCGGCGGCGAGGTCATCCATGCCGATGTCACGCTGATCGCCGAACGGCCGAAGATCGGGCCCTATCGCGAGGCGATGCGGACCCGGCTGGCGCAGCTCCTGCGACTCGATCCAAAGCGCGTCAACATCAAGGCCACCACGACGGAAAAACTCGGCTTCACCGGGCGCGGCGAAGGCCTCGCCGCCCAGGCCATCGTCACCGCGAGACTGTCATGATCTTCAATCACTCCCTCGTCGACCAGGCGGAAACCCTGCTGGACCGGGCGCGCACCGCCGGCGTGATGATCGCCACGGCGGAAAGCTGCACTGGCGGCCTCGTGAGCGCGCTGCTGACCGAGATCCCGGGATCTTCGGATGTGGTGGATCGCGGCTTCGTGACCTATTCCAACGCCGCCAAGACCGAAATGCTGGGCATTCCGGCGCGCGTCATCGAGGCGCAGGGGGCCGTGTCCGACGAGGTCGCCCGCCGCATGGCCGAGGAAGCGCTGCTGCGCTCGAATGCGGATATCGCCGTGGCGATCACGGGCGTGGCCGGTCCGGGCGGATCGGAGCGCAAGCCGGCCGGCCTGGTGCATTTCGCCCTCGCCCGCCGCGATGGCGCGACGATCACCGAGGTCCACCGTTTCGGTGATCGCGGCCGCGATGCCGTGCGCCTGGCCAGCGTGGCCACGGCCCTCGACCTGTTATCGCAGGGCGTCGATTTCTTTGGATAAGTCCCTGGACGGATTGCCAGTCCGGGTATAGCGCCGTTCAGCCTCGGCCGAGAACTTCTGCACCAGGACACGGCCCGCCCGCTCGCGATTGGTCTCCAGCAGCATCTGCAGGATCGGGTTCTTGAACGCCGCCCGGATGGAGAACTCCACCAGGGTGGAGCCGTCCGACAATTCGCGGAACCGCCAGGCGTTCTCCAGCACCCGGAAGGGCCCGGCCACGAAACTCACATCGATCGAGCGGCGCGAGGCGTCGGCGATCACCCGCGAGGTGAAGCGCTCGGAGACGAATTTATAGCGCACCCGCGCTTCCGCGGTCAGCTCGGTCAGCGGCCCGTCACGCGCTTCATTGAGCACGCGCATCGCGGTGATCTGCTCGATGAATTCGGGATAGCTGCGCACATCCATCACCAGATCGAACAGATCGTCCGGCGCATGGAAAAGCCGCAGGCGTTCGCGGGTCTCGACGGTCACGCCGGCCCCGTCAGCCGCGCGCCAGCATGGCGTCGCGCGCCTCGCGGAGCTTGCGGAAATCATCGCCGGCATGGTGGCTCGAGCGGGTCAGCGGTGTCGCCGACACCATCAGGAAGCCCTTGGCGCGCGCGATCGTCTCATAGGCCTTGAACTCGTCCGGCGTGACGAAACGGTCGACGGCGGCGTGCTTGCGCGTCGGCTGGAGATACTGGCCGATGGTCAAAAAATCGATGCCGGCGGACCGCATATCGTCCATCACCTGCATCACTTCTTCCTTGGTCTCGCCCAGGCCGACCATGATGCCCGATTTGGTGAATTGTGCCGGATCGCGCTCCTTCACCCGCTCCAGAAGGCGCAGGGAGTGGTAATAGCGCGCGCCCGGACGGATCGAGAGATAGAGCCGCGGCACGGTTTCCAGATTGTGGTTGAACACGTCCGGCCTGGCATCAATGACGCGCTCGGCCGCACCCGGCTTGCGCAGGAAGTCCGGGGTGAGGATCTCGATCGTCGTGCCCGGCGTCTCGCGGCGGATCGCCTCGATCACATCGACAAAGTGCTGCGCCCCGCCATCGTCAAGATCGTCGCGGTCGACCGAGGTGATGACGACATGGTTCAGCCCCATCTGGGCCGTCGCCTTGGCGACACGGCGGGCCTCGTCATGATCGACCGGGCCCGGCAGGCCGGTCTTCACATTGCAGAAGGAACAGGCGCGGGTACAGGTATCGCCCAGGATCATGAAGGTGGCGTGCTTCTGCTCCCAGCACTCGCCGATATTCGGACAGCCGGCTTCCTCGCACACGGTGACGAGACCGCCCTTTTTCACGATCTCCTGCGTCTCCGAGAAGGTCTTGCCCAGCGGCGCCTTGACGCGGATCCAGTCCGGCTTGCGCAGGACGGGCGTATCGGCACGCTTCTGCTTTTCCGGGTGACGGGCAGCGCGGGCGTCGGACGCGGCGCTGCGCGCCGTATTGTCGATCAGATTGGCCATGCCCAGCACATAAGCCCGTGCGCGGTTTCCATCAAGTTGAGCCTGCTGCTGGCAGGCCTGCGGAAATGCGGGGGACGCAGTTTTCGCCCCACTCCCTCCACTTCCCCCGGCCCCGGAATAAATCCGGGGAAAGCGGCTCGGTGCTTTTCTTCCCCACCTTGTGGGGAAGTGGGCCCTCCATAGCCCTGGCGAAGGAGGGGTCGAAGGGGCCGGCGCGGAGCGCCGGGA
>MDTG01439152.1_pt1 | contig 126173 bp, 95 predicted proteins | sample 811421 | NCBI WGS metagenome assembly MDTG01 (sample SAMN05326645, study PRJNA326480) | marine metagenome | isolation source: seawater | place: Pacific Ocean: South East | collected 2011
AGGCATTATTTACTCAATTTAAGAAGGAGTATAAATCTCGAGCGACTAAAAAGTTTTTAAGCTTTCTAATCCGGCAGTTAACTCCAATCAATTCATTTTCACTTTCAAAAAAGCCCCTTGGTTATTATCGTTTAAATTTAATTGACAATAAAATTGTAAGCCATAAAAGACTTCGATCTATAATTAAGCAGAACAAACAGAAACTACTTCCAAAAAGTATTAAAGAATACCAACTTATGCGCTTAAATCACCCACGATTTAATGCAAGCTACGAAAACCAAGAAATTCTAGCAAGAGCTAATAAAATTGAGTACCGCTATCCTATGCTTGATTTAAAGCTTTTGCAATTAGCTTTTCATATGCCTCAACAGCTAACGATAAAAGAAAATGTTAATCGATTTGCTTTTAGAACTATGATAGGTGAAATTTTGCCCAAAGAAATTGTTTGGAATCTTACCAAAAAAAGAATTTTCAATGTTCCTTCTGTTTATCAACGAATTGACAAAGACCGAAATGAATTATTAAAGATGTTAGACTCAATTGATATCAATTCAGAAAAGAATAAATGGTTTAGAATAAAAAAAAGTAAAAAAATCATTTCAGAGTTTCGCACTGATTTACAACACATAAGCAACTTACAGCTCAATTCAATTCTATATTTTTTAATTCTCGTTCAATTTTTAAAACGTGAAAATATTTAATTTTGAAACATTACTACTTAACATTCCTCAACATGGCTTCTGAAAATAAAGAGCAATCAAATACTGGTAAAGAAGATACTCAATTAAAAAAATGGCACGCCCCAAAATTGTATCAAGAAGATACAAGTGCAACGCAAGGAGGTGCACCAGCAGGACCGAATGAAAATGCATTTTACCATACCTAATGTAATTTTCTCCAAATAATTTTAAGGGAATAAATCGTTTCAAAAAGTTTGTTATTTAACTCCCTTAATTTTGCCGTTTTTCTACCAGTAATTTTATTTACTTACTGGTTTTGTGTAAGATACTTTTATCGTTATCGCAATGTAGTTTTGCTTCTTGCGAGCTATTACTTTTATGGTTTTTGGAACCCATGGTTTTTATTGCTTTTATTAAGCAGTACCATCACTGACTTTATTATTGGCATTCAATTACAAAGAACTGATAAGCTAACAGTTAAACGTTTGTTTCTTGCGGTTAGTTTAGTTATAAACTTGGGAATGCTACTTAGCTTTAAGTATCTTGATTTCTTTATTAATGACTTTCTTTCTAGCATTACCTTTTTTGGAAAAAAGTTTTCCGCTTCTTCTATGAGTCTTATACTCCCCATTGGAATTAGCTTTTATACCCTACAAACTTTAAGCTATACCATTGATGTATACTTTGGAAGAATAAAAGCCTGTACCCAATGGCTCCCATTTTTCACCTATGTCAGCTTTTTCCCGCAACTTGCTGCAGGCCCCATAGAAAGAGCAAAAAATATGCTTCCACAGTTTGAAGCAAAACCATTGTTCAACATTCGTTTAGTTAAAGATGGTTTTAGGTTTATACTTCTAGGTCTTTTTAAAAAAATCGTTATTGGTGACGCTTGTGGTAGACAAGTTGACTTAATTTTTAACGCTTACGAAAGTCTTGATACTGTTACCTTATTGCTGGGTTCTATATACTTTATTTTTCAAGTTTATGGAGATTTTTCAGGCTACAGCGATATGGCAATTGGTATGGCCAGACTTTTTGGCATCCAACTTTCTAAAAATTTTCATTTCCCTTTCTTTTCTAAAACTCCTCAAGAACTTTGGAAAAGGTGGCACATTACCTTATCTACTTGGTTTAGAGATTATGTTTATTTGCCTTTAGGGGGTTCAAAAAAATCTAAATTTAGAACTCACCTAAACATTATGCTTGTATTCCTAATTAGTGGATTATGGCATGGTTCAAAATTGAATCTAATTGTTTGGGGGGCAGTTCACGGTATTGTTTTTCTACTTTATAAAAACTTTGCAACACCTAGTGGAAACCAACTTCATTCTAAGATTAATAAGCTTCGCTCTAGTCTTTCAATCTTATCCGTTTTTCTTTATTTCTCACTTGCCTCTATTTTTTTTAGAGCTACTAATTTATCAGAGGCAATAAGTTATTTTAATTCTTTATTATCCTTCAACTTTGCTTCTACCCCACTTTATATTTCAAAACTTTGGATACTCACTCCTTATTTAGTTTTGGAAGGTTATCAATATAAACAAAACAAAACTCATGCTTTAGACATATCGGATTGGCCTAAATGGTTAAGGTGGAGTACTTACTATATTTTTATGATATTAGTATCCTACTACTTTACAACTGAACAATCATATCTTTACTTTCAATTCTAAAATGGCAAAACTTATCACCATCAATAACTACTCTGATAAAAGAGGAGATTTAACAGTTATGGAATCTCCTTTAATTCCATTTGACATTAAAAGGGTTTTTGTTATTAAAGATAAAAATGGATCAGAAAGAGCTAAACATAGACATAAAAAAACACGGCAAGCCCTAATTTGCTTAAGCGGAAGTTGTGAGGTAAGTTGCAACAATGGTTCTTTAAAAAGTACTTATAAATTAAATCAACCGAGTCAATGTTTAATTGTAGAACCGGAAGATTGGCATGTTATTCATAACCTAGAACCAGCTAGTATAATTATGGTTTTGGCTTCTTCTATTTTTGACGAAAGTGATTATATTTTTGAAGAGTATAAATAGTATAATTTATTTTTCATGTTACTGTCAGTAATTATACCCTTATTTAATTCTGAAACTACTTTAGAAAGTTTAATTAAAGAGTTAGATAAAGCGCTAGTAGAACTAGATTACGAAGTTGTCCTCATTGATGATGGTAGCACTGACAGCACCATTAAAGTGGCGAAATCGCTTTTACCGAAATACAAGCAACTAAAACTTATTGTACTAAGAAAAAACTTTGGAGAGCACAATGCCGTTATCTGCGGTTTAAATTACTGCTCAGGCGAACAAGCGGTAATTATAGATGATGATCTACAAAATCCTCCGGTTGAGATTTTGAAACTTCGGAAAACCCTAGCAACAGGCTACGATGTGGTATACGCTCAATATGAAAAAAAACAACACAGTTTATTCAGAAATTGGGGAGGAAAATTAAACCACTTTTTTGTTAACTTATTTTTTGAAAAACCTAAATCACTTTACCTAAACAGCTTTAAAATAATAAATAGAGCAGTTATTAATGAAATAGTTAAATACCAAGGACCTTTTCCATATATAGATGGTTTGGTATTGCGTTGCACCAACAATTTAGGCACTGTGAAAGTAAATCACCATAAAAGGAAAAGTGGTAAATCTGGCTATACTTTTAAAAAATTAGTTAGCCTATTTTTTAATATGTTTTTTAACTTTTCGCCCAAACCACTGCGTTTCATGACCATAATTGGTGCTTTTATTTTTTTAGGAAGCTTCGTTATTTCTTTAATCTTTTTGATTCAAAAGATTTATTCCCCGGAAATAGAAGCTGGATGGACTTCTATTATAATTGCAATTATGGGCTTAGGTGGATTACAATTGCTATTTATAGGTTTGGTAGGAGAATACATAAGTAAATTGTATTTAGACCAGAATCGAACTCCTCAATTTGTTGTAAAAGAAATCATTGAGTGATGAGCAATTCTACTGAAATTACAAGCATGATGGATAACCCATTAGAGTTTGAAAGGATGGCAAAAGTTGAACGTAAACACTGGTGGTTCAAAAACTTACACAACTTGGTTTACTTTGTTATTCAATCGTTTAGGTTTAGTTCTCCAAAAATTCTTGACTTAGGTTGTGGTTCAGGAGGTTTAATGGAGTTTTTAAAAATAAAAGGTTACAACAAATTAATTGGAGTAGACATTTCGGAATTTGGCATTAATTACTGCAAACAGAAAAATCTTTCAGTAATACAAGCTGATGTTAGGCAACTTAAAAAACAAAATTTCCCTGATCTTTTTGATGTAATCATTATCAATGATGTCCTTTGTTATTTAACAGATTATGAAGTTGACCAAGTGCTCATTCACCTGAAAGAACTGCTTTCTCCCAATGGCATTATCATAATGAACAATGCAAGTTTGCAAGCCTTTAAAGGAGACCATGATTTAGCAGTTGGAGTTGATAAAAGATTCTCAAAAAGTTTGATCAGAAAACACGCCAAAGCTTCTAAGCTGAATATTGTTCAAAACCGCTATTGGCCTTTTGTTCTTTCTCCTACCATCTATATGTATCGAAGCATACAACGGTTATTAAGAAAACTACACCCTAATCGTAAAATTCATTCAGATGTAAAGATGCCAAATCAAGTATTAAACTCTCTTTTTTGGGGAATATGTAGGCTAGAAATGGTGGTTCTGAAAACAGGTTTATTTGGTAGTAGTTTATTTACGGTTTTAAAGAAAAACCAAGAAGCCAACTAATGGAACTTAGAAAAATAGTTGATTTTCCAAATACTATAATTGCAATCGTAGTTCTATTTGTGCATTGGCCACTCTTATTTAGTACTTCTATTTTGGGTGATAGTATCATTAATTATGAATTAATGATGCGAAATGAACATGAAGCACTATTTCAATTTTACCTTAATTATGGACTTCCTATTCATGGAGCGCTTCTTTACTTGTTTAGCTTTTTAAAACCTATTTTATTCGTTCACAAATTAATTTCTTTTCTAAGTATTTATTTTATTGGCATTTACATGCATAAAAGTTTAAACCTTTTTAAACTTTTTAGTCATTTACAAGTACTACTTATTGTTACACTATGCCTTACTTTTCCGGTTTTTTCAATTTGGACTGAGCTAACCACACAACCATATTTAGTTAGTTATGCATTTTTCTGGGTAGGATATTATTTTTTATTCAAGCCTAAACTAAAATTATTAGCATTCACTCAAGCACCAATACAATATGCTTTAGGGCTCGTATTTCTCTCTTTATCGTTTCAGATGTACTCTTTAGTTTTCCACTTTTGGGGATTGTATCTTATTTACATTTTTGTTTTTCACAAAAAGGAAATTTCCATAAGAAACCGCATTAATACTGTTTTTAAAGATTGGTGGATTCTTATTTTTCCTCTCTTCGTATATATAGCAATTAAGCTCTTAACACCTGCCCTATATCAATATAACGAAATACACATTTCTTTAAAACGATTTGTAAAAAATTGTATTATAAGCCTTTATGGCGTATTTATTGAACCACTCACATACTTTATAAATTTTATTGAACGAGATTTCTTTAGTTTTCTTTACATATTAGGCTATAGCACTTTAATAGTATTAGCCTTTCTACTTCTATTTAAACGAATATCAATAAACCATCAGGTAAAAATTCATAAGGTCCATATTTGGAGCTTTGTTTTACTATTATTTTTATCTGTGCTACCCTATTTATTGATTAATAAACCCATTCGAGGTTATGCATATGAATCTCGACATTCTTTATTACTTGCATTGCCTATTGCTTTACTTGTATTTACCTGCTTAAATTCAATTAAAAGAAAAAATTTACAATTGCTGTTTATGGGTTTTACCTTACTTGTATTTTCTTGTATTGCGTTTAAAAATTACGTTTTATGGGAAAATCGAAGTATAAAAATTAAAAGTATTGCCTACCATTTAAATCAAATGCCAGAGCTTTCTTCTAACCCAGTATTTTTTTATGATAGACTATACCTTGGTAATGAATTTAAAATTAAAAACATTGAACTTGACTTTGCAATACGACAAGCATGGCAGATAAAACATAAAAATGCACTTCTTTTAAATAAAGATTTCTACACACACATTAAACGCTTGTATTTAAAGCCGATAGATTGGTCAGAAGTGTTATTGATTCCTTGGCTAAAAGAAAATGCTAAAGACAAAGAATTCGCAATTGATGACGAAATACTGACTAAAGTTCAGTCATATAATACTGAGAATTTAGGCTCTAAACTAGATCGAACTTATTTAGATTTAGCCATTAGTTTTACAGATTTAAGAAAAGCAAATAATAATGTCCAAAGTGTTGCCATTGTAGAAATTAGCCCTTCCAAAGCTTGGCAAGAATTAAGGCTTTTTGTAAGCTACACTTTTGGTAATGTTGAAGAAAAAGAAGAAATCCTAAAGTCATTAATAAACCTAAATGTACATGATGTCTGAGAAGAAAAATAGGACTGCCTTAGCTACGGTGTGTACACCTAACTTCATTAAAGGAACCCAAGTTTTATTTTACTCTTTCTTGAGACATAACCCTACTTTTAAAGGTGATTTAATTATCATTTGCACACCTGATTTGCTGAAACACAAGGAGAGGTTTAGTCAATTTCCCAACTTAATTTTCCACCCCATTAGTGAGTGCTTAACAATTACACTTGATAAGATTTATAAGAGCTATTCCAAGCTTCAAGCTTATGCTAAGCCACTATTTTACAGTTTAGAAGCATTTAATTTATCCCTATACAAGCGGGTTATCTTTCTAGATAGCGACATGATTGTAACTAAGCCGCTTGAACCTCTTTTCAAACTTTCTAATGGACTTCATGTTTGTCACGAAAGGGCTCATTATTTAAACTTTAAAAGGTCTAAGATCAATTTTGCATTAATAGAAAATTCTACTATAAATCATGATGTATTTAATTTAACTTTTAATAGTGGAATGATGGTAATTGGTGAGGATTTGTTGAATCAAGAAACTTTGAACCGTTTGCTTAATACAACTGAACAGATTTGTTGGGATAAAATGAGTTTGAATATTAACGACCAAATTTCTCTAAATTTCTGCTTTGAAGGAAAGTTCACTATCCTTTCTCCATCCTACAATTTCATCAATAAACTAGCCCAAGAAATTGAATTGAAAAGCCATGTTATAGGCACCGAAAGTAACATTATTCATTACATTGGTTACCCAAAACCCTGGCAGTTCAAGCGAATTGTAAAAGACTTACTAAAATTGAAACCTCCTCCCCCTTATTTTAAATTTTGGTTTCTAGCCTTTGTAAAGTTGAGCTTACATAAATTGGTAGCAAAAAGTCAAAGAACTTACCTATGAAAGCTATACTTTATAAGCTACTCGGGATTCTTCCTTTTTTCTTGGTTTTAGGGTTTGTAAACTATTTTATCGATTCTAAAAATTACTTCCTAAATAACCCTGCTTTTAAAAAAGCTGTGAAAGGTATTATAGAGGGAAAAATGATTGCTACAAAAGAACGGCTATTACAGCATGATTTTGTCTTTTCTTACATTCAAAAAAGAGGTAAAACAGATAAGATAAATGTTATGGGAAGTAGCAAGTGCATGATTATAGACTCTACTTTTTTCAATGCTAGTTTTTTTAACTACTATGTCTCAAACTCAAGCTTTGTAGAGTATTTAGCTATCACCAAATGGTTAGAAGAAAATGAACAACTTCCCGACACCTTAATTATGGAAATTTCATTTTCTCAATTTCATAATATGTATAACGGACAGCCTAATTATTATATTAATGCTGCTCGTTCATTTGCAAATAAAAATGACATTCAATTTCCCGAATTAGAAGGTAAACCAGCTAACCACCTTATATACAAACTTTTTTCTTTCGCTTATTTACTTGATAATTTACAAAACATAAATAACAAGAAATATCATGTAACCAAGAATGACAGTTTGCAAAACAGTTTTGTACTTAAAACGGATGGTAGTTTATGGACAGGACAATACTTAAGATGGTCAAAAGAAAAGAAAAAACAAAAAGTTGAAGATCCTTCGAATGACAAATTAAACTGGGTAAAAAGCTTAGACCCAAAAGTTAAAAGTGGTTTTATAAATTTAATTTCTTACCTAAAAAATAAGGGAGTTTATGTTATTCTTTATCGTCCACCTTACCACCCTAATACTTACGAGCTTTATGTAAAAAACAATCCATTATTTTCAGAACTAAATAATTTTTCGAGAGAATTAGCAAAACAACACCAATTAGAACTGTTTGGAAGCTTTAACCCTAATAATTATGAACTAAATGACCAACATTTTTACGATGCCTTACACCTCACAAAATCAGGTTTCAAAATTATTTACAATGAACATTTTAATTAGTTTGTTAAGCTTAAAAGCATGAAATTAGTTAATCATAACTACCTCAGTGAATACTCAGTGGAAGCTAATGAAACTACCATTGCTAATCTGCTAAAGGAATTTAATCCTTCTTTGGCTCAACACTTTTGTAATTACAATTGCTCACTTGTTAATTCACCCATTTCTTTGGTAAATGTGCTCAAAAAATGGGGTATTCTAAGCGAGCTAAAACTATTTGATTTCAGTAGTATGTCATCAAGTTCAACACCTTTTATTCTTGATATGAAATCCAGTTTTGCAATTGTAAAAAAGGGGCTCAATGAAGAAATAGAAATTATAGACCCCATAAAAGGGATTGAGTATTGCAAATTAGAAGATTTAAAACCTTACAATAAACGATTTGCCTGTATTCCGGTAAAGGTTGAAAATATAAACGAAAGTGAAATTGAATTAAAAAAAGTAAAATACCATCAGAAGAAAGACAATTTTATCTCTCAATTTAAATTCGTTCCAAACTTCTTGGAACATAACAGCTGCGATAAACTAATTTCTTATTCTATTCCTCGATTATTACCTAGTAAAATTGAGACCAATACCGGAATTCAAACAATAAGTGTAGACCGAACAAGTTACTCTGCTGAAATTTCTATTACCCAAAGTGAGATAAAGTATATAATTGATCAAGCTAAAGATATTTTAGAAAAGCCTGAGCAATTATTTGAAAAGCTACAATGCGTGTCATACAAAAGTGGTCAGTTTTTTAAAGCCCATTTTGATCAGGAGAAAAGAAACAGCAATGGTTATATTCGAAACCTAAGCTGTGTTATATACCTCAATGACAACTTTAAAGGCGGGGGAACCAACTTTCCACGAATAAATAAAACCGTAGTTCCACAAAAAGGGTCTGCGGTATTTTTTCCTTTAGTTGATAAAAATTACAATCCTTGCTACTTTTCGTTACACGAGGGGCAAGCCATACTTTCAGGCCAAAAATTTGCTCTAAATCTTTGGGGTATAACTAAAACTAGTGTATAAATTGAGGTTAATAAAATTTTTTAAACAATTACATTTTTCTTCAATTGTTAGATTTTTTAATCTAAATCAACCCCCTATTATCATTTGTGGATGCCCAAGATCTGGTACAACCATTTTGCAGTCTATGTTAAGTGCTCATCCAAAGATTCAAGCAATTTCTGCTGAAAGTAGAATCTTTCGATCTTATCCTTTTCGTATAAAATTTTTAAATCAAATTGTTCATCGACTTAAGGTTTTAAACCATTTACTAAGAGCTCCAATAAAACCTAAGGCAGACCGTTGGCTTGAAAAAACACCGACCAATGTCCTAGAAATTCAGAATATTTTAGAAGAATTCGATTCTAAAGTAAAGATTATACATATTGTAAGAGACGGAAGAGATGTGATTACCTCTTTTCATCCTTCAAAACCAAATGAATACTTTGTAGCTCCACAACAATGGGTAAAACTTGTAAAGTCAGGCCTTAAATGGAAACAACATCCATCTGTACTTACTCTTAAGTACGAAGACTTGATTTTGAAAAAAGAGAACACAATGGTTTTGCTTCTTGATTTCTTAGCATTAGATGCTAGCCCTAAAATGCTGAATTTCCCACTTTACACTACCCTAAAACAACCAAATTCTTTAATGGATAAAGTATCTGATTTAAATGCCAAATCAATAAACAAATGGAAACGATTAAACCATGATAAGCGAATTGCAATGTTTAATGGGATAGATGAAGCAGTTCGTCTAAACAGCAAATTAGGTTATTAATTTAAAAGTGTTTTAAAATTACTTTTGCAAAATGTATAAGGGGAACAAAAAGAGCTTAATTCTTACCATTTTATTGGTTCTAGGTATAGCCATCTATTTCTGGTCAAGTTCAAGATATCCGGCTCTTAATGAGAAAGCAATGATGGGCAGCGAAACGCCTGTATTCGGAATTGGATTTGATAATTACATAACTTTGAATGGTGACGAAGGCTTAGTAGAAAAAACTCTCATAAATACAGCTAATTGGGCCTATACCAATAAAAAAGGGATGCTTTTTGGGGTTTTGTTCGCCTCTTCCATAATGCTTTTATTTTTTCAACTCACTCATTTGTTTTCAAGAAATCACTTTTCAAATACTTTTCTTGGAATGATGATTGGAGCCCCTTTAGGTGTTTGTGTGAATTGTGCCGCCCCAATTGCTCAGGGGGTAAAATCTTCAGGTGGAAAAACTGAAACAGCATTAGGTATGCTTTTCAGCTCTCCTACCCTAAATGTGATTGTATTGACGATGCTATTTGCTTTATTCCCATTTTATATGGTAGTATTAAAAATAAGTTTCACCTTATTAATTATCCTTGGTTTCATACCATTAGTTAGTCGGTTTATTTTTAAAGAAGAAGTGGCCATTTCTTCTTCAAATGAGATACAACATAAGGTTAACAAAATGCTACCGAAAGGTTTATCCATTACAATTCCTGAGAAAAACAATTGGTTACAAGCTTTAAAATGGCTTATGGTTTCTTTTTTAAAGTGTTTGTGGTACATCATTAAAACAACACTGCCACTCATGCTACTTGCCGGATTTTTAGGAAATGTTTTAATTACCTTTTTCCCTTTTGAAAAGTTAGTTAGTGTTCTTCCTGAATTTGGATGGCTAAAAATTACCGTGTTTACACTAATTGTAGCTATAATTGGTACTTTCCTTCCAGTACCTATTGCTTTTGATGTTATTATTACAGCCATTTTATTAGCCACAGGAATGGCAGAACAATATGTAATCGCCTTGCTTTTATCTTTAGGCATTTACAGCATTTATGCCTTTTTCATTGTTCGTCAGTCAATTTCATTTAAAGTAGCACTAACCTTCTTTATCATTATTGCAACTACGGCTTGGATTTTTGCCTTGGGTGGTAATCTGTACGATGATTACTTAAAAGAGAAAAAGAAAAAGCTATACGCTAAACACCTTAATCATACTGGGAAAACGAAAACTAAAATTTTAGGAATACCTGCTATAAAGTATCCAATTCCAAATCAAGAAGAGATTAAACGTTTAACCCAAGAAAAAGAACCTAACAAACGTTTGTTTAGCAATCAAGCTAATCTATCGGTTTATGGACTTGAATTTCTTCGCACCAAAGAAACAAATCAATTATATTTTGAACGTTCAGAAGGAATGAAATGGGGAATTAATGAATCTCCTGAATTAGACATTTATCGTTTTGTTGAACCCATGGGCTCAAGTAGTAGTATATCTTCAGGCGATATTCATCAAGATGGATGGACCGATATTCTTATTGGAGCTCATGACGGTTTAAAATTATATGCCAATATGAAAGGTGAGGGATTTAAGCTTCAATATTTGGATACTAATTTATTTAAAGAGCAGTTTATTTCAAATGCTGCTTTAGTTGACTTCAATAATGATGGTTGGTTAGATATTTTTTATTCCGTTTATCGCAAGGGAGCGTACATTCTATATTCAGATAAAGGAAATTACGACCTAGCAACACCCTTTGAATTACCAGTTCCATCTGATTTCTTTATGAACGTTGCAACCGCTTTTGGAGACCTTAATGAAGATGGTATTCTTGATATTCTAATGGGAACCAATTCTATCGGTCAGGCATATATGGGTAAATATTCCTTGCCATGTGCTAGAAATTTTGTTCTGCTTAGTTCTGGATTTAAAGACTCTATTCCTGAGTACAAAATTGCTATGTTAAGTGGAAAAGCGGGTGAAAGTTGGACGGTTTTGATTTCAGATTTTAACGACGACTCAAACCTGGATTTAATTTGTGGTAACGACTTTTCTATTCCTGATAACTTTTACCTTGGCAATGGAAATGGAGATTTTAATCAATTAAAAATATCTGACTCTATCGTTAATTTGTCAACACGCTTAACCATGAGTATAAGTTCTGCTGATATAAATAATGATTTACATACTGATTTATATATTGCAGGAGGTAGCAATGTGTTTCTAGACCCCAAAGATCAGGTTGATGCCGATGAAAATCTGTGCGATGAAATTATGGACCCAATAGAAAGAAAACGATGCATAGAGCGCATGGAAATTCATGAAAACCTTAAATGGGCAAAGCTAAAGCAAGAGGTTTTCAATTGTCCTCCTGAGTATTTTGAAGAATGTTTAGTTTTTGACCTCTATAATCAATACATAAGAGCTCCTGAGAAAAAGAAAGAGTTACGGTCGTTTATAAAAGATGGTTGGGGTCCGCTTTCTGATTTTGTGAGTTTTAATTTAGATGAAGACTCAATTGCCTACTCTAAAGAATCATGGAATCAGGAAATTCCACAAATGCAGGCAAGAAACGTATTTCAATTAGGAACTTCATCGAAAAAGTTTCAAGAAAAGGCTTATGAATACGGCATTGAGCAAGTTGGCTGGAGTTGGAATTGCAAATTCGCAGATTTTAATAATGATGAATGGCAAGACCTTTACGTAGTGAATAACACTTTTCACGATTTTAGAAGAGATGATAAATTTTTCTACCTAAATGACTCAGGAAAAGCTTTTGTAGATGCTACTGAACAAGTTAACTTAAGTTCGTTTTTAACCATTAGTTCTTATACATACTTTGATATGGATAATGATGGAGATTTAGATATCATTGCAGTTCCTTCACAATCTCCCGTTTTAGTTTATGAAAACAAGGGCAATAAAGGGAATGCTATTTCTTTTAAATTAAACGACAAAGTGGGGAATCGTTTTGGTATTGGTTCTAAGGTTATCATATATTATAACAACGGAAAACATCAGATGAGAGAAATCCAAGCAGGTGGAGGCTTTAAATCGTTTGATCACGCTGTAGCCTGGTTTGGTATTGGAAAACATCAGAAAATTGATTCTGTGCGTGTAAATTGGTCAACAGGAGAACCTACTGTTATTAAAGAATCTTTTAAAGCAAATTGGAATTATACGCTTGAACGAGGAAAGAACAGCTTATAATACCATCTAAATTTTGTTGTATCCATAAAGCGGTGTGGCTTAAGTTACTTTTTGCTTAAAAATAGCCCAACTCTTGAATTACTTCTTGATGATTTTTTACAATCATTTTTTTCTGTTGAGTACTTAAAGAAGCTTTTCCTTGTCCTACATTTCCGACTCTAAAAAAACCTGATTTAGAACCACTTCCTTGATTAAAACCGTCCTTCTCCTCTTGCTTTTTAAGTACTTCAAAGTGGCTATATTCTACAGCCTTTTTAATCTCACTTTCGGAAGCTTTAATTTTTAAAAATTCGACAATTTTACCAAAGTAAAGTTCTGGTTGTAATACTAAATCCTCATACTTAACAATTAAGGTTGGAACATGATTCTGCTTATAGCTTAGATAATTCTTACTCCATGAAGAAACAAATTCGGCTCCTGTGTTTTGGTTGTTGTTAGGTGTGCCTAAGTAAGCCTGGTCATTGTTCATAAAACGAATGGCTTTATCAACTGTAATTTCTTGATGATGAGCTAATGAAATAGCTACGTCAAAAGGATTACGAACCAAGTATACAACACCCTTTGTAATGGCTGAGTTTATAAAGCTGTTCTCCTGATTTAAAATAAAACTAGCATGATGTGTTTTTAAAAATGCTTCTTCTTTCAATGATTTAGCATATTTAAGGTATACTTCTTGCCTTATTTCGTCAAGTTCAATAGCATTTAATTCAGAAGCTTCAAAAAGACTATACTTTTCTATAAGAGAATTGTCATTGGCCCAATAAAGCGGGTACAATTGATTTATGCTGGACGGTTTATCGGATTTAGATAATAAATTGGTTAAAAACACTCTCAACCATGTATTCCCCGATTTAGGATAAGATGCAAGCCAAATCAAATTTTTCATTCCTCAAGTAAAGATAAAACCAAATTAACTTGCTGCTTAAAACGATTCAATTTACGAGGTTGATTTATCAGATATACTTCAATGTTTTTTGCTAACAAACAACATCTCATATAATTTTCTCTTTGTAGTCCAAATTCTCTACTAAGCTGATTTCTGTATACTTGTTCCAACACTACATTTAGCTTCTTTCTGCCATGTAACTTCTCTACAGTTATTTCTTCTAAACTTATAGTTGGTTTCAAAACAAACATCTTGCTTAACATAACCCTTTCATTTGCATTAGATGGTTTCATTAAACAAAGTTGTTTGTTAATACTTGATCTTATTTTTCTTTTTTGCTCAAGTTTAATATTCAATTTCTTAATGGAATCTGGCCAAAGTTTTAAAATGGGTATTCCTTGAGCAATCTTTGGAGTGTGTTTATCAAAAAAAACAGGACTTAAATCGTCAGATAAAAGACTTCCTCCATTTTGGCACAAGCCCCCTGCTAAGGTAGACTTTCCTGCACCTGCTCCTCCTGCCAGTAAACAAGTCTTTTCTCCTTTTACTATTGAAGCCGCATGAATTGGCAGAGTACCTCGCAAATAGCAAAGTGCGCCAATTACAGAATTATAAAAATGAAATTTAACTTCATTTAAGTCAGCACCACTAACAATCGAGATATGAATTTCACTTAAATTTTTAATGAAATACTTCGCAATATGATCTACTTCAAATAAAAATTGATTCGAGTTTAATTGGTAAGCAATTCCTTTCTCTGAGCTGTTTATATTGAATGACTCTGCTGAAGTTAATTCAATTTTTATATCAACCTTTTGGATTGGTTCTATTTTGTTTAACTCAGAAAGCTTTAACTCAGATTGAATTGTCCAATTAAATAAGTGATAGTAGTGCATTTAAAATTGGACAGCTTTAGACTTGAATTATTGGATACAATCGTGCTTTCTTTAATCTTTAACTAAGGTAGCACTCCCTTATCTTTACCTATAATTAATCAACTTTCTCTACTATGTTGTTCTGAAGTAAATCGTGCATAAATTTAACTACATCCTCTTCTATAGTCGTGTAACTTTCATTGTATTCTTGGCTCAACTCTTTACATAAGGCAGAAATTGATTTAGGCTCTTCAAGTTTTTTCCAAATTTCACCTCCAATTGAATCCATCCCAAAATACATACCTTGGTCTACGCTCATCATTACTACTTCTCCATCAACTTCACTTGAAATGATATCAGAGGAGCGCTTCACGATTTGTTCTAAATCAATATTTTTTCTATCGTTCATACTGTAATTTTAATAAGTTGTAAAAGTATCTAAACTCTCTTTCTTAACAGATAATTTTAGTCGACTAAGTTTCAGACATTAACTTGAATCGTTTTAGTTCTTTTATTTGGTATTCTTTCCAGTTTTCAAAACTAGTTTTTAAGTAATTAACTTCATTTGTTTTATGAGAGAGCAATAAATCATCATAATCAAATGGTTTTTCATAAAGTGAAGCTATAGATTCAGACTTAAGTGTTATTTTTTTTATTACGGAGATTACCCCTACTCTATACTTCCAAAGAAATTTGGCTAAATCTTTACCTCTAAAGTTTTGAATAAAGACCATTAAGTATCCTAAAGCCTGATAATACTCTATTTTGCTTCTTGAAATACCTGCAAACTCCAGTGCACCTCCTAATTGTTTATTATACTCATCCCAGTCTCTACTTATCAAGTAATAGCCATGGCTATTTGTGCTAGCCATTTCTGAAACTTTGGTTCCGGGGTATGGCACCATTAAACCAAACATTGGAACGTCGGGATTCAGGAGTGAAGCAAATCGAATTGTTTTTCTGAGCGACTGCACAGTTTCATTGGGCTGTCCAAAAAGGAAAAAAGCACCAGTCTTAACATTTTCCTCCTTTGCTATTTTAAATGCCTTTTTAATCATTTCAAGATTCGTTCCCTTTCCCATTTTCTTAAGCAAGTCTTCATCACCTGTTTCTACTCCAAGTTCTACAATATCTACTTCAGCCTCTCGAAACAACTTAAACAACTCTCGATCAACGTATCTTACATGAGTTTGAACATCCCATTCTATTTTACTTCCTAATTTACTATCTATAATGGCTTTTAACAGCTGAACGGTAAAGCTTTTATTCACTGAAAATATCTCATCGCCAAAAGAAATTCTTTTTGCTCCCTTTGCTTCTACCAGGTATTGAATCTCTTCAATGATATTAGCTACACTTCTATGCCGAACCGCTTTACCTCCTGGGTTCATACAAAAGGAACAATTAAGTGGACATCCTCTTTGTGCTTGAATAAAGTAAGTATTAGCTGATGGCATTAAATCCCAAGCAGGTTTTTGAATGCTATCAAGCGATAACACTCTGCTTCTAGTATTATTTTTTATGGGTTTACCTGCTTTGTCTCGAAATACAAGCCCTTGAATTTCTGCCAGACATTTCTTTTTTTCCAAAGCATTTAAAAGCTCTAAAAAAGTTATCTCCCCTTCCCCAAAAACGCCAATATCAAAAGCGTTAAATTCAAGTAGGGTTTGAATGGGTAATGCACTCAGGTGCACACCACCAATTACGGTGATTAAATTGCTGTTCTGTTGTTTTAATTTTGCCGCCAAGTAAGCAGCAGGTTTTATCTCGTTTGTAAAAGCTGTAAAACCAACAAGATCCGCTTCAAATTCAATAACACGACCAATTGTCTCTTCAAAATTTAATCGTTCAAATTTGGCATCTATTATTTCAACTTCATGTTCGCTATTCTCTTTTACATAGCCTGCAATATATGCCAAACCTGTTCTTACAAAGTCAGGAGTATCATACCATGGTTCCAGAACTGATAATACGGGCGGATTTATAAGAAGGACTCGCATATGAATTACAATCTTAATCAATCACTTTGAATAAAGCTGCTACTCGACTCTAATTGTGTGCTAAGGACTTTCTAGGTTTTACAAAGAAATTCATGGATACAATTGATTCATGAAATCAATTGCCTGCTGCTATTTCATGTAATTAAAATTGAGAAAGTCTTCTTTGTAAAAATCGTACACCATTTCTTTTAATTCGTCATCATAATAAGAAGCATAGGCATCATGTACATTGATGTTTTTATGCTCTAGTTTCATAGGTTTTAATCCAATTCTCTGGCAAATACTAGTAAATGACTCTTGTAAATCTTCATAATAACCAAACTTGTTAAGCATTAACTCACCTTTTAGGTTACAAATAAAATGGCTTTGTGGACGGTAAATTAAATCGCATTTATGAGTAAAACTATTTAGTAACAATTTCAATTTAGTGGTAGTATTCTTATTCCTAAAATCCTTTCTTTTTTTATGCTTAAACAGAGCCGCTGAAACAAACCGATCATAAGGATTTCTTACGAAAGCAAACTTAAAGTAAGACTCCCACTCCTCTACTGACAAGATTTCTTTGGCTTCTTGAGCCGTTTGATGACCATGTTTAACAGATTTAAATGAATCAAATGGCAACCTACTTTGGTGAAAAAGTTCAACTTGTTCCCAATCAGTAGAAGCTAATTGGGGACGCAATGCAAATCGAATGGCATGAGTGGCCGTTTTGGGAACAGCAATAAAGATAAATTTATATTGGTGAGAAATAATCATGCTTTGCAAAAGTCCTTGTTTTAAGCTAACTTTTGTGTTCTATTGTGCTTCAAATTACAAATATCCCATTTGTTTCATCATCGTAAAGTGATTCCGTTTCACCTCGTCTATCTGCTTTTGACTTAACTCTTTTCTACCACTATTTACTTGACCTTTCCGAAAGAAGTTTGGCGAATTCATGTTTTTATCAATAAAGCCTGTTTGTTGTTCTTGATTTTTCAACACCTTAAAGTCACTAAATGCTATCGCTTTTTTGATTTGACTTTCTGAATAATCAAAGCCTAAGAACTCAACAATTTTTGTAAAAGTCCCCAAAGGTTTGTGATGCATATCTTCATACTTGATCGGCAATAAGTTCAAGCCAGAATTTATCCAACTTTTAAGGTGATTGGACCAAGAAAGTAAAACCTCAGGAGCCAAACGATGATAATAAGAGCTACTTTGGTTGATTGTAGCCTTATCGTCTGCCATGAACTTGATGGTTTCATCGTAACTTTTATTTTGATGATGCGCTAATGAACCAACAACATCAATAGGGTTTCTTACCAAATAGATGACTGCATGTGTATGTGCCGATGGAATAATAAAATCACCTTTTGCTGTTTGTTGGTAGGCATCATGAATTTTAATAAATGGATAATTGGGTGAAACCTTTGAAAGTTCGGTATAAACCATTGGCCTAAGATTAAATAACTCACTTTCAGTTAACTCAGAAGGCTCTAAGTTTGTAAATTTTTCGATTAACATCTTATCATTCGCCCTATACTTTGGGGTCATTTTATTGATGTTCACCGGTTCATTGGTTTCATAAGTCAAGTTTGACAAAAAGGCTCTTAACCAGGTATTGCCTGATTTAGGATAGGAAGCTAACCAAATTAGATTTTTCAACTTTTAATGTATTCTTCGATTCGTTCAATAAACTCCTCTAATTTATTAATCTTTCGAGGCTGATTTACTCGTATTACTTTGACTTGTTGTAGAAGAAAAGCAACCTTTTTAAAATGGGCTTCTTTCAAGCCTAACGCACCAATTAGTTGAGTTCTATATATATGCTTCGAAATGGTTACTCCCTTTTCTTTGCCAACTAATTCGGTGAAGGTTAGTTCAGATTTACTGTATGGTTCTAGCACAAAGATTGTTTTTACAGGAAATTTACTTTCACCCAAACATGTTTCTATTGGGCTATGGTATTTCTTAATCTTAGATCTTATTTGATTTTTTTCAGAATATGGAATATTAATTTTTTCAAAGGCATCCTCCCATAATTTGATTCTAGAAATACCTTGAGAAATGGTCGCTAGTCCATTGGCATTAAAACTTATTGGGGCTAAATCGTCTGTTAAAACCGTATAACCTTTTTGTTGCAATTTAGCTACTGTGGTTGACTTACCGGCACCAGTATTTCCGGTAAATAAATAGCTGCTATTTTTATACATGATTGCACTGGCATGCAACGGAAGCACATCTCTGAGATGACACAAGCCTCCAAATACTGAAGCATATAGAAAAACTTTAATTTCATTTAAATCTGCTCCCTGATACCGATCAATCTGTATTTCTTTGCCCTCAATCACATGGTACTTAGCAACCTCTTCTATATGCAGAAAATAGTGGCCAGGCTTTATTTGAAATCCTATTCCTTTTTTAACTGCTCCTTCCAAATTAAGCGGTAGCGAATTTTCCTTGATAATAATATCTGCAGCTTTCGTTTCATCTCCTTGCCACAACTCTTGCAACTCTATTTCTGATGCTATATTCCAACCAAAAACCTGGTAGTAGTATCGCTTATGATTTGTCAATTAAAAGGCATGATTAAAAGGTGAAAAGTATAGTTCTTTTAGTGTTTAGTAGAGAATCAAAACAAGTTTAATCTTCCATTAAAAGCGCTCCACAATTATAAAGTTTACAAATTAGTTTAAGAAAAGAGTTAAACACTACATCATTTTCTTCACAAAACTCGGGAGATACTGGAATGGTTTGATTTTGATTTAATTTCTGGAGGAGTTTCAATTCTTCATTTTTAAATTCCATTTTTAGCACCCTACCTCTTACATAGAGTAAATGTAAATTGTTCTTTTCTCTGATTACTATTTTAAAAGGTAAATTAAGCTTAACCTTTTTTCCCATTAGTTCAGCAGTAGTTACATTTTTTAACATTGGCTTTTTCATAAAACCAAGGTTACTCTTACATTTAAAACGATAAGATTCAACTAAATCAGATTTATCTTGATCTTTAGGGTCTTTTTCAAATTCCTTCAGCGCCTTTGACAAGATGGATTTTGACGATTCTTTTTTGATTCCCACTGTAATTCCAATAGAAAAATGAGAGGCATTGCCTACATGATAATATGTGCTTGCCGGTAAATTAAAGATATCTCCCGCTTCTATTAAATAGTTTGTTCCATGTGCCAAATGGGGTAAAAAGTCAAAGCAAACGGTTTCATTACTTTGATTAATTTTTTTGAATTTCTCAGCGTCCCACAAGGTCATCTCTTTGGCATTTGGTCCTAATTGTAAATGCATCACATAAATGCCGTCAACATCAATGTGAGCACCAAATGGTGTAAACCCATACCTTCCAATATATGGGCTAATATCTACCTTTACTTCTCCTGCCGAAAAAGAGCTAATCAATGGTTGAAGCCACTTTGCTATCGGAACCGTTAAATCTTCCATTACACCTGAAACTTTGTCAAGCACGATACACCAATCACTTCCTTCAAAAATTTTTTCTCCCCATTCTTCAATCGACTCATTTTCTACTGGTGGCTGATTCTGAATCTTTTGTTCTGCAACATTAGATAAACTATTCTGTATATAAACTCTCATTTTTACCTGCTCACGAAAATTTGAGTCAGCACTATACATTTTAAAAAAAATATGGAAAACTGAATCATAATCAATACCCGGCAGAAGTTGATTTTTAAACAAAACAGGCCTTTTAAATCGCTCTGTTTGGTTTAAAAAATCCCTCCAAAAGTCTTTATCTAACGCATTCGAATTAAAAAACTCCATTGGTCTTAAACTGTGATAAACAACTATGATTCAATCTACAATAATAGCCCATAAGATTAATTTGTTTCATCTTCTGCTTTAAGTGTTTCCAATTTCTTGGCAAGCAATAAGTTCATAAAGTCTGTAGTGGTATTATGCCATGTCCTTATTTCTCCTTTTGATGAATAAGGAACATAATTCGATCTTTTTGAAAAATCAGCAAATTGTTGAATGGGATTTGTGGATTCAATTGACTTAAGGTTTTGAAGTAATTGATTGCTATCAATTTTCTCTCTCACAGCCAGTTGTGGATTAGAAGAACCTTTTTTACTTGCTCGCCAAACAATGGACTGAGGTAAGTAGGCTTCTATCGCTTTTCTAAAAATATATCGTCCTTTTCCTTGCTGTGCTTTTAAATGAATGGGAAGACTTAGGTAGAACTCAATCAATGAAACATCCAATAAGGGATAGCGATACTCTAATTTATGAGACTGTGCTGCTATACTAGATGATTCAAGACGGTACATCACATGTTTCTGCTGCATTCTTCTAATTTGATCTTGAATAAAATTTCCAGTACTCTGATAGAGTTCTTGATATTGCTCAAATCGTTGGTAAATATTATAGACTTCATAAAGTTCATCTTTTAAAGGTCTATACCTTAGTTTTTCCCTTATTGGAGCCGTATGCTTAAAATAGTTAATCAGCAACTTATTAATCCGCCGCGAATCACGGTTTAGTAAACTTTTTGCTGTCAGTCCAGCTACCGTTCTAAAGGGTGATCGATTCTTTTCTTTTGAAATAGCCTTTACTTCTTTCCAAAGCCTTCTCCATTGTTTCGTTTCCATTAATCCACTCAAGTAATTTGGCACATGCTGCGAGACCATCTCATCACCGCCGAAGCCTGACAATAACACTCGAGTATCTTTTTCTTCTAATTCTTCATAAAGTATATCTCGAAACATGCAGTTCATCTCCTTTGGTGGTTCATCTTGAACTTTAGCATTCCATTCAAAAGCTTCTGTTATACCTCTTCCTTCGCCGGTAAGCATTCTAGGCTTATCTATTCCGATATGATCACAAATAATTTTAATCCAATCCTTTTCGTCGTGCAGATTTGGGAATTCACCCTGAGCAGGAAGTACAAAAGAATAGCTTTGTAAGCTTTTTTGATTCAATTCCTGTTTTGCTATTGCCGTTACACAAGAAGAATCTAAGCCACCACTTAGTTCGCTTGCCACATTAAAGTTACTATCCACTCTCCTATTTACTGCTTTTCGAAGTTCTTCCCGAAAAGCTTCTATGTATGCATCTTCTGAATTGAGTCGAAGTTCCTTTATTTGATCCAGCTTCCAATAATCATATTGAGTTATTCCATTTGCGTTTATAATCATGGCTGAAGCTGGCTTTAATCGCTTAACGTTTTTAAAAAGGGTATGCTCTCGATCAAGCCAAATTCTACACAAATAATCGGCCACCCATTGCCCATCAATCTCCTTTTTTATAGAAGGAAGTTCTAACAAGCCTTTTATTTCAGAGGCAAAGGCAAACAAGCCAGAATCATAGCTGTAGTAAAAAGGCTTAATCCCATGATGATCTCTAGCACAAAAAAATTCTTGATTTTGACTATCCCAGATTGCAAACGCAAAATCACCATTAAAATACTTGGGACAATCTTTCCCCCATTTTTGATAGGAATGTAAAATTAATTGACTATCCGGCAGTTTTGAATTAAATTTAATTTCCAACATATCCATGAGTTCCGCACGATTGTAAAGCGTAACATCAGCGGTAATACAAATCTGTTTTTCCGTATCAAAGTAAGGTTGGTTCTCATAAAAAGATTGAGGTGAGTTTTTCAGTAATAAATGGCCAAGTTGCGTTTGTTCACCATTCCAAATATTGGTGGCATCTGCATTCCAATGGTTCAATTTATTCATCATTTCTGAGGCATATTTTTGGTCCATAGACTTTCCATGAAAATTCCAAAAACCAAAAATTGAACTCATCTATTATTTATTTTTTTCTGTTAAACCCATTCAAAAAAAGAGACTTATCTCTTCAATCTTATTGATGTATTAAAATTTAGGTAATGCTCTATTTTAATACATTTGATTTTTGTCAAACTTATTCATTTGGATTCAATCATGTCGGATCAAATTTCACTTCACACCATTGGAGTTATTGGAGGTGGCACAGCAGGTTTTCTAAGCGCTCTTGCTATAAAAACCTATTACCCTAACATAGATGTCAGTCTGATTGAATCAAAGCAAGTGGCTCCGATTGGAGTTGGTGAAGCAACTACTCCTTTGTTGGTTAATTTTTTGCATAGAGACTTAAAAATTGACCTTGGTGAGTTTTACAAAGAAGTAAAACCAACCCACAAACAAGGAATCCGCTTCGAATGGGGAAAGCCAGGTGATTATTATTTCAATTACCCTTTTGAGAAACATGACCCTTATGGTGCATATTACATTCATAGTGATATCACCAAAAGTTGCTTACAATCGGTGCTTATGAATCAAAAAAAATCCTTGATCGGCAACCTTAATGGAGAAATCAAAGCCATTGAAGCACTCGCTAAAAAGCCAGATTTTGCTTACCATTTAGACAATAAGTTATTTTTAGCTTTTTTAAAGAAAAAAGCACTAGAAGCGGGGGTTAAGCATCATTATCAGGATATTGACGCCATTGAAAAAGATCAAGACAAAATTAGTGCTGTAGTTGCCAAAGATGGCTCTCGATTCAGCTTTGATATGTATTTTGACTGTTCTGGCTTTAAATCCATGTTGTTGGAAAAGACTTTAAAGTCAGGATTTGTAGATTATTCAAAAAGCTTGTTTACAGACCGAGCGATTAGCACAACCATTCCTAATAAAAACGATATAAAACCCTACACCACTGCCACAACTATGAGAAATGGTTGGCTTTGGAATATTCCGATGCATGGAGACGACCACATTGGATATGTTTACAGTTCTCGGTTTTGCACCGATGAAGAAGCTTTAGAAGAACTAAAAGTTAAGCATCCGGATATCACAAAACCACATTTCATTAAATTCAGATCAGGAAGACATGAAAATTCTATTGTTGGTAATGTAATGGGAATTGGAAACTCATTTGCTTTTATAGAGCCATTAGAATCTACCGGAATACACATGATTATCGCAGGGCTGAAGTACTTTTTAGACCATATCAAAAAAGGCGTATTAAGTCCATCATCGGTTAATGAAATAAATAGAAAACTTAATTTAAAATGGGACCATTTAAAATGGTTTATTGCGCTTCATTTCAAGTATAACAAGAAAATTGATAGTCCTTTTTGGCGCGCTTGTCAGCAAGAGACGGATTTATCTGGTTACGATGATATTATAGACCTATATAAGAAAAATGGACCACTCAAGAAAAAGGAAAATGTTGCAAAAAACATCATGGGTAATCTCTTGGAAAGTAGTATTTTCAGTTTAAATGGATTTGATACCTTTTTTATCGGGCAGGGAATCTATCCAGATAAAAAAGATCAACACTACTTAGAAGAAAGGAGCAAAATGCTCCAACAAAAAGCTTTTCTATGGGACGCAATTGCAGTAAATACACTTTCTCATAAAGAGTCATTGGAATTAATTGAAGATAATCCCGATCTTTTAACCTTTTAAAAAATGAGTTTAAAAAGCATTGGTATTGTTGGAGGAGGCACATCCGGTTATTTAACCGCCCTTACCCTATCTAAATTAGTTCCGAATAAAAATATAAGCATCATTGAATCCTCTAAGATTCCCGTGATTGGGGTGGGCGAATCCACTACTCCAAAATTGCTGCGAATGTTACACGAGGTTTTGGAGTTTGACCTTGCTGAGTTTTATGCAGAAGTAAAACCTACTTGGAAATTGGGAGTTCAATATTATTGGGGAAGCAAAGAAAAAGAATTTTACAATAATGCCTTGGGTTACATCAATCCTTTTTTGAGTCATGAAGTAAATCAAGACATTAATTACAATTCATTAAATTCAGTTTTAATGAATTACAATAAGTCTTTCATTATTGAAACTAGTGATAAAAACAAACCTTATCGGTCTCTGGCAATTCCTCACTCCTATGCCTATCACTTAGATAATCAACGATTAGTAAAGTATTTACAGCAAAAAATAAAGGCAGCAGGCATTAAAATCATTGACGCAAAAATTAAGGACACAATTCAAAAGGAAAATGGAGATATCAAAAGCCTAATTAGCGAAAAAAATCAAGAATATAGCTTTGATTATTATGTAGACTGCTCAGGCTTTTCATCCATTTTATTGGAAAAGACGATGAAGGTTCCCTTTAAAAATTATAAGAGTAGTTTGTTTACAGATTCTGCTATAACTGCCAGTTGCTCACATAATGGAACCATTAAGCCATACACGGAAGCGAGAACGATGAATAGCGGTTGGCAATGGACTATCCCCATGCAAAGCACAGATCATTTAGGCTACGTATTTTCTTCTTCCTTTTATTCTGAAGAAAAGGCTGAAAAAGAGTTTAGAGCTCAGAATCCCGAAATTGAAGACACGAAGATATTAAAGTTTAAATCAGGCCGTCATCAGGAATTTATTAAAGGAAATGTTGCTGCCATTGGTAATTCGTATGGCTTTATTGAAGCATTACAATCTACTGCGCTTCATATGGTTATAACAAATATTTATGCACTTGTATTACATCTTAAAAACTTAGAGAAAGACAAGGATTTCGGTTCTATCATCAATGAAAACTTAGGTAAAATTTGGGATCGATTGCGCTGGTTTATTGCCATTCAGTTTAAGTTTAATACCAGATTAGATACAGAATTTTGGAAAAGTTGTAGGGCTGATGTTGACATTTCAGGAGCTGAAGAGTTGCTGGAGCTTTATCATTCCATTGGTCCGCTTTATACATTAAAAGGAAAGAATGAAGCCGTTAATAAGCTTGATCAATTTCAGATTTATGGATTGTTTTCCCATGATTTCTTGCTTTTAATTCAAGGAATTTATCCCAAGAAACCACCCTTCAAAATCTCTGATGAAGAAAAAAGAAATTGGCAAAAGAAATATCAGCTTTGGGAGCAAATCGGATTAAAAGCACTTCCTCAGCATGAAATACTGCATAAAATCTCAGAAAATCCTGAAATTTTAGAATTTGAGAAGTTTTTCGACTCCCCTTTTCTATTGGATGGAGAGTTTGATTTTTTAAATAAGGTAAACATCGCTGATTTTATCATTAAATGTTAGGCTTAACTTCCGTTGAAAAACTCAATTCTTAAATTTAGCCGTCATGCAGCCGAAACAATCAATCATTAATCATAAAGCTTGGAAAAATCTCATTCATAGTGAATTAATAGCTTTAAAAGCAAAGGTTAAAAGTCAGGCTGGTATTCCTTCTTTTTATGATAAAAAGATCATGCATGCCTTAAACGAGATCAATAGTTTGCAAGAAGACTCAACCTTAGCTGCCCAAATTGATAAGCTCTCGACTGATAAGCAATCAGAAACAAGAGAACATATTAGCAATATTGAAACCTTCATTGAACAAAAGGAATCTCAACGATATGTAACTCACTACAGTCGGTTTCTAAAGGACGACAAAAAGAAAGCAATTGAAGCAGACTCTGATACACTCATGCAAAGTCAAGGAATTCAACAAAGCTTAAGCTGGAAAGGGATTCCTCTCATGAAAAGTGCCTACGATTATAGCATTTACTCTCAACTTTTATGGAATGTAAAACCCAAAACAATTATTGAACTAGGCTCAGGTTCAGGTGCAAGCGCTATTTGGATGGCTGATTTACTAAAGCTATACAAAATTGAGAATCACATCTACTCTATTGATATTAATAAGGTTGAACAAGATTACAATGGGGTTAGCTTTCTACAAGCTGATTTAAAAAATCTATCTGTTTGCTTACCGCAAACTCAATTAAAAAGTTTACCACATCCATGGTTGGTTATTCATGATGCTCATGTACATCATGAAAACTTATTACATTACTTTGTCCCTCACTTTGAGGTAAATGACTACTTTATTATTGAAGACAGTCAAAATTTTCAAACTGAAATTGGTCGCTTTTTAATGGCTAATCATAACCCTTTGCTAATTGATACCTTTTACACTGATTTTTTTGGAAGAAATATGACGACTGCAGCAAATTCAATTTTAACGAAAGCTCCCAAATACTAATTATGGAAAAATTGAAGCATTTTAAAGAACTAATAGGAAGTTACTCATTAGAAACTTTTCTTCAAGAAAATTGGGGGAAAACATGGCTTCACCTTGACCGCCAATTTTCTCCATGTAAAAACTCTCCACTTTCCATTGAATTACTTGACGAGTATTTCACAAACGCTCGATTGAGATACCCTTGGGTAAAGCTTGTAAAGCAAGGTAGTGAAATTCCATTAAAGGAATATCGAAATGAAAGGCTTTCGAAAGTAACTGAACTGATTGACAATGATAAACTCTTTAGTTTTTTAGATCAAGGTGCAAGTTTAGTTTCCAACAGCATTGATAAAAGCTTTGGTCCAATTGGGCTCTATTGCAGGGCTTTAGAAAAAGAACTTGCCGTAAAAGTTTGGGCGAACCTTTATGTTTCACCTCCGAAAAGCAGAGGTTTTGGTATTCATCAAGACACGCATGATGTGATAGTTATTCAACTTGCCGGAAAGAAGAATTGGCACATTTATCCCAGAGAAGAAAATCACGGTCCACGCAAACCGGGCCCGGATGACATTCCTGAAGCTGAGTTTGAATTAAAAGAAAATGAGCTACTCTATCTTCCAAAAAATTATCCACACATGGCATTCGCTGCGGATGATGGTCCTTCGGTTCACTTATCCTTAGGCTTAGAAGGTCTTTATTGGTCGGATTTGGTAAATCAATTTGCTCAAAAGGTTAATGAAGATCCTGATTTTAACCAACGTATACCAATTCCTTTAGAAGGAGAAAAAGCGTACCAACAGTTTATTGAAAGCTTTAAAAAGAAGTGGAAAGATTGGAATGAAAAACTTAATCCTACTGAACTTTTCAATGAATTGAATACGGCAATTAATCATCAAACAAACGCTCAAATGGAAGGTAGAATAAGTGATTGGTTGGGTTTACATAATGTTGATGAAAACACATACCTTAAAAAAAGAGCCTATGTTGCCCATAGTTTGGAAAATCAAGGTAAAGAAGTCATTCTTCGATTTCAAAATAAAAAACTAAACTTTCCATTCTTTATAGCCCCTTTATTAGAATCCCTATTAATAGAAGAAGCTTTTCAATTGAAAAACATTGCGGTAGAACAAACTGAGAAAGAGAAGATTTCTTTTGCCAAAATGTTGATAAAAAAAGGCTTATTGACTATACATAAAGATTGAAGCAAATTACTTCAACTTGATATTCAGGCAGAACCTCCCCTTTCATTAGTCACATATCTCTACCAAACCATTGGAAAGTAGGTGTTTTACAGCTTTAAGTCTTTGTTCTGGAGTGGGCAATTCATGAATATCTCCAACCATCAACTTTTCCCCTTCTAATAGCCTATTGATTAAGGGTTTAATAAAAATTGGAAGTTTCACTACTCTACCGGGTGTATAAACCCATAATAGCTTATTGTTTTCTTTTAATTGAATATTTTGACTCTTTTTAATGCTAATTACTGAACGCTCATTTATTGACTCTTCATTCATCAAATTACTCAGTAGACCTTTATGATTTGCCTTTTGTCGCTTGAGCAAAGCAATTTTCTTGCTTTCTATTAATTTTTCAATGTTTTGCGTGGTTAAGATTTCCTCAACATTTTTAATAAACTGATTTAAGAAAGCTGTCTTTTTGGTCTTCGAATTCCAAGAAGCGGGTATCGCCTTTCTGAAGAAGCTATCCTTCTGTACTTCAATTGCCAGTTGTTCCAATAGCTGATATCCAATCAACGGAAACATTCCTAAAGTAATGTGAATTGAATTTTCATCAGTAGATTCTGCCTGATGATAAATGCCACGAGGAATATATAAAAAATGACCTTCTTGAAGCGTGAAACTATTTATCTCAACAAATGAATCATTTTGTCGCTTTTGAACTTCTAATTGATCACTTATTAAAGGAATATCTGATTCATAAACCTTCCATTTTTTACTTCCCTTTAGTTGAAGAATAAATACATCGTGCGAGTCAAAATGAATATCAAATCCACGGTTTTTAGCCGGAGTAAGGTATAAGTTTCCTTGAACTTCCATTTCAAGTTCAGACTCTAAGGCTCTGCAGAATGTATTTAAATGATCTTCTCTTCTATCCAAGCCATTCAAAATAAGTGAGTGTCCCTTCTTTATCAATTCTAAAACTTTATCAACATCTGCAATGGTATTTCGTCCTGTTTTAGCAACTTTTTGATACAAGGAATCATGAACTTTCTCCCCCTGTTTATAGATCATGATTTCCGGATAAGACAATTGATTGTACGTTAATATATGATCCAGAAAATCTACTTTGAAAGAATTAAAAACACTTGCTTCACTTCCAGCTTGGTGTAGCACTTCTTTTTCATAGTACTTTTCGAAAAATTCAGATACAGAAATTGGGAATAATAACTTCTCTAATTCTTTCATCTTACAAGGTATCAAAGTCTAAACGACTAATAGTGTATTTTGCTCCAGACTCTAAGTCCTTTTCAAGCAAGGTCTCTTCACCTGTTGACCAAACAATTTTAATTCTGGAAACTGATGTATACTTTCCTAAGCCAAACCAAACTATCGCTTCGTTAAACGATTGACTGCCTCCCCCTGCTAAAATTTCTTGCATTTGATGCTTGTCGTCACCATAGTAAATGTAAACTTTACTACCGATTCCGAAAGCGTTTCCAATTTGATCATTTAATTGAATGGCAAGACTATTATTACCTGAGTAATTGTTTCGGTATAGGATTGCAGGTCCAATTGCAGGAGGTAAAATGATGTCTAAATCGCCATCATTATCAAAGTCAAATTTACACCAAGCATGGGCGGGCATTTTCGAATCTAAGCCACTACTAGAAGAGTGATTTTTCATGGTTTTTCCTTCCATGTTCTTATAAAAAACATTGCTGTATTTTTTGGTACTTGATAAAAAACCATTGGTTACATACAAATCTTGGTATTGGTCATTGTCAAAATCTGCAAACTGTCCATTCCAAGCCCAGCCTGAATATTCAACTCCCCATGCTTTTGCCTGATCTATGTATTTATTTTCCTCATTAACTACCAATAAAGTATTTTTATCACTTTGCTGCCAAAGGTCCTCTTGTTCAACCTTTTCTATATCATAGTCATATCTCTTCTCTCGGTCATAAGCATAAATCCACTTCATTTCGGCCCATGAATTAGGAAATTGCTTACACAATTTACTTTCAGGCCCTATGTCTTTTTCGGCAATTAGTTTTGAAGTTAAAAGAGAAGCATAACAATCTTCTTCCCATCCTGGAGGACATAAAGAAGGGTCTATCTTTATTGAAGCTCTCGAAATTTTTGAATGGATAGGAATAAACTCTTCACAGAATTTTCTATAATGAGGATCCAAAATTTCACTACAATCTGATAGTTGCATATTATTTGCTCCTCCAATTTTATCAGAAACCCTTGCAGATATTTGATCTAAAAATATTTCAGGAACTAAATCATTATCCAAATCTGCCAAGGCAATACTCATGGTAGTTTTAGTGGTTTGTTCATATAAATCATCCTTAGCCTTTACTTTTTTTAAACCTCCCTTGCCATCACCCAAATAAAAATAATCTGGTATGCTAAAGTCATTTCCTACAAATAGATCCGCTTTTCCATCATTGTTTAAATCAGCAATTAGAGTACTTAAGGATTCTCCCGCTAATCGCCCCATATTTTGCAACTCATACCCCTCTTCTTTACCAAATAATATGGCATTATCTGCTGCAATCATAGAATAGGAAGGGAAATTGTTTTTACCCAAAGTCCAATTGCCTAGAAAAATCTCCAGAAAACCATCTTGATTTAAATCGCCAAAGGCAGGTGCTTTGGTTAATATTGCTTCACTATTATTAGGTAGCTTTTTAATATTATCAGAAGTGAAATAGCCTTCATTACTGTAAAGTACAAAGTTCCCATTTCGGTATGTTGATATAAAGATGTCAAGCCAAGTATCATTATCCAAATCAACCAAAGCTACTACTTCATAAAAATAACTAGATACTTGGTCAAGCGGTATATTTTGCAAGTAAAACTTCCCTTTGCCATCATTAATATATAATTGTACCGTTGTATAACTCGCAATAATCAGATCTGTATATCCATCTTTGTTGACATCTCCCACACTCATTCCGGGAGCAGCTGCAAAAGGATCTTTAAACTGAATTACAGAAAAGTTATTCGGAAGGTTTAGCCCTACTTCATTACCCTCAATTCTTTCAAACTGCTCACTTGATGGTGATTTTTTATCAAGATTGAAGAGTGTCTTTTCAATTTTGATATTTCTTAAAGAATCTTCAAGAACAGGTATGGTAGTCAGTGCATCACGTTTAAGATTCTTTGCTGCCTCTTCAGTTAAAATACGATCTCCTTCCGGTTTATAATAAAGTGTTTTAGGCTTAGTACTTTCAGACTGATTTAACGTTTCTAGAATAATTGGTAGTTGTTTATTCCAATACCAATTGTGATACGTATGTCCTATTACTCCTGCTAAAAGTCCAAAAATAACTACCATGGCATAAAACACCCAAGCAAACTTGCTTGAAACAGATTGCTTAATTAACAACCAGGGATACACACTAAAAATACCAAGAGCAAATAGTAAAATAAGTGAAAAGCGAGCAGGCAAACCACTTGCTAAGAGAACAGCTGTTATAATTATATCAAACGCAATAGGAACCGGTAAAAATGCTGCCAATAAGGCTACAGCTAGCATTGAAAGAATAGACCAAATAAATGGTAATTGTAAATCTATTTGGGACAGTAAATCCCAAGGTACAAAGGTTATTACTAAACTTCCCAAGAAACCCGCCAGCAACATGAGAGGTAAAGCAATTTTTAGTATCAACCATAGATGCCTAAAATATTGAATCACCACCCATTTAATAGAAGCAAACCAACTCATTTTTTCATCTACTAGGGTAACTTCAAGGTCAAATGGGTTGGCTAACTTTTGAGTCTTTTTACTTAAAACATCATTAGAGGTTAAAAGAACTTTTCTATCAGAAAGAAAATGGACCATTGAAGGGATTACTAACAAGACAAACAGCAATGTTAGACCTACTTTAATGGCCACCATGTAAAAAGGAAAAAGTGCAAAAAGCATACTCAATACAATCACATTGAGGGTTGGTGAACTTACCAACATTGCCAATGCCATCTCTAATCTCCCTCCACTTCGATGGAAGCCATCAGCAATTGGCGCAGCACAATTGACACAGACCCCCAAAGGAGCACCTATAATCATACCCAGTAAGGCATTTGCAAATTTATTGTTGAATTGTCTTTCTCGAAGTTGAGAAATAATGAGCATAAGGACAGAAGCAAAGAGAAGACCAAAAGTCATTCCTTGCTTATTGGTGTATGCCCAATTAATAAAATTAAAAATCACTTTTTTCCACCATACATCAGCTTTACTCAAAGGAACCAATTCATCAAAAGCAATTCCGCTAATCATGGTTTGGTCTCCCATTAATGCTTTTTCATTTAGGGCTGGGTACCTAGAAGTAGACCAAAAAATTGCAGCAATAACTGCTAGCAAGAAGAAAGAAAGTAAAAGGGGCTTGTTTTTAAGTAACTTCAAAAGATTATTTGCTTTTCAAGCACTCATTATTTAAACATATAAAGGGATAACCTAATTAAGAAGAATACCATCCATCATCACCAGGAGAATTACAAGTAAAGTTCCCTCCTTTTGTATTTCCTACATCTTCTATAGTCAATTTTGGAGCATGCCAAGTTTTAAGTTCAGAGTTTTCTAAATTCTCTTTATTGTCTTCCATTTCGTTAAAATCTTTCATACCAATTCGTTGTAACGGATTCAAAAATACTAAAATTCAGTTTACAGAAAACAATTCAAAAATTAAATGAATCCGGTCCGTATTCCCCTTATTTTCAGCCCAATGTTTTATGTTATTATTCACTTCGTAAGCCTCTCCAACTTTCATTTGTTTTTTCGACTTTTCAAAGCAGAAATAGGTTTGGTCATTAGTGGTGATGGGAACATGAATTTTATGCGGAAATTGGGCTGCAGGAGAAGCGTCAATATGAGCTTTAATGGACTCCTTTGCAGGTAATTTTGCTAACATTACCCTAGGGAATTCAGCAGTTGAATAATTCATCTTGGTTGCAACAGAATTCAGAATTGGACTTAACACCTCTTCCCAGTCTTCCCATAGTTTACTATCTGAATAAAAGCGATGATCTTTAAAAGAATTTATAAAACGAAATACAATATGGCGGGTACTTCCTAAAGCTCCAAACTTATTTGGTTTCTGCGCATTTTGATCTTCCCAAAATTGAACCGATAACTGATCAATTCGAGCCTTTAAAGCTTCAATGTTTACTTCACCTAATTCCCTGAAAAATTCTGTCTTATAAGGGTTTATTTTATCCATTTCAGTTTTACTTTTTATAGAAGCCCGATTCAAAAAATGTAAATTCATTTGAACAAAAATGTTGACATCATCAAACTTATTTGATCTCGAAACCGACTGCTATTTTTCAATATTTCTTGATAGCTTAGATGCCATTCTCTATAGTTTAGCAAACTTAACTTCCCTTTTACAGTTTTTTTCAAAAGCTCTATTATCTTCCAAGGTTTTGGATGTCTGGTGTAATGCCAAATTAAAGCAGATTTAATTTGTGTTTCTTCTTGATGTTTAATTTTAGAATTTCTTAAAATAAAATTAAACTTTTGAGGTAACCAATTGACTTTGTTTTTAAAATAAAAGTTTAGCACAAACTGATCGGTATGACCGCTTCTTACCTTTTTTATGATTGTAGGATGTATTAAGTCAATTATATTTTGGAAATCATACTCTTCACTCCAATTCAAACAAAATACTCCGGCATTAAACACTTTTTTAAAGTCACAATCAGTTAATTGTTTTTTTTCTTTTTGAAGAAATGTTTCTGCATCTCTTCCGTAGTTATGAGAATTACTGCGATCTCCACATGCACTAAACATAGCTTTTTGATTAAAAAGCTCTAATAAATTTCCTCGAACCAAAATATCACTATCTAGAAACAAAAGTTGTTGATATTGAGTTAAATTCATAATTTCTAAACTCCAAAACCTAGGTAAATTTTTAATCGGATATTCTAGATCAGCTACAAGTAAATGAAGTTTGCTTTTAAGTACTTCATTAATCTGATGAAACTTAACTGGAAATAGCCTTTTTAGCTCTGCTTGCTTTTTTGATGACAGCATATCATGAATTACAATCAAATCTCCTTTATATTCATAATTGTGTTTTAAAAAAGAATGAAAGAGCACTTTTGTTCCTTCAAGATAGGTTTCGTTAGTTACCGTAACTACTGCCCTTTTTGTATGATTATGATTGAGCAATTGATTCTAAATAATGTGGATTTTCATTGTAATTTCTTAGTCGTGGCGCATTAAACCAAATTATACTTTTAGTTTTCAATTCTTAAATTAAATAGGCCTTGATTTGATTTAAGGTATTCACCAAATAAAATTGCTTTTAATTCACTGCCTTTTTGATTGACATGAATATCGTCTACATATAAACTTGTATCCTTAGGAAATAATGTCGCTAAATCAATTAAAGGAACAGCTTTCTCAACTGAAATAGTTTCAATTATTTGATTATGTTCTTCAATCGCCTCTTTTAAAGGTCTAAACCCATAAGTAGAAGGCTTTATGGTATCGGGGCAAAATGCAAAAGTTGAAAGTAATATACTTACTTCATTGTCTCTTGCAGCAGCTATCATGTATTCAAGATTTCTTTTAAAGTATTTTGGAGTATTTATCCTTAAGATTTCCTCTACACTTGTTTCTTTAAAAATCCCATCTGGATAAGTTTTCATTCCTCTTTGATAGCGTAACTCATAAAACTTAGCTGTGGGAGCTATACCAAATCGTTCTCTTTTATTGTAATTGCTTTGATGAGTTGTAAGATGAGCCTTAACAATTCGCCCTAAATTAAAAGATGTCCAAAAGGAATTACCATGTTCTAGGTTTTGCTCATAAATGCTCTGTCGGTAGCCTGAATTATCTCCTTTATAAGCTTCAGTAGGATAAACCAAACGAGCATGGACATCATTAACTCCATGATAAATAATAATTAAATCGGGTTTTAAATCTAATAATCGCAATTGCAGATTAATTAACGTCTCATATGAGGTATAAGAAAACACCCCGGCATTAATTACATTAACATTTGTAAAGCCCATTTTATGAAGCCTTTCCTCCAGTAAATCGGGGTAACTAAATTTGTAATCTTCCACTTTAGAGGTATAAGTTGTAGAACCTCCCACACAAATTATCCGGTATTCCTCTTTGGGTTTTGGAAGCAATATTTCATCGCCCCTAATGCCTAGGCTATTGTGCTTGTTTTTGCCCTTTTTATAATTGGGTGTTGGAATATAACCCAGGTAGCGGTGCATGCTCGCATAGGACTCCGACTCTCTTTTTTTTCGTTGCTCTACAGAAGCATACTTGTAGAAATTATCTTGGTCAGCTAAATGCTCTATATAAATAAAAGCAACGAATTCAAGCAAGCACAGGCTCAGAACTAAACTGAATACAACGATAGAAAAATTGACAAAGTATTTTTGCATCAGCAAACTCAATTGTTATTAATAAAACTTTATCCCTCTATTTTTAAACTGCTCACCAATCTGTGTGCCCTTAAACTTTCTCTCACTTACTTTAATCTCTACTACTTTTAAATCACCGGCAAACTCATTAAACTCCCCTTCAGCCAATACTCCAGTTTTATCAACAGCTAAGGAACAACCTACCATCTTTTTTCCTTCATAAGGTCCACCAACAATGTAACCCACGCTTGTTGTGTTCAAAATAACTAGTTCATGAATACTGCTCAAAACCGATAATGGTCGAATCCATTTATTTTCATAGGGGTTATCTAACTCAGTAATACTATAGTCAACCGTCCATGATGAAGGTGATAGAATAATTTGGGCGCCCATTTGTGCTAAGGTATGCCCTATATTCAACGATTCGAGGTAATTATCGGCACAAACATTTAATCCTATTTTCCCAAAAGGAGTATCCACTACATTTAAGGTATTCCCTACTTCATAAAAAGGAAACTCTACTTCGAGCAAATTGATTTTATGGTGCTTTAAAATGATTTCGCCTTTATCATTAATTAAGATGGCCGTATTGTATCGCTTGGTCTCACTTACTCTCTCGGTTAATCCCAAACAAATATAGATTTCAAGTTCTTTGGCTTTTTGGCAAAACAACTCACTAAAAGGGCCCGGTATGGGTTGAGCATGTTCAATGGAGCGTGGATGTGTCCATGCAAAATCTATGGTTTCAGGCAACAAAACTAAATCACATCCTTCTACTTTAGCCTGTTCGATATATTTAAACGCACGATCAAAGTTTCTTTGAGGCTCACCCCCTTCTACTAATATTTGTGCCATTCCAACCTTCATCTATCCGCTATTTTGTAAAATCTAATAATTTAAAGTCTTTATTTTCATAAGCTACTCTATGGTTTGTCTGCTTAGATGCTAGAACCACTGCATACTGAAAATTAAACTCTTCCTGCAATTCTAAAAAATCTTCATCTGAAAGCTTATTATAGTTCGGCATGGTAACTTTAATATGATTAAATCCTTCCTCTTCTCCTTTATTGTAAACTGCATTCATTCTATACCACCATTCCTCAAGACCTTTATCATTCATGGGCATTCCATAGCCGTCAACTACAAGTGCACGATTGGCCAATATTCTCAATCTGCCTTGTCTGGGCATAACGAGCAAAAGGCTTTCTTCATCGGTATTCGCTTTAATGTAATTCGCTATACCTACTTCTGAATTGGATTCAGAGTTGGAGAAAAAGTCGGGTCTAAATCGCTTGGAAAGTGCTTTGTCAAATCGCTCATTTAAATGCTTAGCTGGAAGGTCGGTCATGTTTATGATGATGCCTATACCCAACAACAAAACGGCAATTTTGAAAAACTTAAATCTTCTGCAGTATAGCCATAGCAAGCAAAAAAACAAAATAAAAGGCTCAAAAAAGCTACGGCTTAAGTCTCCGAAGTATAGGAAAAGTCCAAAGCATAAAAAAGCGACTACTAGGGGAACTTCCTTGTATTTTTTAATCCAAATTTGATAAAGAAACAACAAGGGAGGAATAAAAACGGCTGAAACAATCGTTGCTTTGGTTCTAATGGTATCAGATGATTCTATAATCTTTCCTGCATATAAAGCAAATGCAAGTACTCCATAAAATTTCAAGATTAAAAGAAATCGAAATGGATGCAAGGTAAACATGAAACGTGTTGGCCAAACTTCTGAAAACAGCCAACCTAAAAGGCATAAAACAAAAAGGATTGCAGTATGAATATAGAGACTTGAATATTGATAAAGAGGAGGCTTCACTTCATCTTTCCACTTTTTCCAAGCCAAAAGGGTAGCCAACAAAAAGGAAAGTCCTGTAAATAGCTTTAATGGTGTAAAAAAGTAAGAAGGCAGATAATGTTGAGGAAATCTAGCTTCCATTATTTCAATGAATAAAGCATCAGAAATCTGATAATCGAACGACTGATAATACGGAACCAAATACAGCATTAATGGCAACAAACAGATAATCCCCCCTAGCGCCAACTTCTTAACTAAACTCCAGTTTAATTGCTTGTACCAAATCTGGGTAATTAAAATTTGCAAAAGCAACAGCCCTCCTATTCCGGGACCTGTTAACGGATGGCTAAACGTTGCCAAGCCTGCAAAAAGACCAACAAGAATTGGTCTCTGCTTTATTCCCATCCAAATGGCTAACAAGATCAAAGGCATAATTAAATGCTCTGGAGTAAGTTCTATGCGGAATAATAAATCCCGATTTCCCCATTGAAATGTAGAAATTGTAATGGCTAAAATTGCTGCTATGAGGCCAATTAAGTTATTTTTCTTTGAGAGATCTCTTGCTGTAAAAAAGCTAACTAAAGCTATACCAACATTAGAAAGTAAGGTAAAACTAAAAAATACGATGGGTAAGGAAACAAAATGAGTAAACGAACCCACTATTTTGGCAAAGATAAAATCCTCATTAAACGCTTCACTGACATTGGTATAAAAGTCGTTGGGCAGAAAATTTGAATCTAAATTCCTATAAATTATGGGTAACATGTCAATTTGTATTCCTCCAAAATAGTAGTATTTATAAAAACTTATAAGTACACCAATTAGGACTACAAAACCCACTGATTTATTTAGAGAAATTGCTTTCATCTTGATTCTGAAAGGCAGTAAAAATATTAATTATTAAGACGCTATTTCTCTAAAAGGAAATTGCCAATTACTAAAGCATCGATTCCTGAACCAAAGTAGGCAGAAACTGCATCTTTTGGTGAGTGCACCATCGGTTCTTGATTTCGGTTAAAACTGGTGTTTATACTCATTCCTACGCCAAACTTTTGCTTAAGTTGACTTAGGTATTCATGGTACAAAGGGTTATCACTTTTTCTAACAGTCTGAATTCTTGCGGTTTCATTCACGTGACTTATTGCGGGATTAAGAGCAGGCTCTTTCACTTTGTAATTGATTGTCATGTATGGAGATTGCTTTTGATTACCAATAAAGTGGTTATCAAAATCCTCTTCTAACACACTTGGGCAAAAGGGCCTAAAGCCTTCTCTAAATTTTATTTTCTGATTCAAGATCTGCTTCATCTCTTTTGCCTTAGGGTTCGCTAGTATCGACCTTGCCCCTAAGGCTCTTGGTCCGAATTCATCACGACCTTGAAACCAAGAAACTACTTTATTTTGGGCCACTAAATTGGCCGCTATTTCTGCTACATTCTCTACTTTTTGGAAAGTCAAATTCATTAAATTCAATTGCTCTTGAATTTGATCATTACTGAACTCTGTTCCTAGGTAGTAATTGGGCGTTGGCTTAGGTTTATATCCCATTTCATTGGAAATATACCAAGCGGCACCTAAGCTTATTCCATCATCTCCACTAGCAGGTTGAACAAAAAGTTCATCCACAAAATTGAGGTTTTGTATATAACGATTTACCTCACAGTTGAGCGCGACTCCGCCTGCCATACAAACTTTTCTAATACCTGTTTGCTTGTAAAACTGAGTAATTGTGGTTAAAATGGCTTCACACAAACGCTTTTGTGCAGCTGCTGCTACATCTTTATAATACTGAGTAATGGGTTCAGTGGCAATTCTAGGATTTCCTAAAAGTGAGACCAATCGACTACTGTACGCTGCTTGTTGCCTAGAACCTTGAGGGGCGCCAGCTTTTATCTCTTTTAAAAAACTATTATTCAGCATGAAATTACTCTCCTCGATTCTTAAGACTTCACTTAAGTCTACATTGCTTGCGTCTCCATAAGGAGCTAATCCCATCAACTTATACTCATCCGTATCTCTGGTAAAACCACAAAACTGAGTCATGATAGAATAAAATATTCCTAGGCTGTTTGTCCTATCTTCTTGTTCTATTATTTCAATTTTTCCATCCTTACCAATTGCTTTTTGTAGTGAAATACCATCTCCAGAAGCATCTATACTTAGCACCATAGCTTCATTAAAGCCTGAACCATAATAAGCTGAAGCGGCATGCGCTAAATGATGATAAATTCTAACTATTTTAGGACTATATCCAAAAGCGTATTTTAAATATTCCTCAACTACTTTTTCATAAGCTTCTCCCCATGTGCTGCCATGGGTAGCAACATAAGAAACATCTTTCATCGAGATTTGAGCAAAATCAAGCGCCGCCTTTATACTTAAAAAGGGAAGCTGTCCAGCAGAATGTTTTCTACGATTTAACCTTTCTTCTGCAATGGCGTAAACCACTTCTCCATCTTTTATTAAGGCAGCCGATACATCTTGATAGCCTGCCCTTACTCCTCCGTTTATCCCTAAAATGTACATGCTATTCTCCGCAATTAAAGTATTTGTCGTAAGCTACCTTGGGAATCAGATCTAATCTCGACATGATATAAATAGGCAGCTTGGCCATTCGAATATAGTTATAACTCGTCTTATAATCTCTGAAAGTTTTCGGTGGATGGGCTAAGTAACGATCAAAATCCGCTCTACTTATACCCAATCTTTTAATACACAATTCTATTATGTCGTCTTGTTCAATTTTATAAATACTGTGAGCTCTTTCCAAGGCTACTTGACGATCTAATTGTCTGCTTCTAACCAGTGCCGAATCACTATTCATGTTAAGGTCAATATTAAACTTTAACCTGTGAACATACTTAATCAAACTGTGGTACAAATCATCAAAGTAATGCGCACCTGGATACACCCAATCCAATTCATTTTTTATTATCGTTTCAGCTTCAGCTCTCACATAATTGTGGTAATAGAAAGGAGTTAAGGTTTTAATACCTTTTATAACCGAATAGTAAAACATTTCTTTTATCCCAAGATTAAAATTAGGCTGATCGGGCTTCCAAGGTCTTAACTTTACAGTGCCAAACTTTCTTTGAACATTCCTTAAATAATCTCCATCAAAATATGACCATGATAAGGGTTTTACACCTTCTGTTCGAAAGGATTGTCCAATTAAAATGCAGTTGATTTTTTCTTTATGGGCAACTCCATACAATGAAGATGCAATTCCAATGTCTGTCCCTAAATTAAGATCAGGAGTGGAAGCTTTTAAAAAGGAAATCTTCAAATCTTTTGCTTCTCTCCAATCAGATGTAATGGTTCTTAATTCTACCCCTAACTTCTTTACTGCTTTAAGCATGTTTTCACCAGCAACAGGATTATCAAAACCATCATTAAAATGAACGGCCAAAGGTCTCAACTTCCAATCTTTAACTATTTTATAAATGAGATAAGTACTATCTCTACCGCCACTTATTCCAACAACACAGTCGTATTTTTTATGTTTGTTTTGCTGCTTTAACTTTGTAAAGAACTCTTTTAAATAAGCTTCTCCCCTTTCATCATTGGGAAATAGTTGAGTCATTTTATCGTGTAAATCACAAAAGTTGCAAACGCCCTTGCGATCAAAAGAAATTCCCGGCACAGTTGAATCCTGAACACATCTTGTACAAATGGTCATTTTTAAGTCTGTTTCCCTTCCATTTACAATCACTTTGTTTGACATACCTATTAGTACTTTATGGTTTAATGAAAAGACTTAAAATTCAAAGGCAATTTTACTACTCTATTCTTCATAAAGATTGATTAGGTAGTTTGAGAAGTCAGCAGCATATTTATCCGAGCCTTTTTGGTTCCAATGTCCATCATAGCGCAACCAATGATCATTAAGCTCTTCTTCACTTAACTCATCAAAAACTTGGTAGCCATCAAAATAGTTGAGTTTATACGCATCTGCAAGAATATCCATTTCAGCTTGATGGCTGCTTTTAACTCCTTCTTGCAGAGCCTTAAGCTCCCATATGAATGGTATAGAGGCTAAGATTAATTCTTTTTGATTGCTTTTGCACCAAGAAATCATAGAGTCTAATTGAGTAAAACGCTTATCACCCACTTTCCTTTTTAGCTGATCAATAGAAGCAATGACTTTGGAATCATTGGTTTTACTTTGATGTCTAAGATTCTTAAAAAAAATTTTAGTCTGTCTTTTGAAGGGCCAATCAAACGGTTTAAAAGGCTGGGTTTTAAAATAATCTATCTTTTCATCGGAATACACATTATCAAATGGTTTAATCGCCTTAAAAGCCTTTACATCAATTCGATTGTCAGAAAAGTCTACGGAATCAATTCTACCCATATAGCCATTATTATCAATCAACATCACCATAAAATCGCGATACAAATTATCGGAATAAGGGGCTATAATGATTCCATCAAACTCATAATTTGGAATAATTTCTTTAAACAAAATATTATACCAATTCATAATTCCCCCACCATCAACTCCAAAAGAATATATTTCCAATTTCTCTTTTCCAATTGAATCGTTAATCAACTCTTGCATTCTATCAGGCAAGTTATCTTTCAACATAATCCCGGCAACAAATGAATCACCCAAGATCATCCATCTTTTGGTAGTTGAATCACTTTTTTTATAGCTATAGTCTTGTTTCATAATCCATCCCCTATTATTTGGATGGAATTGGTTATCAAATACCACTTCTCCCATTCTATTCTTAAAATATCGGATGTCTTTATCTAGCCAACGATATCCTCTAACAGGATCAAATTTTGTACTCTTTTTATTAAAGCCAGAAGTATTTAAGTAGGGACTTTTAAAATAGGTAAATGCTTCGCCGAACAAGTAGGCATAAAGCGTAAAACTAATCAGCAATACTATGTTTATACCTGACTTACCAACTCTTGACGTTGCAAAGGCACCTAATGGTAAAAGAACTATTGCAATGGCAAATAAGAAAGAATTTGTTGGATAAGAAAACATCCAACCTAATGCAAGCAGTAGAAATGGGATATATAGAAAAACCCTTAATTGCTGTTTAAATTTACTTTTCATTACAAGGCCAATATTAAGTAAGAAAAGTAGATGTTAAAAAAGCCTTTTCATAATTTGGCCACAATTAAACAATTGGAGCATCGCTAGGTAGTGTATCACACCTACAGATGTGCAATTTTGAAAGTGAATATGACTCAAAAAGCAACTCAAAGTTGGTCTATTATTATTTTGTGCTACAATGAAGCAAATAGCATTAAAAGGGTTGTTACAGAGTCATTAAATGTGCTTGACAAAATTTCTACAAAAGATCGTCAAATCGTAATTGTGAATGATGGAAGTACAGATGATTCGGATGCGATCATTCTGAAATTACAAGAGTTAAATCAAGATATAGTTTACATTAAACATAAAGTGAATAAAGGAATTGGAGCAGCCTTGCATTCTGGCTATCAAAATGCGTGCATGGAGAACGTAGTAATGGTATCGGGAGATGGACAGTTTGACGTTAAAGAGCTAATTCCTTTCAAGCATATTCCAAATGATTCCTATATCTCTTTCTATCGAGCTGAAAATCATCTCTACAATCAGCAGAGGAAGTTACTTTCTTTAGTTAATCGATTGATTAACTATCTATTTCTGGGCTTAAATTTAAAAGATGTAAATTATACCAATGCCTACAAAACAAAACATCTTAAAGGGTTGAACTTGAAAGTGAAAAGCTCTTTAGTTGAATCAGAAATTTGTGCTAAACTTAGCTATCTCGGAAAAACTGCTATTGAAGTGAAGTCAAGCTATCATCAAAATATAAATAGCAAAAGTACAGGGGCGTCTTATAAAATTGTGAAGCAAGCTTTTGTGGATATTCCTAAGTTGATTCTTAGCTACAATCTTTTTAAAAGAAAAGTCAAACAACAAGTAATATCACGTGATTTTAATCATATTGTTTAATTTCTAAGTCTTTAAAAAATGAAGGTTGGTTTAATTGGTTGTGGATACTGGGGCAAAAATTTAATTCGAAATTTCAATTCTTCAGAAAGTTTTCAATTAGTAAAAGTAGCCGATCTTAATCCAATCAGACTAGAAGAAGTAAATGCTTTATATTCAAATCTAAAAACAATTAAAAAGACGGATGAGCTTCTAAACGATCATACCATTGAATTGGTTGTAATCGCAACACCTGTAAATACGCATTATGAATTAACGAAAAAGGCTTTGCTTCATGACAAGCACGTTTTAGTTGAAAAACCCATGACAGAGTCTTATGATGAAGCTCAAGAATTAGTGGCCTTGGCTAAGCAGAAAAACTTACACTTGATTACCGATTACACCTACCTATATTCCGCAGAGGTTAACAAAATCAAAGAATTGATTGAAGTTAAAGAAAACGATTCTATTCAACAAATTTTTTCCTCTAGATTAGGAAACGGTATTATTCGAGAAGATGTAAGTGAAATTTGGGATTTGTCCTCACATGATTTTGCTATAGTCAACTATTTGCTTAATGAAAGACCAGTTTCAGTAAAAGCCACTAAAGTCTCTTTAAATGGCGAGCCAAACAAACCTAAAATCTGCCTTTCAATATTTTACGAAAACAAGATTGAGGTCTATTTTGAATGTTCTTGGTATTCTATGAAAAAGAAACGTTTAATAGAATTTCATGGTACAAACTGGTCTATTCGTTTTGATGATACTTCGCTACAAAATAAGATTGTTGTTGAAGAACGATCGCAAGAAACATTTCCTTCCTATGAAAAAGACGAACCACTAGCCAACTTAGTTTCAGAGCTTTATCAAGTTCTTAAATTCGGCGAAACATCAAAGTCTCCCGCTAGATTTGATCTTGAAATAATAAAAGTTTTAGAAGCTGCACAGTGTTCATTAAATCAAAACGGAAGATTAATTCAGCTTAATCCATTAACTGTTTTGCAGTAATTCATTCAATAATCTCAACAATACCTAGCTTAATCAGTCTTTTTACTATGGCTAACTTCTGAGTATTATTTATGTCGCTATTTAATACTACTGTTTGAAAAGTAGTTTTCTCCAAAATCTCAAGTAGTATATTCTTCAAAATGAAGGGGAAATTAATTTCTTTATCAAGATAGGATAATTTAATAAAGCCTTTTGTATCTCCATCAAGCACATTAAAATTTTTTACTCTTTTAAGAAGGCTTTGATCAGTCAATTGATTCTGATTAATAAAGTCTGAATAAACACTTTCATTTTCAAGCTGGAATTGTGCTTTAAACTTACTTTGTTGCTTTTCCAACTGCTGTTTCCAGTCCATTTCATTCAATAGCTGTTTAAATTCAGTTTCAAACAAGTCTAAATCTATTTCATGTTTAGCATGAGCTTTTTGATTAGAAATTGAGCTTCTAAAAAAAACCTTCATTTTAGCCTCTTCTAGCATAGACTCTAGTAAATGAAAATATTTTATTACGTAAACACCTATTGCTATGTGACAAGATCCCTTGTTCCCAGCAATGGCTTTATGTGCAAATCCTCTTGGTAGATATAACAAATCACCTTGCTTTAGGTCTAGACTTTGTCCTTGATCTTTAAGTAAATGATTCAAGTCGTGATTTTCATGTTTAGATGGCAATTGATCAGATGGAGCAATTGTCCATTTTTTACTACCGTATAGTTGTAAAACAATTACATCATGCAAGTCGTAGTGAGCTTCAAGAGTTTGCGAAAGTGGTGAAGTAAGATAAAGGTTAGCGGATAAAAATGTCCCTAACTCTTGCTTTAATTCTGAGAGAAAGCTTGAAAACTTAGGAGAGTAATTTTGAATTCGATCAACAACAAGTGAACCTTTATTCTCAAACGGATTAACACGCCCTGATGTACTGATAAACTGAAAAAACTTATTAAATATCGAATCAAAGGGAATTGAATCTATCGTACCAATTTTTCCTTTGAGTGAAGGAGACTTGGCAAGATAAATTTGAATTAGGCTATCAATATCAAATTGGTTTATAATGGAATCATAAACATCAGGATTCTTTCTCTTTAGATGTAAAAAGGTCTTTTCATAGTATGTTGTAAAAAACTGATCCTTTGATAATTCTTCGAAAAGTGTAGAATAGCCCATTTTCTATTTTTTACAACAAGCATCATTTTGAGATATTCATCATATCGCAATGCTTGTCTTAGTTTTCAAACTTACCTTAAACTTTTCATTCTATTTTGAGTCGATTTCGGTTGAATATCATAATCTAAACACTCAAAAATAAGATGAATTCTATCTGTTACTCCTTTGTTTGCTACTGCATGACTTAACCCATTATTCACTTCATAAGCTTTTCCTACTTCAAGCTGGTAGCGCTTATTTTCAATAAAAAAATAAGATTTTTCATTTGTCTCTATAGGTACATGAATTTTATGTGGAACATATCCCCTTTCATTTCCATCAATATGGGGAGGAATGAAACTACCTGCGGGCAAATTAGCAAACATAACTTTAGGAAAAACCGGATTTTCATACCCATATGGCGAAACGATATTTGTCATTAAGGGCAGAAGCATCTCCTTCCAATTTTTCCACCTTTTGCCTTCAAGATATTGATAAGGTTCTGTTTTTCGGTTTATAAACCTTAAGGTGAGGTGCTTTACTTGCTTTAATGCTCCTCTACCTTTGTTATAATTTAAGTCAAAATCTTCTTTTTGATTCCAGTCAGAATCAGATAATAATTTAACTTTTTCAGGCAATTGACACAAATCAAATTCCCCTAAATCTCTAATGGAGTCTGTTTTATACAAGTTCTTTTCCAACTTAAAATAGATTTTAAATCAAATGGTAAGCTTACTGAATATTGTTCACTTCAAAACTTTAATTGAAATAAAAAAAGGCGATAAAATTATTTATCGCCTTTCAATAAGTAATAGAAATATTTAATTCCTAGAAGGATAAACTCCTACCAAAGCAATTATATAATTAATTACTCCTACAGGCTGCATATTATTTATGCTTTGTTGACCTCCGGTATTTCCTATGGTAATTGTTCCGGTTACTGAATTATCTTTTAAGGAAACATTTGGATCGACATCACTATCGTAAATATTTGCTGCCCCTAATGAATTACCTGCGGGATTAGAAGAATCCTGCGGATTTCGCGCTGCGTTTAGCGACAAGCTAGCTGTTGCGGAATGATTATGTGACGGTAGATTGTTAATGCTTAAAATGTTATACTCTGTACCGAATCTTTGACCTTGTCGTCTAAATGTTAAGCCTGGGCCTTGTCCCATATGAATAGGTGCTCTCCCCCTTAAATCCGGTAAAGCAAAAGTGGTTCTTCCATCTCCTCCATATATCGTACCTAATAATGAAAACAAGGCAGAATTTGCTGCAATAGGTAAAAGTTGCCCATTACATAAAGCCCAGCCCCTTGGAGCAAAATTTCCGGCAAACATCGAAATGTCACCTAAGTTTGGGTTTGCTGACATAGTTTTATTTTTTTAAGTTAAACTTGATTTCTTTTAATTTCTTGAAGGAAAAATACCTTGTAAAGCAATAATGTAATTTATTACTTCAACTGGTTGGATATTATTAAAAGGTTGTCCACCTCCATTATTTAGAACATTTACCGTTCCTGTTACAGAGCCTGCTTTTAATGTAACATTAGGCTCAATATCACTATCATATATACTAGCTGCTCCTAAAGAATTACCTGCTGGATTTGAAGAATCCTGTGGATTTCGGGCTGCATTTAATTGGAATGTCCCTGATGCTAAATGATTATGACTTGGCATTTGTGCAACAGTCATCACATTCGTCTCTGTTCCAAACCGAGCTCCAAGATTCCTTGGGGTTAAGCCAGGGCCCGTGCCAGCATGTATTGCTGCTCTACCTCTTAAATCAGGCAATGCAAAAGTAGTTCTTCCATCACCACCATAGGTAGTTCCTAAGATTGAAAAGAGAGCAGTATTTGATGAAATCGCTAATAGCTGACCATTACAAAACGCCCAATTTCTTGGAGCAAAATTGCCTCCAAACATTGATATTTCTCCGATAAATGGATCTAACATAACATAAAATTTAATTGATTAATAATTAAGGGTTAATTGATTTTAATTTTAAATATTGAATTGCATAAATCATTGAAAAAAGACGTTTTTCCACAACTTAATGCTTGTAAACTTAAATTGGAATGAGAGTATATTCAATTGTCTTCCATTTTTTTTCCGCTTACAAGATATAACAATATTTGAATAAAAAAAGAATTTTGAGTTTAATTTATAAAAACAAAAAAAAGGGCTTCAGAAATTCTGAAGCCCTTTTTTTATTCATGGAACTATTTTTTTATGGTTTAACTAAAACCCATGATTTGGAATAACCATTTTCTCTCGCTTTTTTCATATTCGGAATTGCTTCTTCCAAAGATTCATATCTATCTATAGCTACAATATACCATGTATTAGTTCGATTAGCTATAATTTGAGGCGATTCTCCTTTTTCTTTTAAGTTTTCTGCTTCAATTTTCGCTCTTTCAAGGCTTCTAAATGCTGCTACGGAAATAAAATATCCTCTACTTTGCGAAACTTTTGCTGATGATGAAGCATCAGTTTTCACTTCTTCTTGTTTTACTGGTTTACGTTCTACTGCAACTGGAATTTCTTTACGTTCCTCCCCTTCCTTTACAAATACAAAGTTTCCATTCGAATCTTCCGTAGTATTTATTCTATTACCAGCTTGATCTGTTAAATAAATTTCTACATTGTCATTATTACCATCTAAGTCCAAAGGTCTTAAGCCATAATTTAAGTCGGTTTGTAATACGGTAAACTCAAATCTTCCACTTCCATCAGTATAAATTGTATCAATTGGGTTTCCGTTCTCATCTAGTACAACAAGAGCTGCATTTGACATAGGTAATTTATTGTACTTGTAAACCCCTATTCGTTTTAAATCTGATTGAACTTCTTCAGTAGATTTCGGCTCAATTGATTCCTCAATCTCTTCAAGCTTTTCTTCGGCTTTTTCTTCGATTGATTCGTCACTATTTGTTTCCTCTACTTGATTTAGTTCTTCTAACTTATCTCCTAGTTTTTCAACATTCTTTCTTGGAGAAAAGTGATAGGTAAAAGTAACCGCTGTAAATGCTATCATATCATTTGCTGTGCCATCAGTAGGCCATGCATCAAGCTTATCATTCCAAACAGATTTAAAAGCAGATTCTAAGCCCACATCAAATCGATCATTTATAATATAAGAAAATGTAGTTCCAACCGTAGTAACAGCTTCCCAGGTATCACCTGTTCTACCACGATCTTCATAATATAGTAAATTCACATCATCTTGATTTATCGCATATACTTTTGAATCAAAATTCATTAAGCCTTGACTAGCAAATAGCCCAAGTGATACTTTGTTAAAGAAACTGCTTTTATCTTTAAAAATTAAGCGAGTTAAGTTTAAGTCTAATCTTGGAAAGGTCAATTCTAGCAAATCCGTTCTAAATTCAATTCCATTTCCATAATTAGCTGTGTTGCTAGTTGCTCCACTAGTTTTAATTTCGTCATTTGTCCCTCTTAGCTTTCCATTCATAATCCCAGAACTTAGCGACAATACATCAGAAATTCTATAGTTTAGGGTAAACCCATATCCAAGTCTATTTTCCTCAGCATCAAAAAACGAACCGATAGGCTCTTTTTGTAAATCGCCTAAATAGTACAATTTACCAATTTGAGGTGTAATACTTAAACGATCAAAGAAGTTTGTTGATTCTTCAGCCTCTTCTTGCGCAAAAGCAGAAAGTGAAATCAAGCTTAGTAGTGCAAAAACGAATTTGTTTAGTCTCATTGTTTTAATCTATGTAATTGAAAAGCAATAAATAGCTGCGACCAAATTACACTTTTATAGTTTGATTTAGTCAACATAAAATAGGCTTTATTGATAAGACATTGTGAATAACTATTACAGCTGAATAATGTTATCCGCAATTTTGTCAAAACGGTCTTGATGAGTAGCAAACACTATAGTCATTCTCAACTTTAATCGCTCAAGCAATTTTGAAATTAACACCACATTTTCTTCATCTAATTGATTTGTTGCTTCATCCAAGATTAAAACCTTCGGTTTTTTGATCAATGCTCTCGCTAGTATCACTCTTTGTCTTTCACCACCAGAAAGCTGCTCACCTCTATCACCTACTACTGTATCTATACCTTTCGGCATACGCTTAATAAACGTTAGTGCTTCTATTAATTCTAAAACCTCTAAAACATCTTTTTTTGTAGCTTCTGGATTACCCCAAAGAATATTGGCTCTAATGGTATCATGAAATAAAAAAGGTTCTTGTGGAACATAAGCGATTATATTTTGCCATGCACTTTTATTGATGCTTGAAAAAGGCTGACCATCAAGCAAAATCTCTCCACTATTTACTTCGTAAAACCCTAACAACAAATCGATAATGGTGCTTTTACCAACACCTGATTCACCCTTTAATAAGGTAATACTATTTACAGGAATTTTAAATGATGTTTGATGAAGCACCTGCTTTGATTCGTAAGTAAAATCAACGTTTTTAAATGCTAAGTATTCATTAAAATTTAACGATACATTATTTTCCTTATCAAATTCAATTGGCTCAACTAAAAAACTACTCATTAGTTCTTGTGTTCTTTCTACGGCAGGCAACTGATTTAATATGTGTTGATAATTACCGACAAGTTTCACAACCTTTGGAACCAATCTTACAAAGATAAAAATCAACAATAGAATTTCTGCAAAATCAGACTTGAAAACACTTAATGCTAAGTAAATGTAAATGACAACAAAAATAGCCGCCATGACTTCGAAAAAGAGCTTGGTCTTCTGGGTTTCATATTGGAAGTTCACAACCTTTTCTTCTACCTCATGATTTAATTGACTAAAACGCTTTAGATGAGACGCTTCATTTTGATAAGCCTTTACTAGTTTTATGGCAGATAAAAATTCAATAATATTTAATTGAATGCTTTGGTTAAAGTTTACTGTTTTTTGTCCAATCTTATATGTATTTCGATTAACAGAAATATTTAAAAGTCCGATTACTAGAATTGGGATTAGCGCAATGAGTGTTAATTCAACAGACAAAAAGGAAGAAATGATGAGATATATCAATATTAAGATTGAATTTCCTACCAGATTTACTAGCAGGTTTACAATAGAACCAAACTTTTTAATCTCTAAGGTTAAAACATTCTGGTAATCACTCAATTTATTCGCTTTAAATTGCCGCCAATTCGCTTTAGAAAGTATATTGAAAAATTTAATCCTCCAATCAACAATTACTTTTTGACTAATTTTTATGGTATTCATACTTTGGTAAAACTTAATCAAAGCGTAAGTACTCAAAATGATGATATAGATAAACAAAACCGTGATTAAGCTTAGCTCAAGGCCAAAGCGATCAAAAGTTTGAGATATTTTAGCCACTATACCCGTTTTTGCCTCATGGGCTTCATGCACACCGGAAATAGATAATAAAGGAATTATTAAAAGTAAACTTACTCCTTCTGATAAGCCTAAGAACAAAGAAAGTAGTAAAGAGACAAAAGCTCTTTTCTTTACCCCTTTTATGAGTGTTACTATTCCATTATACTTTCTAATCATGCTAATTATTTGTTCTTCAGCAAACTGTTGTGTGAATTCTGTAAAGATATTGGTAAAATAATTTCATTAACCTTAGCTGAAAAGATATCTTTTGCACCACAAAAAAGGACGAAGCGGGTAATACAAAAAGAACAATTCTGGAGGCAAATTAAGCGTTTGGAAATCGTTTACAGAAATCCAATTAAGTGAGCCCAATTTGTATGATAGTTCTCTTTTTAAGCTCATTTGGTAGAAACCCTTTTTGTAATAAAGAATAAAACTCTTTTCTCTTAATTTTTCTATATCAGTTTGTATAGCTTCTAGCGCATTTGATACCAATTTTGAAATTTGGAATTTATCTAATTCACTTTCAATATTACGGGGAATTTTGAAAGAAAAAAGCTTCTGTGCTAAACCTAAAAATTGAAGAAATGGGCGGTGAACATTTTGCTTTTTTGACTCTGAATAAAGTTGTTCTAGAGAGATTGAGTTATTTTTCAGAAAATGTAAAATTTCTACTACCCAATATAACATAGACCACTGATGTTTTGCTCCATGGGCAAGCAAGTAATTAATCAAGTGTAATTTACCAACACCTTTGAAGGAATAGTTTTCAAGCATAACAGTCTCAGCATTGCTCAATAATTCGTGAAAAGGAAATTCTAAGAAAGCTTTATTGGCAAAAAGTCTCCAATGAACTTCTAGTTGCACCTTTCGCTCAGGATGAAAAAACAGGAGCTGATTTTGACTTTTCAAAAAGTAACGTTTTTGCCGCTTATTTAAAGTAAAGTAAAAGGAAGTAGTTTGATAACCCATTTTCTTCAAAACAACTAGGCATTGGTCAACTTTACTTTCTTCTATCAAAATATCTAAATCACGGGAATGTTTAATAGAGATGTCTCCAAAAATTTGCAACGATTGCACCGGACCTTTCAAACTTATGAATTGAATTCTTTCCTGATCAAACTCTCTTGTCAATCGTAAAAGTTCAGCTGTTAACTTTAACATTTTAAAATTCACAGATTTGCTTTGTGATTCAAGTTTATTTTTAACCTTAGAAGGAAGTTCTAGTTGTTGGTCATGTATAGCCCTACTCAAAAGCGGTGAAACACGATGCTGTTTGGCTAAGTGTATAATTTGTTCCCAATTCGTATCCTTTTGGGAAAATTCATGCTCTTCATATGGCGTTAGTAAAGAACACAATTGAAGCAAAGAGGCATTGACCTTTTTGTCCATACTTACAAGATAGAGTCTAAGGTATTTGCAATTCGTTGCGAAGACTGACCATCCCATAAAGGAGGTATTGTAAGCTGAGTAGAGTCTAGCTTTGAAGTTTTTTCAATCGCTAACTTGATTTTATCTAGGTCAATTTCAACCAATTGGTTTCCACCACAATCAATCGTTGAAGGTCTTTCCGTATTTGGACGCAAAGTAATGCAAGGTACTTTTCGGAAGGTGGTTTCTTCTTGAATACCACCACTATCTGTCAATACAAAATGAGCATGTGCAATCAGTTTTTGAAAAGCCAAATAATCTAATGGTTCTGTTATGATTAAATTGCTTTGTAATTGTTCACTCAAATTGATAGCCTCAAAATTGTCTTTTGTTCTAGGATGAAGCGGCATTACAATTTTTTTTTCATTCGCTAAATATTCTAATATCTGAACTACTTTCTTTAATTGATCGACTTGATCTACATTTCGGGGTCTATGAAGAGTAGTTAAAATATAATCTCCTTGAGAAATATTTAAGTCATTTAGAATTTTTGCTTTCTCAATTTCTTTTTGATAAGCAACCAAGGTATCAATCATGGTATTTCCAACGAAAAAAATAGAACTTTCATTTCTACCTTCTTTTCTTAAATTATCTAATCCGCTTTGCTCGGTTACAAAAAGATAGTCGGCCAATTGATCCACTTCAATTCGATTGACTTCTTCTGGCATTTCAAGGTCAAAACTACGTAAACCACTTTCTACATGTGCAATTTGAATTCCTTTCGATTTTGCGGCACGAGCAGCAGCTAAAGTCGAATCTACATCTCCTACTACCATAACCAAATGTGGAGCTTCACTTTCAAATAATTGTTCTAATTCAAAAGTCATTTTATGTAGCCGAACTCCTCGATCCGACTCACTAATACTTAAGTTAAAGTCAGGAGCTTTTAATTTTAACTTATCAAAAAAGACCTCAGACATCTTATGGTCAAAGTGTTGCCCGGTATGAACCAACTGATAATCAAATTTATCTTCAAAAGGTTTAAATGCTTTTTCGAATTGAGTAATCTTGATAAAATTGGGTCGTGTACCAACAACAACTATTATTTTTTTTCTATTTCCTAATCGCTGATTTTCCAAATTTTACTTTCCTAAGTGATTTATAAAAAAGTTCCAGTTATGTTGTGCCACGTTTTTACCTAATTCTAATCCGGCGATATTGTCAGCTTGAATGTGATATCCTCCTAAAACTCTTGAAATTCCAGCCATTTCTGCTGTTCCGCTTAAAGTAGGAAATTGAAGAATCACCGTATCTCCTATGTTATTGGGCTCGGTCAAGTAACCGGGAACTAATTTTACTGAATGTCCAAATTCATCGCTTCCAGTGTAAAGTTTTAAAGCTTCTGCACATGCACCACTAACTGTGCTATGGCCTGAAGTATAACTTGGAAATGGTGGGCATAAAAAAGAGGCAGGTGAATAAGGTCTCCATTCTTGTCCCAACATCTTCATCCAACCTTGCTCAGGGCCCTTCCAACCAAAAATAGTATCATTTTTATAATAGTCGTGAACCAGAGCAAATGGTCTGGCAAAATCATAGTACATCTTTGAATCCCAAGAAGCTATAAAAGCATCCATTGCTGTTATCTGGTTGTAGAAATACATTTTTATATCATCGTCTAAGGTATGTTGATCACGAACCGATATTATTTGAGCAAAGATTAACCAATGGCCAGCTTGTTGCACTGACTTTGGTCCATCTCGCATGAACTCAACTAATGCTTTTTGCTCTGGACTTAGATTGGATTGAAGGTCTACTACTTCTTTAACTTCTTTAGCTAATTGCTCAGATCCCACAGCAGGTGGTGGTCCGGGTCTAAATTGACTAGCAGAGTCTAAACCTATCGGTTTTACAAATTGCCAATAAGGTGTTAAACAAGAAGGAGCATACTTTTCTCCTGCATTATTTGTAAAATATTTGGGTTGCCAACGATTCAAGTCAATATTACTATCTACCTCATTAATCGGTTTATAATGAGTATAATCAAAATAAGCTTCGCCATTTGAACCCTCTACTTCACCATATTGATTTGACCCATCATTTTTGCGAGCATTTATTACTTCCTGAGCCGCCAAATATCCAATTCCTTCAGGTGTTGATGCATCTAATGATTTTACAGTTGGATCATAACCTAAATCTTTCATCACTTCTTTAAAGTAAACAGAATCGGTAAAATAATACTCCATAATAGCATGATAAAAGGCATAACTGATGGCTTTCTCTTTATTTTCAACTGTTCTTTCTTCTTCGGGTCTTCGTTCAATACTAGACGCATAAACTGGAATTGCCTTTTCATCATATCTTGTCCATGCATCAAAAGCCGCAGTAAATATTAAACCTAAGAATCGAGAAGAAATCGTTGGTCGGGGTTTAAACTTTTCAGTATCCCTTGCTGTTGCTTCCAAGGCAACTGCGCCCCATTTATAAGCTACATTATTCTTTCCCTTTGGATTTCCTTTTTTTAAGTCCTTATTTGGAATTTGATTACATGAAAACAAAATGGTAATTAGCAAACATTTTATTGCTACAAATTTTAACTTAAACATAAATTTTAATCAGTTGGTTTGGAAAGCTTCAAATGTAGGAATTTGAACTTTCTACATTATTGAATTTGTGAAGCTTTTAATTATTTTAAACTGCTCCTTCCCTTTTTCTCCACTTAAGGTTATCCCTTGGCAAATACACCATGCATGAGCCGCCAACTTATCTTCTTTTGTATGTAAACCAAATACAATGTCAGATGAAATATTTTTTCTTTTAAGTAAAATTTGAAGGCTTAAAGCTTGTTCAAAACACTTAGTACGAAACGGAACTTTTTTAGAGACACTTCTAACCACTTGGGACAGTTGTATAGCTTCTCCAACAATTTCACTTTTCGTTCGAAATTCTTCTTTCTTACAAATGCTCGAAGACATTTTATTAGCTGTCTTTTTGAAAGGAAAAAAAAGCGTTAAAATTCTGGCATAAATCAAAGTAATAAGGACTTCATAATAGGTAAAATCTAACAAAGCTCTCCAAGGCTTTGGTTTAGAAGAATAGGCATTGCTCCTATTCACAATTGGGTAATCTATGTCTGGTGCATCAACACTTAAGAATTCTGACAATAGCTTCCATTTTTGGTCCGATTCAAGAGACAAGACCAGCAACTTTTGTGGCATTTCTTTAAAAAACGCTTGTACTTCTTGATTGTGTTTGCAATAAGCTGCTAAGTAGGCTTCTTCATGTCCAATTGGAGATTCATGGCCAAAGGAGAGCCTTCTGAAGTCACTTCTTGAATTTCCGAAATAAGTTTTTACACTTTGTAGCCAAGCACCCTCTTCACGTGTGGTTAAAATAAATTTTGCACCTGGATATTCCTTTGCCAGCTCTTTGTATAAAAGAGGCCAAGGGTTATCAACAAAAGCATCAAAGAAGGGAATAATTTTGAAAATCGCTTCATGATTCTTTGAATCTATTGCTTCTAAAAGGTCTAATTGAGGAAAATGACGTTTAAAAATTACTTTTCTTCTTCCCACATGGAACCCCATGTATTCTAAAGCTTTCGCTAAACTGGATGATCCTGTTTTTGAAAGTCCAATACAAAATACTTTTTGTGTCACATCATTCAGTTAGAAAACGCGAAGATAAATCTATTTAGTGGTATTCATATTTAGACAAGCCACTTTTAAAACCTTCTTTAAATTTACTGATTAACAACATCGGATTTATTACCTTAAGTTATGAATGACTTCGACTTGTTTTACTTTTTAAGTGCTCTCTTGCTTCCCTGCATGCTAATTGCTAGCGGTATATTTCTTTTTAAATATCGCATTAAGTCTAAGATTCTCCGAATTACTACTTGGAACATTTTTATTCTTTGTACATTACTCTCCTTTAGCTATTCAATCGGAGAAAGCTATTTTCGCTTTGTTGTTGATACTACAGACTCTTTTGCCATTAGTAAGCAAGCAGAAAGATGGATGAAAAGACATTATCAGTTAAACAACCGAAACATCCGAGATAACGTTGATTATGAAGATGAGAAAAAAAAGCAATTTCGTATAAGTGTTCTAGGCGATTCATTTGCTCAAGGTTATGGAGTTAAAAATGTTGATCATCGATTTAGTAATATTTTAAGAAAAAAGAATAGAAATTGGGAGGTTCACAATCTTTCAAGAACAGGTTTTAACACCAAGGCCGAGTTTGATATTATCACCTACTTAAATCATGTTGGCTATAAAACTGATTTACTACTACTCACCTATTGTTTAAATGATATTGACCAATATATGCCAATGTCAAAAACCATTTATAAAAGAATTCAAAAGTTCAACAATCACCTCAGTTATTTAGAACAAAACAGTTATTTCATTAACCATTTAACTTTTAGGCTTTTTACCTATACAGATCCTGACTTTTTAAGCTATTGCGATTTTATGAAAGAGGGCTATTTTAATGAGGCATGGAATAAACAAAAAAGAATGATGGAAAATGTTATTTATTTCACTAGAAAGAAGAATATAAAATTGGCCGTGGTTACTTTTCCTTTCTTACAAGAAGAATTTGAACACTATCAATTTAAAGAAGTTCATAATAAGCTAAGTGCATTTTGGAATATGCACCAAATTGCTCATTTGGATTTAATTCATGCTTTTAAAGAAAAACTTGGAAAAGATTTAGTCGTCAATTCTTTTGATGCTCACCCTAATGAGCTTGCGCATCAAATGGCAGCAAGTGAAATTGAAAAGTTTATAAAACAAAGCTTGAGAAATCAATAATCTCTTTCAGAATTATTAATCTTCTTCCCGAAGCTGTGGAATTGTGCCAATAACCTTAAACTCAGTTCTACGGTTTAATGCACGCCCTTCTGGATTATCAGAACCATCTTCATTCTCATTGGGTGCAATAGGTTTAGATTCACCAAAACCAATGGCTTTTAATCGTTTTGGGTCTATTCCTTTTTGAGTTAAAAAGTTAACCACATTCCGTGCTCTTTTTTCAGACAAACTTTGATTGTAAGCTGCTGTTCCTTTACTATCGGTATGTGATGATACCTCTACCTTTAAACTTGGATTATCTCTTAATATCTGATATAAAGATTTACTTAAAGTCTTTTTTGCTTCTTCGGTTAATTCTGCACTGTTATAGTTGTATTCAATACCTTCCATAACAATAGATTCTTCATTGATTTCTTCTGTTTCAAAAACGACTTCAAAATCTTCATCACCACTTACCTCTTTGGTTGATATTTCAGTCGATTTCTTAAAAAAGCCATCCTTTTCTAACTCAACTACATAAGCTAAACCAGGTTCAAGATTGATTTCAAAATTGCAATCTTGTAACAACAATTTTCTTGAAAGGTACTTTTCATCTTCTTCATTCTTGATGTATAAATTTATCCAAGCACTATCCAAACACCCTTCTTTGGTTCTTGCCATTCCTTTTAATTTAACATCAAGTAAACGGGTGAAACTAAATTCATAAATATCATCGCAACAATAAGAAGATAGAGATGCTCCACCTGGACGGTTTGAAACTAAAAAGCCACCTTTGCGGTTAGGATGCATGGTAAAGTCTAAATCATCGGAGGAAGAGTTTAAATCATTTCCTAAATGCTCAGCTTCTGTCCATTTACTTTTTTCACCTTCAGCCCTATAGATATCATATCCGCCAAAACCCTTTCTTCCATCAGAACTAAAGTATAATTTATGAGTTTCTAAATCGTAGTACGGTGTCGCTTCATTTCTAATCGAATTTACTTTTGAACCCGCATTTCTAGGTGCTTTAAAGCTTCTCCTACTCCAGCGGTATTCTGTATACCAAATATCCATTCCACCTTTTCCACCCGGTCGATCAGAGATGAAATAGATTATTTCCTGATTTTTCTTTGATTCACGACCTATGGCAGGCTGAGTACTTGTATAGTTTGGTAGATTTACTTCACCATCTAACTTCTTCGCTGACGACCATCCTTCTTTGTATTTATCAGCATAATATAAATGACATATTACTTTATGATTGGCATTTTTCTTACAAAGCGTAAAGTAAATTCTACTTCCATCTTGCCGCATAACTGCATTCCCCACATCCATATCTTGATTATTGAATGGTCCATTTAGCTCTCCTTTGGGCACCCACTTACCCTGTTCTTTGATAGCTACAAATAACTTTCGTTGAGGCAAATTTTGACTATCCAAAGGAAGTCGGTCATAATATTCTAAATTATCTTTCCTAAGTGAACCATAAATCAACGTATTCTCATCGTAAACCACAGGAGAAAACTCAATATGAGGTTTATTTAAATCTCCATTGAGATGCCTAACGACAGCAAACTTTTCATTTTCTTTATTTGCCAAAGCATAATCACAGCTTTCAATTCCACGGTCCGTCATTTTTCGCAAAGTCCGATTATCACTACTGCGGCTGTACGCTTCAAAAGCTAGGAAGTTTTGCTTCGCTTCTTTGTATTTTCCCAATACCATTTGGGTTTCTCCTAAAAAGAAAAAGGACTTTGGATAATCTTTCTCTGCTTTGCTAATTATTTCTTGAAAAGCCTTTTCTGCTTGCTTATAATTTTTACTTACAAAGTACAATTCCGCTAATTGGTATTCAATTCGAATGTTCTTTGGTTCTCTACTATTCCACTCTTCAAAATATAAAATTGCGGTATAGGTATCTCCTAAACGAATGGCGTTTCTAGCAGATACTTTGAGCTCTCTATTCGAAACCTCATCAAGCCTTGGTTGTTGAGCCAATAGTTGTTGACTAAAAAGTGAAACCACCATGAGCATAAAAAGTGGCTTTACAATATTGATTTTATTAACTGTATTAAAAACGATCACAAGGAAGGGTCATTTTATTAGGAATAAATTCAGGTGCTGTATACACCAAAGAAATTTCGAAAGTACTTTTATTTCCTCCGTAACTGCTCAATTCACTCACGTTGTAATCATAGCTAATTCCTAATCTGTAATACTTGTATGTTAGTCCTCCAAGAGGAATTACTGCATCACTATTTCTACCAAAGCCATCACGATATTGTATGCCTAAGAATACGTTTCTCAATTCTCCCATATTCATTAGTCCTTTTTCTACCATCCCTCCAAACATCATGTCTTGTGCTTTTCTAGCCCCCATAAATAACACTTGGGGAATTACTTTAAGGTCAGAATTCAATTGATACTCTACTTGACCATGAAACACATAACGACTCGCAAGACTTGCAGAGCTGTTATTAAAATAACTATCCTTTGGTTGGTTAATATGAAAAACCGATAGTCCTACAGTTGGTTTAAATACATCTATACTTTTTGACCAAGCTATACCAAGGTTTATATCAAAGAAATTTTGTGATTCAAGAATTCCATCTTCCTGATTGCTCAGACTCTGATCAAATTCACCTTGCTGATATACCCATTGATTGGGAAAAGTTTGCTTACTGAAATCTGTATTTTTCATGGTAAAGCCAAGCTGAATACCCGCTCTCAATTCATGACCATCCATAAACTTTTCATAAGCCCCAGTCAAATGAATTTTATCTGTATTCATACTAAACACCTCAAATTGGTCACGCAAAACAAGTAGCCCAACATCTATTTTATCATTTATAAAATAAAATTTTTGATCAAAAGCGGCTATGGAAGTTACTAAAGGGCTGCTACTGAGTTGTCCCCATTGGCTACGATGGTTAAGTACCAATTGATTTCTGCCTTCATAAAAACCGGACATGGCAGGGTTTAAGTTTTGCTGATTGGTGTAGTATTGTGATAAGTGAATATCTTGACCTTGTACCAAAAGGCAGGAAAAAGAAACAATTAAAACTAATATGATATACCTGAACATCACCAATTAATTTGAGAAGAATTTAGGTACGTTTCTGCCATCTTTCGATATTGTCCATTCGTAAAGCCACATTCACAGCCTTTGTAATAAGACATTACATTACTTACACTTGCATTATAGAAATCACCATTCGCATCTTTCTTTTGCGAAATAAAGCGACAATTACGGATATATTCTGATTGGTCATCATCTTCACGAAAAGGATCTGCCGGAGTGTCACAAATCTGATCTCCTCGGGTTTCGCAATTGCTGCCGTCAGCAAGTTCATCTCCTGATTCTTCAAAAGTGTGAAATAGACCAAAATAATGTCCCATTTCATGAATTATCGTGTAATTACCTGGACCAATACATTTCTTTAAAATATAAATGAAACTTCCCGTATTGGCAATTCCACCCAAAGTGGCTTTACCACAAATCCCATCTTCTTTTTCAACTCCTTCTACAAAATACATATTAATCAAGTTGCTGAAATAATGCTTTACTTGCATTTCAGGTAAATCCTTTTTCTCATTTAAGGAGTCGTAATTGAAATTATCAATGTAGCTTACCCTTGCAACTGAAAAGGAAACACAAATTGGAGCAAAGTAATTGTTTAAAGAATCTATATCTTGCCTTATCGTATTTAGAGATACATTAGGACTCCCAGAACTATCTCTGACAATATGCACGGCAATGCCAAAGCTTTTATTTAAACAAGGTAAAGGAGTCTCACTGGTTTGGGCTTTTAAAAGATCGCTGTTAAAAAAACAGACTTGCAAAAAAAGAAGGCAAACAAGTAGAAAACGTAAGTTCATGGATTTAATAGACGGTTTCTGAAAACACGAAAATACACTAATTTACATTGTAATAATATGTTATTTTAGCGGTAGTCAAAATAAGTTATGAATACTCCTACTATTTTATGAAAATAGCGAATTACCTGCTAGTCATTCTATTGATCGTAACCCAAGCTTTGTTTTCACAAACGGCAGACCAACCAGATGGATGCGCCCCTTTAACGGTTAAATTTACTCCACCAAGTGGACTCAACAATTACTTTTGGGATTTTAAAGATGGGGCAACTTCTACACTAGCCTCCCCAACAAATACATTCTTAAATACTGGAGTATATAATGTAGAATTAAAATCTGGTATTAATGGTTCTGTGATTGGGACTGTGGAAGTTAAAGTTTTTGCTAAACCTGATCCTAGTATTACAGTAGACATAGCAAAAGGTTGTGCCCCATTAAGTGTGCAATTTAGTGATGCGACAAATCTAAGTCCATCAGTCAGTGTTAGTAGCTATTCATGGGTCTTTGAAGACGGAGGAACTGCTTCAGGAAGCTCTGTTGGACATACATTTACAGCACCTGGTAATTTTTGGGTTTCATTAGAATTAAACACCACCTTACCAAGCTGTAATGTTACCAAGCAATTTAATAACTTCATTAATGTTTCTCCTCCACCAAATACCTCTTTTCAAACCACACCTGATCCACCATCATCCTGTACATCACCATTAAGTGTTAGTTTTAATAATACTTCATCTGCTAATTCTCCACTCAGTTATCAATGGGATTTAGGAAATGGAACCACATCGACTAGTACGAATCCCCCCGATGCTAATTATACTCAGGATGGTATATACAACGTTTCACTTACTGCTACCGACACTAATAATTGCTCATCAAGCGCTTCACGTATAGTGTCCGTAGGTTCCCCAATTGCAGATATTCAGTTTCCTGATACCGTTTGTTTAGGAGAAGGAAATACTATCATTAATTTATCTTCTAGTGGTGCAATAAACTGGGATTTTGGAGGCGGTACATTTTTAGGATTTGCTTCTCCAGATAATCCGATTATAGCATTCAGAACTCCGGGAGATAAAACAATAAGTATAAATATTCAAGTAGGTAATTGTTCAGCAGATACAACAATCAATACGTATGTTCAAAATCCAAAAGCAGACTTTGTATCAACACCACAGTTTGGTTGTCAATTGCCTTTTACCATTTCTTATGATGCCTTAGAAATCGGCCTAAATTATCAATGGGATTTTAATGGCCAAGACACATCTATTGAAAAATCACCAACGCATACTTTTCCTTTTAAAAATGGAGAAAACCCATACATTATTCACCAATATGATTATTTAGAAACAACGCTCATTGTTTCAACCAACTTTGGCTGTAAAGATACGGTTACACGAAGTGATACCCTATTTAGACCAACGGCCTTATTGATGCCAAACAAGGTGAATGGTTGTCTTCCATTAGATGTCACTTTCAGTGATTCTAGTCAATTTCTTACAGAAGATTCTTTGGTGAAGTGGGAATGGTTTTTTGGAGATGGCATTTCACTAGTATCTAATCTAGATACTTCTGTAACACATACCTATAATCAAGCAGGTATTTACCAATCTTATTTGGTTGTAACGACCTTAAGTGGTTGTACAGATACTTCTTTTTTAACTCCTATTGAAGTGGGTGACCAAATTGACCTTTCACTAAGTGCTTCACCTACTACCGTATGTCCTGGGGATACAATTACGCTTACTGGAGCAGTTTTAAATGGAAATGCAGACAGTGTTAAAACTTGGCGGTTTAGTAATGGCAATGGCACAATTCCGAACCCCAATGATTCTTCATCGGTTCAATTTGTATATGATATCAATCAATTGGGAACAACAATTAGTTTAAGCGGTGAATATAATGGTTGCCCCTCAACCGTAAATTTGAATCCGCCAATCATTTGTCAACAGCCCAGAGCACAAATTGAATATCGAAATTATTGCGACTCTGCTTTGGTTGTGCAATTTTATGATTCTAGCGTAAATGTTGATCGTGTTCATTGGCAATTTGGAGATGGAGACACATCTATTCTTTCAAACCCAAGACACGAATACAGCGCTACAGGAGATTATCAAGTCATATTAAAAGTTGAGCGTTTAAACTCTCCCTGTCCCATCGACTATGATACAGTTCTTATCCGAGTTCGAGAAATTAAGGCTGATTTTACCTTCGATACCATTGCATGTAAAGGTGTGCCACATATATTAAATGCAAGCGCCTCAAATAATGTATATGAAAACTGTTATGATGGTTATACATGGAGTTTTAGCGATTCAACCATGCGCCCAATCACAACTTCTAATAGCATTGATTCTGTTCGATTTAACCTAACCGGAAAGCAAGAAATTACGTTAGTTGTAAAAGATTTTAGTGGTTGTAGAGATACCCTTACCCAAAGTATAGATATTTATGGAGTTACAGCCGATTTCACAATAAGTGACAGTTCTATTTGTGCACCGGCTACTGTAAATGTAACCAACCAATCAACAGCAGACACTACACTTATTCAATGGGATTGGAATCTTGGAAACGGCACCTCCTATTCTACCAAAGATATAATCCATAATTATAACAGCTTTAAACCAATTGACACAGTTCAATTAATAGCAACGGATGCACTCGGTTGTAAGGACACTTTAATGAAGTTCATTAACATGTATATTCCAACATCTAACTATGCCATTGTTGATAATACGCTGTGTTTAGGTGACTCAACCTTCTTTTCTGCCACGGATTTTACAAGTCAAGGTTCAAATTTAAATTTCCTATGGCAGTTTGGAAATGGAGATACTTCTACCCAACAAAATCCGCATTACCTCTACCCAAATGCTGGGAATTACACTGCACAGCTATTGATTGAAGAGAATAGTAGTGGTTGCCAGAATAGCTACAATATGAATGTGCAAGTAGAAAACAATCCTGTTGCGGGCTTTTTTACATCCAATGATAGTTCAAAATTCATCTGTCCCAATGAAAATGTCATTTTTACGGATACAACCATCAGTAATCGCAACCTTACATATTCTTGGAATTTTGGAAATGGGAGAAGCTCCAATTTCCAAAACCCCGGTACCGTATATATTGATAATAGAGACTATGTAGTTACTATGAAAGTAACCATGGACCCACCCTTCGGATGTGAAGATAGCATCAGTCGTATTTTAAGAGTGAAAGGACCTACTGGTAATTTTTCAACCGATTTAGGGATGGATACCATATGTCGTCTTGATTCAGTATTATTTACCATAAAAGACACTGCTGATGTGGAACAATATGTTTGGGATTTTGGAGATGGTACTACCTTGAGCAATGTAAGTCCAGTTTCCCATCAGTATACTTTTGTGCCTCCTTCAGGTCAAACTTTTGCTAAATTGATTTTATCCAATGCAGATGGTTCTTGTCCCTCAACAATTGACACGGTTATCAATATTTACCAAGTAATTGCCGATTTTCAACGTAATGATGAAATAGATACGGCCTTTTGTTTCGCACCTCTTCAGCTTACCAATGTTTCCAATCGTGCTACAGAATGGACTTGGGACTTTGGTGATGGCAATAGCACTCAAATGGGAAATCAATTTATTTATGAATATGATTCAGCAGGAATTTATGATATTACCTTAACTGCAAGAAACAACAATTTAAATTGTAATGATAGCACAACAAAGAGAGTCATTTTATATCCAAATCCTGAATTTACGATAAGTACAGATACGATTTGTGAGGGAGAAACGACTCAAGTAATTAGTTCAGTAAACGATACTTCTTGGATTTACAGCTGGACAGCTGAACCAAGTTTAAACATCAACTTGACTGATTCAGCTATACTAGACGTTTCACCCATTCTAACCACTAAATTTCAACTTGATGTAATTGATACCAATGGCTGTATTGCTAGCGATACAGATACACTTGCTGTGATTAATGATCTCCGTCTAGAAGATTTTGACACCATCATTGTGGTTGGAGACCAAATTGACTTACCCATTTATGCCGATGCAGGCTTGTACAATTACACCTGGACTCCTACTGATGGCTTGAGTTGTTTAGATTGCTTCCCTCCTTCTGTGCAACCTTTGGAAAAGGTAGAATACAATCTACTAATTGCTGACAAACTCAACTGTTTCAATTACGATGTTGATTTTATTGTAGACGTGCACCCTGAAACATTCATTAAAATGCCAACCACCTTTACGCCTAATGGTGATGGTGTAAACGACATCATTTATGTGGAAGGATGGGGAATTCGAGAGCTTTTATCTTATCAAATATTTAACCGATGGGGAGAATTGGTTTTTGAGACAAATAATTTGGAAGAAGGATGGGACGGCACATACAAAGGAAAAATCCAAAATAATGACTTGTATGTGTTTAAAGTTCGAGTTTCCACATGGAGAGATGAAGAAAAGGCATTAGAAGGCTATATTAATTTAGTCCGGTAAAACAATTTTAAAGTAAATTAATTCGAACAGCCTCACCGGTTAGTAAACCTGGACTAAAGTTTTTAATCTCAACGCCATTTACAGCAATACTTACCGTATTAGGGCCTGAAGAGCCTTCGTTTAATGCAAAAACTACCAAATCATTGGCACCTGATTGAAGCAGTGATGTAGAAAATGTAAAATCAGTTCCCGCTTTGGTTAGGGTGTGATTTTCAATAATCCATTGACCATTTAAATACACAGATACAATATCACCATCTTCAGCAGCATTGTCCCATAAACGAATGGTAAAAAAGTTTTGAGTGACATGAATATCTATTTCATTGGAGTTTACGGTATAAGAATTAGGTCCAAGTACAGAGCAAGATGTATTGATTCTAATTTGTAGTTTATTTCCCTTAACTCCCAATTCATCTTGGGTATCAAAATCTAAAATGATATGATTTAATCTCTGAGCCTCTGTTTGGTTCGCAAACTCAACTTCAAACTCATAGCTGACTTGATTATCTTGAATAATCAACTCTTCCCTATTTACAACTGCGGTGTACAATAAAGCTTCAAATGAGGAATTATCACTTTGATAAAAGATGGGATAATTATTGAGTTGATTCAAACATTCAGAAAACTGATTAAATTCAAATTGAACAACCGCTCTTAACTTCACTGAACCATTACAAGGATCTTCAATCAATTGATAGGAAGGTGTCTTAATTTTAAAGCGTTTGCAATTGTCTTGAACTATATCCAAATCAATAGACTTGTCTGTGCAAGTCCACATTGAAAGCACAATCAGAACGTAAAGAAAGCTTCTATTTTTCATCCTTTTTGACTTTATATTTGATTTGAAGCGTTCCACTTTCCTTTAAATTGGACTGTAGGGTTAAGCGGTGTTTTTTATCCCCATCATCAACAATTAGAGCTGCCGTATTGGGTGCAATTTTACCCAAATTAAGCGCATAAAGCACAAAGGTGTTTAAGCCTTCTTTTAGCTCCAATTCTAAGGTCAGCTTCTTTTTTCTCAATTCATAATCTTCAATGATCCACTCATTATTTAAATTCAAAGAAACTCGATCTCCATCAACCGTTTGGTGATCCCAAATTTCAACTTTTACTTTGGCTGAATGCACTGTAATTTTATCTCTAACGACCAACTCTCTATCACTTAACTCCTTGGGTGGCAGTGTATCCACTTGAGGCACTTCAACTATGGAATCCTGCTTACTGACATCAAGTACGACTTCATCCAAATTGAACTTCTTCACTTTTTCTTTTTTATCGAAATGTTTTAAGCGATAATCGAAACGTAGCGTTAAGGCAAATGAATTGCCATTGGAAGACAATTGATCCGTTTGAACAGTTTGTGAAACTTGATCAGTTACTTTATACTCGCTGGAGAAGGCTTCTGATTGACCAATATTATAGCGTAAACCCAAACTCAACACATTGCCTTTGTAAAACTTATGTTGAATTCCAATTTCAGGAATAAAAGAAGTGTTAGAAGCTTGATAGCTGGTAGAGAAATCTAACCTTCGGTCTATATTTAAACGACTAATTCCAAAAGATTCTGATTGGTTGACACTTCCACTTCCGTAAAAATTCTTTGAAAAGGCCAATTTGCCATATAGGTAAGAGTCTGTTTTTTTGATTCGAAAGTAAGTGGAAACAGCCGCATAATAATTCCAATGCCAATGGGTATTTTTTATACGGATTGAGAAATCTTCCGCCTCACTTTCAAAATCATCATCTCTCAGTCTAATTCTATTCCAATGCTGTCCGATACCCGCTTCCAAGCCTATGAAATCAAATAATCGAAAATGAATATTTAATTGCCCACCGGCAGTTGGAGAATAATTCTTTTGATTTAGCAGATTATCATTTAATGCTGTCCCGCCTAGTATTCCGCCCATCAATTCTGCACCTACATACAAATCATGTTGGGCAAAGCTCATTTGTTGCATAAAACCGCAAAAAAGAAGGAAGAGGAGTTTTTTCAAGACATGGTAAATATACTTTTTAGCTACTAATCAAATAGTCACTAAAAAAGGTCAAATACTAAGTCAAACTGTTCAAATAATAAAAGTAATTCTAATAAAGTAAGTTCCATAAATAATTTTAAAATATAAATCTTAAATAAATATCATGAAAAAATTAGTAATTACTTTCTCTTTAATATTAATTGCAACTGTTGGTTTTTGTCAACTCGAAGTTCATCCAAATAATAATGTTTCTGTAGGTAGCTCAACCACTCCATCTGAAAACTTTTATGTAGAAAACTCAACTCAACTTAGATGCTTTCCTGCAATAAAAGGATTATTTTTTGAAAATTACAACAACAATGTAGGAGGTGGTGGTCCGTTTAATGAACCTATAATAAAATGTGCATTTGGAAATTCTGCTTGGCTAGGTAATGCAAGTGCCCCTTTTTGGAGAGTTTATTCAAATGAAGTACATAGTTATAATTTTGTTTCAATAAGTTCAGACAAAAGACTAAAGTCAAATATTAAACCTCTAGAATCTTCCCTATCACAATTGAGATTATTAAAGCCAGTACGCTATGACTTTAACACACCATTAGATAATGCTCTTCCTGAATCTAAAAAGCAAGTAATTATAAACTCTGGAAAAAATCAAATAGGATTACTTGCACAGGATGTTGCTAAAATTTATCCTGAAGCTGTTACCTACAACGAAGAAGAAGACCTTTATTCTATAAAATACGGAATGCTTATTCCTATCTTAATAAAAGCAATTCAAGAGCAACAGAAGTTAATAGATGAACTTATTGAAACAAAATTATAATTATGAATTCCCATATAAGAAAGCAACTTTGCAGATTACTTTTAATAAAAAGTAATGTACAGTATGAAAATTTAATAGGACTTGAAACATTGAATTTAAATTTAATATTTCTAAGGAATTTAAACTTGTTCATCTATTTTATCCTCATTATATTTCCAATACATTACTCAGGAGCTCAAACTTTCGATAATGGCTTTGGTATAAATTCTGGATGCTCTGAGAATGTTGTTTGTTATGAGGATGAATGGTGTAATCAAATAAGGTCCGTTTGTTTAATTGCAACTTTAAATGACCAAGGAATTTATGAATCAAGAGCAACAGGTTCTTTGATTGTTAATGAAAGACATGATGGTAGGCCCTATGTATTATTGGCAGGGCATTCAGTAAACTTTAACAATCCAAATGCAAGAGAAATTGATGATGAAGAATTAACTGCTTTAAGTCAAATGGCTTTTATATTTAACTTCCAAGCTGTTAATTGTAATCCCGAAACGCCTCCATATCAAGCAGGATTAGATGCTGATTTTGTAATTGGAGCGACCTTGGTAGCCTTTCTTGAGAATGGACAAGGAGAGTTTGCTCTTGTTGAATTAAATGAAAGACCTCCAATTGATTATAAAGTTTATTACAATGGATATTATGCAAAAAAGGAACGACCAGAAAGAGGTTCATTTATTCACCATCCTAGGACCGACTTAAAGAAAATTTCCTTTTATGACAAACAACCTAGAAGATACACAGGGAAAAAGTGGGAATTAGAATTATCTCAAGGACATATGGAAGGAGGTTCTTCGGGAGCACCTATGCTTAATCAAAATAACAGAGTAGTTGGAATTCAATCTCAAGGACCACCTATTTTAACAAACTGTGATCCGAATCAAAGTTATTACGCAACAAGATTAGAGGTGGCTTGGGATAACATTCCAAATCAGTTTCACCAATTAAAAAGAAACCTTAACCCTCACGCTAGTTCTCTGGAAATGCTTGGACTTAGTGGATTTGAACCTTGTAAGCAGGGCTATTACTTTCAAAATGCAAATGATCTACATACTAGTATTAACGTAAATGGAATGTTAAACCCATCATCAATTGGCTCAAGGTCTTATGATGGTCAATATTTTAGCTCAGGAACAATACAAACTTCTTCCAATGTTACGATTACTAATAATACATCTGTTCACTTTCGTGCTAACAACATACTACTTGGAGCAGGTTTCAAGACTGAAAATGGAGTTTCTTTCATAGCAGAGTCATCCCCTTGTAATAGTCCTTGTAACGATGTTAGAAGTGAGCTTGAATTCCTAATAGCAGAGAGAGATCTAACTGTTTACGAAGAAGCTCCTGACGAACCCATTGACCCTCATAGCCCGGACTTAAGATCAAAAGAAAAAGAGCAGCCCTCAATCATAGAGCATCAATTTACAAAATGGATTTATTTGCCTTCAACGAAACAAATTGAAATTTACAATACAATTAAAAATGCTTCTTATAAGATTGTTCAAGTTTCTACAGGAAATGTTATGATTCATGATAAAATGAATTTAAACAAAAACTTAATAAGCGTAAGAAATTTACCAAGTGGACTATATATACTACTTATTGAAGGATTAAAGAAGCCAACAAAATTTTATATCCACTAACTAATAGAGTAAATTAAACCTATCATAACCACATAGTGATTAACTATGTGGTTTTTATATTCAATACTGTCAATAGGGGATTTAAATTTACTTGTCAAACTTCAATGCTGATTAATGTAAAGAAGCTATAATTAACAATTCCACATATCTTTAATCGCTTCCTAAAATAATTAATGCAGCATAACATATTGATGAAGATAGTATTCATAAAATCATACAACTTGTTAAAGAACTTAATCTAACAGTTAGAGAAAAAACCACCTACCAAGATGGTAGTCAATGTTCTTTAAGAACCTTCCGAATCAAAATGGTTGAGCGTTCCAGGTAATTATGTAGCATTAAATGCGAGTGGTACTAGCTCTTATAATATTGATATTACCAATGGAGTTGATACCTTAATTATGAGAATTGACTCTGAAACTGATATTGATGACTCCTTAAACATAGGTAGCACAATTAATCAAGGTGATACCATTTGTGGACTTTTAGGAATTGGAGGACAATATGATGCGGGTACTCCTTTTACAGAAGAGTATCAAATATTCCCCATGAGATACAGCGATTTAACAATCTGTAAATTAATTATCAGTGTATCAGAAATAAATGCTGAACGAAACGAATTTTTGATTGTTCCAAACCCTGCTAAAAGTCAATTTTCGATTCAATATACAGCTTTCAATCATGAGGTAACACTCTTTATTTATAATGTTCAAGGAAAACTTGTACATCATTAGTTGTTTAAGGATTCAAACCAACTTAAAAATAAGCGTTTTGATTTTGAAAATCAACCTAAAGGATTATACTTCATATCCATAAAAGATGGAGAGAAAACCATCAGTAAAAAGTTGATTTTACAATAGAGATTCAAACCTAAAATAGAAAAAGGGCTTTGAAAATTCAAAGCCCTTTTTTTATACTTAAAGGTTGTCTAACATCAATTACCAAATAATCAATCATTCAAAAGGTAGATATTCAGAATATCTAACACTATTCTTGCTACCTTTTTTAAATTAGCTTTTGACAACAATCCTGTTCTTAAGTAATAAGAGATGAAGTTTTTTGTTGTGAATTTCTAATTCATACTTCAGAATATCCTTGGAGTATCTATTTGATTGAACTCGGTTAAATTGTGTCTTTATCTGGTAAAAATTCACAAATTCGTGATAACTATTTTGTGGAATCGTATTTGCAAATTGAATTCTATTTCTGCCCTTTAGCTTAGGTATTGCTCTTTTGATACCTTTCTTATTCGCTTGACGTAACACTATATTTCCAGTTTAGCGATCAAACTAACTAGCTCTACTGCTCGACAAGAATAAGCGTATTCATTATCATACCATGCTACAATTTTCACCAAGTTTCCATTAACGGCTGTAAATTGCGAATCAACAATGGCAGAGTGAGCATTTCCTAAAATATCTGCTGACACCAATGGCTCAATAGAGTACTCAATAATTCCTTTTAAACTGTTCTCAGAAGCGGAAATAAATCTATCATTAAGCTCTTCTTTCGTGGTAGTGCATTTTAAAATTGCCGTAAAATCAACCATTGATCCATCGGGAATAGGAACGCGCATGGCCATTCCATCTAACTTTCCTTCTAAATGAGGCAAAACCTTTCCTACAGCACTAGCAGCACCAGTAGTTGTTGGAATTATTGAAAGTGCTGCTGCTCGAGACCTTCTAAAATCTCGATGAGGGGCATCTTGAATATTCTGGTCTGAAGTGTAGGCATGAATAGTTGATAAATAGCCTTTTTCTATGCCAAAACTATCATCAACTACTTTTACAAGGGGAGCTAAGCAATTTGTTGTGCACGAAGCGTTTGATACTATTTCATCACTTGCTTTCAACTCTTGTTGATTGACGCCCAACACAATGGTTTTAATATTTCCTTTGGCGGGTGCTGAAATAACCACTTTTTTGGCTCCAGCTGTTAAATGTTTTCTGGCCCCTTCCTCATTGGTAAATACTCCTGTTGACTCAATAACTACATCTACCTTTAACTCTTCCCATGGTAACTGTGAAGGATCCTTTTCTTTACAAACTTGCACTTTATGACCATCCAACAACATAAATGTATCTGAAACAGAAACATTGGTATCTAACTTTCCATGAACTGAATCATATTTTAATAGATGAGAAAGTATTTTGACATCTGCCAAATCATTGATGGCAACCACTTCAAATTGATTATCTTGTATCATGTTTCGAAAACACAACCTGCCGATTCTGCCGAAGCCGTTTATTGCTACTCTTAGTTTAGTCATAGTATAAGTTTATTGATTTCTTCTAATTGTTTTAGCTAAAAGAAGGCTCTTTAAATGCCTGCAAATACAACAATTAGCATTTCTTAATTCGTCTCCAAATATTCAACAAATGCAGTTTAAATTCAATCCCACAATTCGTATATTTAGACACTATATTAACTCATTATGTTAATTTAGAATACTTTTTAGATAAAATAGAACACCTTGTTAAATTGGACAGTTATAAGCATTACATTATACCTCCTTTAAAGAAAGTTGAACTTGATTTAGGTTCCTCTTTAAAGTACTCTCGCTACACCAAAAGACAACCTGATGCAAAAGCCTATTGGCATTATCATCCTGAAGTTGAATTGGTATTTATAAAAGAAGGAAGTGGCAAAAGATATGTGGGAAATCATATTTCTAATTTTCAAGGAGGAGACTTATTATTAATTGGTCCTAACATTCCCCACTTTGGCTACGACTTTGGTTTACATAATGTCAATAAAGAAATTGTCGTTCAATTTAAATATGATATCATAAAAAATTCGGCAAAATCAATGCCTGAATTAAAATCCATTGAATCTTTAATCGAGAAATCAAAAGCAGGAATCGCTTTTCATGGAAAAACAAAAGAAGCAGCAGGAAGAGCGTTAGAAGCCATGCATAGAAAGAATCAATTTGAGAGATTATTATGTTTACTTAAAATATTAGAATCCTTATCAAAATCTGAAGAATATAAATTATTGAATGCAGCAGGCATGACTCTTTTAGTTCAGAATATGGATGATGACCGAATTGATCGTGTTTATCAATTTGTAAAAGAAAACTATGATTTGCCAATTCAATTAAGTAAAGTTTGCCAGCTTGTAAATATGACTGAACCAGCTTTTTGTCGATTCTTTAAAAAGTACACTAAAAAAACCTTTACACAGTTTGTAAATGAGTTCCGAATTAAAGAAGCCATGCAACAAATCTCAGCAGAAAATAAAAGCATTACAGAAATTGCAATTGCTACAGGTTTTAATAACTTTTCGCATTTTAATAAGCAATTCAAAAAGTTTACAGGAGTTACTGCCTCTACTTATAAAAAGTCATTATTTAAGATAATTAAGTAAGTAATCGCTCTGTTTATTGTAAAGGTGGTGTTCCCGGGCCTATAGAAGCACTTCTAAACCAAACTTCAGCATAGCAACCCTTTTCATATTGCTTTTTAATATCACCACCGAAAGTATTTGCTCCTGTATACCAAACCTGATTCAAATTCGGATCCATTCCATTTACTTGATTATAAACCCCTTGTTTAAAATAAATCAATTCTCCGGCATAGGCGTTTTGACGTTCAACACCATCTTGTCCCATAGGCACAAATAGCTTTTTTACTTGTTCAGGTATGTTTTCTTTTTCGGTGTATTCCGAAGAAATTAAATTCTTGGTAAACGTTCTAGTCTCATGTCCTTCCGAAGTAAACGTTAAATACATAATTCCTTCAAAAACATTAATTTCATAGCTAAACTCTTCACCAAGCTCTATCCCTTCTTCTGGTTCAATTGGATACTCATTTGCAGATTTACCAACTACCGACATATCGTAGCCCCATACAGGAGTTGAAAAATCCCATCTTTTGCCATTGTCCTCCCCTGCTGTATTAATCTCGTAGTTCCAAAAAACGGATCCTTTCGTATGACCAGGAAACTTTTTGTAAAAAATTTTCAACGGTTCATTTTCATGTCCCTCACCACTATGTATTTGCCCAACAACGGTTGAAAAAGCGGCTGCTACTCTTGCATCTCCTGTTTCAGATACTTGCATGACTTTACATACGCCTGTTAGCTTACCTCCTTCTTCTGGAGTCCACTCTCTTTTTTCTTGCAATTCTGAGCGTGTATTTTTCGAGTTTTCTGAGGTTATTCCTGAATTTGGTGTTTTATAAACTACCCAATGTCTTGTGCCATCTATTGCCGTATAAAAGAAGTCAGGATGCTGAAAATCGATCAAATTCTCAATACTTTCTCCATTTCCTAATAATATTTTAAACTTTTCCATAAATGGGATTATGGTATTTGGATATATCACTTTCTGATTAAAGCCATCATTTTTATTAAAGTATTCCGCATTTGAAAAAGCTGTTTCACTAACTTTTATTTCTGCCTTTTTAAACCATACTTCAGCATAGTTGCCATCTTCATATTGTGCTTGAACATTTCCTTGATTGCTTTCTCCATTGGTACACCAAATCTTATTCTCTTTTCGACTTTTTCCATTGGTCTGATTGTATGCACCTAGCTTGAAAAATATCCCTTCTTCGGCATAGGCATTCTCTCTTTCCACTCCATTCTGTCCTGCAGGAAAGAACAAATTAACGACTTGCTCTGGTGCTTGTTCTTTTTGGATAAATTCAGATTCAACTAAATTCTTTGTAAACGTTTTAGTTTCATGCCCTTCTGAAGAAAAAGTAAGATACATTATCCCACCTTCTACTTTAACTTCATAACTAAATTCTTCTCCTAACTCAATACCACTTTCAGGTTCTTCAGGAAAAGTAGATTCGGTTTCTCCAGCCATAGAAAAGTCATAACCCCAAACTGGGTAAGAAACATCCCATCGTTTTGAATTATCATCGCCTTGCGTATTAATCTCATAATTCCAAAAGACTGAACCTTTAGTATGACCGGGAAATTTCTTGTAAAAAATCTTTAAAGGTTCATTTTCATGTCCATCAGCACTATGAATTTGACCTACAACAACAGAATAAGAAGCAGGAACTCTAGCATCTCCACTTGATGAAACATTCATTACTTTAAGCGTGGCACTTAAGCGAGCTTTATCTTTTGGAAACCACTTCTTAGTTTGAGCTAACTCTGTTCGTGTATTGTTTGAAGTACCATGCGTATTACCTACATTAGGTGTTTTAAACGCATACCAAGTTGTTGTTGAGTCTTCAGTTCTAAAAAAATAATCCTCATGTTGAAAATCTATTGGAACACCTGCATTGCTGCCATCTCCAAGAATTAAATTCCAATGTTCAAAAAAATTTTCAAAACCGGTATCTTGAGCATTGGCGTTGGAAACTTTTACCCCTTTAGATGCTGTATTTTCACAACTCGTGAAAAACTGAAACAGTCCTATGATGGTCAAATAAAATATAGAATGATTCTTCATTTGAATTATTAAATTAGAAAAAGCAATTAATTGAATTGCTGTGCTACTTGAATACTGTTACTAAGGAGAGAAGTTATCTTTTCATAATCAAATTCTCCATCTTGGTTTTTTACAAAAAGTTGAGACCCCATTCCAACTGCAATAGCACCTGCATTGAACCATGATTTCAGGTTTTCTTCTTCAGGTTTCACACCACCAGTTGGCATTATTTTCAACCACGGACAAGGAGCTAAAGCAGACTTTATGTAATTAGGCCCTAGTAAATTACCCGGAAAAGCTTTCATAACGGGGACTCCCCATTTGTGAGCATGATTCATTTCTGTTAAAGTAGCACATCCTCCTGTCCAAAAGACATTTCTCTTTTTACAATAGTCTGCAATCTCTTCATCAATAAATGGAGAAACTAAAAAGTGTGCTCCAAGTTCTATAAATAGTTCGGCCTGTTCTGCTGTTGCAATAGACCCTATGCCGATAGCCAAATCTGGATATTTTTCTTGACAATACTCCAAGAGGTTAGCAAACACAAGTTGTGCTTTATCACCTCTGTTGGTAAACTCAATTACTCTTGCACCACCTTTGTAGCAAGCATCTATCAGTTGGCAAGCAACCAAAGTATCAGCTTCGTAAAAAAGCGGAATTACCTTTGTTTTTTGAATTAGTTCAGTAATATTCTTAACCATTGTTCTATTTTTATCTTGAAACTCTACCTGAAGCATCTCCGCTAAGAAGTTTTTCAACTTCTTCGATTGTAACTAAATTGGCATCGCCTTTTATGGTGTGCTTTAAACAAGATGCTGCAACGGCAAAATCCAATGCATTCTGATCATCTTCAGGATATTTTAACAGACCATAAATTAATCCTCCCATGAAAGAATCACCGCCACCTACTCTATCAACAATATCAGTAATTTGATATTGAGCTGATTCGTACATTTTATTACCATCATACAATACTCCGGCCCATGTATTATGCGAAGCAGAAATAGAGCCTCTTAGCGTTGTAATCACCTTTTTTGCCTTGGGGAACTTTTTCAACATTTGCTGACAAACCGATAAAAAAGCCTCTGCTTTTACCTCATGACCTTGCATGGTAATATCTAAGCCTTCAGGTTTAATACCGAAGTGCTTTTCAGCGTCTTCTTCATTACCAAGAATAATGTCACAATAGCTTGTAAGTTCAGTCATAATGGCTTCTCGATCACCACCATATTTCCATAATTTACTGCGGTAATTTAGATCAGTAGAGATTGTTATACCTCTTTCACTTGCAGCTTTCACTGCCTCTAAACAAACATCAGCAGCCCCTTGCGAAATGGCCGGAGTAATTCCCGTCCAATGAAACCAATCTGCTCCTTCAAATACCCCATCCCAATCAACCATACCTGTTTCTATTTCAGCTATTGCTGAATGAGCTCGATCATAAACCACTTTACTACCTCTGGAAACAGCACCAGTTTCAAGAAAATAAATTCCTAAACGATCACCTCCCCAAACTATATGATTTGTATCAACTCCTCTTTTTCTCATCTCCATGAGTGCACATTGGCCAATATCATTATTTGGAAGTCGGCTAACAAAACTAACAGGAACACCATAATTGGCTAATGAAACAGCCACATTTGACTCTCCTCCTCCATAAACAACATCAAACGAATTGGTTTGTGAAAACCTTAAAAATCCTGGAGGCGATAAGCGAAGCATTATCTCTCCGAAAGTAACTACTCTTTTCATTTTTAATCTTTTTAATTGATGAATTAAATACCTAAAGCTTGTCCACCACCTATTTGAATGGTTTCAGCAGTAATAAATGAGGCATCTTTACTTGCTAAAAAGGCAACCACTGCAGCTACTTCTTCTGCTTGGCCTAGTCTTCCTAACATGATGTTATTTTTCCACGAAGCAAAAACTTCTGGCTTTGTGGTTTTTATTTGTTTGTGGAAGTCTGTATCAATAGTACCCGGAGAAACAGCATTCACACGAATGCCATACTCTGCTAAATCTTTAGCTAAGGCTCTCGTAATGGTATGCACTGCTGCCTTTGAAGTACCATAAATACCAGCACCAGGGCCTCCGGCATTCCAACCTGCATTAGAAGTGTAATTTATTATCGTTGCGTCTTCTCCCTTTTTTAGAAAAGGAATTGCAGCTCTTGAAACAAAGAAAGTTGAATCTAAATTTAAGGCCATAACAGATCGGTAGAATTCTGTAGTCATTTCCTCAAACCTCATTCTTCCGCCTAATCCTCCGGCATTATTAACAATCACATCAATTTTACCATACTTATTGCCAATATTTTGAATGTTCTCATTGACTTCAGACTCATTGGTTACATCAAAACCATAATATTCGGCTTTAATACCTGCTTCGGTCAATTCACTTAATCTTTCAGCACCTTGAGTGTTGTCGATTCCATTTAGGATTACGGTATATCCCTCTTCGCCTAATCGCTTGGCTACTTGAAATCCAATCCCTCCTGTTGCTCCTGTTACAACTGCTACTTTACCATTATTTGCTTTCATTACTTTTAGTTTTACTGTGATTTGTTTTTTATTTTTTGATTTATTTTTTCGTTTTACTTTATGGGTTCAATCTTTTTAATAAAATAGAAAATAGACAATACCCCTAGTCCCACTGAAATAGAGATTACGACAAATGCAGGTGTATAAGAGCCACCTGAGGTGATTTGTCCTAAAAACCAGTTCATAATCATGGGTGAAACAGCTGCTACTGTTCCAGCAAGGCCTGCTAATGTTCCTACCGAAGGCCCACTAAAAAGGTCGCTAGCTAGCGTTTGAATGTTACCGATTGCAAATTGAAAGCCGAATAAGGCTAAGCCTGCCAGATAAATGAACAACATGAAGTTGTTTTCTTTAACCAAAGTGATGATGCTAACAAATGCGATAAGCACCAAAAGCCCTCCTATGCTTATACTTGCCTTTCTTGATACATCAAGCGAATAGCTTTTTATCATTTGCTTTACAAACATTCCCCCTAAAATGCTACCTGCTGCGGCAATCAGATAAGAAATCCACATGGTATTTGCTATTTCTTCAATACTCAAATTAAACTTATCGTTTAGATAAATAGGCATCCATCCTGCGAAAAACCACCAAATTGGTTCGATAAAGAGTCTGCAACTTAATACACCCCACGATTGTTTGTACTTCAATAATTTACCTACTGACAAGCCGCTTTGCTGTGGCTTTTCTGTTTCCTCTTGTTCAGATTTACTCTGAATTTGATCGGAGAGAATTAAACTTCTTTCCTTTTCAGTAATCCAAGGATGTTTATCAGCAGTGGTTTTATTAATCACCAACCATGGTACAATCCATAATACACCGATTCCTCCAAGAATTATATAGGTTGTTTTCCAACCAAAAATTGAATACAAAAAGACGATGATAACAGGAGCAATAACGTTTCCAATTGATGCCCCTGCATTGAATATTCCTTGAGCAAGAGCTCTTTCTTTAATAGGAAACCATTCTCCATTACTTTTAACAGCTCCAGGCCAATTACCTGCTTCTCCTAAGCCCAATAATCCTCTAAATATGGAAAGTGTAATAATTCCTCGAGCCACTGCATGAAAAGCAGAGGCAATAGACCAAACAATAATTGATAGCGTAAATCCTAAACGAGTTCCAATCTTATCATATAACCTACCAGATAAAAACTTACCGGCCGCATAACAAGCCATAAATACATTTAGCATAATGGCATAATCTGACTTATCCATGCCCAACTCTTCGCCCATTTCAGGCCATAATAAAGCAAAGGCTGTGCGGTCAATGTAGTTTATTACCGTAGCAATAAAAATTAGACCAATAATCCACCATCTAAGTCCTTTTAATTTCATAATTCGTCTTTACCCCCAAAATATGATACCGCACTACCATCCATAAAATCTTCTCTTATCGGACTAAACACATCGATTAACATTCCCTCTTCAAGGCAAATAGCACTATGCATGAGATTAGGCTCTATATACACACCATCACCTGCTTGAATAATTTGCTTGAAACCATCTATTTCAAATTCAAATTTTCCTGATACACAATAGGTAGATTGTGTGTGAAAATGTTGGTGAGGAGAACCGACAGCACCTTTCTCAAATTTTACTCTAACCATCATAATTTGGTTATCATATCCTAAGATTTTTCGTGAGACTCCGCCTCCTAATTCTTCCCAATCTTTGTCTTTATCAAGAATATATTTGCTACTCGAACGATTCATTAAATTTTGAATTTTAGTTGATTTTTAGTTTTCTAAAAGAAATTAACCACCCCAACTTCAACCCTTTTTTAAAAACGAATAACCAAAATTGGTATCCAAAGGGATGGTAATTAATCTTTTAGTTTTCTTATTTAGAATTGTGGTTTCAATTATTAATTAGTAACCCGGATTTTGCGTTATTACATTAAAGCTTGCTAATACTTCCGATACTGGTATTGGGAACAAATAATAGTTTGGATTTACCGTTTGCCCCATGGCTGCATCAACTGTTCCTGTTCTTACCAAATCAAACCATCTATGACCCTCAAAAGCTAGTTCAAGTCTTCTTTCAGCGTAAATGGCCTCCCTAACTTTAGCTTGTGTGTCAATTACATTTGGATCTAGTGGATTTAATCCTGCTCGTAGCCTAATGGCATCTAACTGAGCTAATGAAACCGCAGGTGTAGCACCATTTTCATTAAGTGCCTCTGCATACAGTAAAATAACATCAGCCAATCGCAATTCAATCCAATCATGGTCAGGGCCACCAGTTTGTGGAAACTTTGGAGAAGCTAGACTAGCTGTATCTATGGTAATATCTCTTCTTAAATCACCAGGACTCGCATCAAATGCTGCAATAATAGTTGGTCCTTCATTAGGGTCAATAGGGGTTAAAGATTTTGTATCTAATCCTGCATACCAAACCCAGAAATCGGAAAACCCATATTCATCATTGATGGAACTATTGATTTGGGTAGCAAATAATATTTCGGAGTTTAAGTCATTACTTTCTCCAAAAATATCTGCAAAATTTCCTTGCAAGCTAACACCAGCAGCAGCCGCATTGTTAACCACTTCTGCTAATTGTAATTCAGCATTAAAAAAATCACCTAAGTGCATATAAACTTTGCCTAGTAAGCCTTGAGCGGCAAGCTTGGATGCTCTACCATCTTCTATTTGTGGGCTTAAAACTCCAATAGCAGCTTGCAGGTCAGGTATAATAACATTGTTGTATACACTTGAGGCGGCTTGCCGAGGTAAGATTGACTTATCTGATGGATTTGGAATTGGTTCTAGATTTACAGAAACATCACCAAAAACTTGAACTAACTTAAAGTATGACAAAGCCCTTAAAAACCTAGCTTCTCCAACCTCGTTAGGACTTTTTGAATTTTCAATAACATTATTAGCACTTAAAATTGACTTGTATAATGCCGTATAAAAAGGACCAAAGAATTGATCTTCCATTGAAATTAAATTTGGTCCAAACACATCAAATTCGGTGTAAGGAGCTTCGTCCATATAGGCATTATCAGCCCTAAAGTCACCCATGACTGCCATAGGTGTTACCGCACCTAATTGATAATAATATGCAGCATTTAATACAGAGCTATATTCCGTTAATGAACTTGCACTTTGCAATTTTGGTGGCTCTTGCTCCAATTTTTCACACGAAGAGGCCACAAGAATTGTTAATGAAAGTGTGATTATATATAGATTTTTCATCGTAGTAATTTTTAAAAGTTAACGTTAACGCCAAAAGTGAAACTTCTTACAGTTGGACTTGCTCCAACTTGAACTCCATAGGTTGTTGGACCTAAATAGCCAGTATTTGTAATTTCTACACCTTCTGGATTGAAAGAGGTATAATCACTAGCCATTACATAAAGAAGATTTGAACTAGCAACATACACCCTTGCAGAACCTAATCCTGCTTTTTTCACCCATTCTTTTTTAAATGTATATCCGACTGTTAAGTTTCTAATTGCGATGTAGGAAGCATCTTGAATCATAGCATCTGTTTGGTCTCTATTTCGCACATAATGTTTTCCATTATGATCTGCAATACCATCTCCATCTGCATCAAAATCTGCTTGCAGGTCTCTACCCCATTGTGAACCATAGTAAAGTGGATCAATGTTGTAAACTTCTCCGCCATGTGCTCCTTGCAATTGCATAGAGAAATCATATTGTTTGTAAACAATCTGGCTATTGAAACCCCAATAAAAATCTGGTGTGTTCTGGCCAATTTTCACTAAATCACCACCTTCTTCAACAGTTTTAGTTCTGTCAATAACTCCATCTCCATTTTGATCAACCGCATAACTATACCCTGTTTCTTTTCCTACATACTCTATAGGGTCTGACATGTATTTTTCTTCAACTTCACCTGTGGTTTCAATTCCCCACATTTCTCCAATTTGTCCACCAACGTAGTTTCTAAATACAGGGCCTCTTCCAGATTGTCCATAAATCACTTGCGGCAATTCATCTAAACCACCTAAATCAGTAATTTCAGAATTTACAGTAGATATGTTTGCATTGACTTTCCAACTAAAATCTTCTTTGCTAATAATCGCTGCTCCAATCTCTAATTCTATTCCTGAACTAGTCACATCTCCTGAGTTTAAAGCCACATTAGTTGTACCATATACTTCAGAAACGCTTTGATTAATTAACATATCTTCTATGTCTGAAGTATAATAATCAAACCCTAGCGTAAATCTATTTTCTAAAAAGCCTGAATTAAACCCAATGTTCGTTTCTGTGTTGGTTTGCCATGTTAAATCAGGGTTTGCAACATCCGATGGAATGGTAAATGCATTTCCAAAAACAGTTGCTTGTGGTGTTAACAGACTTAAAGAGTTATAAGCTCCTAAAAATGATGTTGTTCCAAGCGAACCTCTACTAAATCTCATTTTTAAGTCAGTTAAAATCTTTGATTTCCAAAAATTTTCTTTGTGAACATTCCACCCTAAAGAGAAAGCAGGGAATGTTTCATATCGCTTGTTTTTACCAAAACGTGAATCTCCATCTCTTCTTACCGAAACAGAAGCTAAGTATTTATCTTCATAGGCATAATTTACCCTTCCAAAAACACTTCTTCTTGCAATTATCTCGTCTCTTTCATTGACAATTATATTTTCAGGATCTAATATTCCGTAGTTTGGAGAAATTCCGTAAGGTAAATTAGTAGCATCTAAAGCCAAACCTTTTGTATAAAAGTTTTGAAACTCCACACCGGCAATGGCTGAAAAGTCGTGCTTTTCTTTATATACCTTTTTGTATCGTAAGGTAGTTTCACTCAAAACAGAAGTTCTTTTTACATCGGTTTGATCTAATCTGGTTTGATTTGATCTAGCTCTTGAATCATACTCTAAGCCTAACCAATAATAATCTCTTATATCCGTGATATCTCCACCTAAAACAGTTTTCACATCTAAGCCTTTCAGAATATTATATTCTAAATAGGTATTGAGGTTAGCATAAAAGTTTTTCTGCCATCTTTCGGTGTTATCCAGTTTTGTGGCGGGACCTGCATCTCCGGATCCACCAATTCCGTTTCCACTCCTTCCATAATGCCAGTCTTGTGCAGTCATTCCAGGAGCTAAAGTGTAAATACTACTATTAAAAGGTGCATCTCCAGCTCTATATCCATCATCAAAAGGGGCTAAACCCAAGGCTTGTGCTTGTTGATCTAGTTGTTGCACAAATGCAATAGAAGCATCAGTATGATAAATAGGATGAATACTATAAGAACGTAAAAGGTCTCTCATATCAACCCCAATTATATCTCGATGACTACTTGAACCATTGATATTAATTCCAGTTTTAAACTTATCACTCAACTTAGCATCCAAGTTTAAGCGTGCATTGTATCTTTCATAGCTTTGGTCTTGTGCAATTCCTTCTGTATTTAAGTACCCAACTGATGCTCTATAATTAATATTTTTTGTCGCTCCTCCAATGGCCAAATCATGGCTTGTACTAACTCCTGTGCGGAATAACCAATCTTCTACGCTTTCAACATCAGGAGAATTTCGGTATGCATCCAATTTATAGTCTACAATAGCGGGATCAAGTTCAGAAACATCGTATTTTCCACTTTGAATACCTTTTTCAAGCTCTTCCGCCCATTCTTCAGAGGTCATCAATCCCTCTAAATCTTTCACATATTTATTAGAAATACTTACATAGGAGTTGTAAGTAATGGTAGGCTTTCCATCTGTCGATTTCCCTTTTTTGGTAGTAACTAATATAACCCCATTTGCTCCTCTAGAACCATAAATTGCAGCAGAGGCAGCATCTTTCAAAACCTCTATACTTTCAATGTCATTGGGATTAATAGTTGCTAAACTACCTGTAATAGGATAGCCATCTACAACAATTAAGGGATTAGAAACACCTGAAATTGAAGCTGAAGCTCTAACTTGAATTTTTGGATCTGCTCCTGGGGCCCCATCTTGATTTTGAATAAGTACACCGGCTAACTTTCCTGCTAATGCATCATCAACCCGATTTGTTTGGACAGAAGTCACTTCATCTCCTTTTACTTGAGCAATGGCCCCAGTAGAATGTGACTTCTTTCTAGTTCCATACCCGACTACAACTACCTCATCTAGTAACTTGACGTCTTTTTCTAAACTGACTTCAATTGTACTTCTACCATTGATAGGCTCAACCAGAGCTTTTAAACCAATGCTCGTAAATATTAAGGTGTCATTTGGGGATGCTGAAATTTCAAATTTCCCATCAATATCTGTTGCAGTTCCGTTTGTTGTGTTCTTTACTACAACGGAAACTCCTGGTATTGTTTCTCCATTTTCGTCTTTAACGACTCCATTTATTTTGGAGTTTTGAGCAATTGAATTAAAACTGCATAAAATGAGAAGCGTAATTGCTGTACAATGCATATAAAATACATTTCGCTTCCTTTCTAGAATTTGTTTCATAGTATAAGTTTGTTAACATTAAATTGATTAATAAATGATGGGAAACCTATAATATGAAACACAAAAATTGTATATTTTTGTAGATATCAAAGGGGATATTAAACTTAGCAATTCGTAGGTTATAGTTTTCCCAAATTAAAATGGATTAGCTGCAACTAATCCATTTTTCTTATATATTCATTTGATCTCTTTTTAAATTTAATTTTAATTCTGTATCTAGATTTTCCACATACACTTTAATCGAGCTTAAATGTTGCTGCATCGCTTTTACAGCTTCAACTGAATCTTGATCTATAATGTGCTTTAAAATAGTCTCATGCTCATCCAGAGCAGAATTAGACCTGCCGTCTCCACAAACATCATGCTTCTTGAAATAACGCATAATATCCGGGGTAATGATTAACAAAAATGATTTAAGAACAGAGTTCTTACTTGCATCCGCCAGTTTTAAATGAAACATAAAATCTTCTTCAACAGCATCTTCATTCATTTCAATTTTTCTGGCATAGGCATCTAATGCTTTCTTGATTTCAAGTATATCCTCTTCATATCTATTTTTAGCAGCTAATTCTACAATGCTTGTTTCTAAAATGACTCTAGATTCCACTAATGATTTAAAATCATTAGCCTGTAAATCTAACATATCAGTTATTAAGCCTTCCAGCGCTTGCAACCCTAAGCCGGCTACTATAGTCCCATTTTGCGGAAGTGTTTTTACAATTCCAAAGAATTCCAACTTCCTTAATGCATCACGTAAATGAGTTCTACCTACTCCTAATCGTTCACATAATTTTCTTTCAGAGGGAAGCCGATCGCCGGGGTTAAGATGACCAGCTGAAATGGAATCTCTAATTTGCCGGATGATTTTATCAACCGGAGATTCAACTTCAATTTGGGTAAAATTTTTTAATTCGATCATCTATAACTTCTTTTTAATTGGTCGACCAATTTTTGGTTGACCAATATTATGAAATTATTAAACTAACTTCCAAATAAGTTTAAACATTTCTTAACAAACAATACTCACAATACTGTTTTTCAACACTTTAAATTTCTAACTTTTGATTATTAGCCTAATTATATTTCAAGAAAACTCTAAACTTTTTAAGTCAACTTACTAAGCAACTCTTTTCTGATGGCAGCAATTGTTGGTTTGTTATTATCTAAATCAATTCTCAATCCTAAATTCTTAACAACTTGTATATATATTGCTTGCTCCTCTGAAAATCTCACTCTGCTCCTTGTTGAATCTATGTGGGCATAGATAGTTTGTGCTACCATATTCGCCTGGTCAACCATTTCTTCTTTATAGATATCGGAATAAGTTCTCCAAGAAGTTGCAGTTATTCTACTTTTATCATAGCGTTGATTTAGTTTTGGCTCAGGCCCGACTTTTCCATCATTTACCCAGCTTCTGTAGGCAATTTGATACTCCTTGTTCTTTAGTTCTGCTATTTCTTTTCCTTTTGTTCTTTGACTGAACTTTTTAGAAAGTGACATGCCAAATGCAATCACACCTGTGGCTGCTAAAAGCGCCCAGCCTACCGGATTGGTAAGACTAGCAAGCAATACACCACCCGCTGCAACTGTTAAGGCACCTTTTGCAATTTTGGCGATGCTTTCATTTCGTTTTGCAGTCATTGCAGCTGTCATACTGTTTCTAGCCTGCTCATCTTTCACAACATCCTCTTTATTCAATGAATTCAGGGAACTTTGCCCATCTATTGTTCCTTTAACTCCAGAAGCAATTTGAACACCACCTAAGGCGAGAGTAGCCCCTGGAATAAGGTGTCCCAATTGTGTAGCTGCTAAAGTTTTTGCTGATTCACCTGCAATTTGCCCCCCAAAGTAAACCGCAGAAGAACCGCCTTTCAAAGCAGAAGCTGTACCTTCTGCTATATCAGATGCCTTTCCTAAAGCACTATCTGCACGCTCTACTCCTTCTTTAACTTTAATAATTCCATCTACTGTTTCAAGTATTCCTCCAGCTGCTCCAACATAAGTCCCCGCTTCTTTAAAGCCTTCAGCCACTTTAGTGTGATGAGATAGCCCTGCAGCTGTATGACCTATAGCTATCCCGGTAGAAAGAGTAGATTTTCCCTTACCTACATTGTCAAGATGAGATTTTATTTGATCGTGCTTCTCATCGCTAAGAATGGTGTAAGGGGTTTTTTGAGCACTTCTAACTTCAATGCCCATTTCGTCTAATGGAGTCTCAAACTGATGATCCAAGCGCAAATTTTGAGAGTTAAAGCCGGGTTCAGATTGCAAGGTGAAGATGAGGTCATTCATGATCTCTCCCGCTTCTTTACAAGACTGAGCCACCTTTGCCCACATTTTGCTTCTTGCATTTTCATCATCCAAAACTGCAGACTGTCCTGTGTTTGCCTTAAAGATGAAGTCATTTAATGCTTTTAACCTTTCAGTCTTTGATTTGAAAGGGCTACTTACCTCCTTAATCTGATTCAAAAATTTTGAACATTCTGCCACAAACCCTATAGCGATGCTTATTTTTTGAGCGTAGAACTTTTTAGAAACTTTTGTTATAGCTTTTTCTTCTCCTAGTAGTTCTCTTTTTTGACTTTCATTTGCTAGTAAAGGACTAGCCTCATCAGAGACAACTTCCCCGGTGAATTTTTTACTCTCACTATCATAAATTTCTCCATCTACATAACCCACTACCTCAGGATCAATAGTGGTACTTTTGTGATTACCTTCTTCATGAACGCTCCACGATTTATTCTTTGCACTCCACTTCCATTTGGTTCGTTGTATAGGAGCTTGATTTGAAGTATGGGCTTGAAGTTGCACCGCATTTATGCTGCGGTGATCAGCTAAGTAAGTCGACTTGTATTGAAGCGGTTTTGAAGACTTTGCTGACTCAAATTCAGAATTTTTACTATTTGTGGGTTCGTTTAACATCTCTATTTACAAGATGGATTATTGGCTACTTGGTCCACAGTGATAGATTGAGGTAACAATATCATTTCTTCCACGTGGACCTCTTCTGGCAGTATTTCTATAACCTATTGTACAATTTCTTCTCCGATTCTCTCCTGCATGATAATATCTACCGATGTCTTGTGTCCAATTTCCAGGCTCATTATCATTTACGTTTGCTTTCAATGAATTATCATTCTGAATGTGATATAATGCTCCCCAGCCATCATTATAATGTCTTCTTCCTGAATCTGTAACATGTTTAAACCTTAGAAATTGGAATATGTTACTATTAGTTTTAAACTGAAGTGTAAAGCCATTTTTTGCAATTGGATTCGTTGGAGACTTTCTTAGTTGTTTTGTCAATGAGAAAGACTCTGCTCTCAATGAATGATGTATATTATTAGAATAGCTATTCTCTCTCGGCTTCAACTGCATCGCCTTCCCTCCCATCACATCGGCTTCCTTCTCTAGGCTTGGGTCATCATTAATTGCCCCTCCATTCATTTGCATGGTTGGTTTTACTCTACCTTGCTTTTGTTGTACTACATGCCATGCTTCATGTGGCAAATGCCTTTCTTGTCCGGATGCCAAATGAATCTGACTACCTTGCGCATAAGCATGTGCCTGATATTGTGCTGGTTTTGATGAATTATAGTGCACCTTAACATCATCCATGCTGTGACCAGACATATTTTCTATACCGGATTTTAAATTATCTGGCAGACCTGTTTTGTTGGGTTTTCGTTGTGCGACTTCCTTTCTATTATCCTCCAAACTAAACCCACTTCCTTTATTTCCTGAAGTTTTTAATTGCTTCGATTGTCTTTCTGATTTTTTACTGAACTCCATATGTACTTAAGGTTTTATTCGACTTTCTATACTCTTCTCTAATTCCTTCGATCAATGTTTTATAGCTCACTTTTTGATTCGTGCTAGCAACGGCTTTTAAAGCAGCATGTCGCAACACATTGATGATTGAACCACCAGCCAATTCATACTCTTCTCCAATTTTTCTTAAATCCACTTCTGCTTCCAATTGACAACCTAAGGAGAAGGCTTTCTGCCATAAGAGATAGCGTTCTTCAGCTTCTGGCATGGGAAAATGTACGATGGACTGAAATCGCCTACTAAAAGCTTCATCAAGGTTAGACTTTAGGTTACTTGCCAAAATCACCACCCCAGGATAATTCTCAATTTTCTGCAACAAATAGGCTGTTTGCTGATTGGCAAAACGATCGTTGGAAGAATTAGCTGCTGTTCGCTTCCCAAATAAAGCATCGGCTTCGTCAAAAAAGAGAATCCAATCTTTATCTTGAGCTGTTTCAAAAACTTTGGCCAAATTCTTTTCGGTTTCTCCAATGTACTTGGAAACAATCATGGAGAGATCTACTTTGTATACTTCTTTCCCATGCGTTTTCCCCAATAAGGTGGCTGTTAAGGTTTTTCCTGTTCCCGGTGGACCATGAAATAAAGCGCGATAGCCAGCTTTTAGCATTTTTCGCAAGCCCCAATCTTCCATGATCACTTTTCCATTTCTAAGCCAACTGTCCAGGTTTTCCAATTGACTTTGAACTCGTTCTGGAAGAACCACATCTTCCCATGACATTTCGCTGCTCACTTTCTCAGCTGGAAAATCAGGGCTGCTTTCAGCTGCACTAAATGTTCCATTCAGCAAATAAAGAAACCAATCGCTAGCGAGTTTCAGTCGACGATTATAGAAAGCCGAATTGCTTGTCATTTCTCCCCAATCCAAGATTCGTTTTTGATTTAAAACCGACTCCCCTTGCATCAACTGCATGGCTTCAACTCGATGCTCTTCTGCTGTATAATACGCCAGAAAATAAAAGGTTTGGACGCTAGGAATAAAGCCAAATTCTTGCTCTTGACTTTTGCCTCCAAACTCGGTAAACGGTCTATCAATCAATTGGTTTTTACCATAGAAGATATCCAACATTTCAGGCCTTAATTCAACTGCAATAGTCAAAGCCAAACACAAGCGTTCAAGCATGCCAAATTGATTTTCATTTACCAATTTGGCATAAGCAGAATCGACCTTTTCCAAATCAACCAAAGGAATATCGAGATACGAATTCTCATGTCCTTCGTGTTTTAAATACGAACGAATCACTTGATCGATTACGGCTTGTAACCAATCCAATTCAGCCAAAAGAGCTTGTAAATGAGCATTCATGCTTTACCCTTTAATTAACCAGCAATTGCTGCGGCATTAGCTGCACCAAAAGCGGCTTGTAAGGATTCTAGTTTTGCTTCGCTGCTCGCCAATTTCGATTTCGCCTCACTCAACTGAGCTGAAGTTAAACTCACCGCATTTTTATACTTCTCATAAATCTTCTCCGATCGCTCGTATGCATCATCAATCAAAACGGCTAAACAATGCGCTTGTGCCGAACTTGCATTTCCTTGGTAATCGGTTCCACTAAGTAATTCAAACAAGTTCATAGACAAGCTTGACTCTAAAGTGGCGGCTGCATGAGCCTCCATGATAGCAGATTGTGTTGCCAAAGTAGATTGTAAGGCATTTAATGACAAAGCAACGGCATTGTTTGTCTCGGCACCAACAGTACCAACAACGGCTATCAATTCGTCAGACAAAAGCGGGTTTTTCGCTTTTTTTCTCAAAATCAAATTGCTCAATTTATTGACACTCTCCGCGGTGTAAATCAGCATATCTACTACCTTTCTAACCGATTCAGCCAAACCTTTTATGGTCTTTTGGGCTTCTTGGGTATCACTTTGAGTGGTGCTCGATATATTTCGCAAATCCTTGGCATGTTGCACAATAGCATCTACTGAATTGCGATTGTTTAAAGCAATACTTCTGCTCTGATCTGCCTGATTAAAATAAGTTTGAAACTTGTCTAGCTTTTCTGTCAAGGCGCTTACAACGGCCTGATTTTGTTCAACTTTAAATTCTGCCTCAACAATTTCATCACTAAACTGATCTAGTTGGGCTTTTTTAGATTCGGTAATTCCGTATCTCACGGGACTTTGTATACTCGTATTCATAATTAAATTTTTTATTAATTCACATTAGGATGATAAGTAAAAACGGCTGTTTCCTCGTAATTGCTTAAAGCATTGGTAAACTGTGCTTCTCCGCCAACTTCTGCTTTGGCTGCAGTAAGAATCACAGGCAAATACTTTTCACCTTGAATAAGCGGAACGCCAAAATTGTCTGTAATTGTGGCGTTTAAATCTAACTGCCAATCTTGTTGGTTCTCACTTTTCTTTGAGTTTAATTCCGCGATGTAATAGTTGGATTCTGAAACTTGTTCTGCCAAAGCCAAATCAAAGTAAAAGCTCAATTGGTCATGAGTTAAGCCAGATAGCTTATCTTCCGCTTGTTGGCTCAATTGATTCAAACGATCGTAGTTCTTTTGTGCATTTTCCAATTCATCGTTCCAAGCCACAACATCTTTTAAATGTGCTTGCAATTCCTTTAAATCGCTTTTGTCTTTAGAACTTAATCGTTTTTTCAACTGCAATCGCTTTATTCGCTGTTCCGTATGCTTCTGATTCAGACCTTGCCCGGCTTGTTTCACAGCTGCATTTAGCGCTTCTTTTGCGGCGCTTAGTTTATCTTCCAATTCCTTGACTTGATTTTCAGATTGTTCCACATCCTTTTCGTAAGCAAGCGAATAGGTGTTCATGTTCAAAGCCTTTTCAGTTAAACTAGCCAATGCTAGATTTGCTGTTGAAGCCGGCAAAAACATACATCTGTAATCTACTTCATTAGTTCCATTGGTATCCTTTGTGGTTGCAAAACTCAACACATTGTCATTCACCTTTATACTTGAAGCATTAGGGCTTGCCAATTGGGTGGTTAAGCAAAATTCATTGGAAGGAACTGAAAGAAAATTTTCAAAATCATTAATGGCTCTTTTGTAAGCATTGTCATATTCTGCCAACACAAATACCACATAATTCTGTCCAAAGGCTATTTTTTCCTTATCGGTATCATAAAGGGTTTTGCAGTCAGCACTAACGCTTAAAGGAATCGACTCCCCCTCTTTGGCATCGTAATCATTGGGAATAGAAACCGGCAAACTGTAAACCTTAGTTTTGGTTGATTTTTCAGCAATGGCAGCTTCTGCATCTTCTATACTGAAGGTGTTTCGTTTGCTATTTTTTACCAAGAGAACATGGTATTTAGAAACTGGATAATTGGAAGGGTTTTCATCACCTTGAAACGGGCTTAGAATGGAATTAAAACTAACCATAAAGCTATTCGGGCTAAATGCTTCTGATAATGGAAGTGCTAAGCCACTAAAAGGGTCGTGTAAAAGGTTTGGATTCGGAACTTCTACCGATAAATTCAAATTCAATTCTTGGTTCATAAATGCATAAGCATCTACAGCCGCTAATTGATCTACGTAAATGTCTTCTAACTTACCTTGTGTTGTTTTTTCTTGATTTCTATCAGTTGCTAAGGTATTGTTATCTGCAGTTACTGCTGCTGCAATTTGATCGTACTCCGCATCAGCCACTTTTAGCATTTCTTTTAAAGAATTATCCGTGAGCTTCGCTTGGGATTCCATTTTATTAATCGGAATCTCTGCCACTTGAGCCGCAGCATCCATCGCTAATTCTGAACATCTTTCCGCTTCATAAGCCGTTTTATCTACCAATTGCTTTACCGAAGCAGTGGTGTTGTATAAATCGGCCCCATAATCAGCTGCATTGATAATGCTATAAATACTTCCAACACTTCCTGCTAATTTCAAAATGGATTTAGAAGCCATTTGAACATTGGTTGCACAAGTGGTCATGTTAGTCGTTGCTTGAGCCGAATACTTTTTTTGCTGTTCCGCAGAAGCCTGAATGTTGTTTCCCAAATTGGTGTTTTCTACCGCTTGATTTTTGATGTCACGCTTTAGCTTGAGTTCTTCTTTGGCTAAAGTGAGTTTTTCTTCCGCCCCAATTCGCTCTCCTTGAGCATAATAAAGCGAAATTTTAGCTGCACTCAATTGAGCGTTTAGTTTTTTCTTGTTTTGATCTCGCTCTTGCATGGCTCGAAAAACAAGACTTCTTAAATTGTCGTTGTAGGTATTCATTTGTTAATAGGTTTTATGTACATATTAGGTTCTCTTTTTTATTTTAGATGCATTTTAGCTGCTGTTGATTCGTTTGTTTTCTTCCATCGTAATTGATTTAATATGGCCAATTCACATGTATGGCTTTCTCCATCCATGGATGTTTAATAATTGAAAATGAAAAAGGGGATTGATTTAAAAGAATATCATAGGCGCGCTTTTCAACGTTTAGTTCCCAACTTTCAACTTCCTCTCTAAGCAATCCGTCTCGTACCAACCAATTTCCTCGAAAACCTTCAACAGAAGACTCTCCAATGGCTGACCAATAATTGATTACGGCTTTAACCATCCCTTCAATAAGTTCAATTTCATCTTTTGTTAAATCCACTGAAGTATCTATTGGAGAATCGATTGGAAGACCGACCAACACTTTGTTTAAAGGCATATTTAGCTCTTCAGTTTGTTGCATTCCCGTGGCCACAAATTGCAATACATTTGCTGCTTTTGATTGGCAATCTTTCTTAAACTGACGATTTTCATCCAAGATGTCCATTCTTTCAAAAAGCATAGGCATGTAAGCTGACAAAATCACCAAACCTGCATTTCTAATCGCAATAGAGGGACTCTCTTTTAAGTCTTTTTCAGTAAAATAAGGTGTGGGCATGTTATTCACTTTTTTGTTTTGATTGCTTTTGTTTTTTTTATTGGCCTTTTCATTCAGGGCCTTTTGATACCAAGTTGGTAAGCCTAAGCCTTGAGCTACTAATTCTTCTACTATTTCAAATTGAGTTAAGCTAGTTTCTTTCAATAGCAAGTGAATCAATTCTTGCCAAAAATGATTGGGATTAAACAACTTCCATTGATTGCTCTGCCAAGCTTTTAGCAATAGAAAATAGAGTGCTGCTTGTAAGCGAGTACTTTTCAGCTTGCTTGATGTAACGAATCGAAAAGACTGATTGATTTGAAGTAAAGCCGAACTTGGCACAACAGAACTAACATCATCACAAGCAATGAGTTGAATAATTTTCTCAAATCTTAAAATTGGAATCAAATGTTTTAAATTTGAAATCTGACGGTATTCCCATTCTTTCAGAATTTGAAGAAATAGTATAGGGTAGTTCTGAGAAATTGTTAAGATTAAACCCTTTTTGGAATGGACTTTCAATGAGGCTGCAAAGCTTGGAAACTCCCCTTTTTGAATCAAATGCCTACAAAAAACTTCGAATTGATGAGTTTGATGAAGAACTTTAAAATCTTGGAGAACTGCATTTTGTTCTTGTTGAAAAAGCAATTCAAAAACTCCCTTTTGTTTGGATATCAAAAAGTGAGCAAGAAAAGCTGTCAAATGAGGTGCTTTTTGCTTCCAATCTTTCACCAATAAATCAATTTGATGAGACTGCTCAAGCTTGAGTAAATAATGTAATCGCTTCAAAATAGCACGAATTACCTCTTCCTTAGACTTTAAGTGAGCTTGACTGATTTCTTCCTTAAAGACAAGCTCATAATCAGCCAAGTTTTGTTCTGTAAGCAAAGGATTAAAAAGTGCATACATGCACCACAAGTCATTGAAAAGTGACGAATTTGGAGATTGATTAAACAGTTGCTGAATGGATTGAGTTGTTTTCTTATCTTCCTTTTCAGGGCTTTTCTCAATCTTCTTTTTTAGCAATGGTACTTGATAAGATGCTAGTAGTTCTTGCAAATCTGAATCAACCCCTTTTAGTTTTCCTTGATGACTGCTATAATCCAACAGAATAGACTGTAAGGCCTTTTCAAATGTCTTTTGCTGAGCTGTGTTAAGGCTTTTTCTAAAAGTCAAATTCTTTAAGCCTAACTCTTTTATTAGGGAATTATATGTCTTTCCAAAATAGAATTGAATAGCCGTTTCAAATGCTTCCTTGCTTAACTTTCCTTGTAAATGCAAGGCATTAACGCAAGTTTCATAAGCTTCAAACTCCTTTCTGCTTTGGTAAAAAGAGAGTTTATCTTGCATGCTCCAATTCTCAAATTCTTGAACTTTTGCTTTTATATTGAATTGGACTTCCTTCCATAATTCTAGGTCTTTAAGCTCATTTAACCAAGTTTTAAAGACATTATTAGCAGAATTGGAATACTGATTCAGCAAAGTTTGAAAAGCTGTTTCTAATGCGTTTAAAATGTCTTTTTCATGATTCTGCAAAAAAGTAGACATGCTCTTTCGAAGAAAAAGCTCTTGAAATACCTCCCATTCGAATTGAAATTCTTTGCTTTTTTCAAAGGACAATAGCTCATTCAAGCGATTGGTTAATTGATTAAAAAGGGGATGTTGTTGTAAGATTAAATCAAAAGCCTTTGCGCTCAAATCTTTCTCAATCAAAGCCTTAATTCCACTTGCATCATGATATTTCTTTAAAAACTGAAAGCTCTTTTGTGGCTCTTTTTCGATCAGCAAAGTCAATCGAATCATATTCAGTTTTTTATCTTGATGTTTGGAAACACTTTGCAATAGCTGTTCAAAAGCAACTTCAAATCCTTTTTCATCGGAATACAATTGCGCCAAATACCAATCCCTAACTTCTGACTGAAATCCAACTGATTTTGCACTTTGTGTTGAATCTTCTATGCCTTTCAACAATTTTTGCTTTTGACCGCTTGTTTTACAAAACTGATTATACAAGCTTGCTACGCTTGGTTTCTGCTTGCCTTGTAGCAAAAATTGAAGGAGTTGAATTTTAAACTGCTTCTTTTCCTTTTCACCAACTTCGTTAAATAGGTGCTTTTCAACAAACTGAATGTGAGCTTGAAATTGGCCATTGTTTTGAACAAGTAAAACCTCTTTTAAAATAACACTTAAAACACTATTTTCCAAATTCTTAAACACCTCCAAAAAAAGCTTTACTTTAATTTTATTCAAAAGCAAAATCAAGGGTTTTGGTTTACGTCTAATTTGCTCTACTAGAAAAGTGGAGAGATTATACTCTTTTGCAAATTCAGATATGGAATTATGCTGAACAGCAAATTCAAATTTTTCCCAAATAATATCTTGATTTGAAGTATCCTTGGTTTCAATTCGATATTCATTGCGCTCCACCAATTGTTCAATCATTAAAACAAAATCCTTTGGAATGGTGGTACTTTTTTGCAAAACAAATAAGGTTTGCTGAACCGCTCTTAACAGCTTTTTGATATCCATATTAAAATGAGCCGCCATTTGAATCAATAAGCTCTCCATGTACTCTAACTTGTTAAAAAAGCTTCCCCTTTCTTCAAACAGATAGGTCAACACCCAATACCAAAGCGCCTTTTTAAAACCCTTCTCCTCCCCTTTAATTTCAGCACTTTCCTTTTGGACTTGTATCAAATCCATTTGAAATGAAAGGATTTCTTCGTTATTCGTGGGCTCTACCAACTGCACAATTTTCTTTAAGCTTTCATCCTTCAATTGAAATGCAAGTCGTTGCCTTATCTTGGCATTTTTTGCTTTGTCCAATAAAAACGTTCGTAAAGCATCCGATGATTGCTTTAAACAAGCTAGAAAGACCTCTTGCAATGAAATTTCCTTTCGAGCCTTGTACCACCATGGAAGAATTCCTTCTTCAAGTAGGCTTTGAAGCACCTTTAGCTGTGACTCCGGTTCACTGAGATAGTCCTCGTTATGTTGATTTTGAATCTGTTGCTCAAAAGCCATTTGCTTTAATTGTTCTTCAATCAATTGAGGTAATTTTTGAGCAAGTACTTCTTCTATGTTCTCATAAGCAACTGTTCCTAAATCCACTTCTAGCTTTGGAATGATCCAATTTTGTTCCAAGGGATTATACCGTTCAAAAACCGCTTTGAGTTCACTACTCAATTGAAAATTTGTCCATCCGCTTAGTTTGTTTTGCAAGTCTGGCGCAAGTTCTTTATCGTTAATGGATGTTTTCCACGAAAGTTTGTGAACGATATGTGCTGCAGAACTATGCATCATCATTCATTTTAGTGGGAAGCAGCTTTAAAAGTATGCCAACTAACTCATCGGTTGTTTGCTGACATAGTTTCGCTTGATTCATTCGTTCTTTTGGGCTTGCGTCGGCTTGGTGAAGCAAACTATTGTGCCATTGAACATAGGTGGGAATAAGCTGCATCAAAACCGAATCATCAAGCAACAACAATTGATGTTCCATGTAAATGGGCAATGAATCTTCTACTAATAAAGCCAAGCGATCTGAAAAGGCTTCTTCCTGAAAACGTTCAATAAACGCTGGCAAAAGAATCAGCAAACTGGCATCCAACAATGGACTTCCTTGATTGACCGCATGTTTTCCCCAATTGGCACGATAGGAAAGATTTATTTCAGTTTCTTCTAGCTGTTGAAAGGCTAAATCAGCAACTTCTTCTTCTATGATTTCAATCAATTCATAGCTTGTTCCATTCACTTCAATCTGCTCTTCATTCAAGGCCGTTTGTAGCGCTTCTGCCTCCTCTAAACCTTGTTCAAAACTGATAAACTCTTCATAAGAAAGGTATTGATGAATTCTCCAATATCGCATTTCTTCATCTTCTTGAACACGGATAATCACTTCATAATTGGCCAATGCTGCCAATAAACTACTTTCTAAGACGATTGCTCCTTTTCGCTGCTTAAACCAATCCGCATAAAGGATGTGAGGCTCTTTCAATGCCTTTACTTTATCCAATTGCTTTTGATATTTATAATAATACTGCAGCATAAATGCAGTATACTCTTCTTCCAAACCCAACAGTAGATTTAGCTTTAATTGAAATGCAGAAAACGAGGTAAAATCAGCTTTCTTTAAACGTTTGGCTTTCTCTATTTCAGCAATTCGAAGTACAAAGTCTAACTCTTTTTCTCCATCAAGTTGTTGCAATTCTTGAATGCTTAATTTCAATTTGGGAGTTGTTGCCTCTTCTGCACTTAAGTAACTGTGCGCTTGGGGTAAGTGATAGTTGATTCGCGCAAAATTTTGGAGATAAATGCTTTTAAAAACAATTTGATCTTGAGCAGCATCACCACTTAAGGTAGCATTTTTAATTAATTGGTCAATAAAATCAGGAGATTCCCCATGCCTTGCTAGCAAATGATTGAGCATTTGGTTTCTGCGTTTCAAGCCTTCCGTGCGACTTTCTACAGCATTTGACAAGCCTTGCATGTATGTATTGAAGGGACTTTCTTTAAACTTCTTCCAAGCATTTACCTGAGACTGTGCGCTACTTCCTTCAATAACACCAAACTCATCTACTCCATGCAACAAAGGCTGTACATTGGGCACATCGTACAAACTCTGAAAATGGTAGGTAGAAGTAAAATTTGAATAAGGAGTGATAAAACTTTTTTGACCTTGAAGGTTTTGTTCGTCAATAAAATTTGAAGTTGATTGATTTTTAAACGAAAACAAGTCAGCAAGATGTGCCACTTGTGAAAACTGATTAGCCAAAAGTTGATCAAACAGACTTAAGTAGGCAGCCAACTGACGAGACAAAGCGGTTTCATAAGGTGCTTCTTCTTTTTGAATGGCATATTCCCCCACTTTGTAAAGCTCAGGCATGGTATTTTGAATCGAGTAATACTCCTCAATGTTCCGGCTTGTACCTTGTGGTAAGTCCGGACGACTATTTAAAGCCGATTGAATTACATTACTTTCTATTTTAGAAGTAGTATTTGAGCTTAATTCTTGAGCTAACTTCTTAGCTTCAATCGCGGTTAACTGACGTCCGTTTAGAAGAATACTCAATCGATTTTGTTGAATATCATCCGCAATGTCAAACTGAATAACTTCATGCGACTCCGCTTCAATTTTTTTCTTTTTCAATGGATTACTTGCCGAATCAGCAGATAAGTTCTCTGCCAAAGCAGGCTGATCAAAATATTGAACGACTTCAGAATTTGTGAAGCAGCTGTGAATTTGCTCAGCTAAGATTTCTGTTTTCTTTTCACCCAACTGCTTGTTAGTAATCCATGCACTTTCCAAATTGGGACCTTCAAAAATTTCGGCATCCTCAAAACCTTCGGATTTTAATTGCGCATAACCTTTAGCTTCCACTTTAGGGAAAATAAAGTTTCGGATTTGCTCTTCAATACTTTTCAATTGACTCCCAAAGTCATTCAATTTGGTGATGGAAAGCGTTCCAAATAAATAAACTCTTTTGGGAACTAAAAGCTGTGGCTTTAAAAACACCGTACCTAAATTTCGCTTTTCATTCAAGTACAGAAAGACCTGTTCTTGAACAGATTGCGAATTTTTAATAAACTTATCGTTTAACAGTAATTGCACTTCATAAATACCCAGAATTGGTGAAATTTTATTAGGCAAAGCAGTAATCACTGCATTATCAATTCCATCAATTGCATGGATCAAACTCTTCCGAAAATCTTGGCTTGTAATGGCTGCAGAGGTAAATACCTCATCCAATTTGTAGAATTGATTCTGGTAGTCAATTTCATCATGGGTTTCGCTTAAAATGTCTTCGATAGGAAAATCGGTGCAATAAGCCAATTCCGTTAAGGCGTAACACAATTGATCTAAAATGGTAATCCCTGGGTCAGCAGGATTGTAATTGCTCCATTCTTCTCCGCTAAAATGCTGAATTATACCAAGTGCCTTTTCTTTTAGCAACTTAAAATCCAAAGCAGGCTCAAGCGGAAGATCCTCTATGTGCAATTGTTTTTCCATCAAGTTGCTAAAGTTATAAAATGATGTCCATAAGGCAATAAAACCTCTGATTGACTTACACTTACCGACTGTAAACTTTTATTTTGTAGCAAGTCGCCATTGCTTTCATGCGCTTCTTTTTGAAACTGCAAAAAGCTTAACTCTTCCACTTCTTCTACCCCTTTGAACGTATGTATAAACTTGATTAACTGAAGGCTTGTAAGCGCTTCTTGAAGCTTAATTGGACTTTTCGATTCTTTTATCCAAGGGGCTAAATAGCGATTAATCTGATTTGAAATCTCATCCAACAAGCCCTCAGAAGTTCCTATTTGTAGTTTAATTTTTGCTTGAACCGCCACATAACTTGCTTCAAAATTTTGAACAACAAAACGACAAAAATCAGCGGCCTTGTGTTGTAACTCTTCTTGAATGGCTAGTAATTCGCATTGACTAAAAAAGGGCTGAAAAGGCTGTTCTGTCTGCTTTTCGTCAATTTGTTTTAAAAGGTAAATGCAGCTTTGTTTATTGCTCTTGTCGTAATAAACCCTTTGGTAAAATACCGTTGGAAAAGCTTGTTTCACAATGCGATGGCAATCTGTGATACTTAAAAGCCTGTTCTTTGTTTTAATTCGATTGCTTACCCTCTTGTAAAAAGCTTTCTCATTTTCAGCTTTTGCTCCACCAAAAGAAGGAAAGGCTTGAACCACTTTTGCTATTTCTTTGGAAGCAGACTGAGGAATTTTTAATTGGTTTGGTGCTAAGCTTGGAACTTGTGTTGATGAAAGAAAAGAAATTCCACAGCGCTCTAACTCTATTCCATTGGTTTCCAAATACAAAGTGTCTGCAAAAAGTTCAGCACCTTCTTGAACTCCAATAGAAAGCCAACTTCCATTTTCTTGCATGAACGGACTTTCCTGACTGATAGAAACAGGAATCTGCAATTTTAAAATTCCATGGCAACGAAACCCATTCGTACCATCAGAAATAATCTTTACGTCTTGCCATGCATTGGAATCTAAGGCTCTACAAGTAAACTGATTCAATTGATTCAGTTTTTTATTGTTTGCGGCAAACTCAAAATATAATTGAAGAGCCTCATTTCCTTCTAAGCCACTTAAATTTATAAATTGAGCTGCTTGATATAAAAAGGGCAAATGAATGGGAATGGAAGCATTCTCATTGTGATTGCTATCACCCAAAGTCATCGATAATCTTTCTTTGCTTTCTGCTACCGTTAAGGCTTCTCCGTACAATTGCACGTTTCCAAAAGGACTGTAAGTAAAACAGTCGATTGGATAGCCATCATTTTCTGAAAAATCATAGGCATAAGAGGCGTGATAATTCACTTGTACGCCTTTTACAGTCGGGCTGAAAGGAATATTGGGAGGAGTTAATTTAGGAGCAGTTGTATTTTTCTGAGCTGCGTTGGCTGCATTTTGAAGCGCTACATCTGCCACAACCAAAGGATACATTTCAGTACCAAAGCCTTCTTGGGGTGAAGTTAGTTCAAGTTTCAGAAAACCTGACTGGCTTTCTTCATTATACAGCAACTCTTTCGCTTGCAGATTTGGTAAAACATCAAACAACTGATGCTGATCATCGCAGGTAGCGGTAAATGAACTTGATGAAGTTAGACTACAATCACTTCCACTTGTAGAAAACAACTGAAGACCATTCCCTTGAGCAAAACTTTCATAAACTTGACAAGCAGCATTAGGTTCATAATTTTCATAATCAAACGGTGAAAGTTCTGCCCCACTTTTCTCAAAATCGGTTTCACTAATCCACTCTCCTTGACTGAGCGACGAAAACTCTCCTTTAAAACAAAGGTTGTTGAAATATCGATTCTCTTCAACGGTGACTATAGGTGTAACACCCTTTGTAGCTGCACTTCCCAATATCCCACTTAAGGGTGTTTTGGCCAACTGACTAGAAACAACTGCACTTTCTTTTTCTACTTCTTGTCGTGTCAGATAATCATTATAAGCTTTAAAATAAGCGGCAAAATCATTTCCACTAGGTAAAGCCGCCCAATTGAGCTGAAGGTTTACTAGATGCAAGGGTTTGCTAAAAAGCTCTTGGCTACCTACAATAAAGTTTCGGCCAATTGCTGGTGCCGGACCAAATGCTTGAAAAGGCTTTTTTACATTCAGCTTTCCATAATCGTTATACAATTCCAATTGCTTCATTCCTTTTACCAAAACCTCTATTTTCAATCCAATAATTTGTATCGGCTTTGCTAAATTCACAAACTGATTGAAAACCATTTTAAACAGTGGCCATTGACTGCTATAACCATCTGGATTTTTTGCAAAAGGAAGAATTGGCGCAGCCTTTTCATCCAAGCTTACATCCAATGCTATTGTTTCCGTTTGTTGGGTTTGTAAATCATTTAAAACATTGATTTGAGGAGAAATGCTGAGCCATTCTTTTTCTGTACTCAAAAAGAATTGGGCACATTGAAATTGCTCAATCAATTGAGGTTCTTGCTCCACTTCAAACAGCAAACGAATGGTTCGTTGTCCTTCCTTAAGAAACAAGAGCGGTGAAGCAAAGGCAATTCCCATCTGTTGACTAACAGCTTGAGCTGTTTCTCGGCCAAAGGTTGGAAAAGCTTGTAAAACCCCTTGCTTATTTTTTTGTAGGCCCGATGGTTTTTCAACGTTGGTCAGTAAGAGCTTTTGATAATCTTGTTCTTGCTTGACAGAAAGCGCATAACATTCGTTCACTTGCACTGGATACAAATTATTTTTATCCCTGGTTTGGAACAGAATCTCCTCTTTATGCTCGTCTAGTCCAGCTTGAAAAAGCGTATTCTTCTCTAACTCAAAAAACGGCTTTTTGGGATTTAATTGAATTGCAGCAAACAATCGGTCTGCTTTTGCTTGTTTTAATTTTTGTTTTAAAACTTGCTGATAATAAAAGTTTAAATGCCGACTGCTAAATTGATTAAGCTGTTCTTGCTGAACTCCCAACAAGTCTGCGAAAGCACGTAACAAAACGGTATCCGGAAACTGTGAAGGCTTCCCTTCATACGTTTTAAACTCAAGTTTCGCCTCTTGAACCACATGAGTTAGAAAGGTAAAAAAGCTAGTTCCAAACGTATCTAACACTTCAACCATAGCGGTTATAGAAAGACTTTTCAAGGCCTTTTGCGTCGATTCTTTTTCTTCATTGATGGGAATGTTCAGCACTTTCCAAAAGGCTTGTTTGGCTGCATTTTCCGTCCATAAATCAGTCTGAAAAACTTGTATAACCTCTGATTTTACGACTTCTACCCCGTTAAACAGCTGAGCTTTATTCAAGGCATTTTGAAAGGCAAAAAGGGCTTGTAGATTTTCTGCCTGATTGTTTTTAATTTCTTGAAGTAAATAAGTAGCTAATGGATAATCATGGTTGAATTTATCCATGTAATATGCCCACCTTTCGAGCACGATAAACAAATCGGTAAGTTGTTGAAAAAGAAGTTGAATCCGTGGGCCAATACTAGCTTCTTTTTGTTTTTCTACCACTAATGTTTTCAGCGTGTTGACACTTTGTATAAAAATGGCCTCTCTACCCTTTACATCTGTTTGTGTGATGTTTGCCAACAAAATCAAAGGGTCTTTCATCAAAATAGGCTGCCAACTACCTCTCTTTTTATTTTGAGTATCATAAAAGTTTAGCAATTCCGAAAACTGCCCCAAAAAGTACAAGCGGTCTTGAAAACTTTTGCCATCCGCCTTTATGTTGGCAGGAAATAAAGCCTTTTTGAAACGCTCCTCTTGTATTTGTTGGGCTGAATTCATTATCTCATGCCTTTACTTAAGTTAGAAGCTTCTTTTAAATGAAACGGGTAAACAAAATTGTGTCTAGTATTCGTCTGATTATACTCATAGCTTACACTTATGGTAATTAATCCCTCTTTGACATCTTCAAACTCTACTTCTACAGAAAGCACCTTAATTCGTGGCTCATAGTGAAGTAAACTCGTTTGAACTGCATCTGCAATTTCACCTTTCAAACTTTCGTCCATTACATTAAAGATGTACTGTTGTAAGCCAAGGCCAAATAACTGTTCAAGTTGGTGTTCACCTCTTTTGGTGTGTAATAAGATTTGAATATTTTCTTTGATGTTCTCTTCAAACTGACTGAGCATAAGCTCTCCAGTTTCCCAAGAAAATTGCACTGGAAAACTCCAACCAGAGCCTAAAAAGCCTTTCTCTTGTCTTGTTTGTTCCTTATCCACCGATCATGACATTAAATGCACCTAACACTATGGTTCCTCCATGTGCCGTTGTATCTCCTAATCTTGCCGCTGGCATTCCACCAATCATAACCGTTGACGAGCCTTTTACAATACTATCAGGCGGTCCAACACAAACACATGAATCGCCTACTTTTGCCGCAGGAAGATTGGCAATCAAAACCGTTGGCTCTCCGGGCCCGATAATCGGTCCGCCCACATGAGGAACCAAAACGGTTAACATAGGGCAGGTATGCATATCAGTTATTCTAGCAGCTGGTGGCATAGTGTTGATTTTTAGTTTATCATAATCATGGCGGCATTGAGCTTAAGCTCTGCCCCACCTTTCATAGAGGCAGTTGCACTTCCTTCTAAAGAAAGTTGCGTTTGCGCCGTTGCTTTTACATTCATTCCCTTTAGTTCTGTATCTCCACCAGAAGCTTCTATACTTACGCCTTGATTGCCTTTAATACTTACTTTCTGATCTGACTCAATACTGATGTTCTTCGGACTTTTCAAACTTATTCCACTATCAGAAAGGGTTACCTTATTGCTGTTTTGATCTTCAAGTACAATGTTTTTGTTTTTATCATCAAAGGTTACTTTGTTCTTTCCGGGAGTGGAAAGGGTTAGCACTTTATCTTCATCATTAAACTCAATAAAAACACCACTTTTAGTAGCAATGGCCTTTTTCGAATTCTTTTCATCTGGAGTTAAATCTTGAAAAGGTTTGTTGTTAGAGCTGCTATATAAGCTGCCTAAAATGATAGGAAACCTTGGGTCTTCATTTAAGAAGCTCACAATGACTTCATCGCCAACTTCAGGAATAAAGAAAGCCCCAGCTGAAGAGCTTGCATAGAAAGTGGATAAGCGAGCCCAAACTCCTTCTCCGCTTGCATCAAAAATGGGAATATCAATTTGAACCCGATATTGACTATCAGGGTCGTCGTTTATCTTCTTTACAGTTCCTTGGAAAAGCCCTTTTGCGGCAGGTAGTAAAGCAGCTGCGGAAGGTGCAATTACATCTTCTTCCTCTATAAACCAATCGGCACTTAAGCCCATGCCTACTTCTGTGGTCCAATTTCCATTTGCAATTTCGTGACGAACAGTGCCAATTATGTGGTCACCATTAAAGCGAGCTCCCATTCCTTTTAAGGTAAAATACTTGGCAGGCAACAAAAGCGCTGTTCCTTGACATTTTAAGGTTCCTATAATTTTTGCATAAGCACTCTTGTCGATCTGTGACTTGGTCCAAGTAGTGAGTTCATCAGAAGTTAAAGCAGCAGGCGTTTGCAAGAGAAAGTCCGATAAACCAACTACATCCGATAACTTTTTCGAGCTCAAATTCCCAGGCCCGGTTTTGGATGTATTTGAAGTGGCATTGATGACTTTTTGAGTTTTATAGTCCCAAGAAGAGGCTTTGGCTGATGCTATTTGACTAACGGAATCTAAGTCCGCATCAAAGCTCAAAATATTATCTCCGTATGCTAATGTCAAAACGGAAGAAGTATCAGCATCAGCTTTCACTACGGATACTTTTCCATTTATTGCATTTACGATTAAACCGTTTGTTTCAGCACGACTTAACATAAAATCCCAATCCGAGCAATAGTATTGAATTTGTTCTGGCCATTCGGTATCAGTAGCGGTTACATCTGAGGATAAACCTGAGTAATTGCCAATAATTGAAGTAATAATATCGCTGTCTTTTTTCTTTGAAAAGCTTGCACTTTTTCTTCCTACTGTCATTTTTATGGCAGCATCTCTGCATTCAACGAATAAGTTAGATCCTTCAAATTCATTCACACGCAAACTTTGCTTGGTAATCATTCCTTTAAAAATTTGCTTGTTTGTCGAATCGTATCCAGCTTCAATAACGATATCCTTGCCAGGCAGAAAAGTATCGGAAGAGCTTACTTTAAAATCTCCGGTACTAGCATCTCCATCCTTTAAAACTATTGTTGCGGAAGGGATTCGATTTATCCCTTGAAAAACTTCTATAGATATGATTTCATAATCACTAGGAATACTACTTCCAGCAACTTTCACCTCAATAGTGGCTATGCTTCCGCTTTTTATTTCTGTAGACCCAGCCATTAGTTAGTTGCTTGAATAATAGGTGGAAATACCAATTGTTGCCCTCCTGCTAATTTTCGAAATTTATTCAGTTTGTTGTGCTTTGCTACTTGAATGTAGTAGTTCTCATCGTTCCAAATTTGATAGGAAAGTTTAGGCAAATTGTCGCCTTCAACAACCGTTAAACGGTGGCTTAAATCTGGTGACTGTGGATTGTCTTTTTTAGTAACTGTTTTTGCCGAAATGTACTGGCTAAAGTTTAAAGAAATTTTTGCTCGAAGCGGACTTCCATCAGGTTTAAAAAGCGTGTAGTTAATGTCCATTGACGTTAATACCCCTTTAAAAATCAAGTCTTTTCCCCATTGAATTTTTACAAAATTGGGGCGATGAATAGAGCCATTGTAGGTATAGACAATTGTTTCAATGGCATCCACTTCCTTTTTCATATTCAAGCGCTTTGCATCTACCACACCTGTACAATCAATCACAATTTCAAAGCTGAGCTTATCACTTGCGGTACTCTTGTATTTTTGAGAAGGCGAGCTTGAATCAGGAGCCTGATTTTCGTCGTATTGTATACTCTTTTGCCATTTTAAAGATTCAGGGTTAATCATAACCGCATAAGGAGAACCAACTTTAGTTTGGTACTCCTTGTCTTTGTATGCAGTTAATTTCATGGCTTGTAATCCTGACATTTTCTATCGTTTGTTTTTCTTTCGTCCAGTTTGTTGAAGAATGAGCTGTTTACACTCTCCCATAAGTTGTTTTTTCAAGCGATCAACAACAAAAGGGGACATTCCATCTTCTTTGTTACGATGGCTCACTACATCTGTTTTAATGCTTATTTCTCTGATTTCTATGGCCATGTTTACTTCATGTATTTTTTAATCTTACTGCTGTTCATAATGTTAAAGAAGGTATATGCCAATTCAACAGATTCCATTACAATGGCATTTTCTTGCGATTTTAAATCAGAAATGGAATACTTGACTGGGTATGCTTGGTGAAACAACCACACCTTAGATGCTTGTCCTTTGTTGTTGAGCAACTTTACGGTTACATCTTGGGGACTGATTGCTTTTGTTAAGCTTAGGTCCATAATGGAAGCACACCATGCTGCTAATTTTGAATTAGGAAGCAAAAGGGCTCTCTTTAGCGAAAGGTTTGAACCTTTTGCGGTAGTAGGAAGTCGATACTTGAAACGGTTTTCACCACCAGCACCAACTTCCTCCACATTCATTTCTTTAGAAAGCCCACCTACTTCTTGAAAGCTATTGGTTTCGCCCAAACAGCTTACTTCAAAGTAAAAGCCAAGTGGATAATTACTTTCCATTCGTTACTTCTAGTTTCTCATGAGCAATTTCTATGGTATCCACCGCTACTTCATTGCCATCAGATTTTAAATCTGTACTTGTAATTTTTGTTGGCCAAGCGTTGGTAAGCGTCCACTGCATGGTCGTTTTCCCATTTTCATCTAATAGCTTGATGATAACCGTTCTACGCTTAATGGTATTCATCGAAATTTGTTTGTGCCAATTCCAAAAGGTATTGTCATTCACAAAAATTCCACGCTTCATGGTAATGTTACCATACTTAACAATGCCTGGCAATTTCTCCGTTGAAAACTCAGGGCTATTGCTTTTTCTGTATTCAATAATCTGGTTTTCTGCATCCATGCCTGAAACTTCTTGAAAAGCTACGCCTTTCATTTCGCTTCCTAGGTCCACTTCAAACCTAAATTTAGGCATGGGCCAAATTGAATTCTCTTTACTTCCGTCTGTATTTGCCATAATTATGAGTATTAAATTTTGTTATCGATTTTATTTTATGATTTTGCCATTTCTTGTTCAAAAGTCAAGACAATGAATTCTGCTGGATGAACCACGGCAACTTTCACCGTTACTTTCATGAATCCATTTAAAATGTCTTCTGGTGTCATGGTGCTTCCTAAGCCACATTCTACTTGATAAGCATCCGCAGGAGAAGCGCCTTGCAAGCCACCTTGTTTCCAAACACTATTTAAGAAACTACTGATCATGGCTTTTACTGCCTTCCATGTATTTACATCATTTGGTTGGAAAACATAAGGGTGACAAGCCAATTTACATGACTGTTCTAAGAAAATCATGGTTCTTCGAACAGGTAAATACCGCCAATCAAGGCTATTTCCATCTAAGGTCCTTGCTCCCCAAATCAAAATACCTAAGCCATTAAAAAAGCGAATGGCATTGATTGATTTACCTGAAATGGCATCGACATTTAAATCAGCTTGTTGCTCACTGGTTAGTTTAATCGGTAAATCTACCGCACCTACAATACTTGTGTTTGCAGGGGCTTGCCATACACCAATTTCATTATCAGTGGTCGTAATCACTCCTGCCATACCTCCACTTGGTGGCTGAATGTTTGCATCCTTCAAAATGTGCTTCATGATTGAACCATACACTTTGCTGCTGTTAATTAAAGCATTGTTTGCTTGCTCAGGAGCCAATTCCCCTTTTCCAATTTTATCAAATATGGAAGCTATGGTTTTACTTGGATTATCTTTTGGATTGATTAAAGGCTCCAATTGCTTAACGTCACCGCCAAAAAGGTTGGTGTAATTAATATCTGTGCTTTGCATCACAGTAGTTCCAATAAATGGATAATAAGCGGTTCCATAACTCAATCCATTAGCACCAGTATTATCTCTAAAAGTTTCAATGTCGTTGGTGTATGTAATTGGATCTGGATTACGACCTCCTATAATGTCAAAAATGCTAATTGTGGATTGCATTTCTGTATTCTGCAAAAGCATTTCTTGCATAAGTGTCGCATTGTTGTCTACCGACATTAATGTCGCCTCAGGACAGATATACATCGTTGGTTCTTCTTCCTTTTTAAGAGCAGCCAATCCTTTGGTTAAATCTGCCAATTGCACATTGGCATTCACAATTTGATCTCCAGGAGTCATTGGTTTTCCTGAAGCGGCTCCATAAGAACCAACGGAAACAATGTAAGCATCTCCTCCTCCATTCTCATAAAACATACGAATGCTATTGTAGAGGTAATAAATGGTGTTAGGATCTGGCACAACCGAATAAAACACACCACCAATGGTTAAGTAATCGCCTTTTTCAGGTTTTGCTTTTTGTTGAACCAAATAGTACTGTGGACTATATTGCTGAACGGCAGGAGCCGGTTTTGCTGGGTTTGGCTTGCAAAACATAGCTTGAAACTCACCGAATGATGTGATTTTTGTAGGCACAAACTCTAAGGATTTGCCTTCGTACTCGGCATGAGGTGTATAACCAATAAATGCAGGTACAGCAGTGGCAATAGGCACTACCGAATTGGGAAATGCACTGACTTCGTCGACATATACCCCAGGGGTTTTAATTGTTGATAGATTCATAATACTGTTTTCTAATAATTAGTTGAATTTATAAGTAGACATATATAGGTGAGTGCAATGTTTGCTCTCCATTTTTACTGTTTAAGCTTAAGTTGCAAGGCTGTGGTGTTGGCAAATCTTTTACTATGATTTTTGAATTCTTTTTGTCCATCAAATTGAAATTTGGATTTGCTTGCTGCTCCATTACAATTTGACTCGTGCTTGTAAAGCAGAGTGATTGCACTCCGTTTGGCAACAGTTGTAAACTTCCATCTGAAAAGTTTACTTTTTTATTGTCATCAATTACGGATAGTGTACTCGCTAAATCAGCTACTTCCTTCTTAACAAAGTGGTAAGTCCAATAACTTTCTTTGGCATTCAAACGAATTTGATAAGGCTTGCTTGAATTATTATTCTTTAAATCATCAAACTTGAGTTGAATCTTAATCTCTTGCTTTCCTAAAGTCTGACTATCTTCTTGAGGTTTTAAATTAAGAACACTTTCATTTTCTATAACTTCTTCAGAACTGAACTGCAATGAGTTGCCATTTGAAGGAAAAGCCGTATAACAAAAGAAATCAGCATTGGAAACTTTTACTAAAAACTCAAACGCTTGTATTCCATTTACTAATTCGAGATGGTCTAGTAAGTCAGACAATTGATCGGCCTTTAAAAATAGACTTATCAATGAATCTTTTTGACGAATTAAGAAACCATATCGCTTACAAAGCATTTGCGTTTCAGGAGTTTGTTCAATGGTTAAACCAGGCACCCTATTCCAAGAATAAAACTGATGAAGCAATTCAACTTCTGCTATTTTTTTGAAATTATTCATTGGAGGTTAACTTCATTTCTACCTGATTCACCTCAGGAATAAATGCTGTAAACTGATCGGATTGTATGCCGATTAAACGCATTTTATAAATGGCAGAGGGTTGATATTTTGACCCTATGGCATTCCACAAGCTATGCATATCATTAAAGGATAGATTTTCCATGTCAAACTCAAATCGATTGATGCTCTTTGGGATGAATGAAAAAGAATTGGAATTGAGGGTTGAATAGGTTTGAAAGAATAGCAAACCCACATTTAACATTTTCAATGCTTCTTGATAGGAATCGAAACAACTTGAAAGCATGATGTTTAAATTATATCGTTCCGCACTTTTTCCTTGCTCATAAAAACCACTAGAGCTATTGACTTGAGAACTAAATTGCTTGTTGGTTTCCTTTTCTATGTTGATTAAACTCAACACCAGCTTATTCTGATTTGCCTGAGGAATATTTCCTGAAGGATCTACAATCGAATTTGCAATCACCATTTCCTCACTTAACTCAAACGTTCTATTTAAGAATTGATTCAAGGCTTTTGTAGTATAAGTAAGAGCTTGTTCTAACATGAGTTTCTTCCTTTCTAACAAACATAGAACAGAAGCTAAATCACTCATTCAATAAGAAGTAGACCATTCATAGACTACTTTTTATCATTTCGTAGACAGAAATTTAAATTTGAAGTGTGTCGTATACATTTCGTATACATACAAAAAGAATTTACTCAGCTAGGCTGAAATAGGGCTTGTTTTAGAAGCAAATTGTTGAAAATACGTCCTTAAATCCTCCTCTTTCCTCAAACCTAACTTTCTCTTTAGTCGATACTTGTGCGTTCGAACACTTTCTTGATTAATATTTAAGAGATTTTTAATATCATGATTTGACATGTTCATTCTTAAATAACAGCAATACTTAATGTCTTTAGTCGTAAGCTGAGGATGTTTATGGCATAGGCGCTTAATAAAAGTAGGATTCACTTTCTCAAAATACACTTTAAAATCTTCCCAATAATGGCTGCTGATGGTGTATAAGGTTATGGACCTTGAAATGCCTTTTAATTTCTCTTTTATGTCAATTGGCTTCTCACAAATCGTTAATTCATCCAGCTTTTCTTTAATCTCTTTTAAGACTTTGTTTTTCTGATCCAACTCCATAACATAACGGCAAAGATTTTTCTCGGTTAATAAGGCCTCCCCTTTTAAACTCTGAACAGCTTTTTTCTCTTTGAGTTGCGACATTTCAAGGACTGAAGAAATGTTTTTACTTAGTCGATCAACCTCTGAAACATCATTAAAAGAAAAAGAAAAAACTGAGGAGTTGTTGTTTAGTGTTATTGTATTCAAGCTATCTTCCGCATCAGACAAGCAAACTATAGGATTGTTATTTACCGCTTGTATTTGAGGCAAAACATCCTTTGTGTAATGAAAACTCCGACAATTAACTACCGTCAATGAAATGTTCATGGAGTTAAATATTGAAGGCAATTCTTCTAATCGAGATGAGAGAATAAAATCTGCTTGAAGGTTGTTTTTTAAATGCTTGAGCATGGCTGAAAAGGGTCCATCGAAACCACTAAACACCAATATTTCACTTTTTTCCATCACCGTGATTTATTGATTGGAGCGACAAGATAGTGTTTTATTTCAATTCACCAAATGCCAATACGTTACCTTTCTCAATTTTAAATTATGGTCCGTTTACTTTGATTATTTGAAAATGAAAATTTATTCTATATTTAACCGATTATGCTAAACAAGTGATGATGAAAGCAATACAATTAAGCTGTTTGTTGATACCTTTATTTTGGTTTGTCTCATGTTCTAAAGAGCCCGCGAAATCAAACGCTTCTCTATTAGATATTATGGATGAGAAAAAACAAACTTCAACTGTACAGAAAAACACTCAAACTTCGGCTTCAAAACATACGGGCTTTGTGCACTATGGCATTGATGTTTCTCATTTTCAAGGTGATATTATTGAAAAACTAGACCAAAAAGATAGTCTACGCTTTGCAATTTGCAAAGCTACTCAAGGTCAGTATTTTGTGGATCCAGAGTTTCATTTTAATTGGAATGAAATCAAAGAAAGAGGCCTTGTTAGAGGAACATACCATTTCTATGATTGCTCAGTAGATCCAGAAATTCAAGCAGCACATTTTTATGCAACAGTTGGCAACATTGAAGCAACGGACATTGCTCCTGTTTTAGACATTGAACAAGGAAGTATGACTTCAAGCGTAAGTGGCTCTCAAATGGTCAGTGATATTCTTGTTTTTCTGAAATCCATACATGAAAAGTTTGGCCGTAAACCTATTCTATATACCGATTATGCTTTTGCTCAAGAGTATTTTAAAGATGATGCATTGGCCGAATATGATTTATGGTTAGCTGAATATGAGAATACAGAAGAACCCAATGTTCCTGATTTATGGAAATCCAAGGGATTTTTTATTTGGCAAAAGAGTTCAAATTATCATATGAATACCACCATTTTGGATTATGATGAATTTCAAGGAAACCTAAGCAACATTGTAAAATAAGGCAGTATGAAAAAGAAAACGACTCTATGGCCAAGGTTATTGGCATTTGCACTTGTTTGTTTATCGGTAGCAGGAATTTTTGAAGAAAGTGCTTTTAATTATTTAAAAAGTGTGGCACAAAACAATGTAGAATTTCTAGCCATTGTTAGTGACATTAAAATGATAATTGCAGGCATTAGCGTCATCAACATTCCTTTTATTAGTGGCCATTCTCAAGGGGTTACTCACTCCTTAGACAAAGTAGAAAGTTACCTGCTAATTACCGACAGTATCTCTTTCATTCAACTCATGCTTTTTTCAATTACCAAAAGTTTGGGGTTTAAAATTTGCTTAGTCATCTTTTTTATCATCAGTCTCATCGAAAAGGAAAACAAACACATTACTAAGATTTTAGTCTTGGTACTTGCGCTAAGCCCAGGTTTATCAATTTACACCGCAACTATGCACCATATTTACGATTCAGCAGCGATTGATTTTGGTTCTAGTTATGTTAAAGAATTAGATGCTACAGTAAAGAGTATAAAAGCCGAAAACAAAGAATTAATGCGTCAGCATGAAAAAGAAATAGCGCATTTAGACAGTAGTAAAAATGGTAGTAAAGTTTTCAAAAAATTAAAAGCCGATGTGGCCTACGACATCAAAAAAGTAGGTAAAAGCGTTAGTGGTGACTTTAAAGAGATACGAACCCTTATTAAGTCTTCTGGACATGAGATAACCGCTAAAGTTTCGCGCTTTTGTAGTATGATTATTTTCTCATTGTTGCTAATGCCTATGGGTTATGCTTTATTGATTTACGTTTTGTTTAATTCCTTATTTAAAAAATACTCCTTATCGTTAGAGCATGCCGAAAAAAACCTTGAGCAACTCAATCCTCAAGGCCCTAAAAAGCCTTTGATGCAAAAGCTTGCAAACATTTCTGCAGCAATTAAAAAGGAATTTTCAGAAGTGGAAGCAAAAATTGAACATTCTAGTGCTTTTCAGCATGCAAAAGAAAAAGTAGTAGAAGCAGAAAAAAAAGCAGTAAGTACCGTTGAAAACAAAGCGGAAGGCTTGGAAGAAAAAGCGAAATCAGCTATGAACCAAGAAGTTGAAAAAACAAAAGAGAAAGTAGAAAACACAGTTTCTAACAAAGGAAAGCAGAAACCTATTAAGCGATCACCAGGTTCTTTGTTGACGCTGTGATTCGATTAAAAAAGAAAGGCGCTCATCTAAAATGAACGCCTTTCTTAATAACGACAAAAAACAATTAATCTTGAATCAATTCAATTTCTGCTCGACGATTGATTTTTTTATTTTCCAACGTATTGTCCGGAACTAAAAGCTCCCGATCAAGCATTGCTTTGGTTACAATTTGGCTTTCCAAAACACCTTGAGCCATTAAATAATCTTTCACCAGTTTAGCTCTTCTTTCTGATACGATTTGGTTTTGCGCATCTGTTCCATCCGTACTTGTGTGACCTTCTACTCTCACTTTCGCTTCCGGATATTTAACCAAAATTGCAGCAATTTCATTTAAATCACCCTTAATGCTTTCGGGTATTTGCTTGCTTTCAAAACTGAATACAATCTTTTCCGCAAAATAACTTTCTACTTCTGTTGACTCTTCAGCTACAACTTCTTCCACCACTTCCTCAACAATTGGTTCTGGTGTTTTTTCAATGATAGGTTCTACAACCTCTTCCGGCTCTTTTTCAACTACTTCAATTGGCCGAGTTTCTACAGGAATTACCGCTTTGGGAGGCTCAACGGTTATAGGTTGTTTTTTGGCAATTTTACCAATTTTATATCCAATCATAAACTCATGGGAACCATTGCTATATGAAGCTACACCAGTTGTGGAAAACTCATAAGCATAAGCAGCCACTAATGCTTCTGTAATTTGAAAACCTGCTCTGACAATATACCCAGCTTCATCACGATAACCTACTCCTGCATATAGCATTTTGTTCCAAGTAGCTAAGGCATTCATTTCCCACTGAAAACTTTCAATACCTTGATTTCTTGTCAATACAAAAGGCTCCAAAGTCCAATTTTCATGAAGTTTAAATTCGTAAGAAGCGTAGCTGGTAAACTGTCGAACACGCTCAAAGGTTCCTTCCCCCCTATTTTCAGGTAAATTATAACTCACGCCAGACTCAAATAAATGTCTAGAAGCAATTCCAAGCTTTCCCTTTTTGTACTGTAGCATAATACCAGCTTCAGCATCAAAATTTGCACCTGTTTCATCGCCACCATTGATAACTTCATCTGCTAAATCACCTATTACTGCTTCGCTATAGCCAACCGAGTTTTGCACCATCATAGCAGAAACTCCAAAGTGTAATTTGGTTTCTTCATTTATTTTTACTCGGTATGCATAAGAAAGTGCCGGATTAAACTGCCTAAGTATGTCTGTTTTATCCATGTTGATTCTTAAGCCCAATCCCATTTTTTCATTTAACGCTGTATGAACTCCAAAGAATGAAGTTTTTGGCGCTCCATCTAAGCCTTGCCATTGTATTCGATGGCTTAAGGTTCCTTCAATCTTATTCTTATACCCTGCTTCTGCCGGATTTATTAGATACTCATTAAAGTTGTAGAAATTACTTAATGGAGTTTGTTGGGCTACCGCATTTAATCCAATTGCGATAAATAAAATGATTATTAACTTTTTCATTTTTATGATTTAAACTTTTAATACTAGGCTTAACGTCTTTCTCTTAAGATGGTAATGGGTCCATTAAATGATCTTCCATCAGGACAATCAAATACATAATAGTAGGTCCCTTCAGGTAGATTTTCACCTCTTATGGTACCATCCCAATCGTTGTTGTAGTTATTGGTAGAATAGACCTCGGTTCCATTTCTATTGAAAATAACCAACTTACAAGCGCTAACCAATTCTGGTTTATTCACGGTCCAGGTATCGTTCCTTCCATCGCCATTAGGAGAGAAAAGTGTTGTTGCTTCTAGTTTTTGAACAACATCTACAACTATTTCCATTTCATCACTTACCGTGCAGCCTTCAGGAGAAGTAACAGTTAAGGTATATTTAGTGGTGGTTTTAGGATTAGCCAAAGGTTGTTCGATGGTGGCATCTGACAAACTCATGAAAGGCATCCAACTGATTTGTGCTGCATGAGTAACAGAAGCTTGAATTATAACTGGTTCTATATCTCTCGTTGCTAAATTGGGCCCCGCATTGGCGGTTGGAGGCGTGAATACTTCTACATCAAATGAACAAGTTGCTTGATTGTTGTAGATATCTGTTGCCAAATATGAAAGTGTACTTACTCCAATTGGAAATTGATCTCCAGAGTTTAGACCAGTTGCGTCTGTTCTAACCATATTGGCTATTCCACAGTTGTCTGTTGAAATCGCATCTAAAAAGTCAACGATTGAATCACATTGTGCAATGTTGCTTGGACAAATGATAATTGGTTTTTCGGTATCGTTTACCGTTATGGTAAAGCTAGCTGTATCTGTATTGAAATCAGAATCATAAGCAACATACGTTACAGTACTTGTCCCAACAGGAAATACATCTCCAGGCGAATAATTACTTCGTAAAGAATCTAAAGTACAATTATCGGTTGCAGTTGGAGCAATCCATTGAACAACTGCCCCACAAATACTAGAATCGTTGTTGATGATAATATTCGATGGAATCCCTGCAATTACAGGTTTCTCTTGATCTACCACTGTAATGGTAAAACGACATGTATCGGTGTTTAAAGACTCATCATACGCAATGTAAATCACTTCTGTTGTTCCAATTCCAAAGGAATCACCTGGAGCATAGTTACTAATTAAGGAATCTACTCCACAATTATCAGTGGAAGTTGGTGCTAGCCAATTTACTACTGCTGTACAATTGCCTGCGTCCGTAAAAACATTTAGATTACTTGGACAAGCCAAAATCATTGGTTTTAAAGTATCCATAACCGTTACTTTTGCTGTCGCTGAATCAACATTATTGTTAGCATCCGTAACATAAAGCGTTACCATATTTACGCCCACTTCCGAGCAATCAAAATTGGTAGAATCTAAGCTTAGACTTACATTCCCACAATTATCGTTGCTGCCATTGTCAATGTTGGCTGTGGTAATACTTGATAAGCCATTAGCATCTAAATAAACAGTTACATTTTGAGTGATAACGGTTGGCAATAAAGTATCCAATACCGTTACAGTTGCTGTCGCTGAATCAACATTATTGTTGGCATCTGTAGCATATAGTATTACCGTATTTACGCCCACTTCTGAGCAATCAAAATTGGTAGAGTCTAAGCTTAGGCTTACATTCCCACAATTGTCGTTGCTACCATTGTCAATGTTGCCTGTGGTGATACTTGCCAATCCATTAGCATCCAAATAAATGGTTGTATTTTGAGTAATAACAGTTGGCAATAAAGTATCTACTACAGTTACTGTGGCTGTCGCTGAATCAAGATTATTGTTAGCATCTGTAACATAAAGCGTTACCGTATTTACGCCAACCTCCGAGCAATCAAAATTGGTAGAATCTAGACTTAGCGTTACACTTCCACAATTGTCGTTGCTACCATTGTCTATGTCGGCTGTATTGATACTTGCTAGCCCATTAGCATCTATATAAATAGTCGCATTTTGAATAATTACAGTTGGCAATAAAGTATCCATAACCGTCACTGTTGCTGTCGCTGAATCAACATTATTGTTAGCATCTGTAGCATATAGTGTTACCGTATTTACGCCCACTTCTGAGCAATCAAAATTGGTAGAGTCTAAGCTTAGGCTTACATTCCCACAATTGTCGTTGCTACCATTGTCAATGTTGGCTGTGGTGATACTTGCCAATCCATTAGCATCTAAATAAATGGTTGTATTTTGAGTGATAACGGTCGGCAATAAAGTATCCATAACCGTCACTGTTGCTGTAGCTGAGTCAAGATTATTGTTGGCATCCGTAGCGTAAAGCGTTACCGTATTTACGCCAACCTCCGAGCAATCAAAATTGGTAGAATCTAAGCTTAGACTTACATTCCCACAATTGTCGTTGCTGCCATTGTCTATATCGGCTGTAGTGATGCTTGCCAATCCATTAGCATCCAAATAAACGGTTGCATTTTGAGTAATAACAGTTGGGATTAAAGTATCCAATACCGTTACAGTGGCTGTCGCTGAGTCAAGATTATTGTTGGCATCCGTAGCGTAAAGCGTTACCGTATTTACACCCACTTCTGAGCAATCAAAGTCCGTTGAATCTAAACTTAAGGTTACATTTCCACAATTGTCATTGCTACCATTGTTTATGTCGGCTGTGGTGATGCTTGCTAGCCCATTAGCATCTAAATAAACGGTTGCGTTTTGAGTAATAACGGTTGGCAATAAAGTATCTATAACCGTCACTGTCGCTGTCGCTGAATCTAAATTGTTATTGGCATCTGTAACATATAGCGTTACCGTATTGGCACCCACTTCTGAGCAATCAAAATTGGTAGAATCTAGACTTAGCGTTACACTTCCACAATTGTCATTGCTGCCATTGTCAATGTTGGCTGTATTGATACTTGCTAGCCCATTAGCATCTAAATAAATAGTTGCATTTTGTGTGATAACGGTTGGCAATAAAGTATCTACTACCGTTACAGTTGCTGTCGCTGAATCAAGATTGTTGTTGGCATCTGTAGCATATAGTGTTACCGAATTTACGCCCACTTCTGAGCAATCAAAATTGGTAGAATCTAGACTTAATGTTACACTTCCACAATTGTCGTTGCTGCCATTATCAATGTCGGCTGTAGTGATACTTGCTAATCCATTAGCATCTAGATAAACTGTGGTGTTTTGAGTGATAACGGTTGGCAATAAAGTATCCAATACCGTTACAGTTGCTGTCGCTGAATCAAGATTGTTGTTGGCATCTGTAGCATATAGTGTTACCGTATTTACGCCCACTTCTGAGCAATCAAAATTGGTAGAGTCTAAGCTTAAGGTTACACTTCCACAATTGTCGTTGCTGCCATTGTCAATGTTGGCTGTGGTGATACTTGCCAATCCATTAGCATCCAAATAAACGGTTGCATTTTGAGTGATAACGGTTGGCAATAAAGTATCTATAACCGTCACTGTTGCTGTAGCTGAATCGAGATTGTTGTTAGCATCTGTAACATATAGCGTTACCGTATTTACACCAACTTCCGAGCAATCAAAATTGGTAGAATCTAGACTTAGTGTTACACTTCCACAATTGTCGTTGCTTCCATTGTCAATGTTTGCCGTCGTGATGCTTGCTAAGCCATTAGCATCTAGGTAAACCGTTGTGTTTTGAGTGAGAACGGTTGGAATAACATTATCTTCTACGATAATGCTTATGGAATCTACTGCAGAAATTGAATTGTTATCGGTTACGGTTACGGTATAGGTACCCGCTGCTACTCCTGTAATGCTTGCGTTAGTTGCATTGTTGCTCCAAAAATAGGTATAGGGCATTGCTCCTCCATTTGCATTTACGGTAGCACCTGCATCTGAAAGACCGTTACAGCTCACATTTGAATCTAATTGTATAGTTATGCTAGGTCCTGCTGTAATGGTAACAGACTCTATGTCTGAACAGCCCTTATCATCAGTCACAGTTACGGTATAATTTCCGGCTGCCACTCCTGTAATACTTGCAGTTGTTGCAGTATTTGACCATAAGTAACTATAAGGAGTGGTTCCACCTGTAGCGGTAGCTGTAGCTCCACCTCCATTTCCTCGATCATTTGAATCAAGTGCAATTGCAGCAAGGAGCACTGCAGGTTCTATAATAGTGGTATTGTTATTTGCTATACAACCATTGGCATCGGTTACGGTAATGGAATAGTTTCCTGCAGCTACCCCTGTAATACTTGCCGTTGTGGCTGTATTGTTCCATAAATAAGTATACGGTGTGGTTCCTCCGTTAGCAGAAACTGTTGCTCCACCATTCGAATAGCTGTTACAACTTACATTTGAGTCAATTTGAATAATCGAAGTAAGCAAAACAGGTTCTGTGATTGTAATTGAATCTATTGCAGTTGTGCCACTATTGTCGCTTACTGTGACTTTGTATTTTCCGGCACCTAATCCTGAGACAGATGCAAGAGAAGAAGAACCTGCAGAAGCACTCCAAGTGTAGGTATAAGGTTCTACCCCATTTGATGCTGAAACTGTAATTCCTGCATCACTTTGACCATGACAGCTTACAGTAGAGTCCAAGTTAATGGAAGTAGTCAAACTCAAATTACAAGCATAATCGTCACTTCCAGGTGATGCATATACTTGTTTTGAATTAATTATAACTGCATTTACAATTGAGCTAGATGCTAACCAATTTGAACCATCTGAATTATCCTCATTTGGATTACATAGTACTAAGGTTGAACCGTCACCATCTGGAGAAATTGGCCATGGTGCTACATCATCATACCTTAAACTATCTATTAAGTTCCCAAGATGATCTTTTAACGCAATTGGTTCTCCTCCATTACTCAAACCACCTGAAGACCATTGATATGCAGATATACCAAATCTATTCATCAAAGCAACTGAATCAACACCAACTACTAAATACTCATTAACATTGATGGTAATGTTTGGAAAAGTATATACCACTCCCGAAGTAAATGAATATCCTGACAAGTTGACTGGATTAATTCCTCTGTTATAGATTTCTATAAATTCGGTAGAATCTGATCCTGACTCAGGAGGATTGTAAGATATTTCTGAAATTACAATATCAGGGCCTGCACCAATAGCTGGCTCTAATACGTCAGCACTATTAATTGAGGTACAACCATTATTATCTGTAACGGTAACTGTAAATGTTCCGGCCGAAAGCCCTGAATTGATTGCTGTATTTGCTCCATTTGACCACAAATATCCAAAAGGATTACTTCCACCAGTTGGTGTGGCAGTAATTTGGCCATCACTCCCTCCGTTTACACTAACGTTAGCAACTGTTAAACTCGCTACTAAAGTATCTGGTTCTGCAATTGTAATTGAATTTGTATTGCTCTCTCCATTGTTATCCATTACCGTTACGGAATAATTGCCTGCACTTATACCTGTAATACTTGCGGTAGTTTCTGAATTTGACCATAAATAAGTGTAGGGCGCTGTTCCATTGATAGCCGAAGCTGTTATACCTGCATCACTTAAGCCATAACAACTTATGCTTGAATCAATGTTAAATTGAATCGCAAATGCATTAGAATCAATCGTTAGTAAAACGGTATCGGATGAAATTGAACAAGGACTAGACGGAGTGGATAACTCTACAAAATATTTGGAACTGTCTAAAGCTAAGTTGACCGTATCAATGGTTAAGGTTGGATTGGTTTCCCCTGTTAATAGAATGAAGGTTTTTAAGCTATCATCTAGTTGATACCATTGATAATCTACAGGAGAGGTAGATGTTACTACTGTAAATGAAGCTGTACCTCCTAAAGGAACTGAAATATCGATCGGCTGTGAATTAATGCTTGGATAGAGATCAACCGTTACGTTAAAATCATCAGATATGGAAAAGTAATCTCTTTCAAAAGCCAACTGATAATTGCCTGCTGTAGTTATTGAGTAATCCTGTCCGTTATTGGGCGTAACCACTGAGCCGTTGTTGGTTAATGAAAAATTGAAATGACTGCTCGCATCAAATCCCTCTATAGCAACTAAAGAATCAATGTTAATTATGGAGGTTGAAGAAGCTGTTCCATGCAAATTGTTTCCACTGAAGTCGTTTAATTGCAAGGCACTTTCTCCACAAGTGGCATTGGCTGTATAATAAGCAACTAATTGGCTGTAATTCGCATGACTGTTAGCAATAGGAGCCGTCATGATTGCTTTAATATCATTGGTATCCAACACTTCTTTCCAAATGGAAACTTCAGTCATTTCTCCATCAAAGAAGTCAGATGTAGAGCTGCCGTCAAATTCTTGGCCTAATGAAATTCTACTTGTAGAAGAAAGAGATTGACCATTACTATAGGAACGGACTTCAACCCCATCTACATACATCTTGGTTTCATTACTTGCTTCATTATAAGTATAACCTACAAAATGCCATTTGCCATCAGTAACTACCACTCCAGAATTTCGATTATTCCCACCATCATACATCCACAACTCTTCATTGGTACGAATGCCAAAATTGCAAACTGTGGCCGTACCGCTTGAATTCATTGCTACTAGAACCTGATTATCGCCATTTACTTGACCAGCCGCTCGCATCCATAAAAAGACTGATCGGTTGGTATTAACCAAGCTATCTTCCAAGCCATCTAATGCCACCCAATCGTCATTATCTTTTTCAAAATTTAAAGTTGAGGTAAGGTTAGTCGTTGGTCGGCTTACTTCGTAAGTATCGCCGGTGCATAAATCAGCATCTTTCACTTGATCTACTACTACATTGGTATAATTTAATCGAAGATCAACCACCATATTGCTATCGCCACCCATGGCTTTGGGAATAGTATCAAAATACTGGCCTGAAGAATTAAGCACCATTCCTGAAGGTGAGATATATGTGGGTTGATCACAAACTTCTGGACTTATAGAGTAGCAGTTTACATTGATGTAGTTTTGATTTCTGTAGAAGTTTGAAGAACGATTTCCGTTTGCAAAATCAAACCCTTGAATCAAACCGTGATTTTGATAAATAGATTTATCAGTTAAGCTATCTATATCATTATTTCCAAGAGAAGAAAAACCTTGATTAAAATTATAGTAAGCTACCAAAGAACTGTCTACATCCTTTAGTTCACAATACCTTAAGTCTAATACCGACTGATGAGACTTTGCTCCTTTCCACAACCTAAACTCATCCAATTCTCCATGTAAAAAATCACTTGGGCCTCCATTATCATATTCTTGTCCAATTGACCATTTATCAGTTGCTGAAAAGCTAGGAATATTGTTGCTTACTGAAGAAACAAATTCTCCATCCAAATAAAAATCTAAGTTGCCATTGTTAAAAATAAAGACATAGTTTTTAAAGCCTGTTCCTCGAATATCTTCATTACTGATTAAGGTAGAATTTGTTCCGACATGAAATTCCAATTTTCCATCATCAATAAGGAAAAACATTCTACTGCCATTAGAAGAAGTATTGACACCTAAAATAATATCATTACCTGCTTGGTTGGCATTCACTTCCATTCCAAATTCAAGCGTAAAAGCGTTTTCACCAACCATTTCACTAGCAAGACTATTGATGTTTACATAATCATTCTGCCCATCAAAAGAAAGTAAGTTTCGCCCATAAACTAATCCACTAATTTTAAAAGTAAATAAAGAGGAATCTCCATATGGAACTTCTACAATTGGTAAGGCTGTTCCACTAATTAAAGAACGAAATTCAACATCAAATGTGGTACTCTGATTAGGTGCAAGATAGCTTGCAGGAAAAGAGCTAACAACAAATAAATCGAATAAATTCTGTGGAATGCTAACTCGAGGACTACCATTAAAGAAAACTGTATCAGCACTTACATTCTTTATAGTAAAAGTTCTAGAAGCACTTACATCATTCAATACAATACTGCCGAAATCAGTAAGATTATCGAGCGAAGTAGTTAAACTTCCATTTTTAATCACATTGCCATTACCAGTGATTTGTATGGGTAATCTTCCAATAGCGTTTAGCTGAATTGAGGAAGTTGCTGTACAAGATGTATCAGAAAAAACAACATCCAAAATGGCTGTTAAACTTCCTTCTTCAAAAGGTTCAAAAACAATTTCAATTAAAGTGGAATCACCAACCGCTAAATTCGAATCTGGATAAGTTAGGATATCGAAATTTGCAGCATCACTTCCATTGATACTTAATAAAGAAGTATCAATAATAACATCTAACTGGCGATTATTGTGCACGTAAAAAGAAGCTGTATCTTTTTCTGAATTTACAATAGAGGTATCAAAGTTTAGAACAGTGGGAACTGACAAGGGTGCACAAGCTTCTACAAATTCGAAACTTACATCAGAAGTTTGTCCAATACCTTGATTGGTTTGTTGATTTCCATTCCAATATAAGATGTAGTAATCACCAGCAGGCATAAAACCATATACTCCAATAGGATTTTTCGGGTCATAGACATTTGTGCGGGTATCATCGGTTTGTGTTGGTGTTTGTCCGTAAGGAGTATAATCCCAACCTCTATAATAGCGACCTAACAATACTGTATCTCTAAAGCCACAAAAGTTTCCCGGAGATGCTACAAAAGTTAAATCTGAATAGGAAGTTACTCCTGCGGAAGTAGTGTCGATGTAAGCCATCAATCCCGATGCTAAAGGGGTATAATTAGTCATCTCACCTCTTAAAACACCGTTAGCAGGTAGAGTCACTTTAAAAACCAAAACAGAACAACAGGGTATTGCACTACAAATACCTTGCATACCTATTGCAGATTGTCCACTTGAACTATTGACAGTATTAAAAGTGTAGGGAAATGAGTTTACAATGTAGGGATCATTAATGGTTCCTGAACCACTACCGTTTGTTTGTGCTTTTAGTGGAATAGTCCAAATAGCACTAAGAATAAAGAAAAGTGAAATGATACTGCTTCTAAACATTTGTCCGAAATTTTTAAATGACTAAACAAATGTTCTGAACTCCTATATAGAGTGAAAAAAATTGTGCTGAACTAACCCCATTTTGTGCTGGGCAAATAGAATTTTGTTCTTAACCGTTTTTAACGAATATCAATTTTTTGCATTAATTCATCACGATAGCTCTTACCGATTGGAACCTCCTCAGAATCAATTAAAATATAACGAGAATTTATACTTTCTAAATAATCTAAATTAACGGTATAAGAACGATGTGTTCTATAAAAGTTCTTTGGTAAAGAATCCACAAAGTCATTCATAGTAGAACGAATAAGATACTTTTTTTTAGAAACCGTATACAGCTCAACATAAACATGCTCGCTCTTCAGGTATTTAATATCAGCAAATTTTATTTTATGAAATAAGTTCTTATCCTTTATAAAAATAGAGTCCTTCAAAATCACTTCTTCTCCATTTCTATCTTGTTTTTTTTCTTCTGCTTTGAAATTATGCAAGGCTAGTTCAATAGATGTATACAAATCATCTCTATTAAAAGGCTTTACCAAGTAAGCAGGTGGTGAAAGGTCTTTGGCTCTCTCAATGGTTCGCGGGTCAGCGTTTGACGTCAAGAAGATAAAAGGAATATCATACTCTTCTTTTATTTTCCAAGCTAAGTCAATACCATCCTTTTTACCAGCAAGTTGAATGTCTAAAAGTGCCAAATCTGGCTTTTCAGTTTCCAATTGCTCAATGGCTTCCGAATAATTAATCACCGGCTCTAGCACTTCATAGCCTAGCTTTTCAAGAATATCACAGATGTTATCAGCAATTACAATCTCATCTTCTACTACTAGTATTTTTACTTTTCCCATTACTGCACTTTTTTTCGCTGACTTGTATCTTTAAAATGAATCTTAAAAGTAGCGCCATTTTCATAAAAATACGATGCTTTTCCATACAATTGTCGACTTAAACGACGCACCAACCTTAAGCCTAAAGACTTTGACTTGTTAATTTCAAAGTCTTCTGCCAAGCCTGCTCCACTATCTTTTACGATTAACTCATACCCTTGCTCCTCTTCGAGTTTTTTAAGTTCTACACTCAAAGTACCCTTATTCATTTGAAATGCATATTTATAAGCATTGCTAATTAATTCATTCAAAATCAACCCTAATGGTATGGCTGTGTCAATGTCGAAATAAACCTCACCTATATTCAAGTCTACATTTACTTGATTTGGTGCTTTGTAAATGGAAGCTAGTTGTTTGCTTAACTGACTGACATATTCCTTAAACGAAACAGTTCCAATGTCTTGATTCTGATATAAATTTTGATGAATCAGCGCCATGGCCTTTACCCTGCTTTGTCCATCTTCAATAGCCAAAATTGTCGACTCATCATCTAAATCATTGATTTGCAAATCAAGTAAACTACTCACCACTTGCAAATTGTTTTTTACTCGATGATGAATTTCTTTAAGCAGTACTTCTCGCTCTTCTTTTTGTTGAGAAATAATGGTGTTCTTCTGCTGCAATTCTTCATTCGCTTTCTTTTTTTGGATGTAAATCCGATAAACCCATATCAACAGTGAAGCAACCAATAGAATTGCAAACAAGAGAATAAAAATGACCCATCTCTGAGTTTCTTGCAAAACCTTTGCTTGAATCAAATTTTCTTCTTTTATGGAATTTTCTCGATCTAAAAATTCAATTTCGGCTTCCTTTTTCTCCGTATCATACTTGGTTTGTATTTCAGCAATTGCCTTTTGTTCTTGTTCTTTATACATTGAATCATTCAAAGCAATGTATTCCTTTGAATGTTTCATTGCCTTTTTATAATCTCCTAAAGCTTCATAGGCTTTATATAAAATTTCAGATGACTTTCTCATTTGTCTTAAAAAAGACAATTCCTCTGCTAATTGATATGTTTTTAATGCATAATCGACACAATTAGATAAATGATACTCGCCAATTGAATCCCTTTCTGCACCTATTACTAGATGAACCACCGCTAAATTTGAATAAATGAACACCTTCATTCGTTTAGCTCCATTTTCAGGAAAATCTGCTAAGGATTTTTCAAAGGCTTCTTGTGCCATAAAAAGTCGATCCTTTTTCATGTGGATTAAGCCAATGTAGATTTGGTGCATTGAAAGAAACTCTTTGTTATTTAATTCTCGATTTATGGCTAAAGCAGAATTGAAATAAACCAAAGCTGAATCATAATTCTCCATTTGATAAAAAATCCCTCCAATCATATTGAAGCGTTCCCCTATTCTTAATGAATCTTTGACTTTCCTTGAATAGTTTAATGAAATTTTTTGATGTTCAATGGCTTTGGAAAAGTTCCCTAACTCTTGAAAACTTAGGGCAATATTACTATGACTAGAAGCCATTGCTTCAGCAGGTGCATCAATTTTTTCTTTGATTGAAAGTCCCTTAAAATTATATTCGTTTGCTTTCTTAAACTGCCCTTTGTATTGGTAAAGTAATCCCAAGTTTCGATAGACTTCTGATAATTCTAAAGCTTCTAAACTTGTATTTTTATTACTTAATACTAGTTCTAAATATTTAATTGCTGAGTCATTTTCTTCCTCTTCAGTGAAGTAAGTCGCCAAACTTGAATACAACTTAGATTTATTTGAAATGGTCTCCTTTGAAAGCTCCTTTCTTAAGGAATCTATTTTATGTTTATTCGCTTTAACAAATTGAAATTGAAAAAGTAACAAGCATACAAGTAAAATGTGCTTGTAGACACCAACTAATAATTTAGACATTGATTCTAGAATACTATTTATTCAGATGGTCCAAAAATAGCCATCAATGCATGAATTAGAGGTTATAAAATGAATCCTTGTTTTAATTTACAACAGTTGAAGCTAGATTACGCCCTGCATTCATTTCATGAGTGATGCTTTTTTAGTTTTAGATGCTTTTGAGCGAATTAAGATTGCCTTCGCTTTGTTTCGGCCATTTTGAAGTGGGTGAAACTAGACTAAAGCCTTCCACTCATTTCATGGGTGATGCTTTTTTAATTTTAGATGCTTTTGGGCGAATTAAGATTGCCTTCGCTTTGCTTCGGCCATCTTGTAGTGGGTGAGACTAGACTAAAGCCTTCCACTCATTTCATGAGTG